>Ga0126378_10003789_pt1 | contig 11443 bp, 9 predicted proteins | sample PanSoiMetPlot_23_FD_92587 | JGI IMG/M metagenome (GOLD analysis project Ga0126378, IMG submission 92587) | Tropical forest soil microbial communities from Panama - MetaG Plot_23 | ecosystem: Environmental > Terrestrial > Soil > Tropical forest > Bulk soil | place: Panama | collected 2016-02-17
CCATCAGGTCGGCGTGGTCCTCCACATACACTGGCTGGATCCGGTAGGCGCCTGAGCCCGGGACGGCGAAGACCGGCAGCTTGCGGAGGAACCAGGCAATGTTGTTGACGAGTACGTCGCCGCCTCCGTAGAGGACGGTCGGTCTGAGGATCGCGTAGGAGAGGCCCGATCCCCGCAGGTGCTCTTCCACCAGCGCCTTGCCACGGTAGTAAGGCAGGGGTGACAAGGTCGAGGCATTTGCGATGCTCACGTGCACGAGGCGCCGCACGCCGGCTTTACGGGCGGCATCTATCAGCCGGCGGCTGTTCTGGACGGCAAGGTCGTACGTGATCCTCCCGTGCGGGAAGCGCACCCAGTACGTGTTGTACAGCGTGTCGACACCGCCCAGGGCCGTCTCCAGGACATCCGGTCGTTCGAAGTCCAGTGGAAACGCTTCGATCTGTGAGTCCTGAGGATGGTTTGTGAGCGTGCGAAGCCGGCGTCCTCGGGCCAGGAGGCGCTCGGCGACGCGCCGCCCGCTGTAGCTGAAGGCCCCCGTGACCAGGTCGATTGCTGGCATCGTCCCGGAGATGTTCTCACGTCCATTCTGACCGCGCCGGAGACGTCCAGGCCCGGCTCAGCCGTTCCTATACTCCGACCAGTCCGAACTGTGCCCCGCGACGTCAGACCATGGCAGGATGCCGCTTCAGCGCGGGCCCGCGCTCGGGAGCTGGCACCGAAGATCCACGCGGCCCGCCGGCGCGTCATCGCCCACCACGAGGCCGGCCACCTCATCGTCGCAGCTCACCTTGGGGTGATGGTCGACGAGGTCTCGGTCGAGGTCGCCCGCCGCTTTTCGCTCGGCGCGGTGCACGTGCACGGCGGTCGCGGACGGCCGCGGCAGGCTGTCCTGGCGACCATCCTCGCCGCCGGGGGCGAGGCGGAACGCAGGTTCACCGGGGTGCCACCCCAGGGCATCGAGGCCGATGAAGCCCAGCTCGCAGTCATGGGCCCGCGCACCGTCAGCACCGGCCGGGTTAGGGCCGCGATGATGGTTCAGCGGCTGTGGCCCTACATCGAGAAGCTGGCTGAGATCCTCGCCGATCCTGACAACGGCCTCATGTCCGGGGAGACAGCCATCTTCGTAGCCCTTTGGGCCGTTCACGGCACCGATGAGGCTCGCCTCCGCATGACCCGGCCAGGCCGCCCTGACTTCGATGACTCAATCGGACTTCGGTGGCCGGTGGTGCGGCACCGGGCTGAGCGCCCGTCTTCCTGACGGCCTCCTGACATCCGGCTGGGGACCGACTTGTCGAAACGCCACTTTGGCGGCTAGACTGTATGGTCGTGCTCCTTAGGCACTGACCCTCTCACGTCCGCGCGGCCCACCTCCGGCTCCGAGGTGAGGCATACGTCAATTCCGCACGGTCGTGTGCGTCGGTTCCACCGCAAGTGAGGAGGAGAGGTGTCCGAGAACCCCCCAATCGATCGCGGCCGCCTGTTCCAGAACGTCCTGACAGGCATTCACCTTTGCTGGGCGGCCGCGCCCATCAGCTTCGTTGCGATCCTGGCCATGGTCGCGCTGGACTCAGCCATCCCGCCGGTCGTTCTGCTCCTGAGCAAGCAGCTCGTGAACCGAGTGGTGGCCGGATCGGGACTCACGACGGCGCTTCTTGCCGTGGTCATCGGCCTGGGTCTGGCGTCGGGCCTGGAGCGGGCGATGAGCGCTGTTCGAAACCACTGGCAGGACATCTTCAGCCAGCGCGTCCAGCAAGCTGCCACGGTCCGTTTTCTGGGCCAGGCCGGGACTATCGACCTCGGCCACATGGACCAGCCGGAGTTCCAGGACCATATGGAGCGGGCCAACAACGGGTGGCGCAGCGGCGACCTCACCCAGACCGGCATTGGCCTGGCCGGCAATCTCTTGAGCCTGGCGGGCATGCTCGGCATCCTGCTGTCAATCCACCCGCTGCTGGTCGTGCTCGGACTGCTTTCGGTGGTGCCTTCCTTCGCCATGCAGCGGCGGGCCAACAGGAGGATCTTCGACTTCTGGTACTCGTGGACGCCGCTCGAACGCGAGCGTGACTACTTGCGCTGGCTGCTGAGCAGGCCGCACTGGGCCAAGGAGATGCGAGCGTTTCAGCTCTCCGGTTACCTGGTGACGCGCTACAGGGATCTGGCGCGCCAGAACCTGGTGATCCTGGCCGGCCTCTACAGGTCCGCCAACCGAGGGGCGGTTGTCGGCGCCATTCTTGGCGGGGTGGCGTTGGCGGGCGCCTACCTGGTCATGGCGCAGCCGGGGTCGCATCACCTGAGCGCCGGGGATCTGACGGCGGGTATCGGCGCGATCGCCTCCATCGCCGGGGAGGTCAGCCTGATCTTCGGCTCGATCCTGGTCCTTGACCAGAACGCGCGTTACCTCAACAGCTACTTCGAGTTCGTTGCAACGCCTCCGCTGATCCGCGTCCCCGTCAGCCCCCGAGCTCTGCCGGACCTACGCCGCTCGCCAATCGAATTCCGAGATGTCAGCTTTCGGTACCCGAAGTCTGTGGACCCGGTCCTCGAGAGTGTGAGCCTGACCGTCGAGCCAGGCGAACTGGTGGCGCTCGTCGGAGCCAACGGATCGGGCAAGACGACGCTCGTCCAGCTCCTACTCCGCCTTTATGACCCCGCTTCCGGCCAGATCCGCGTTGGTGGTGTCGATCTTCGGGACGTAGACCCCGCGGAGCTCCGCTCGCACATCGGAGTGCTCTTCCAGGAATACGGTCGGTATGAGCTGCGGCTTCGCGACAGCGTGCACTTCGGCCGTATCGAGAGGCAGCCGACGAACGATGAGCTCCTGGCCTGCCTGCGTGCCTCTCAGGCGGACGAGGTGCTGCGCGACCTGCCCAGTGGACTCGACTCGAACATAGGCAAGCTGTTCGAAGGCGGCCACGACCTTTCGACAGGCCAGTGGCAGCGCGTGGCTCTCGCGAGGCTGGTCTTCCGCAGCGCCGACGTGTGGGTCCTGGACGAGCCGACCGCCTCACTCGACCCCGAGGCCGAGGCCGTGATCTTCGCGGAGCTCAGGCGGCACCTGCAGGGGCGGACGGGAATCGTGATCTCCCACAGGTTCTCGACTGTCCGCACGGCTGACAAGATCGCAGTGATCGAGCGGGGAAGACTCCGCGAGCTGGGCTCGCACGATGAGCTGGTCGCCGCGGGCGGGCGCTACGCGGAGCTGTTCGAGCTGCAGGCGGCCGGCTATCGGTGAGCCCCTCCTCTGTAAGACGAGCATCCGCCAACAGATGCACGCATCAGTAGCGCTTCAAAGGGGCACCCGCCGGCGGATATACCGAGCCGCCCTGCGGGCTAGGCTAGACGGAATCCGTCGTCGTCGTCATCGTCTTCAGGCTCGTCGCCGTTGGGTTCGGGCTCTGCTTCGTTCGTGACCATGCTTCCTGGTTTGTACCGATCAAAGGCCCGCAGCCGCCGTTTCAAGTTCGGGAGGGGCGGTGGGCGCTGCTTGCGCTTGAGCCATCCTTTCCGGTGGCACGGTTGAGATGATGGAAGCGATGCGGATCGTCTACCTCACCGGCGAGCATGTATACCTCCGGCCCCTGGTCCTTGCCGACAAGGAAAGCGCCTCGGCGTGGCATCCGGGTCCCTTCCTGATGGGCGCTGCCCAGGCCGAGAAGATCCTGAAAGATGAGGGCGCCGGCGCCGCGCGGCGACTTGCCCTGGTCCGAAGCCAGACCGAGGAGATCGTTGGCAGCGTCAAGCTGACGTCCAATGATGGGTTCCGGCGCTGCTGGGTGACGTTCCACATGGCCCCGTCGACGATCGACAGCGACGCGCTGCGGGCGGAGGCGCTGCGCCTGATCGTTCGTTGGCTCCGTGACCAGATGGAGGTGATGGTGGTCAGCGTCGAGGTGGCCGGCGACGAAGCAGAGACCATCGCCGCGGCAGCGGAACTCGGGATGGTGCTCAGCGCACGTCTTCGCGAGTTCGTGGCGCGTGCAGCCTGTCGGGTCGACCGCTTGACCTATCAGGCCCTCAATCCCAGGTGGGAGGTCAAGGATGCGTAACCCTGTAATGGTCGGCGATCGCGTCTACCTCCGACCGCTCGAGGTGCAGGACGCCGAAGGGCTCGCGGGTATTGACGCGGTCGAGACCGACACCTTCATGTGGCGGGGACCGATGCCATCGAGCCCGCTTGGACATGAGAAATGGATCGCCAAGCTCTACGAGCATCTCCCGCCCACGGAGATCGTCTTCGCAGTCTGCCTGAAGGAGGCCGATCGTTTCATCGGCCTCGTGGGCGTGTACGGAATCGACCTGGTGAACCGCGTCGGCGAGACCGGCAGCTTCCTCGGTCCTGCTGAGGTCCGTGGCAAGGGGTACGGGACTGAGGCCAAACACCTGCTGCTCGAATACTGCTTCGACCACCTTCACCTGCACGTCCTCCAGTCGTTCGTGCTGGAGACGAACACACGCTCCTCTGCCGCTCTGGCCAAGCAGGGCTACCGCCACGCGGGCCGCATCAAGTGGGCGGACGTCAAGAACGGGCGCTACGTCGATGGCAACGTCTACGACCTGATGCGTGACGAGTGGATGACGGCGCGCGCTGCATGGCTCCAGAGCCGGACGGCTGGTTTGACGTCGCAATAGTCGCTGCTACGACGAACCCTGGCGGGAGGGTTTGCCGGCGCTGATCAAAACCAGCGCCAGCACCGCGCCTACCACCAGGATCGCGGATGCCCACGCGGTAGCAGTGGCGTAACCGTGGACGAGAGCCGACACCACGCTTAGCCCAGATCGCTCGTGCGAGGCCACGTACGCGGCGGTGGCGCTCGTGGCGATCGTGTTGAGCAGCGCCGTGCCAAGCGAGCCGCCGACCTGCTGGGCTGTATTGACCGTAGCTGCAGCTGCACCAGCCTGGCGCTGATCCACGCCCAGGGTCCCGGTGCTGAATGCCGGCACCATGACGCAGGCGATCCCTATCCCCAGCAGTATCTCTGCCGGCAGGACGTGCGTCACATAACCGCCGCTGACCGGGAGCTGGGTCAGCACCATCATGCCGGCGGCCGCGACCAGCGCGCCGGGCACCATGAGCGCCCGCGGCGGAACGTGCGGCATGAGCCGGCTCGCGATCGCCCACGACCCGAACTGGGATGCGACCGTCATCGGCAGGAAGGCGAGGCCGGCCTCGAGCGGTCGGTATCGAAGTACGACCTGAAAGTAGTAAGTAAGGAAGAGAAACGCCCCGAACATGCCGGCGATCGCGAGCATCACGGAGATGTATGCGCCCGCGCGGTTGCGGTCGAGGACGATGCTGAGCGGAAGCAGCGGCGCAGCGGTGCGGGTCTCGCGGAGGATGAACAGAGCCAGCAGAAGGGCGCTGGCCGCCAGCAGCGAGATGACCGAGCTCGACGCCCACCCCCCGGCTACGGCTCGAGTGCACGCGTAGACGAGCGCGGCGAGGCCACCCGTGGCCAGGACCGAGCCAGGAACGTCGAAGCGCTGCTTGCGGCCCGAGCCTGAGCCGGCCAGCACACGCCATCCGGCGATTGCCGCCACCATGGCGATAGGAACGTTCACGTAGAGGCACCAGCGCCAGCTCAGATATTCGGTCAGCACCCCACCGAGAAGCAGGCCTACGGCGGCGCCGCTTCCGGCGATCGCTCCGTAGACGGCGAAAGCCTTGGCGCGTTCGCGGGGTTCGATGAACGTCACCGCAAGCAGGGACAGCGCAGTTGGAGCCAGCACCGCGGCAAAGGCACCTTGCAGAGCTCGGGCAGCCACCAGGATTGTGAAGCTGGACGTTGATCCGCCGAGCGCTGAGGCGGCCGCGAATCCCGCCAGGCCGGCAAGGAATGTGCGCTTGCGGCCGGCGTAGTCGGCAACGCGCCCGCCCAGGAGCAGCAGACCGCCGAAGGCGAGCGTGTAAGCCGTGATCACCCACTGCCGGTCGGCGTCTGCGACGTGGAGTGCGCTCTGCGCTGAAGGCAGCGCGATGTTCACGATCGTCGCGTCGAGCGCCACCATCAGCTGCGCCAGCGCGATTACGACGAGCCCGAACCACCTGCGCTCGCCGCCCCATAGATCGCTGATGCGGCCCTCGGTCGCGGGACGAGCGTCGTGTGAGACAGAAACGGGGTCCGCCACGTGAGAAACCTCCTTTCCAGCTGAACCAGGACCTGCGTTACGTACGCGGGTGAGCGGTCCGCGGCCAGGCCCCACGCCAGGTGGGCAGGCTTGCAGCCAGCCCGATCGCCGCGCCGACCACGACTACGAGCAGGGCCCCGACGATGCCCGGCTTGACAGTCATCAGAAAGACCACCGCCAGCACGGTCGCGACCCGCATCAGCCAGAACGTGACCAGCACCGGATCCCCGATCCGCGCGCCCAGCTCGGCGGGCAGCAGCTCGTCACTGGAGACTGCCGCCCGACCGATCGATGCCAGGCGTATGCCGTTCACCGCCCCGGAGACGCCGATGAGCAGCCACGAGGCCAGTCCGATGAGGATCCAGGGGACCCAACCCCAGCTGGTGACTGTCATGTACAGTCCGGGCACGGCGATCCCGACCAGAGAGGCAGGTCCCACCATCCGCGCCAGGCCGGCGATGGCTGCCGCCTCGCGGACTTGCTCAGGAGTGGAAGCCCGCCTCATCTGGCGGAGCCCGATCCCCTCCAGGGTTACGGCCGTGAAGAGGAGCAGGGCACCCACGATGTGTACGAAGAGAGCGGCGGAGTAGAGCGTCATCTCGACCTCCTTCTGTCAGCGGTGGTCACCGTCACGCTCTCGACCGTACGAACGACCACCGGCGCAGCACATCACGCCAAAGTGGAACGGGAGGTGGAATCTTTTGGCCTTCTCGGCAGGTCGGGTCAGGCCGCGATGCCGTCGAACTGGACGAGGAGGTGACGGGGACCCCTCAGGACCGGGCTCTCGCGGTACGGGGGCGGGTCAGCGACGAGTCGAGGGTTCTCCAGCCGGCGCGCGAGCTCGGTCAGGGCGATCTGGGCCTCCGTCCGGGCCAGTGGCGCCCCGAAGCAGGCGTGGATCCCGCTGCCGAAGCCGAGGTGCTGGTTGTCCACCCTTTCGGGGTCGAAGCGGTCAGGGTCGGGGAAGCGAGCAGGGTCGCGGTTGCCGGAGGCGAGTGCCAGCGTCACCGGCGAACCCCTGGGGATGGTGGTGCCAGCGATGTCAACGTCGTCGAGGGCGACGCGATTGGGCAGAAAGTGCACGGGCGGCTCATAGCGCAGCAGCTCCTCGACCGTCCTGATGACGAACTCGGGTTCGTTACGCAGCCGTTCGAGCGCTCCGGGGTGCCGTAGCAAGGTGAGCATGCCGTTGGCGATGAGGTTGACGGTGGTCTCGTGGCCCGCGAAGAGCAGCAGCCGGGCCGTGCCGATGAGCTCCTCCCGTGACATAGGGCCCTCGGGGCCAGGGTCGGTGACCAGGCCGGACAGGATGTCAGCGCCAGGCTCCTGCCGGTGGGCGTCGGCGAGCTGTGCAAGGTATCGGCCAAGGTCAGCAGTGGCCAGCTCACGCTTTTCGATGTACTCAGGGTCTCGAGCGCGCCTGGGATCGATAACCTCGGAGATGGCGTCGACCCACCGGCGAAAGCGCGGCTCGTCGTCGCGTGGAACCCCCAGGATCCGGCAGATTACTGTCACCGGGAACGGATAGGCGAAGTCGTCGACGACGTCCACCCGGTTCCCGCCTCCGAAGCTATCGATTAGGCCGGTGGCGACCTCGACGAACCACGGTCGCATGCTGTCGATCCGCTCAGGGTCGTGCGGCGGCCCGAAGTGCCTCATCGCCAGACGGCGTGTGCGGTCGTGGTTCGGCGGGTCGAGGGCGATGAACCCTCCCAGAGCACTCTCTCTACGTGGGTAATAGTCCTCTCGGAGGAGGTGCGGATCCGAGCTGATCCGCGGATCGTGCAACAGCGCGACTATCTCCCGATAGGTGCTGACCACGTAGGTGCCGTCCTCCTGACGCGACACCGGGATCTTTCGTAGCTCGGCGTAAAGTGGGTACGGATTGCTGCGGTTTGATTGGTCAAGGATTTTCTCGTAGACGCTGGCGGTCTGTCTCACGGCAGCGGCTCTCGACGCCTCAACTGGTATGGCTGCGCTCCGGGCCTGCGCGTCACGCGCCCGACCTCACCAGGACGGCACGTCGTTCGTCAGGCGCATGGCCGGTAACCACGACGGTGGCCTGGTAGGTGGGGACGACTCGGTCTGGGAACTCGGCGGGGACAGGCCGCATCGTCGCCGGCGGGTCGACGGTGCGAAACGCGGGCGGGAACGGGGCGCTGGACTCGATCAGCCCTCGGTAGAACTCGAGCCACTTCGCCTGGTCGAATGTCACCGCGGCGACGACCCTGCCCTGGCGGCCGTAGACGGCGACGAACTGGCGGTCCTCGACCGATCCCTGGGCGACGACGACCTCGTCGGCCACAGTCGGGACGCCCACCGACTTGATGTTGGTGCCGAACTGCGCCGACCAGAACACCGGCACCCACAGATGCGGCCAGCGGTCGGTCTGCTCGCTCACCATGTTGTGGGCCGCGATCTCCGCCTGCGCGACGGCGTTGCCCCAGTGCTCCAGGGAGAGGAACTGGTGGCCGAAGAGCACGTGAGGGAAGCGTGCCACGTCCCCGGCGACGAAGACGTCGTCGGTGACGACGCCGTTCATGTCGAAGGCGCGGCAGCCTGCATCGCAGGCCACCCCCCATGGACCGGCTGCCAGCCCCGAGCCCTCCAGCCAGTCGACGTTGCGGATCGCGCCCAGAGCGGCCACAGCCACGTCGGCCTCGACCGTTTCGCCATCCGAGAGGCGGGCGCGGCGGAGCCGTCCGTCTCCGTCCCCCTCCAGGCTGGTGACCGTGACACCGCAGCGCAGATCGACGCCGTGGTCGCGCTGCATGGCTGCCGCGACCCTGCCGATAACACCGCCCAGGGCGCCCACCAGGGGCGCGGCTCCCTGCTCGACGACGGTCACGGCCAGGTCGAGGTCGCGACAGATGGAAGCCATCTCCGAGCCGGTGAACCCGGCGCCGATGATCAACACCCGGCGAGGCCTTGCGGTGAGACGCTGCCGCAGCCGGCCCGCGTCCTCGCGGGTGTGCACAATGAAGACCCCGTCCAGCGCGGCCTCCGCCTCGTTGGGCCAGGGCCGGGCGCGGGAGCCTGTTGCGATCAGCAAGCGGTCGAAGCCCACCTCCTGGCCGCCGGCGAGGCGCACGCGCTTCTCGGTTAGGTCCAGCCCCGTGGCAGGCTGGCCGAGCCGCCACTCCACGTCGAGCTCACGGCTTTCCGGCAGTGCGGTGTGCTCAGCGTCCAGCAAGCCGCTGAGGACCTGCTTGGACAGCGGTGGGCGGTCGTAGGGCTCGCTCGGCTCGTCGCCGATCATCGTCAGCGACCCCGTGAAGCCCTCCGCTCGCAGCGTCTCCGCAGCCTCGAGGCCGGCCAGGGAGGCGCCGACGATGACGATGCGACGGACCCGGTCGAGCGTCTCGCCGTTGCGGCTGCCGGCCTTCCGCGCCCGGGCCCTCGCTGGCGCGATCGGTGCCTCCAGCCGGTCGACGAAGATGGCCTGCACCGGGCACGCGGCCACGGCGCGACGGACCCGCTCACGCTCCGCGTCGTCTGGGTTGAGGTCGTACATCAGAGCCTCTTCGCCATGCATCCTGAAGACGCGAGGCGCGAGGAAGGCGCACTGTGCATATCCCTGGCACCGAGTGAGATCGACGACCACTCTCATCTGCTCGTCACCTCTGAGTGGATCGGTGTCGAGAACGGGCACGTCATGCTCCCAACTTTGAGCAGGAAGCAGGCGGGCCTCGCCTGGCAGGAGACATCACCGAGCTCGTGCATTTGCAAGGGCTCCGCTCGGCGAAAGGGTGGTGGCTTGGCCGGCCAGGAGAGACTGGAGGGAACAATGCCAGCCGCGCGCAAGCGTAGGGTTAGCGACGAGGATGGTGGCTTCGAGCGAGGACAGCGGGCCCCCGCCAGTAGTTGATGCGGCCGTGCTCGCCCCAGGCAGCGCAGCGGCCGGCACCAGAGCCCGCGTGGTCATCGTCGGTGCCGGGTTCGGCGGCCTGGCATGCGCCCGGAAGCTGAACCGGACGGCCGCCGACGTGCTCCTGCTGGACCCGCGGGGCTACCACCTCTTCACCCCTCTGCTCTACCAGGTGGCGACCGCCCTTCTGAATCCCAGCGACATCGCCTACCCGCTGCGCACAGTTTTCCGGAAGTCCCCCAACGTCCGCGTCTGGCAGACCGGGGTGACCGGCGTGGACCTCGGGCGGCAGGTCGTGACCGTCTGCCCCGACCAGGAGATCCCGTACGACTATCTCGTGCTGGCCACCGGCAGCACCGAGAACTACTACGGCAATGAGAGGCTCGCCGAGGCCTCGATCGGACTCAAGAGTCTCGAGCACGCAACCCGCCTGCGCAACCACGTCCTGGCGTGCCTGGAGCGCGCGGACCACGAGGAGGATCCCGACGAGCGACGGGCGCTGCTCACGTTCGTGGTCGCCGGCGGCGGCCCGACCGGTGTGGAGTACGCGGGAGCCCTCGGAGAGCTGCTCAAGCTGGTGGCGCGCAAGGACTTCCCGACAGTGAAGCTGGAGGATGCTCGCATCCTGTTGGTGGAGGGCATGAACCGGCTGCTCGGCACGTTCTCGGACCGGCTCGGCCGCTACGCCGAGCGGGTCCTGACCAAACGCGGAATAGAGGTCAGGACCAAAACCCTGGTCCGGGCCGCCGACGACCGCCAGGTGACGCTGTCGGATGGGACCGAAGTGCGCACGCGGACAATCGTCTGGACGGGTGGGGTCCGGCCAGAGGTGCCAGGGGTTGAGCCCGAGCCGGAGCGGAGCCGCAGCAGGCGCATCCGGGTCGACCACTTCCTGCGGGTCCCTGGCGCGCATCGGGCCTACGCTCTCGGTGACGCCGCCGGGGCCGAGCAGGGCGGTGAGGAACTGCCAATGCTGTCGGCGCCGGCCATGCAGGCCGGCCGCTACGTAGCGCGAGCCATCCTCTCGGATCTGATGGGCGAGCGGCCCTCACGGCCCTTCAGTTACTTCGACAAGGGCACGATGGCCACCATCGGCCGAAACGCGGGCATCGCGCACCTGCGGGGCGGGTTGGAGCTGACCGGTTTCCTGGGCTGGCTGGCCTGGCTGTTCGTCCACATCTGGTATCTGGTCGGGTTTCGAAACCGCGTCATGGCCATGGCCAGCTGGGCCTGGAACTACCTCCGATTCGACCGGCCGATCCGGATAATCCTTGAAACGGCGCACGACCCCCTGGTTTCCGCACCGGACGTCTCGAGCCCTGACAGCTAGAGGTGCGGCCGGAAACCCGGCCGAGGCATCTGGGGGCCAGGTGGTCCGAATGCGCTCGGGCCGCCGAGCACCGGAGCACGCGCATTAGCAATGCGTACGCGAGGAGCGCAGAAGGCCCG
>Ga0126378_10003792_pt1 | contig 11440 bp, 9 predicted proteins | sample PanSoiMetPlot_23_FD_92587 | JGI IMG/M metagenome (GOLD analysis project Ga0126378, IMG submission 92587) | Tropical forest soil microbial communities from Panama - MetaG Plot_23 | ecosystem: Environmental > Terrestrial > Soil > Tropical forest > Bulk soil | place: Panama | collected 2016-02-17
CGCCAGTCGATAATGCGGCGCAATCGTGAGATAGCCGCCCTCGGCGAATTGTTTGATCAACTTGCGATGCGTGGTCGCGGGACTGCCGAGCGTCCAGGCACCGCCATGGATGTAGATGACGATCGGAAAGGGGGGCTTGCCTTTTGGCACGGCGATGTCGGCGCTTAACCCTTGCTTCAACTTGACCGCCTCATGGTAGGCGCCGACCTCGGGCTGATCGCGATTGAATTCCTGGAAGTAGTCGACGAGCCGGGTGCGCTGCTCCTGCACCGTTCCCTGCCGCGGCTGCAGATAAAACTCGTTCCAGCGACGAATAATGTCCTGTTCTTTTTCCGTAAGCATGGTGGGTTACCTCCCGACTATGAGTGACCATTAGCAAGGTTGCACGGCCCCTGTCATGCCTCTCCTCTATGATCTTCTCCAGGGCAGCCCGGGTATCTCGACCGCACTTGGGTTCGACGACGAGTTTGAGAAGAGCGATGTCGTCTTAGCCACTCGCTATAAGGCGAGCCGTGCGATCCTGCGGGCAGCTCCATTCGCAAAATTGCCAATTTCATTGTACACAACTCTTGGGCTCTTAACGCGCCTAACCGAACAACACGGGAGAAGAGCAAGATGGCAAGCCAACAACTCGCCAAGGTCCTCGAAATCCTGAAGTCGCAACCATCGGATCCGGATGCGTCGATCGAACGGATGCGTGCTGGCATGGAGAAGGTCGCCGAGCGTGTTGCCCCGGATATCAAGTGTGACCCGGTAGACGCCGGCGGGGTGCCGGGCGAGTGGATCGTCGCGCCCAACGCAACTTCCGATCGCGCGATCCTCTACCTGCACGGTGGCGGCTACGTGATGGGTTCCGTGAACACGCACCGCGCGATGATCGGGCGCATCAGCCGCGCTGCCCAAGCGCGCGTGCTGGCGATCAATTACCGCCTGGCACCTGAACACCCGTTTCCCGCGGCGGTGGACGATGCAACCGCGGCTTACCGCTGGCTACTCAAGGAGGGTTACCAGCCCGGCAAGCTAGTCATCGCAGGCGACTCGGCGGGGGGCGGTCTCGCGTTTGCCGCATTGGTGGCCCTGCGTGACGCCCGGACTCCGCTGCCCGCGGCCGCGGTGCCAATCTCACCGTGGAACGATCTGGCGGGCACGGGACCATCGATCAAGTCACGCGCCGGCGTCGACCCGATGGTCGGCCGCGAGGGATTAGCGCCGATGGCAAGACACTACGCCGGATCCACTGATCTGAAGACGCCATTGCTTTCTCCTCTTTATGCCGATTTGCGCGGGCTGCCCCCGCTCCTGATTCACGTCGGCGACGCCGAAATTCTGCTCGATGACTCGACCCGTATCGCGGAGCGCGCCAAAGCGGCGGGTGTCGATGTCACCCTGGAAGTGTGGCCCGAAATGATCCATGTGTGGCACGTATTCGCCAAACTCTTGCCCGAAGGACAGCAGGCAATTGATCGAATCGGAGAATTCGTGCTGGCGCATACTAAGTAATCGGAAACCATCCGGGCGGCGCGGGAGACCCGCGCCGCCCTCTGGAGCCGTGCAGCCGGCGCCACGACAACAACGTCCGTACTTCTCAGACCCGGCGTTGAGCGCCTCATCGAGTTCGGCCTCGGTTCTTCGCTGCCCTACTCCAGCTTCTGAAGCCCTTCAACGCGCCCTTTCCTTGCGTAGTTATGTTCGGGGCGCCGGTTGTCATCGGTGAAACTCCGAGTTTCACAGATCGGAAATGTCGGCGCTGTCAAGTTGGCCCGGTGATCATTGCGCGGGCTTTCCCATCCGAATTCCGGTTATGGAACCGCTACACTAAAGGTCGAAGCCAGGCCGTTGTCCAAGGCGTGGTCGATGTCGTCCCGTGGAACCGGTCCCCCGGCCCGCAATCCGCACATAACGTCGGTCACCTGTCTGGCTTGCGGCTGTGATCGAGATTCGGCGCAGAGAGCGTGAACTTAGAGAGATCGTCGGCCCGCGCTTTCCGCAGACGCTGCATCAGCGCTGAGGATGCGACCATCGAGTCGGTTGAAGCGCCGCTGGCGGAACGGGACACTCTTCACGCGAAACAGACGTTGCGAGGTGTGGAAAACTTCCCTAAGTAATGAGAGGTCGGATTTCTTTTTCGGTAAGAGAAAAGTTGAAGACACTAAACGACGAGAGACACCATGAACCGCCGCGAACAAATCAAACTCACTCCTGATGAGCAGACCGCGTTCCTTCGGGAATGCCGCAAAGTTTCGCTCGCGACCCTGGACAAGGAAGGCTTTCCGCACCTGGTCGCGATGAACTTCGTCGCGCTTGATGGAACGATCTACATGTCTTCTTACGGCAAGGCGCAGAAGGTGGTAAACATCCGACGAAATCCCAAAGTGGCGGTCATGGCGGAGAGCGGCAAGAGCTATGCGCAGTTGCGTGGCATCATGATTCGCGGCAACTGCGAGATCATCGAAGACCGGAAGAGCGTCGCTGAGCTGATGGGTGCCATTCGCGGGCGCGATACCGGGGACGAGGAGACGCCGCCGATTCCCGAACAGATCCTCACGAAGCGAGTCATACTCAAGGTGGTCCCCAAGAAAGTAACCAGTTGGGACCACAGTAAGCTGGGCGGCCGCTACTGACGGCCGCCCTCGCCGACTTTAGTCTGCGCCTACTTTATCCCGTGCCTAAGCATCGACCGCGCGCAGCCGCATCCCGCTGATCATCACAATATCGTCGGACGCGCGCTTGCCGCATCGTTCGGCATTGGCGAACATCGCCTTGCGGTCGGTTGCCACCAGATCGAGCCCGGCGAGTCCTTCGCCGCGCCCGTCCTCGTCTTTCACGAAGCGCAAGGTCGCATTTTCCAGGCGAATCGCGGGATTGCCCTGAGGGTCGCGGGTTACCGGAATCTCGACGATCTGGCTCCAGCGTGAAGCGAGTCCCGCCGGATCCGAAGATTGGATTTCGGCCGCCGCGATCGCGCGCACTACATGAGTGCGGACCGCAGCCTTCCAGTTGCGTCCCGCCGGCATCCACGGCCCATCCGGCGCAAGATCGCCGGCCTGAAAATCTATCTCCAGGAAAGAGCCGCCGGTGTCGCGCGGATGAAGTTGCATGATTTGATACTCGGGTTCGTCCTGCTCGAGCACCTTGCGAATGCCGAGTTCGTTGACCCGCTTCTTGCGCGGCGCGTGGTCGTCACACTGAGTAATCACCATGTAGCCGCCATCACCTGCGCGCCGTTCCAGGTAGCGTCCGCCCGCAGTACCTTCCCTGATGGGTGACACCACCTCGATAAACTGGCTTCCCACCGGAAATAGCGCGTTGCGTAGACCGAACACCTTGACGCCAGGATCGCGGTAACCGACCTCGAGGCCAAGAACGTCGTGCAGGTCCTTGGTGATCTGATCAAGGTCGCGCGCCACCAGCGCAATTTGCCGAAGTCGAATCCACATGCGAGCTCCTCCTCTATTTGCAGTCACGGTCTCGTTGGCGTTTTGCTCAAAGGGTTCCTGAGATCTGACGGTTGCGCAAACTCCGCTCGGCGTGGCAACGCCGTCGCCGTTTACTTTCCGATAAATCGGGGCTTGCGCTTCTCGACCTTCGCCGCGAATGCTTCCTTGGTGTCATGCAGGTCGAACATCGGCATGTGCCGCGAGCTTTCCAGTGCGATGTAACTGGCAAAATCAACTTTTTCGGCCTCGAGGAAGTTGGACTTCATGGTACGCAGAGCGATTGGCGCAGCCTCTACCAGCCGCCTCACGATCGCATCGACCTCGGCGCGAAAGCTCGCGTCGGGAAACACCTTCGACACCAGGCCGATACGCAGCGCCTCGGCCGCATCGAACTTGTCGGGCATGAAATACAGTTCGCGCGCGCGGGCCGCCCCGATGATTCGCGGGAGCGTCCACGGCCCACCCATGTCACCTGCCACCCCCACATCGAGGAAAGCGACGTTGAAACGCGCCGACTGCGCGGCGAAGCGAAGATCGCAGGCGCACGCCCATCCGAGTCCCGCGCCCGCACACGCGCCGTTGATAGCGGCGATGGTCACGGCCGGCATCTCGTGGAGCAAAACCGGGACGCGAAAATCTTCCGCGGTTAGACGATCTGCTTCACTCCCCTCACCCGAGGCAACCATGTTGAGGTCCGCCCCTGGACAGAAGCCGCGTTCACCGGCTCCGGTGAGCAACAGCACCCGCAGCCCGCGATCCTCGGCAGCAGCGGCGAGGGCCCGCCCGGCCTCGAGGAGCATACGGTTAGTCATCGCGTTCATGCGCTCGGGGCGGTACATGGTAAGCGTTGCGACCGGCCCCTGCTTTTCGTAGCGGATGTGCTCAAACTGCGTGGTGTTCATGACTTTGCTCCGTGCCAGCGCTGGAAGCGGGGCGCACGCTTCTCGAGCAACGACTCGGCACCCTCGGTGGCATCGGGATGCTCGAGAGACTCCTGGGTCAGCCGATCGGCGTCGTGGATCGCCGGCGCCATTGCTTCGGAGAGATGCCGGTAGACCTGCGTTTTCATCACCGCGATCGAGCGAGGCGAGATGTTGGCAGCGAGGTCGCGGATATAGCCGCGCGCCTCATCGATCAGCTTATCGGGCCCCACCACGCGATCGACCAGGCCAATACGCAACGCCTCAGCCGCGTCGATCCGCCGCGAGCTCCATAGCAGATCCAGTGCCCGGCTCACACCAACCATGCGCGGCAAGAGCCAGCTTGTCGCATGCTCGGCGATCAGCCCGCGCTTGGAAAACACCGTGGTGAAACTCGCACCTGCCGACGCAAATCGGAGGTCACACATCATCGCGAGCACGAACCCGCCGCCTGCCGTCACCCCATTGACCGCCGCGATCACCGGTTTGGGAATTCTCAGAATGTAACTGAACAGCGCGGGCAGCTCGTCCGGCGGAGGCGGGGTGCTAGGCGGCGGTGAGCCTTCCTGGGTAGAGCGCCGAAGGTCGCCCGCATCCAGACCGGCGCTGAATGCCCGTCCGGTACCGGTGATAACGATTCCGACTACCCGGTCGTCGGCAGCAGCTCGATTCATCGCGGATCGAATTTCCTCGATCATCGCAAAGGTGAACGCGTTGAGCTTCTCCGGCCGGTTCAGCCGGACGATCGCGACGGGGTCTTCTATTTCCGTGATGACATTCGACATGTCGGCACCCAAAAGAGGTTGGTACACTTTACCGGCAAATGTCCACCCCAAGAACTTGCGTTCCCGGTAGGGCGGGTCGCTGGCGAAAGCCGCCTACTTCATTCGCGGCGACACGCGTCCGCCTGGGATTCCACCGGACCTGCTCCGGAGACCGGCACCCGGCATGGTTCTTCGTGAAATGACGCGGGCCGCGTCGCTGGTGCCCGGCGATGGAGTCGCAGGCCCAAGTGGAATTCATACCGCGCAGGTCTTATTCTTCTGATTTGCGGTAGCGATGCCTGCCTTCGGCGCCTATTCCGCTGCCGCTCTACGGCTTTCCTGCTCCACGCATCCCGCGCAGGTAGTCAAAACCATCGCCACGACGGTTCCGATCGCGAGATACTGCATCGTCGTCACACGACCTCGCTGCGAGCATCATCTGCCAGCCTACGACGGCCTTCTCTTACGACAATGGAAGGGCAGACGCCTGGGGGGGTCCTTCTAAAAAAGTTGGCGGGCGATCACCGCCACGACGCCCAAATCTGTCGATAGATTGGTCGCCTCTGAAAATTGCGCGGCCGTTCTACCTGGTCTGCACCGCCGAAGTGATATTTCCCTGCGGGTCGGTCTCGAACACGTAATGATGACCCTCGTAGGAATAGTAGAGCATCTCGCCACCGGTATCGGTCATCGGCACCGCTTCCTTGGGCTGACCCATCTGATTGGCGAGCTCGACGCGACTTTTGCCTTTCCACTCGGCTACCGCGCTTCGACTCTCTTCCGATGGTGTAGTGATCATATTGCTGCATGCGCCCAACGTGACCACCAGCCCCAGAGCCACCCCTGCAGTAATCAATCGCTTCATGCGTGCTTTTCCTCTCGTCGCGGGTTGGCCCGGCGCGGTGCAGGCGATGCACCGCGCCGGACGCAGCTGGCCTCTAGTAGCTGAACTCCAAGTTGAGAAAGATTGAGTGGGTATCGACCGGTACTGCATCGACGACCTGACCGGCACCCGGTTTCTTGAAGATGCCCGGGGTGATCGAATCGACGTACGCAAAACTGACGTCGTGCTGGTTGTGGTAGTAGTTCACGTTCTGGTTGTCGATTGCTAGCCGCAGGTATTCGTTGACCTGCCACTGCACCCCAACCACCCAGCGCTGGAAGTCCAGCGGATTGTTCTGGATATCCGTGTTCGGGTGCCACAGCGACCACAGGCCGAATGCGGTGAACGGCGTGTGCGGGATATGATAATGACCCATGAGAGCATACCCGTTGTTGGGGTTCCGGCCATTGTTCAGGAAGGCAGTCGACATCTGGCTGAAGTTGAAATACGGATTGGCCGACTGCGGTCCCGTAGTTATGGGTCCCGCCCCTGAGAAGGCGTTGCCGGTGGTAAAGGCATTGTGACCCCAATCGTACTCGAAGATCACACCCCAGTTTTCGGCAGTATAGTGCGTGAGGAACGCCTGCCGCATTATATGAGCCTGCGCGGCCCGCGGTCCGAAGGGCGCTCCGCCCTGCGTGCTCGGTGCGGCGTTGGTGTAGCCATAGTCGAAGAACCAGGTCAGTCCAAGCCCGTCGAAGCGCCACTTGGCGCCGAGCGGATAGACGCTGATACGGTTCATGTATTGCGCAGTGTTGGTCTGCTCAGTCGCATGGAAACTGGCATTGTTGTAGACCCCAAGGTCATAGTCGATGTACTGCCGTTCGTTGAACTTGATGGGTCCCTGGAAAGATACGCCGACCTGCGTGGATGACAGGCTATAGTAGTTCCACGGGACCAGGGTCACGTAACGGAAACCCCACAGGTCTTCTTCCCAGGCGATCAGCGGATTCGGTTGTTGCCCGCCCGTAATCGTGTTGCCCTTGAGTGCCTCTAACCTAGTCCAGTCGAATATCTTGTTGTATTGCAGGTAGGCGTACTTGAGACGGAAGCCCAAGTTGCCATTCAGATTGCTATTCCACTGCGTGTTATTACCAACCGTAACGTTGGTTCCGTTGCCAACCTGCTGATAAATGTTCGGCGTAATGCGCGCGGTCAGACCCTCTGTGGGAAAGAAATAGAAGTTTAGATAGGTACGGGTAATGTCGAAGGAGTTGAAGATGTTGTTCTGGGGTCCCGGATTCATAATCTGGGTTAGTTCCTGAGGCTGAAACCCGGTGTGCGTGTACAAGCGCCAGTCTGCATACACGAGGGTGCCGATCCGGAACTTGTCCTGGAAATTGTCGATATAGGAACGCCAGGCGGGTTTGATCTCTGCCACCTGACGGCTCAAATCCGCGTTGCTCTGAGTGAGCTCAGCATTCTTTTGAACCAGCTGCTGAATCTGCTGCTTGTTCGCGTCGAGTTGAGTCTGGGTCTTCTGCTCTACCCGCCGCTCGATGGCGTTGGCATCGAGGGTCGTAACCGGCACCTCGGTCAGCAGGGAGCGTCCTTTTCCGGGCCGGGTGAACACCTGCCCGGTGACCGGATCGACGTACAATTTCAGCATCGGCGTCGCGCTTTGAGCTCGGGCCGTTCCTGACGTTCCTAACGCGAGCGACATCGCACCTAGGAACGCCGCTATCAGAAATCGGTACTTTCCGCGTTTCACAATCCTTCCTCCTCTGGATTGATGGCGCCTCAAACCGCCTGCTACATTCCGGCCGCTTGTTGCTTCTCGTAGTCGCTGCGCATTTTGTTCAGCTGAAAGGTCGTGTAGGTCTTGCCGTTACATACGAATTTGTTTGGTGAGCCTTGGTTAACGACGGTGCAATCCGATACCTTCGGTGGAGGTCCGGTCGGCTTGCCGTTGGCCATCGCCGCGCCCGGCGGCGGGAAATTGCCGCCACTGTTGCTGCTGGAGCATCCGGCCAGCGCTACTGCGATTGCACCTGCGGCAATACTCATTCGCAGAAACTGACTACTCATCTTTGGACCCATCTCTTAACTCTCCCCTCGCGTTGCGGCGTTACTTGGCCGGAAGCTCCATCATGTCCAGTTGCTTGCCCGAAAGCTCCACCACCGGGGCGGGAAGCGGGGCGTAGTTCAGAGGCGGTGCGTACTGCTGGCCCTCATGGAGTGCCCAGTTGATGAACCGCTTCACCTGCTCGCCGACATCGCGTTTGCTCTGCTGCTGAAAAACCAGCAGGTAGGTGAACGACGAGATCGGGTATGCGCTCGCGCCCGACGCGTCGGTGATTGATACGCGGAGATCGGACGGCATGTTCGCCGCTGTGCTGGCGGCGGCCGCGGTAACTCCCTCGAGGCTGGCCTTGACCCAGTTGCCATCGTGATTCTTTAGATCCGCATACGGGATGTGATTGGTAAGCGCGTAGATCAACTCGATGTAGCCAATCGAGCCGGGCGTCTGCTGCACCAGCGCAGTTACCCCTTCGTTGCCCTTGCCGCCTAATCCGACCGGCCATTTGACGGCGGTCGACTTGCCCACGCCGCTGGCCCAGGCCGGGCTGACCTTGGAAAGGTAGTCGGTGAAGATGTAGCTGGTGCCGCTGCCGTCAGAGCGATGGGCGACCACGATGTCGGTAGCCGGCAGAGTGGCACCCGGATTAAGCGCGGCGATTTTAGGATCGTTCCACTTGGTGATCTTGCCCATGAAGATATCGGCGATGGTCGGCCCGTCGAGTTTGAGCGTTCCGCTGAAGCCCGGCAGGTTGTAGGCGATGACGACCGCGCCCATCACCGAGGGAAAATGCAGAATCTTGCCCGGCGCCGCCTTGAGCTGCTCATCGGTCATCGGCGCGTCGCTCGCGCCGATATCGACCGTGCGGTTGGACAGCATCCGGATTCCGCCGCCGGAACCGATCGACTGATAGTTGAATTTTACGTCGGGAACCTGCTTGGCGTAGACATCGAACCATTTCGAGTAGATCGGGTACGGGAAGGTAGCTCCCGCGGCGTTGATCAGGAGCGCCGCGCGGCTGGCTGCGTAGCAGCTCAACGCTCCGACCAGCGCGAGCAACGCAGCCACTACGATTGGTTTTCTCATCGCTCTCTCCAGTCTTTCAGAACCAGTTGTTTCCCTCGGAAGAACGGTCGCCTTACCGCGCAGGTCATGCGCGAGCGCGGTGAACTTAAAAGCCCAACGTTACGACCCGATTAATCCACGATGTCAGTCGATTGAAATCCGACAGGCTGGCGCGTCTTGGTGTTGATAAAGAACAGGTAGGTCGAAAATGAAAGAGAGTCCGACGGCAGATTCCGCCGGGTTGGCTTGACCGAATGGCAAGCTTTGCACCCGACCAACAGCCAGATTCGTGCCATCGAAAGGGCCGCCCCCAGTCGCCTATCGGCCCTAACGCATCTGCCCTCACGGCGTCCAATCCGGTAAGTGCTTAAATCGAGATGTAACCTGCAACCCTCGATCGGGCGGTGGTCCGGAAGACCCGTTGATCTTTTGGGCCGCGCTCGACGACAATCTCCGCCATCCGATGTGGTTGCCAAGCGTGAAAGTCGGTTCGGCGCTGCATCCACCTTTTCATGCTTTATGTGCTTTCGATGGTGAAAAATGTCGGCTCTGCAAGGCGTTAAAGTCGTTGAGTTCGGTTCCAACCTGGGGGCGGAGTACGCCGCGTGGATTCTCGCGGAGCAGGGTGCGCGAACCATCAAGGTCGAGCCGCGGGACGGCTCTGCGCGCCGTGGCTCGTCGCATTTTCACGTTCTGAACCGCTCCAAACAGTCGCTGTTCTTTGACCTGCATGCGGCTCCCGAACGTGCGGCGGAGCTGCTGCACTGGGCCGACGTGGTGGTGACCGGTTTTACTCCCGCGAATTTGAAGCGACTTAACCTCGACCCGGAATCGGTGCGTCGGTTGAACCCCCGCGCGATAGCTGTGAATGTGCCGCCGCTGGGCAGCCGCGGTGAGCTGGCTGACTTTGACGCGACCGACGACCTGGTAGCTGCCTATTCCGGGATAACCGGCAGCCAATGGGCGCGCAGCGCGAATCCGGTCGCGCTGGTATTTCCGGCGGCTAGCTATTCGGCCGGGGTGATGGCCGCAATGGCGGCAATAGCGTCGCTGTTGGCCTGCCGCGGGGAGGCGGTCGGGGAGGCGGTTGAAGTGTCACTGCTCGCGGGCGCGTTCTCGCTCCAGACCGGGGGCATTATCCGCCACGAGAAAATGACCAGGCTCTACCACGGACCGCAGGATCCGCTCGGTCCGATCCCGTGTTATCGATTGTTCCAAGCCGGCGACGGGCGCTACCTGTTCGCGGCCTGCGGTAACTCGACTTTCTGGGGCAAGTTCACGCTTGCGCTGGAACGACCCGACCTGGTCGCGGACCCGCGCTTCGAAAACGCGCCGTGGGGAATTCCAGGTGATCAGTGGCAGGCGCTGAAGGACATCATCGAACCGATCATCCGCACCAAGCCGCGCGCCGAGTGGCTCAAAATTCTGCGCGACAACGATGTCCCCTGTGCGCCGGTCCTGACCCGCCAGGAATTTATCGACTGGGAGCAGACCCTGGCCCTGGGGATGCGCCAGGAGATCCAGGACCCGACGCTCGGCGCGACGGTGCAGCTGGGCTTGCCGTTCTTCCTTCACGACACGCCGGGCGCGATTTCCGGACCCGCGCCCGCGCGCGGCGACGAGCGCACGGCACGAAGATGGATCGCGGAGCGTAACGGTACGGCACAGTCGCTTTCGGGTGGCAGGACGCGGCCCCCCGCCCGGGGACCGCTCGATGGAATCGTGGTGCTGGACTTCGCCAGTTACATCGCCGGCTCCTACGGCCCGATGATTCTGGCGCAACTCGGCGCGACTGTGATCAAGATCGAGAGCCTCGAGGGCGATTCTTTTCGGCATTTCGGGTTCGGGTTTCTGGGCTGGAACCAGGGCAAGCGCGGACTCTCGCTCAATCTGGCGACCGATGCGGGCCGCGAAATAATCGAGGGGCTCGCGCGAAGGGCCGACGTGGTGGTGGAGAATCTTCGCCCCGGGCGGATGCGGCGCTTCGGTTTCGACTACCCACGGCTCTCGTCCCTGAATCCGCGCATTATCTTCATGTCGGTAAATGCGTTTGGAAATCACGGCCCCGAGCACGACCGGCCCGGCTTTGACCCGCTGTTACAGTCGTACTCCGGAGTGATGGCCGCACAGGGTGGTCCGCATGGGCATCCGGTTTACCTGACCTGTGCGATTTGCGACTACGGAGCCGCAATGATCTCCGCGCTCGGATGCGTCACCGCGCTGTATGCCCGCGAGCGGACCGGGCGCGGACAATTCTGCGAGACCTCGCTGCTGCAAGCCTCGATGGCGCTCCAGGCGGGCGAGTTCATCTTCTATCGCGGGCGTCCCGACCTGGAGAACGGCAGTGCCGA
>Ga0126378_10003793_pt1 | contig 11439 bp, 8 predicted proteins | sample PanSoiMetPlot_23_FD_92587 | JGI IMG/M metagenome (GOLD analysis project Ga0126378, IMG submission 92587) | Tropical forest soil microbial communities from Panama - MetaG Plot_23 | ecosystem: Environmental > Terrestrial > Soil > Tropical forest > Bulk soil | place: Panama | collected 2016-02-17
ATGACCGGATATCGTCCGTCGATCGCGATGGCGTAAATCATGGCACCCGTTACCTTGAGCGGCTTGACGCCCTGCATTGCTTTGAGCAAGACGACGGGCTGTGCCACTGCGGCTGCGGCAGTAAGCGCGAAGCGCCTTCGATCGAGCTTCATACCATCCCAATCTGCTGTCGGCGTCCATTATACAGACCGCACAGGCCGTGGGTTGGGATTGCCAACCGACAGCGGCGGCTCACAACTCGGCGACCGTCTCGATCACCGCATCGCCATTGCGAAAAGCCTCCTCGCGAATCTCGATGCCGAGTCCGGGAGTCTCGGGCGCCGTCACATAGCCGTTCACCGGCACCGGGACATTGTTCAGGAAGTGTGGATACATATCGTTGTAAAGATGATACACGCTCTCCAGGATGTAGAAGTTCGTCAGCGACGTTGCGGTGTGAATCGAGGCATACCACAGGATGGGGCCGCCACCGGTGTGCGGCGCAGTGGGAATTTTGTAAGTATCCGCCATATCGGAAATCTTCTTTGCCTCCGAAATCCCGCCGCACCAGGTGACGTCGTACATGACCACTCCTACGGCATGCTGTTCGAACATCTCGCGAAACCGAAAACGCGTCGCCAGCCGTTCGCTGATGCAGATGGGTATCGACGTCGCCCGCGCGAGCGACGCATAGGCGGCCAGGTTGTCCGCCAACATTGGGTCTTCCAGCCACATAATTCCGTAAGGCTCGAGTGAATGGGCAATCTGCATGGAACATGGCAGGTTCCACCGGCTGCTCAGGTCGAGGGCGATCTCCATCTCGTCACCCACCGCTTTTCGGATGCGCTCGATCGGGTCAAGCGACTTTTTCAATTCGGACTGCGTGATGAATGTGCCGCCATGCTGGGCCAGGGCATTGACGGGGCCGCGATCGTAGGGATAAATCTTGATTCCGCGGATGCCGCGCTGCATCAGGAACTCTGCCAGTTGCTCCGGGTGGGTGTGCTCGCGCATGCTCTGGATGGGCCACCCGTTCATGGTGTTGTAGACCATCAGGCGCTGCTGCGCCTTGCCGCCCAGCAGCTTGTAGACCGGAAGTCCGACTGCTTTGCCGAGAATGTCCCATTGGGCGATGTTGATGGCGGTCAACATGCGAAAATCGGCGCCACCCCAAGGCTGGTAGGAGATGTGATAGAAGATGTCCTGCCAGAGACGCTCGATCTGGGTTGGATCCTTTCCCAGGATGCTCGGCGCCAGTTCTTTCAGCGCGCCACGGTGAGCTTCGTAGCCGGGGTACGATTCTCCGACGCCAACGATTCCCTTATCGGTGTGCAGCCGAACCCACATCCAGTTCGGCGGCATGCCCTGGATTCGGAGGCTATCGCGGAACCGCACCGCTTCCACCTTGGTGATCTTCATGGGGCCGGTTGCGTCCGCCGCTGCGAGTGCCGCGCCGGTCCACGGCAATATGCCTGGGATGGACAGAACCGGCGTCATCGCCGCTCTAACGAAATCTCTCCGGCTGGGCGCGTGGTGTGGCATGCAGCCTGTCGGCTGATTATAATACGCTTGATCCCGAGCGCTGTGGCTCGCGAGGACTATTCATGCAACGACGCAGATTCCTGAGTCGATCCGCTGCGGCAGGAGTTGCTGCGGGATTCGGCGCGACCCTGAAGGCGGCGTCTGATGCGCAATCGCCTTCCGGACCTTCATCCGATCTGCCATCGAAGTTCACGCCGGCGGCCCATTCCATCCCCCATTCGAATTACAGCCCGTTCACTACGCCTGACTACTACACTTTCGCCGACGACCTGATCATCGAACGCAACGCCTCCAACAAACCGCATCAGGGCAAGATCCTCGCCGCGATCCAAGCGCATTCCGACGACATCCCGCTGTTCGCCGCGGGCACCGTCGCCAAGCTGATCGACGAAGGCTATACCGGCTACCTGATCCGCCTGTCCAATGACGAGGCGGCCGGATCGACACTTGGCCACGGCGTCGTCCAGAATGACGCCGATATCCAGGAGGCGGCCAAGGCCATGGGGCTCAAGAAGGCCTACTCCTTCTACTACCGGAACCATCGTATGGACGACAACGCCGCGATTGAGATCCGGGCGCGCCTCATTTTTCTGTTCCGCATGCTTCAAGTCAACACGGTGTTCGCCATGGATCCGTACGACCATTACGATGAGAATCCCGATCATATCGTCGCCGGCAAAGCCGTGGAGGGAGCGTGCTGGATGGCGGGTGGAGCCAAGGATTATCCGGAGCACTACAAGGCCGGACTCAAACCTGCGCACATCCGCGAGAAGTATTACCACGCGCGCTCGCCGCAGGGACACAACCTGGTGAATCGCGTGGTGGATATCAGCTCGTACATCGATCAAAAGGTGCGAACCAACATGGCCAACAGGGGAAAGGGCCCTGCCGGAACGGCCGGAGCACGGCTCCGTCAGCAACTGGCGCGGCAAGGCCGAAAACTGCCCTTGTTGGGGAATGATGACGAGACGGCCAATTTCGCGTACGTGAAACATTTTCTGATGGACGATTTTCGGATCCTCGGCCGCCAGTTCGGGCTGGAGTGTGCGGAAGCGTTCCGGTATATCGGCCCGGAGCCGGACTATTTGGGAAACATCGTGAAGTACGCCGAGGAGCACTCGGTTCCGCTCTAAAGGACCCGCGGCATGGATGCGCACCAGACATATCCGTCAGAAAGCGTAGGGGCGCGAGCCGGCACTCCGGTGACGGTCGAAAAGGCCCGGCCGGGTCAACCACACAAGGGCCGGGTTTTCGTCGGCGTACACGCCCACCTTCAGGACCTGCCGCGTTATGCCGGCGGCCTGTGCGCGAAACTCATCCTCGAAGGCTACACCGGCTTCCTGGTCCGTACGACCAACGACGAGAAGTTCGGCGGCCGCGACATTCCGCAGAACATACTGAACAACGAGCAGGAGCACCTCAAGATGGCCAGCGTCCTTGGCTTCAAGGACGTGTTCGATCTCTACTACCGCGCGCATCGCATGAACGAGATATCGCCCACGGAAATCCGCGGCCGCCTGATCCTCCTGCTTCGCATGCTCAAGGCCGATACGGTGATCTCGTTTCATCCATCCGGCGCGGGCGAATCGGAACTCGATCATGCGGCGACCGGCCGCGCGGTGGAAGATGCCTGCGACATGGCAGCAAGCGAGAGCGATTTCCAGGAGCATCTGGAAGCCGGATTCGGGCCGCAGTCCGTGGTCGAGCGATACTACTTTCACACCCACCCGGATCAGCCCTTCAACCGTGTCGTGGACATCCGTCCGCACATCGAAAAGAAGATCGACGCCATGATCGAGTGCCGGTCTCAGGGCGGCGGCGCCAGCGGCGCCGAACTTCGGGCGCGGCTCGCGAGGGAGGGAAAGCGCCTGCCGCTGCTCGGCGATGACGATCGTACCGCCAACCGCGAATACGTGCGCCAGTTCCTTCTCGACGAACACCGGGACTACGGCCGCCGGCACAATCTCCAGTACGCCGAACAGTTCCTTTATGTGGATCACCGCCCGCCAACGAAGACAAAGGTCGAGGAATACGTGGCCAGGAACGCAGTGGGGATCTGAAACGGCGCGGGGCCCGGACGCAAAATCCGGCACTCCGGGACGCCTGGTAACGCCTTTGAGGAAATTCTCCCCCGGAACGACCCATCGGCCTCAGCCGGATGTATACTTGCACCAACCGGAATCAGGGTTAGATTCCGAGCAAGGGGGGAAGCCGTATGCTATCCAGCCGTATTTCCACGTCGAAGGTATTGACCTTGTTGTGCGCCTGCCTGGCAATGTCTGCCGCATTTGCCCAATCCGAGCGCGGCACCATCACCGGGACAATCGTAGACAGTAGCGGCGCCATCGTGCCGGGCGCTCGCATCACTGTCACCAACACTCTCACGAACGTTGCCTCTTCCACGCTCAGCACGGAGACCGGCTCCTACACCGTCGCCAGTCTTCCGGTGGGCGAGTACACGCTACGCGTGGACAAGGCGGGATTCAGCTCGGCGGTGCTCTCCGGGATTACGCTGAACGCCGCCAGCACGCTGCGCGCGGACGTGAAACTGGAAGTCGGAACCGCGATGCAGACCGTGGAGGTCAACGCGAGCGCGCAGTTGCTCACCACCGAAAGCGCCAAGACCAGCGTCACGGTCACCAACAGACTGGTGGACGAACTGCCCCTGGTGGTGGGCGGCACGCTGCGCAGCCCGTTCGATCTGGCAGCGCTGACTCCGGAAGCCAAGAACATCGGCGGCGATGACGGCTTCATTCTGGGCGGCGGCCAGGCAGCCGGCTATGGCGCCACCCTGGACGGAGTCTCGGCGAACACCACGCGCGCATTGCAGTTGAGCTGGGTATCTTCGAATGCCCCGTCGCTCGAAGCGGTGACGGAGTTCACCGTGGACACCAACGGCTTCAAAGCCGAGTACGGTCACGCGAGCGGCGGTGTGATGACGTTCTCGTCTAAGAGCGGCACCAACACATTGCACGGCAGCGCCTACGAGTTTCTCCGCAACAACGACTTGGACGCCAACCGCTTCTTCAGTAACCGCAGCGGCACCCCGCGGGCGATCTACAAGCAGCACGATTTTGGCTTCAGCGCCGGCGGCCCGATCTGGATTCCGAAGGTCTATAAGGGTAAGGACAAGTCGTTCTTCTTTTTCGCCTACGAAGGTTTCCGCAACCGCGCCGGGGCGACCGCATTCACCACCACCGTGCCCACGCCGGAAATGTATAAGGGCGATTTCAGCAAGTGGGTGGATTCTTCGGGCAAGATGATTCCGGTTTACGACCCCACCACTCAGGTCATCAGCAGTAGCGGTGCGGTCACACGCCTGCCCTTTACGAACAACCAGATTCCCACGAACCTGTTCGATCCATTTACCGTAAAGGCGATCAGCGTATTTCAGACCAGCGGAACGTTGACACCCAACACAGGCGCCGCGCCGGGCACCGTGGGTTACGTGAACAACAATTTCACGGTCGCCAACGGTTCGCAGGTCGCGCCGATCAATAAGTTCAGCGTCAAGGGCGACCACATCTTTTCCGGGCGGGATCGTATCTCCGGATATTACGGCTACGACCGCGAGTATCTCAAGCCCGGTGCCGATGGTCCTGCCGGTCTACCTGGCCTCTATGTCAATTACAACGACCTCCAGCAGTTCACCGACGTTTTCCGCATGAGCTGGGACCACACTTTCAGCCCCACCAAGCTGAACCACTTCTATGCGGGCGGAAACAACTGGCGGCAGAACCACAATCCGCCGCAGGAATATATCGGCAACTGGAAGGACAAAATCTGCCTGGGCAACGTGCCGGACTGCAATGAGAATTTGATCAATTTCAGCTTCAGCAACAGCTATGGCGGATGGGGCGGCAACGCCAATAACGGTTCGGAAAACACGATCTACGGTTTCAACGACGACTTCACCTGGATTCGCGGCGCGCACTCCTTCAAGTTCGGCGGGATGTACCAATTGAGCCACTACAACGGGTTCGGCCGGCAGTGCATCTCCGGCTGCGCGACTTTCAGCTTTACCGAAACCGGGCGCGGCGGTGACACCAATTTCTCGACCGCCGGCGGGAATCCGTTTGCCTCCATGCTGCTGGGATGGGCCGATGCCGGGCAGATTGACACCATCCGCTTCATCGGACAGCAGTGGCCTTATTTTGCCGGCTATTTCCAGGATGACTGGCGCGCGAGCAAGAACCTCACGCTCAATCTCGGCATCCGCTGGGAAACCACTCTGCCGCCGACGGGCCTCGAGGACCGGTGGAGCGACTTCTCTCCCACGCGGCCGAACCCCGCAGCAAACGGCATTCCCGGCGCGTTGATTTACGCCGGATCCGGCCCGGGCCGCGAAGGATCCCGGACTCTGGCCGACTCTTACTTCAAAGGCTTCGGCCCGCACGTGGGCTTTGCTTATACGCTGAACAGCAAGACCGTCATCCGCGGCTCCTACGCGCTGGCCTACGGAGCCATCACCACGGTGACCGGGTCAACCCATCAGCGCGGCTTCACTCTGACCTATAATCCCACCAATGGCAGTAACGGAGTGCAGCCGACGTTCATCCTGAGTCAGGGATTTCCCGCGTGGAAGGCGCCGCCGTTCGTGGACCCATCGTTCTCCAATGCCGACAGCATGCCGTGGTGGCAGGGCCAGGAAGCCACGCGGCCGCCGGAAATGCATAATTTCAACTTTTCCATTCAGCGCCAGCTTGGCCCGAGCATGGTGCTCGAAGGATCGTACAATGCCGTGCTGGGCACTCACCTGCAAGCTAACCTCCTGGGCTACAACCAGGTGAATCCCATCTATCTGGACAAGTACGGCACGGCGCTGCTGAACTCGGCGATCGATTCTCCCGCGGCGGTCGCCGCAGGAATCACGGCGCCCTTCCCCGGCTTCAATGCGCTGTGGGGCAGCCGCGCGACGGTGGCGCAGGCACTGCGGCCCTTCCCGCAGTACAACAACATCGACACCGCGGCCGGCGGCGGCGACCACAGCGGCCACTCCACTTACCACGCCGGAATCATCCGCATCGAGAAACGCTACAGCAACGGCCTCCAGTTTCAAACCTCGTACGTCTTTTCGAAGATCCTCACCGACTCCGACAGTTATTGGCAGGCAAGCGATTTCTCACGGGGCGCGGACCACTACAACCGCAGGCTGGAAAAGTCCATCGGAGCATTCGACGTGACTCACAATTTCAAGTTGGGCCTGGTCTACGAGCCCCCGGTCGGAAAAGGAAAGCGCTGGCTCAATCATGGCGCGGCGGCCGTGGCATTGGGCGGGTGGCGTGTCAGCTCGACGCAGTACTACGCGAGCGGGCTGCCCGTCTCCCTGAGTACCACGCTGACGCAGCCGTTATTTGCCGGCCGCAACATCCCCTACATCACCTCTTACGATGGCTGGAGGGCGTCCACTGCTCACGGTAGCTTCGACCCGTCGGTCGATGCGTTTCTCGTGCCTTATGGAACAGGCCCGTTCCCGCTTCAGGGAACCGGAACGCAATACACCGGCTTTGGGAACGCAACGCGCTACAACCCGAAAGTAAGGCAGTTCCCCAATTACAACGAGAACTTCTCGGTTGCCAAGACGTTCCCATTCCGTGAAAAGATGCATCTGGATTTCCGCGCGGAGGCATTCAATGCCTTTAATCGGGTCCGCTTCGGCACGGGATCGACGAGCCTGCAAAGCCAGAGCTTCGGCCGGCTGACGAGCAATGGCGACCTGCTGAATTCGCCGCGCCAGATGCAGTTGGCGCTGAAGCTGTACTGGTAGCGCGTCTATCGAAGACGCCAGATCCTGAACGCGACGACGCCGGTGGCCACAATGAGGATGGCCATCATCGAGGGGAGCGTCTGCGTGACAAGCGCGTCCGCCATGAACCAGACGGACACCGCCACGAAGAGCCAGAGCGTGTAGGGGTATCCCCACATCCGATACGGCCGGTGCGCGTCCGGCAGCTTGCGCCGCAACACGAACACAGCCCCGACGCTCATGGTGTAGAAGATCCACGCGGCCAGGATCGAATAGGTGTATAGCGTCGCGTACGATCCGGTGAGGATCAGAATCGCCGTCCAGATTCCGCTGAACACGATCGCAAATCCGGGAGTCTGGAAGCGGGGATGCACGTCGCCGAACTGGGCGAAGAACAGCCGGTCGCGAGCCTGCGCAAAGGGGATGCGGGCGCCCGTCAGAATGCAGCCGTTTACGGCCCCTGTGATCGACAGCAGAACAGTCAGCGAAACAAAAGCCCCGCCGATCGGGCCGATGGTGCGTGTGGCCAGCTCGGCGCCGACGCGGTCCGTGGCGGCGACCTCGGCCACGGTGAATACCTTCAGGTACGCGACATTGGCGGATAGATACAGAAAGGCCACGGCGGCCATCCCGAGCACCAGCGAGCGCAGCAGATTCTTTTGCGGGTCCGTCACCTCGCCGGCCACGAAGCTCACATAGCTCCAGCCGTTGTAGGCCATGAGGCATGCCGCCATGGCGACTCCGAAATGCATCCCGGGGAGCGGAGCGGCCGCGGCGGGGGCGGCCGTCCGCGAGCTCAGAAGCCCGGCGCCGATCAGGACCAGCAGGCCGGCCATCTTCAAACCGGTGAACGCGCGCTGTACCCAGGCGCCTTCCCGCACGCCCACATAGTTGATTGCGGACAACACCGCGATGAGAGCGACCGATAGCGCTTTGGCCGCGGCTGCGGAGAGCGGCACGAAATAGCCGGCGTAAATCGAGAACGTGACGGCGAGCCACGCACTGCCGCCCGCCAGTACGGCAAGCATGAAGGTCCAGCCGCACACGAAGGCGCACATCGGTCCGTATGCTTCGCGCAGGAAGACATACTGGCCGCCGGTCGCCGGGAGCATCGCGCCCAGTTCGGCGTATGCCAGCACGCCGAAAAAGGAGAGCACCCCTGCAACGATCCACACCGCCAGAATGGCGGACGGCGAAGGCAAGCTGCGCGCGATCACGTTCGGGAGCAGGAAGATGCCCGAACCGATCACAATGCCGATCACGATCGCCGTCGCGTCCAACATCCCGAGCTTGCGGGGCAGGTCCTGCGCGTCTTTCATCGGAAGCTCTGGCCGGTGTGTTTTTCCACCGCGGACACATCGAGCGAGATCCCCAATCCGGGAACGTCCGGAACCGTCAGCATTCCATCGGCGTCCAGCTTCCAGCGAGTCTCTACCAGATCGTCGATGAAGGGCGATCCCGTGAGGTACTCGACAAGACCGGTGTTTCTGGATGCGGATGCAAGCTGCAGATCCGCGGCGAGGCCGAGCGCCGTGTTCCACCCGTGCGGGATGAAGCGGACGCCGTTCTCCTCGGCCATCCACGCGATGCGCCGCTCCTCGCTAATGCCGCCGACCTTCGTCACGTCAGGCTGAACGATGTCGAACGCCCGCTGCTGGAGCCACGGAGTGAACGACTGCCTGCGGGTCAGAACCTCCCCGCCGGCGATTGGCACGGGCGAATGGTTGCGCAGCAGCACGTAGTCGTGCAGATTGTCGGGCGGAAGCGGCTCTTCGAACCAATAGACATCGTGACCGGCCAGCATGTGGGCGGTCCGCGCGGCCCACTTATAGTCCTGCGGCCAGAAGGCATCGCTCGCGCCCGCATCCACCATCAACAGTGCGCCGGACGACACGGCCTCGCGCGCCGCGCGCACGATCATTTCATCCATCGCATGACTGGTGCGTCCGAATGGCCCCCAGCCGATCTTGAACGCTCGAAAGCCTTGCTCCCGAACGGCGGCAAGCTGTTCCGCCAGCGCTCGTGGCTCGCACATGAGGAGCGAGGCATAAGGCAGCACGCGATCGCGGTATCGTCCGCCGAGCAACCGGCCAACCGGCTGCCCCGTGACCTTGCCGAGGATGTCCCACATGGCGATGTCGATACCGCTAATCGTGTGGGTCACCGATCCGCCGCGCCCCATCCAAAACGTATTGGCGTGTAGCTTCTCGCTGACGCGCTCCGGCTCCAGGGGAGTTTCGCCCAGGTACAGTGGCGCCAGCAAATGCAACGCGCTTTGCACCAACCCAGCGTTCGTGAATACGGACCCCCAGCCGGTTACGCCTTCGTCGGTGAAAACGGCGATCAGTGTATGAACGCACTCTTCCGGCTGGATCTCGTTTGTCCACCCGCCGGGCGGCGTGCCGTGCCGCAAACCCGCTGCGCGGATCTCCCTAATTCGCACCGTAACTGACCCCCACGAGAGTATAATCGGACTCATGTTACGGCGCAATTTCTGCACCAGTCTGATCGCCGCCGGGACGCTGGGGCGCCCGGCGCGCGGTCAACAGCAAGCTCCGGCGCCGGCCACCGGCCGGATCGTGCTGGAAGGGCCGATGCCGGGACGGCCACATCAGGGCAAGATCCTGCTGGCGGTCCAGGCGCACTCCGATGACATTCCACTCTCCGCTTCGGGCACGGTCGCCAAGCTGATCGAGGAAGGCTATACGGGCTACCTCGTTCGCGCGACCAATGACGACATGGGCGACGCGGTCGGGCTGGGCACGCCGGGCACGATCGGCGAGCACGTTCTCGGCAACGAGCGCGACACGGCCGAAGTCGCGCGTGTCCTCGGCTGCGAACGGCTCTTCAACCTCAACTACAACAACCACCGAATGGGCGACGTTTCGCTCAACGAAGTGATTGGCCGCTTGATTTTTCTGATTCGGCTACTGAAGGTCGATACGGTGGTGAGCTGGGATCCTTGGGCGCACGACGAGGAGAACCCGGATCACTATACGACGGCCAAGGCGCTGGAAGCCGCGTGCTGGATGGCGGGCCGCGCCCACGATTTCCCTGAACAGTTCGCCGCCGGTTTGCAGCCCAAAACAGTCCGTGACAAATACTACTTCGCGCGTCGTCCGGAGATCACGAGGGTAGTGGACATCAGCAAGCAGATCGATAAGAAAATCGATGCGATCCGCGCCAACGTCGCGAAGGGTCCGGGAGGCCACTCCGGATCGCGGTTGCGCGCGGAACTGGCGAAGCGCAATCAGCGCCTCCCGATATTGGGCGACGACGATCTCACGGCGGACCGGAATTACATCCGCGAGTTCAGCCTGACGCGCAACCGGGAACTGGGCAAGCAATACGGCGTCGAGTACGCCGAGGCCTTCCATTACGTGGCCGCGGGAGCTTCGGGCGCCGACCGGGATCCCCGGGTTGACGAGTACGTCAAGCAACACGCGGTACCAGCCAAGAAGTAACTCCGGCGCGATCCCTCAGTCGAAGAAGTGGCGATCCTCTTCGGACAGGCGCGCCTTCGCGGCTTGCACCCGGAACGTCACGCCGAGCCCCGGCCGGTCCCAGACATCGATGAAGCCGCGCTTCATAATGGGATTCGGCAGCCCATCGACGATGTCGTACCACCTGTCGTTCTCGTAAATTCCGATCTGGTTGATATATTGGGAGTTCAACGTCTTCCGTTTCCTCACCCCAGTTTCCGCGATATGGGCCATTTTGGCCGCGACGCGGGACTGCTTTCGCGGCCGTGCCTCCCTTCAGATTAAGGTCATGGCTCTACGCCACCAACTCCACGTTCTCGAACGGCCGGCGAAGTGACCGAAGCTGAACGCTTCCGATCGGTTCTTTTGGGCATGTTTGGCAGCCACTTGGCGGAACTGGCGTTCTGCCCCGATCATGGTCAAACCGGAGACGGTCATCGGTTGGCACCGAAAAGGTTTTCGTTTGTTCTGGGCCTGGGAAGATCCGACACGGTAAGCCGGGAGAGGCGTAATGTCCGAAAACCAGATCTGCTTGAGACTTCTGGCATTACCGCTCGAGTCTCAGCCGGGCGTAACATAACGTAACGTCCCTAGAAATCGCCTCTTAACGTTGGCATAACCTCCCTCTCACTCGGCCCGCTAAGACCCGTGTTTTCAGTGCGATCGAGTTTTTGGACATTACGGGGTTTC
>Ga0126378_10003795_pt1 | contig 11434 bp, 9 predicted proteins | sample PanSoiMetPlot_23_FD_92587 | JGI IMG/M metagenome (GOLD analysis project Ga0126378, IMG submission 92587) | Tropical forest soil microbial communities from Panama - MetaG Plot_23 | ecosystem: Environmental > Terrestrial > Soil > Tropical forest > Bulk soil | place: Panama | collected 2016-02-17
ACTGATCGGTCCCCGCCGCTGTACGGTGCTGATCAACGGCGATACAGGGAGTGGCAAGGAAGTGGCCGCGCGTGCAATCCACGCGGCGAGTAACCGCGCGAATCGCCGGATGGTAGCGGTGAACTGCGCGGCTCTTCCCGACAACCTGCTCGAGACCGAACTTTTCGGACACACCAAAGGCGCCTTCACCGGCGCCGTCAATGCGCGCGTGGGATTATTCGAACAAGCGCATGGCAGCACGATTTTTCTGGACGAGATCGGAGAGCTGCCAATGGCTCTTCAAGCGAGGCTTTTGCGAGTTCTTCAGGAGCGCGAGATCCAGCGCATCGGAAGCTCGAAGACAATTCCGGTGGATGTGCGGGTGATCGCCGCTTCGAACGTCAATCTGCATGAAGCTGTGGCGCAGCGCCGTTTCCGCGAGGATCTGTACTACCGGCTCAACATGGTCGGGCTTCAAATTCCAGCATTGCGCGAGCGCACGACCGACATTCCGGAACTCGCCGATCATTTCCTGGCGCAGATCGCGCAGCTCGAGGGCGGTGAACCGAAGACGTTGGCTCCCGAGACACTGGTGTCGCTGGTCCGCTATAGCTGGCCGGGGAACGTTCGCCAACTCGAACATGTTCTCGAATCCGCGGTGGCGCTGAGCGGCGCTCGGACCGTTTTACATCCGGGCGATTTCGATCTTCCGGTGCGGCCGCAGTACTCCGGTGTCTCTGCGTTGGACGTCCCGGAAACAGGCCTCAACTTTGAGGAGCTGATCGCTGACATTGAGCGGCGATTACTAGAGCGCGCGCTGGCACGTTGTGGCGGCAACAAGTCGCGTGCAGCCGAACTTCTTCAAATGAAGCGAACCACTTTGATCTCCAAGTTCAAGGCACTCGAGGTCTTCGCCTAGACTTCTCATGGCTTCGGCTCAAGTAGTAGCGTCTCCTCAGGCCGGCGGGCAACCGAAGGGCTTCAGCTTCGCCAACTGGGGTGAGCTGGCAGTGCCGATCGCGGTCCTCATGATCGTGGTGGTTCAAGCGCGAAGAAGACACATTGAGCGCCAGGCGGAACAGCATCCTTTAGAATGATTTTCGATGGAACAACGCGCACTCGGAACGCAAGGACTTGCTGTATCGGCCATCGGTCTTGGCTGCATGGGCATGTCGGATTTTTATGGCGCAGACAGATCCGCCGATCTTGAGAGCACCGCTACCATCCAGCGCGCGCTCGATCTGGGTGTGACCCTGCTCGATACCGGCGATTTCTACGGGATGGGCCACAACGAAATGCTGATCGGCCGGGCGATTCAGGGCCGGCGCGATCAGGCCATCTTATCGGTAAAGTTCGGCGCGCTCCGTGATCCTAGTGGAGTGTTCATCGGTTTCGACGGACGCCCGGCTTACGTCAAAACTTCGCTCGCCTACAGCCTGCGAAGACTTGGTGTTGATCACATCGATCTTTACTATCCTGCGCGCGTCGATCCGAATGTTCCGATCGAAGAGACGATCGGGGCAGTCGGCGATCTCATCAAACAGGGGAAGGTCCGCTACGCGGGACTGTCGGAAGCTTCAGCTGCAACGGTGCGACGCGCCCACGCCGCGCATCCCATTAGCGCTCTACAAATCGAATACTCGCTGTGGTCGCGCGATCCGGAGGATGAAGTACTACCAACGCTGCGCGAACTAGGAGTCGGCTTGGTTGCGTACGGCGCGCTATCGCGTGGGCTGTTCGGTGGAGCGATCGGCAGCACTCCGGGGGATGGGCGCGCACATTTCCCGCGCTTCCAGGGCGACAACCTCACCGCCAATCTGGCGCTTTTCGAAAAACTTAAGCAGTTGGGCGCGCAAAGGCGTGACTCCATCGCAGCTCGCGATGGCGTGGGTGCTCGCGCAAGGCCAGGACATTGTGCCCATCATTGGCACGCGCCGGCGCAATCATTTGGACGAAAATATGGCCTCCGCTCATGTTCGACTCTCTGCTCAAGAGCTTGCGGAGATCGAACAGGCGATTCCGCGAGGCGCCGTGGCAGGCGAGAGATATCCTGCGCACAGCATGTCGACCGTGAATCGGTGAATCGTCTCGATCACCGCAGCTTGGACTCGATCAATTGAAGCAGCGCCTCTTCGTTCTCGATCTCGACCCCGATCTTCAGCCAATACAGCTCCACCGAATCCTCCTGCAGCAACTCGGCCGCGCGTTCGGGCAGATTCCTCGCGTCTTTTTCAGTGCACAACAGAGTATTTGCACCGTGCATTCGCGCCTGTGCAGCCAGCCGCTGGAGTTCGGGACAACGGTAGTGGTGGTGATCGTCGAATTCCCATCGGAACACGGGCTCGATTCGCGCGCGCTTCAACGTACTCCAGAAACTCGCGGGATTTCCTAGCCCGCAGAAGGCCGCTACCGGGCCTTCCGGCGGGTGCGCGAGACGTTCGGTCCGCAGATTGACCCAGTAACGCGGCTCAATGCGAGCGCGAAAAATCGGAGCGTTCGCGTTCACCGCGCGAAGTTTCTCAATCAACCCGCGATATTCCCGCTCGCAATCCGCGCGCATGATCACGAGTGCGTCCGCGCGGGCAAGCCCGCTCCAGTCTTCCCGCATACGGCCCAAAGGAAACACATCGCCGCCGGGAGCCGGATTTAACGCATCCAGAAGAACGATGTCGAGATCGCGAACTAATTTGCGATGTTGGAAACCGTCGTCCAGCAGAAACAGGTCGGGATCGAATTCTTTTTCGAGCATCCGGCCTGTTGACCACCGATCCGCGCCAATGCCTGCGTGCGCGTGTCCGGAATGAATATAGATCTGCGCTTCATCTCCGGTGACGCCGACCGGCACTGGTTCTCCGGCTTCGATCACAATGCTGGGCTCGATAGATCTCCGCCGGTAGCCGCGCGTCAGAATCGCCGGATAGTGCCCGCGTTCGCTGAGCCGCTGCGCGAGATAATCCACCATCGGCGTTTTTCCTGCGCCTCCCATGCTGATCGCGCCGATACAGATCACTGGTGTTTCGAGCTTCCGCGCGCGCGAGACGTCACGGCGCTGCTTTAGCCTGGAACCTGCGTTCCACGCCCGCGATAAGATCCACGAGAACGGCCAGCCGATACCTCGCGGCCCGCCGGAAGGAACAATCAGATCTTGCCGGCGAAGCATTTCCTGTGCAGCCTTGCTCGCAACCCCTCGATGACTAGCTGCTAGTTTCGCCGAGCGCGTGCCTAGACTATGGCGCAAGTTCGAGTCGTCCAGCAGCGCTTGTACCGCCCCAGCCAGTTCGCCGGCGCGCGAGATCTCGCGCATCGCTTGCTGTTCGCGAAATTCCGACGCAATGCTCGCGAAATTCTCGAGATGCGGGCCGCTGACGATCGCGCGGCCGCACGCTGCGGGCTCGAGCAAATTATGGCCGCCCCGGCGCGCCAGCGTTCCGCCCATGAAGACGACATCGGCGAGCGGAAAGAGGCTGGCTAGTTCGCCGATCGTGTCGAGCAGCAGTACGCACGGTGTCGGCGTATCACCATCGACTGCCCTTCGAGAGCGCCGGTGGAAGCGAATACCCTGTTCCCGAAGCAGTTCAGCGACCGTATCGAACCGTTCCGGTTTTCTCGGAGCCAGAATCAGAAGCAATTCCGGATTTGTTTTCGCCAGCTCGCGAAAAGCCTCGATCACGATGCGGTCTTCATCGACGTCGGCCGAATCCATCGGTGGCATGGTGCTCGCTGCGACCCAGATCGCGCGCGGGCGCAGTTGATCGATCCAATTGCGGACCACCCCCGGCGGCTCACTGCGTACCGTTGCGACGTCATATTTCAAATTGCCCAGCACGCTAACGCGCTCTCTGGGCGCGCCGCACTCCAAGTACCGCGTCCGATCCACTTCGCTCTGTACGTAGATCGCGTCCGGAAGCGCCAACGTGTGCTGGAAAAAAATGCGCCAGACGCGATAACGTGGAAACGCCCGATCAGAGATGCGCCCGTTGATCACCAGTAGAGCGCACCCGGCGTTTGCCGCCTCACGATACAAAATCGGCCAAATCTCGGTTTCCAAGATCACGACTACGGACGGACGAACTCGCCGCAGCACGCGCCGCACCGCGAACGCGTAATCAATCGGCGCGAAAAAGATCCCGTCCACTAAGGGCGTGAGCTTGTCTTCAGCCAGTGCGCGCCCGGCCAGCGTTCCAACCGACAAATACAGCGGAGTTGCGGGACTCGCTTTGCGCAATTCTCGCAGCAACCCCGCAGCGGACAATACCTCGCCTACCGAAACCGCGTGCAACCAAATTGATCCCGGCGGCGTCGCTCGGAAGGACCCCGGGCCGCCTCCGAACCGTTCATTCAGATGGCGAGCGTAGCGAGGTTCGCGGGTGCAGCGCCAAACGAAATAGAATACTAACAGTGGAAATGCCGCAACGCGACAAACCCAATAAAGGACGCGAATGAAAACGCTTTGCACCTGTCTCATCCTCGTCACGGCTTCGGCCTTGTTGCTCGCCGACAAGAAAGAAGGTAAATTTTCACCCGGGCCTGCGTCGTCCTACCGGGCCAAGCAGACCAATGACAAGATAACGGTCGCAGTGTCGGCCTTCGACACTGAGGAGCTGGCACACACGGCATTCGGAAAACTGGATCCAAACCAGTACGGCGTATTACCTGTGCTCGTAATCATTCAGAATGACACGGACCAGGCGATGAAGCTGGATCACCTGGAAGTCGAATATACTACCGTCGATGGCCAGCACGTGGAAGCCACGCCACCCTACGATGTGCAGACGCTAGGTGGAGGCCGGCGGCCCTCGATGCCCAATGGCACGCCGCTGCCCCGCATCAAGCATAAAAGCCCTCTAAATTCAGCGGAAGTCGACGAGCGTTCGTTTGCGGCCAAAGTACTGCCCCCGCATGATTCGGCGAGCGGCTTTTTTTATTTCCAAACCGAGCACCGGCCGGGCGCCAAATTCTACTTGAGTGGCATCAAGGTGGCGTCAACCGGCAAGGACATCTTGTACTTCGAAGTCCCGCTCGATTACCACAGGTGACCTAGCCGAGGTCGGGACGCTATTTCTTATCGGGAGCCCCGGCAGCAGGCAGAATTCTAGCCGATTTGATCTTATCGATGTTCGGAAAGTTCTTCGAAATGTAAGCGTCGCCTTCTTCGGTGATGTGTCCTTGGTCCGGGGTCTCACCGTACTGGCTCGTGATCTTATCCACGACGTCCATCCCCTCCACTACTTCGCCGAACGGAGCGAACCGTTGGGAATCCAGAAATGTATTGTCCTTGAAGTTGATGTAGACCTGCGTGCTACGGCTATTCGGCGCTGACGTCTGGGCGAATGTGATGTAGCCTCGCTTGTTGCTTTGCTTCACCGGATCGTCGCGCAGATTCGCGTTTTGCCACGCTTTGTTCACGGCCGGGTTGGCGCTCAGCCCAAATTGAACCATGAAATTGGGTACGACACGGAAAAACGCGGCGTTGGTGAAGAAGCCGTTTCTGACTAAGTTGTAGAACCTGTCTGCGCCGAAGGGCGCCCAGTCGCGATGTACCTCGATGACGAAATTTCCTTTCGTGGTGACGAACTCGGCTTTATAGTCTTCAGGTGCTGTGGCGCGTAGCGTGGCGGGGTTCAGCAAAGATCCACCGCCCGCGGCGGCGGGCGCCTTCTTCGCTGGTGCAGTGCTTTTCGTCGCCTGCGCCCACAAACCAGAACACAACAACGTGGCAAGGATCAATGGTTTCATGAAGCTCAATTATACTCGATGTTTCTTGTTTGGGACCCCTCCTCGCGCGACGCCGCCAGGGCACGTCTTCGCTGCCCGTTTCTTCCGCGGCGGCGGCGAATTGTTAAGCCGCGACCGGCCGGGGAGGAGCACTCCGGCAAATCGCTTGATACGCCTCAATCACTTCCCGGCAAGAGAGGCCTTCCCTGCCGGCCTGGCCGCATGCTATGAGTACCAGGTCATCGATGGAGAGAATCCCAAGCAGCTCCCCTTGCGGGTTGACCACCGGCATCCGTCGAATCTTCGATTCGCGCATTGTTTTTAGGACACATTGGACCCGGTCTTCTGGCGTGCAGACATAGAGCTTCGGAAACGTACAATCTTGAGCGAGCACCACGTCACGGACTAGCACTTCCGTCGATCTCCGCCCACTCTTGCCAAGTGCCAGACAAATGTCTCGATCCGTGATCACCCCAATGACGTTTCCGCCATCACCAACCACCGGCAGGAAGCCGAAATTGTTGGCCTGCATTTGTGCGGCTGCCGCCGCCAACGTCGTGTCCAGACTGCATGAAACCGACTCCTTTGTCATGACATCGCGTACCTTCATACACAAATCTCCACTCTCACCCCACGCAACAGGCGTGCCAATTGAAACGCCCGCCGGCGAGGTCTTTCGGTTTTTCCTAAAGCGGCGGCGTGTAACTGTGTCTATTTCGTTTCCGTGAATCCTTCGTGGCTTGGCGCTTGCAATTTGTAACGCGAGAGGTGCGACATGAAGCCTCTGACGATTCTGCTTGGCCTCAACCTGGCGACCATCGCGTGCACTGGAAGAATTCCAATTGGAAAACCCTGCGCCTCCCAGCAGCTTTTCCGGGGCGGTCCGCTTGGTAGCGCGTCCCGACGTGATACACCAGGGCGAGAAGGTCGTTTTGCGCTGGAATGCGCCCAACATGCCGGAAGTCACACTAGAACAAGCAGTTGATCCTATGGAGGACATCCCAGGCAAGGTTCGAGATGATTGGGACATTTCCGCCTGCCGGCACAGTTGAGCTCTATCGGCGCCAGAGCGTTACCTACATCGTAAGCTGTGGAACCCCGGAGATGGTTGCTCGTCGTCGGCCGTTCACGTCGTCGTTAAGTGAGATGTCAAGTTAGACGTCGCGCGCGTGCGTAAAACGTAGCAGGGATTTGGCGCGAATCAGTGCGCGATTCACCACAGCAGCAGATCCGAACGGTCATCTCGCGTCTTCCAGCAAGGAAAACATTTTCCGGGTTTGGTGTAACGATTGCACGTTTCTGCTAGTGAGGTGAACTATGATTCGGGACACCCACATTCGCGATGACGTGCAACGCGAAATTTTCTACACTTGCGATTTCAATCCAGCCTCTGTTGGCGTCGCAGTCGATGAAGGTATCGTGACGCTAACCGGAACGCTGAACAGCTACGAGCACAAACTTGCAGCCCTTCGCGCCGCCGCACGGGTCCCGCACGTTCGCGCCATCGCCTGCGAACTGGAGGTGCCGCTTCCCGGTCCGCGAACGGCGAACGACGCCGGCCTCGCGCGTGGCGCCGCAAACCTGTTCGCCTGCAACGCCCCACAATTCAAGGATCGGGTCCGCATACTGGCTGAAAACGGTTGGATCACTCTACAAGGCAGCGTGGAATCGAACCAGCAAAAAGAAACTGCGGCGGATGTGTTGAAAGAACTGACTGGCTTGAAGGGCATCGACAACCTAATCACGGTTGGCCCTGCGATAGATGCCGAAGCGATCAAGGACAGGATTGAAGCGGACCTTGCAGGCAGTTCCATCGACGATCGAAATATTCTTGTTGAGGTGAATCAAGATCGTGTGGTTTTGCACGGGGAAGTGCGGTCTACTTCCGAGCGCGAGGAAGCGGAGCGGATCGCCTGGTCGTCGGCGGGGATCACAGACGTCGCAAACCACATTCTCGTTTCGGAAGCGATGGCTTTAGACGGCTGAGGCTGCTATCACGGCTTATTCGCTACAGGCCGGGCTCGTCGGCGGTTACGCTAAAGCCGAAAATGGGCTCGGGTCCCGTGGAGGCCGATCGGCTGATTTTCCAACTAGCGCGCAGATATCGAACGCTGCCCAGCGCTGATGCAGCCACAAAGGCTGAGTAGAGTCCGCAATAAGACTTAGGCGGGAATGAGAGCAAAGGTCTTTCCCCCCAATCTTCGCCCGTCGGCGATCCCCAAATCGAAACCGCAAGTCTGGCGTTCTCAATTACGTGTTGGATCCCCAAACTAACAACAACGCCCTTTCGACGATCGCTCAGTGGAATCGCGAGTCCAACGCCGTCCGCGCGTCGCACGCCCGCCGGAACAAGGCCATGAATCTTCCGCTCGAGAGACTCTTTCGGTATTTTCAGTGCAAGTGCAGACATACCGTTAGCAAGTTAACTTGCACGCCGATTGCCCGATCCGCAGAGCCGTTTCCCGGCCCTTTTTGGCGACTTGCCTACAGTCAACTGCGTGGTTTTGCGCAGACCGTCCGGTCAAATCGCGCAGATCCAGCCAGCTCACCGGGCAAATCTTCCAACCTTCCCCTGGAAATTTGGCCGAAATTACGCTACTTGACGTAATCAAGGCCCCCTGGCTACTCGAAAATCGGGAAGAAGAGCTCAGCGCGGCCGACACGGATCTCCAGCAAGCGGACCAAGTTAAAGCGGAGGTTCGCCCGAAGCGGATGAACTGCTGGTGGACGCGCGGCTCCGCATCACGGGACACCACACGGCTGTCACAAGCATTATCTGCGAGGGAGTCCCGGCCGATGAAATCCTAAGCGAGGCGGACCAAGGCAGCTACGACGTGAGTGTCGTAGGCGCCAATGGAACGAACGACCTGAAGCATGGGATGCTCGGAAGCGTCTCCCGCAGGGTTACGTGAGCAAGGTTGCGTGAGCAAGGTTGCGTGAGCAAGGTTGCGTGAGCAAGGTTGCGTGAGCAAGGTTGCGTGAGCAAGGTTGCGTGAGCAAGGTTGCGTGAGCAAGGTTGCGTGGAACGCACCTTGTTCAGTCTTGATCGTGCTGAACGAAAGGGATCGAAGAAGCCCGAGGCTCCCTCCGATATCCGGCTAGATGCTAATCACCGGGCAAGGGGCCTGTCGAATGATTGAATATGCGTTGCTTCTCAGGCGTCCGAGCATTTTCTGCAACACTCCGCGCCCGATGACAATCAGGTCCGCGTTGTGCCCAATTGCGGCTTGACGCACGGCATGGCCGGCGTTTCCAGGCAAAAAACAGACCTCAAAACTGGTTCCGGCCTCAGACTGCATCTCGGCCATCCGTTCCCGTGCGACTTTGAAGAGGAACTGGCACAAGCCTGGATCGCTTTCCCGGTTCGAGGCTCCTTCCACGGCGTGCACTAAACGCAGATTGATGGGCGGCCCGCCGGCCGTCGATGCGCAAGCAAGTTCAGCTGCCCATTTCAGAACGGCGGTGTCGCGAGGATCGGTATCCAGCGCGCACAAAACCTGACTCCATCGCGTCGTCCCGGGTGTGAACCGTTCGGCATGCGCGCTAGTCCAAACCGGGCAGTGGGCGTCGTGGAGAACCTTAGCGGTTACGGAACCGAGCAAAAACGCGCGAAATGGACCGTAGCCGCGCGTTGGCATCATAATCAAATTGGTTTCGACGTCGTTGGCGTAGTCTGCGATCAGGCGCCCTGCCTCACCCTCTTCCAAAGCCAGATCGACGGGAACGCGAGAAAAATGCTTTTCGACGAAACGGTTGAGCGCGATTTGATGCTCCTCTCGGAGATGGCCCGTATTGATCAGCGCGCTCCACGCCGCGGCCTCTGGCGTGCCAAACCAGGCAATCGGCAAATCGACTACATGAAGTACCGTGATTTTTGAGTGAAACTGCTCTGCCAGAGCCTGCACGGCGGGTGCAATTGCCCTGCACTGCTCCGAAAAGTCCACTGGAAACAGGATTCGATCAAACGAAATCATGGGGCACCTCCTTCCGGTCGCGATGGCACCTCGACAGCTCGCCAGTGCGGCTAAGCCGGCGCCAGGTTTACGGCGGGATTCACCTCCAGCAGGTTGTCCACCTCCGACACACCCGGTGTTGCCCACGCGGCGCGTTCGGCGACCCGGCGCTCCACCCACGATTCGACGGTGCCGGTGAGCACCAGCCTCGATCCATAGACATCTACGTGAATGCGGTTGGCGTCGAGCTGAGCGTTCCGCAGCAGCGCCGCGTCAATGTGGGCCTTGGCAGCGGCGCGGTCTGCGCGAGGTTTGACAACGATGTGATTATTTACATCGCACACGCCGGCCAGATAGCGAACAGATGCAGCAGCGGCTTTGCGTTGATACTGCCAGTCCACTGTCCCTTCCAAGGTCACTCGGCCTGCATCCACCCAGATTCCAATCGCGTCTTCCGGCAGCAGTGTATTCCAAGCGATCGCATGCGCGGCAGCACGCGCGATATCTTCGTCGCTTCGCTCCGAGTGGGTAGGAAGCACAACGTCCAGCTCGCAGGCCACCGCCCGGACGCCCCGCACGCTCCCAGCAACCTTTTCGGTCTCGCGCTTTTGGGCGAAGCTGGGTACCCGTCCGCTTAACGTGACAATTCCGTCCTGTACTGAAACTCCGACTCCTTTTGCATCCACGCTAGGTTCCCAATCGAGTGCCTCCTCGACCGCTTCGCGCAACTCTTTGTCACCCATAGAATTCTCCTTTCCCGCAACGGTGCAACACCAGAAGTGACGCAAAGTTAGCATCGCTGCGAGCGTCCGCCTCCTATTCTTGTCAGCAATGCCCAGTCCGAAACGCTAGCCGTTCACTCACAAAGCGTTACACCGGCCTCCGCTAGGTACGCGCCTGTTCGCGCAGCACCCAGGGTGCGCGAAAGTTCTCAATGTAAAAACGCCCGGGTTAACATGGTCGGCGCTTCTTGTCCTTCCGAATGGCTCGGAGCGTGCCGGCAGTTTCAAAGGGGAAATTTATGACAGATCTGAACGCTGCAAGGTTAGAAACTCTCCGTCCGGAAAACATCGTTGAATTGGCTGGTTCTCCTGCTCCGTGCATTTCCATTTTCTTGCCGGCACATCGGCCCGGTGGCGCAACACAATCCATGGCTGCTGTCTTGAAAATGCACTGTCAGGAAGCGGATCGGCAACTCCGCGCACGGGAGCTGTCAGTCGAGGAAGTAACCGAGCTACTTGAGCCCTTGCAGCGCTCAATCGACGATCCTGAGCTCGCAAAGGGCTCTCACTGGGGCCGCGCAATTTTCCGCTCCCCGGAGCTGTTCGTCCAAATGAATGGCTTGGAGTCTACATTGTCCGGCATCACCGTGGGAGGTTGCTTTCAGCTCCGCCCGATTCTGGCGGAGCTCCATTTTCCTCCGAAGTTTTACCTGCTGACTCTGTCGGAGAAGCACGTGGACCTCCTCTCGTGCTCAGATCGGAAGGCCCAGACGGTGGAACTGCCGGCAGGCGTACCGCGCAGTTTGGAAGAAGCGCTCGCATTCAAACCACCAGATCACGACCTTGAGAACCGCTCGACAGCGGGAAGCTCAACAGGCTCGATGCGCAGCGTCCGGTTCGGCACCACTTCCGAGCGCGAGAAGAGCCGCGTTTATCTGGCAGATTTCTTCAAAGCGGTCGATCGCGGGATTCGAGAAATCGGACAAGCGGGTACTGTACCGCTGGTCCTTGCAGGAGTCGAAGAGGAAACAGCGCTGTATCGATACGTCAGCACGTATCCAAGCC
>Ga0126378_10003796_pt1 | contig 11434 bp, 14 predicted proteins | sample PanSoiMetPlot_23_FD_92587 | JGI IMG/M metagenome (GOLD analysis project Ga0126378, IMG submission 92587) | Tropical forest soil microbial communities from Panama - MetaG Plot_23 | ecosystem: Environmental > Terrestrial > Soil > Tropical forest > Bulk soil | place: Panama | collected 2016-02-17
GACTCTGGAGCTTGTGGAAAAGTGCATCCGGGAGAGGGAGGACAGGCATCGTTAAAGGCCCAGATGGAGATGCCGCGCGTTCTAGCATGATTGCGAATGTCGTCCGCCGTAGTAATGGTCAGACGGGGCGCTTCCTTGACGGGCATTCCTGAGCAATAGACACCGGGACGAAATCCTGCGTGACTGAGGGCTTCCGACCACGCTGCGAGATAGGCATGGTAGGTGTCGGGAAGTCTTCCGCCTTCTTCAATATCCAAAAAAATAATGGTCCCGGCGGAGAAGCCCTCTGTTTTCGCAGAGGCCGCAGCCTCCTCTCCGTCGCGAGTCCCTCTGACTTTTGCCGAGGTTTGAGACTTAAGTTCGCGGCTATCGGGGCCTAGGTAGAGAACCACAAAGCCGAAACCCTGCGCGCGCAACAGCTCCCGCTTCCCGGTCCAGCTGTTGCTTTTCTCGCCGGGGGGAGGGCTAAGCCAGAAGCTTGAGAAGGCAAACGTTTTTCGGAGCATGGGCAAGGCATCATCGCCGGGATAGATATTGCGGTCGAAGCCCAAGTAGTTTTTTTCACTTTCTCGAGGAGCAGAGAAGACGCGGCTTTGCGCTCCAAAAGCGAACAGAGCGGCGATGACCATGAGCGCCACAGGGAAAAACTTGGTTACCCCCAACTTGGGGACGCGTTTGACCATCAAATTCTCACCAAACCTCGCATCCGAAACGCGGCAGCCGGGCTAACCCAATTCGCAATCAGCCCTCCCGCAATTTGTGGCCTGCCAGATTGCCGAGGCCGTCGTAGGCAGCATACTTATAAGTTTCGCTGATTGTCGGGTAATTGAAAACCTGTTCGATGAATTCATCGATGGTGAGGCCCTTGTCCAAAACGGTCAGGCCGATGTGGATGAGTTCGGTGGCGTTTTCACCGATCATGCTGACCCCGAGGAGTTTCTTGTCGACACGCGCAAAGATGAGTTTGAGCATGCCGGCCGTGTCGCCGGTGATGTGGCCGCGGGCGTTGTTTTCATAGAGCGCGCGCCCGACTAGGTAGTCAATCTTCTTTTCTTTGCAGGATTCCTCCGTTTCACCCGCGGCGGAAATCTCCGGAATCGTGTAAATGCCCATAGGTAGCAAGGATGCCATGCGTTGTTTGTATTTCAAACCAAAAGCGTGGCAGACGGCGACGCGTCCTTGCTCCATGGAGGTGGAAGCGAGCGCGGGAAAGCCGATGACATCACCTGCCGCATAAATGTGCGAAACCGAGGTGCGGTAGTTCTCATTCACAGGAATGTAGCCACGATCGTTGAGGGCGAGTCGCGCCTGTTCCAGTGCCAGGCCGTCAACCGCAGCCCGGCGGCCCGCGGCGAAAAGTGCCGCCTCAGTTTCGAGGATTTTGCCGCTCTTCATGGTCAAACGCACACCGTCCTTGGAATTCTCGGTCTTCACGGGACGATCGTTGAAACGGAAATGCATGCCCAATGAGGAGAGCCGCTCGCGCAGACGATTAGAGATTTCGTTGTCGAGGAAGGGAAGCAGCCGATCGCGTCCGTCGACCAGAGTGACCTCGACGCCAAGGGCCATAAAAATGGAAGCGTATTCGCAGCCAATGACGCCGCCACCAATCACGGCCAGGCTTTTGGGTATGCAGTCCATTTGTAGAAAGGTGTCGGAGTCGAAAGTGTGGACATCGTCGAAAGCAATCTCCGAAGGGCGATGGGGCTTCGAGCCGGTAGCGATGAGGATCACATCGCCCTTGAGCCGGCGCGTGCCGTCGGCTCCGCAGACCACAACAGTGTGACCGTCTTCGAAGGACGCTTGACCGCGCACGAGCTCAATCCTGTGCAGCTCCAGATTCTTGAGGATCCGGCGGCGCTCCATGTCCACGACTTCGCGTTCGTGATGCATGAAGTCGTGCACAGTGAGATTCTCTTTGAGCGAATAATCGATACCATAAAGACCGCGCTGTTTCAGACCAGAGAAATAGAGCGCCGATTCGCGCAAAGTCTTACTGGGAACGGTACCAGTATTGATGCAACTGCCGCCCATGTGCTGGGCGCGTTCGATAAGCGCGACACGCTTGCCAAAATAGGCGGCCTGGGCGCCCGCCTTTTCGCCGGCAGGACCGCAGCCAATCACAACCAGGTCAAAACTTGCAGTCGAACCCACCTGAGCCTCCCGGAAATGCACGAAAGGACGATACGCAGTGCACTCCAGACCTGGGAGGATTCTAGGGGAAGAGCGGGAGAAACAAGGAAGTTTCTAGCCGCGATGTGCCGAATCGTACGGGCCGAGCCTCGAGAAAGGGCTTCCCACGTCGCGCTGAATCCTGCGGCCGCTAAGGAGCAGGGTTCTTGAACCAATTTCGGAGTTTGTTGCCGGCTATGCGATACCCGAACCGCGCTTGCAGCATCTAAGCAACGGGGAGTGACGGAGGAACAGTGAGCAATGTCGGCACGGGCTCAGAAACGGACGCTGATAGCGGTGTATGGGCTTCTGGTTACCGTCCTTGCTTCGCGGGTTTTCTACTTTCAAGAACTTTTTTTTGCCCTCCTTCTGTTTGCTGGGGTGTTTTTCGTGCTCTTGCTCCTGGCATGCATCGTTGCAGGAGTGTGGATGTTCTATGAAAAAGCAGTGAACTCTCTTGCTGCGTGGACGGTGAGGCAAGGGCATCGCACCTTGCTGTCCCTTCGGACGGGGCTTTTGGAACTGGCTCCAACGATTAGAAGGACCGCCGGGATCGTTTCCGCCGGTCGGCACACCCTGTTTTACGCCTTTGGCAGCTCACTGCGCGGCTGGGCGCAGTCGCTCCGGCTGGATGCCTCGCACGTCCGCGCTGACGCCGAACGCGCCGTCAAGCATCTGCGGGTTCTGCTGAGGCAAAGCTGAAGCCTTTTGGGCAAGGGAAGCCCCCCCCCTCAAGTGGCGCGGACCAAGCTCGAAACGCAACCATTTGTCGCTTCTCCTAGGCTGTCAAGGAGATCAGGGGCGAGTTACCTTATTTTGGTCAGCCTTTTCGTCCACGATTTGATAGTCCGGGGTACACGAAACAAGACGGACTGCCAACTTTGCCAGTGGTCCCGACTGTGACATTTGTGATGTAAAGGTCGCGATGTCTAGAGCAGGATTCTCGTGGTCGGCGAGGCCACCCTCTATCTCCCATTCAAGGCTAGCGGCGCCGGATGAATGTGGGCATCACTGCTCCCTAAGGCGGGAAGTGCCTCTCCCGGTTCACCGCGCCCTAGGTCGGGCGTCTTCTCGCCACTCTTCCGATATCCTATTTCGCTCTTTTCGGTTGGCATTTCTCGATCGATCCGCGCTCAGCAAAGTTAAGGAGACGTCTCATGAGTTGGAAAACGACGACTAAATTACTCCATGTACGGCTCGCCATTCTCGGCATCCTCGCGGCGGTTGTGCTTCCGTCACCGAGTTGGTCCCAAGCTCCGATTTTCGAGATTACACCCCTAGACAGCAAGATCAACTTCCACGTGAAATCGTCAGTGAAAATCGCCGGGAAGTTCGATAAATGGGATGCCACTCTAACATTTACATCTCCTGACGAAACCACAGGCGTTCTTGAAATCCAAATCCAGGCGGCGAGCGTCGACACCGGAAGCGGTATGAAGAACAGCAAACTCAAGAGCAAAGATTTCTTCGACGTTGAGGAGAATCCTTTGATTACATTTAAATCGACGAAGTTCGTGGCGACAGGTCCTCACACGTTCGAGGTCGATGGTGACTTTACGATACGAGGAGTGTCAAACCCAGAGAAATTGGTGTTAACTGTGTCCGGCAAGGGGACAGGTTCCGGCGAGATAAAGGGAAGTATGGTCTTCAACCGTAAGGACTACGGGATGAACAAGGGTATCCCGTTCATCAAGATCGCTGACCATGTTGACGTGAACTTTCACCTCAAGGGCAAGCGAGTCGGCGGCCCGCCACTAGCCTAAGCCAACCGCGTGGTGTGGGAGTCGAACCGCTGAGCCCTACTGATCCCACGCAATCCCGCTGATGAATAAGCCGGACGCAGACTCGCGTGACTTAGTGACAGGCGACGATGCGAGCTCCTAGGATTCCGAAAATGAAACGTCTGATCGTTCCATTCCTAGCGACACTGGCAATTCGCAGCCGCTGGCGCCGTTCGCCCAAACGGGAACCGTTGCAGGGAGCAGAAACTCGCGAACCATCCACGTCTCAGCGGCGTGTGTTCGTCACACGGAACTGTGATGCGAGCCACTGCAATCATCGGACATACGCCATAACAGTAGTTTCGGGGGCGAGATAAGAACCTCCCGACCTGGTGCGTAAACGCCCCGGGAAGAGGCGGTCTCTGCCGCAAAAAGACAGGCGAGCAATGACCGCATATCAAATAATCGTTGAGGCCGTCGAACGCGCGCTGGAATCCCACGTTTCGCGCAATCCTTGGAGACGCTGTAGCTGCGGCTGGCAGGGGCCGCATCAAATCCTGGCACCCCGCGTAGTTAAGGCCCTATTTAACCGCCACCTGGCCGAGGCCGTCGGCGAAGAACTGCTGGGCAGCTCTTCACGACATCTTCCCCTGCTGCACGGACACGAAAAAGCCGAGCACTAAGTTAGTAGGCGTCGCTGATGAACGTCAGAAAGGAGTGGAGAGATGAGCGAGAAACCTGTACGTTGTTTCGCGCACTGGGAACGGCGCGGCGAAGCGGTCAGCGAAGGATTACACCTCGTGCACCGCGAGTGGATGTGCGAGCCGTGCTTCACCGGGAGGCCGCTGCCGGTGAGAAGGGACTACGATGACGAAAAAAAAGACAATCACTGCCCTCTTGCTAGCGATGCCCATGCGAGAACTCGGGCTCGAGTTCAGAAAAGAAAGTCGCTTTTGTGCGTCTCGAAAGTGGACCGTCGACTACTTATTGAAATGCGGCGACTCGCGGACAGCGACCGAGATCGAGAGTGGGAGCGGCTACTTCAAGAACCCGAGAAGGAAGGTGATCCCGGGCGGGAAGCACAACCGCCAGAAACGCGTCGAGCGCGACTGCCTAAAGTACTCGACGGCCGCGGTCACATCGTGAGGCAGCACGACAGCGGGTTGTCTGGTCCAGGCGTCAAGGCGACGCCCCTCGAAGTGCTCGCGGAACAGGCGAAGATTCCCAACTTCGACTGGTCTGCCCGCACGATCCACAAACCACGGTCTGCTGATTTCGCTCAAGCTGCATGACGGCATGAGCCGGTTTCAAGTCTGGCTAGTGGCGAAGGGGAGGTTCCCCCCTGAAAGCAGCAGCAAGAGCCAAGCTCAGGCCAGAGGGTAGAGAGTGAGTCGCCCCCTCCGCAAGATTCCGTCAAACGGAATGACTTCATTAATCGGCTCAGCTTGTCCTCGGGTACAACTAACTTTCGCTCGAATGCGCGTGACGGCCAGCGATTGGAGGGGGCGTGTTCGTGGAAACTACGACCATGCGCGAGGCGCGCCGCTGTAGACAGTCCGGTTCAAGCTACGGGACAGGCTTGGCGACATAGGCGTGCATTCACCGGACAAAAAACTTGACTGTTAGAAAGCGTTCTACACCGCTTTTCCACCGCCGGACTTAACCGAAGCTTTTAACTTTTCTAGTTTATCAACTCCGAGTACCAGGCGAACTTTTCTCACGACCGTCATGATGCGAGTTCTTCCGAAATGCCCTGTCCTTCCTACTCGCGCATTCCAGCCTTGGACAGTACTGTGGGGCTATAATCGGGTGTCCCGTGAATGCCCAAGCCAAAAATCCAAAGCCTCTCTATGAGAGCCTATTTGCGTGTTCTCCCGATGCCATCGTCGTAGTTGATGGCGAAGGATGTGTCCTGGAAGCGAATCCCCAAGTTGAATCGCTCTTCGGTTACAGCCGCAGCGAGCTGCTAGGCAGCTCCGTAGACATCTTGATTCCGGAGCGATTGCGGGCGGCCCATGCAGCGCACCGCAAGGAGTACGGGGAACAGCCACATATGCGCCCTATGGGCATCGGCCTGCAACTGTTTGGGAGGCGCAAGAACGGGAGTGAGTTCTTGGTTGACATTGTACTCAGTCCGGTAAAAACAGAAGGTGGGCTACTTGTGCTGGGTGTCATTCGCGACGTCACCGAGCAGAAGCGCTTAGAAGAGGAGATGCGGGAGCTTGTCTTGAGCGACGTCCTTACTGGACTTGGCAATTACCGTCGGCTACAGCGCGCATTTGATACGGAAACAAAATGGTTTCTGCGAACTGGCCGTCGGTCCACTTTGCTTTTGATGGACCTCGATGGACTGAAAAAGATCAACGATACTCAAGGTCACACAGTGGGTAGCCATGCGCTGTGCCGTTTGGCTAATGCGATCCGGTTCGAGTCCCGTGCTGTTGACATTGCTGTGCGCCACGGAGGCGATGAATTTTCTGTTATCTTGCCTGGAACGACTGCCGAGAGCGCTCGAAACCTCGCCTGCCGAGTCGCAACCCGACTCGGAAATGACGGCGAGGATCCTCCTCTTTCCTTTAGTTATGGTTTGGCAGTCTACCCGGATGACGGGGCAACACTTCAACAACTTCTTGCGTTTGCGGACGTCCCTCTTTACGAGATGAAGAAATCGCACTGAAGGCCTGCACAGAAGTAATCCACGATTGGCCCCCAGCCGCAAAAAGAACGGCGTGCCTCCGCCGTTCGTCGATGGTGTCCTCGCTTTGATTTGTTGACGCCGGTCAGAGGAGGGAACCGCATTCTCTTTTTTCAAAGCGAAGGGCTCTCCCCACCGGACACTACACCGAAGGCAGAACCACCGCGTATTCGGCCGCCAATAAGTTAATTCTAGTTGCCTCGCGTGCAGCCCTTGACAAACGTCAAAGATAGAATGAGACGGTACGATTCAGAAATGATTTGACGCGGGCCATGTCGGCAGCCTGGCGAGCACTGTACGCGTTGACAGGTCCGGCCAGTCACGTTTCGGCCATCAGCGCCACCTCGAAGATGTGATCAATGGCACAAAAAGTTGTACGACCCCAAGGTTAAAATCGATGAGCGTTTCCGACGGGCGTGAGTTCAGGCAGCCTGCACCCAGCTTCGTTCTTCGTACTTTGGGTGTGTCATCGGTAGACGAATTTCCACGAAGCTGCGGTTAATGTTAGCGACGGCTCGGCCAGGTTCGATTTCCACGGGAATTGCAATTGTGCGCAAGACCATTCCTTCGTATAAACGCACCGCTCCTGGAGCTTGTTGTTTCTGCCGGGTCGGTTTTCCCCAAATGGTCATTTGCCGAGGTGCGATCCAGACTTCGACACTGCCCTGTTCAAAGCGAGTAACATCAAAGCCGACCAAGAGCGAATCATCGGAACTGCTCAGACTGAAGCACAATTTGCTTCGTACTTCTGACTCCGCCTGTCGCCAATCCTCGAGTTCATGCCAGCCCAACCCTCCGCGCTGTTCAAAGATTTGGTAGGCACGACGGGCGATGGCCTCCTCAACTCTGCGAGCTTGCTCCACCGTCTCGACCGAAAAGATTCTGATAGTGCTTTGCGTTGGTCGAATTGCATTCATGGGAAACTCCTTACTCTCCGCGAGTGGTCTCAGTAGGCCTCCTGTCCGGAAAGCCTACGAGAGAAGATTCGCACTTGCCGTAATGGGTGTCACAAGAGAACGTGAGCCGCGTCACCGGATTGCGGGTTTGGGTGGCCGTATTTTTGCACTGAAGACAAACAGAATGCCTCGGGATTCCCTCTGCCGAGGAGCATCTTTCAGAGAGGTAGGACATGAAAACGAAAGTTTATCTTGCGGCGATATTTGCGACCTAGAAGATGCTGCAACGAGCATCGAACAGGGGCCATCCGAGAGTCTAGGCATCATATGGGGACAGTGGCCCAATCTGAGCAGGCGCACTCGTCCAGTCGTGAAAACTGCCCCACATCTAGGCAACAGAATTTCTAATGATAAATGGTGCCCGGGGAGAGTCGAACTCCGCAGCCCCTCTCAATCTGCGCAAGTTACTGATTTTACGTGATGCTACCGTCGCTACAACTGCCAGATTCGCCCGCGTCGGGTACACTTTGGGTACACTTTGCCTTCTGCCGCTTCTCTCCGCCGGCGTTGCATCGGCGCAAAGCGCTCGCAAGGATGACATCGTACTCGGTACGCGCGGGCCGATAGCCGGGGCCAGCATTTCGATTTGCACTCAGCCGGCCACTGTCTAGGATGCACGGACTCACCGGACTACACCGACCCTAAGGTCCGATCATTCATAGTCAATTCATAGGCTGGCGGGCGAAGCATCGGTCCCGAATGCCATACGGTGTTCAAGGGGCCTCTTCTCATACGGTGACGCTGCTGAACACCGGAACGATGCTAATTGCTGGCGACTACAATAGCTGCTCGACAGCCAGCGCGAAGCTGTACTAGCGTTACGACCTGCCGGGCGAAACCCGGACGGCCTTGCACAGTTCAACCAGATTAGTTACAGAGGTAGGTCAAAAGCGCAAATCGGAAAAAGGAGCGATCAGACTTATGACAATTCACCTTCGTAGTTCTTCTCCTCACTGGAACGCTGTGGGCAGAACAAGAAGGTTCGCGCCAAGTCACGCCCAAACCATTCGAGAAAATCCTAGGGACCTGTTGCCTCCGCCGGAGCGCATCTTGCTCAAAGTTGAGCCCGAAGGCAGCGCCGCGAAAATCAGCTACAACTGCAAGCCAGACGAGGCTGTTGGAGTCGCAGCGCACCTCCGGATAAGCGAATAGAGATTCGTGTCCCAGTTTGTCCACCCAGCGACTGAATAAACTCTGTCGGACAAAACAGGAACGGGAGGACGATTAATTCCCCCCGCTCCTCGATGTCAGTCTTCGTCGACGTTCTGATTGTCCGTGGACGTGGGAACGGGTGTCACCGCGTAGGAAGGGATCGCGCAGGCGCTCGAGTCGCACCGCACTTCTGGCCAGGCGAAGAGAGATTCGTGACCGGCGCTATCGACTGTGCTCACGGAAACGAAGAAGCTGTCTCCGGGATTGAGGCCGAGGGCCTGGGGTGAGATCAGTTGACTATCGCCTTCGGAAACGACGACGCGCTGGCGATAGAAGTTCTCGCTTACAGATCGGGCGGCAACGACGAAGTGGTTCACATTTCCGTCCTGAGGACCGCTGAAGTTGAGCTTTATCCCTTGTGTCGCGTCACCCGTGGCCGTGAAATTCTGGGGTGAGTCGGGGGCGCGTGCCAGGCTGGCGGCCACCGACGCCATGACTTGAGCAATGCTCGCGGCATAGCTCGGAGTGATGAACTGGACAAGGTCATGCGGGGAATGTTGGTGCGTAGTGATGAAGCTTAGGTCTTTGCAAAAGGCCGGTATCTGCGCGGGCGGAGGACACGGCAACTTAGTTGCGCCGCAACTGTTGTCGACAGGAGAGGGTGAACACTCGAAAGTCTCCATAAATCGGACAGCAGGGAAACCATTATTGATGAACGAGACATGGTCGCTGGCGCGGCCCGGCCGATCTTCGCGTAACTTGGGCAGCATGGTCATCGTTGGGACGTAAGCTCCACCCCATGTCCCAACGTAGCGCATCACGCCGCGCGAAGGAGAGGTATTGTCGGTCGTGCCATCTGGTTTGCTAGAAAGCCGTTCGCGCGGAATTCCCGATGAATACAAGCGGAAACTCGTGAGATCGGCGGGCGTGGTGTTTGTGGTGTTGTCGCCGCCGGGGATGTCCGTGTTCAGCATTGCGATCACATGTGGCGAGGGGAAGTAGCGTGTAAGGTTCGCCGCGATCGAGGCGGAACCGATCAATCCTTGCTCCTCGCCAGAGAAAGACATGAACACAATGGTGGCATCGAAGGCATGGCCGGCAAGCACCCGCGCGAGCTCCAGAACCACCCCAGTTTGGGCGCCGGCGTCATTGCCTCCGGGCGCGGGGGATGTGTTGTCATTGACGTCGGTGGTGCGCGAATCGTAGTGACCGCCGATAATCACCAAGCGGTTGGGCGTTTTTCCGGGCAGCCACGCGATCACGTTGAAGGTGGGCAAGTTCGGACATGGGTGAATTGACGGGTTAGTACTCTGCATAATAAACGGGTCAAGCCTTACCTGAAGGCGGGAATGGAGCTGTACTGGTTAAACAGGAAGTCGCGGGCGGCGGTCACGCCCTGTCCCGAACTTGCAAGCTGAGTGGAGCAAGTTTGACGGGTGCCGAAATTCTCGAGCGTGGCTGCAGTGTTTAGAATCCGATTGGAATCCACCTGGCTAATGATCGTGCTAATTTCCGGGTCTGTCGTAACACTGTTGCTCGGAGCAAATCCGACAAGGCCAACTGCCAAAACCACCGAACATGCGATTCCGAACTTAAGATTCAAGGGGAAAGACTTCATAAGGAAACCTCCAAATCAAGAATCTATCCGTAAGAACTGCTCGCAATTTTGCTGGTTAGGGTTCAGCCGAGGGGTAGTCTAGCGCCACTGGCAAATATGCCAGGGTTATCAGCGGTAGGGTTCGCAGACACCAGCGTAGTGTTGACGTTTACTACCTGTTCCGGCCCCCTACCTGTGAAGATGGCGGAGTTTAGCGTCTTATTCGTTAGGGTTGGTAGATGTCTCTTCTTCTCTTCTGGCGTGCGGTGATCTTTCAGCTCGTATCGCCCCAGGTCCTCTGGATTTTTTGTGTGCGGTCCGTCCTTAGGAGAATCAAGGACGCCCTTGTTTACATTCATGCGCGCCAAGTCATCGACGCCTGTCTCCTGCTTCACCGGATCCCGCGAAGAGGCTGGATACAGCAACGATCCTGGCAGCACGGAAACTCAACGAAATAGGTGTCAAGTCATGCCCAGCGCGGGAGTGCGCCATCGCTGACGCAGTCGAGAATGCCAAGCGCACCCTCGAAAAGATTGACAGGCACTTGGGGAGCTTGGCATTTCGTCGCTTCAGGCGCTGCAAGAAAGCAGATGAGAACGCAGGCGAGTGCGGGAATTTTCACTTTGAGGCCTCCCTACGCCGAGGTTAGCACGGAAGAGAGGGCCTTTGTGACCTCGCTGCTTCGTAGTCCTGCTGGCGGTCCTATGGCTTTTCCAGTTTTTTGATTGCTGCCCACATCAAGCGGCAAGCCAAGTACAGCGGGACGCCAACAACCGCAAGATAAAACAGTGCGATCAGCCAATGGAAGATGGATTCAACACCCATGATGTGTGGCGAAGAACTATAGCACGATGTTGCTCGCTAATCTCCGCCTGGCTTCGCTTCTTGGATGTCTCCCGAGATCAATTCACGTAGTATTTGCTGACGCTCTTGGTTTCTCTCAGTCGCGCCGCCGTGGTGCTCGAAGGAATGCCGGAGCCTTTTAGGCGCCGCTAGCATGCCTTGTCCTAGCGTCGGGCGCTATGACCTGCCGGTGGTTCCAGATTCAGCAGGTCAAACGCGCGAGCGTCGCCAGCTTCCAAGGCAAACGTCATCGTGCAAATTGGGGCCGAACACGGCACTCCAGTAAACCCCTCGACCA
>Ga0126378_10003797_pt1 | contig 11433 bp, 9 predicted proteins | sample PanSoiMetPlot_23_FD_92587 | JGI IMG/M metagenome (GOLD analysis project Ga0126378, IMG submission 92587) | Tropical forest soil microbial communities from Panama - MetaG Plot_23 | ecosystem: Environmental > Terrestrial > Soil > Tropical forest > Bulk soil | place: Panama | collected 2016-02-17
TCCCGTATCCATGCATCGGTTCCAGCGCGAGCGTCTTCAGAACAAGCATGTCCAAAGTCCCCTGAACGACATCGCTTGACTTATCCGGCATAAGAGTTCTCTCTTCCTACTGGCATCCAAGTGAAGCATACGCTTCTCCTACTGGTTGTCAAGAGGAGAAAACCCTGAGGCGAGGGTAGATTTTCACTGATCACCTTGATACTGCTACTCAAGAAGCGCCGGTTGAGCCAAGCTCCGATTTGCGCGTCATCCGCAGGAACGAAGTCTAGAGCGGATAGCGAATCGCAGAAATCTCTTGTAGTTGGTCGAAGAGCTGCTTTGCAGCGGCATCGTTATAGGCGAACTCCGCCAATCCCGTCTCCTTAACCGGCCCGCGCACCCCAAAGAGATGCGATGGGCCATAGAAACCAGCAGGCTTCGCATTGGGCGCGGTCGCCGCACACAACGTCGGCATGGCTCCCGCAGCGGCACTGTGTATGACTGGCGAAATCAAAATAGTCGTAAGCTGTAGCCATCGAGACTCACCATTAAACTGCAGGTTCGTCCAAGACCCTCCTGGATGGCACATTGTCGAGAGCAGCCGATCGCCGGCACGCCGCCGCAGTTCGCGACCGAACAGAATGTTTGCCAGCTTTGTCTTTGCATATGATTTATTTGCCTTATAGCTCTGTTCAGAGTTCAGGTCCGTAAGGGGAACTGGTCCCCCCAGCCTGTGCGCTAACGTGAGACCGGTCACCAGGCGCGGAGCCGTTGCTCGGAGGATAAGAGGCAAGAGCAACCCGGTAGGAGAAAATGACCAAGGACATTGGTAGCAAACTGTAGCTCGAACCCGTCCTGACTCACGAGCCTCTTACGAGGCGCCGTAATGCCGGCATTGTTGATTAACGTATTGATTGGGCGATCCGAGGCAAGCTGACTCTCCGCGAACTTGTCGAGGCTACGCCAAACGACCTTCTTTCCGCAGTACGCGAGCAGAGGCTTGAGGGGATCGCCGGGAAACAGAAAGACAGCTACTAAAGTGTCCTCCTTAGTTACCTGCACACTACGCGGGCGTTCGTGTGACTACAAAGAGCTAAAAGACCTCCACTGCTAGGGACATTTGTACCCAAGGGAAAGCATGACTTCTGTTAGGGGGTCTCCGAAGAGGCTCTGTTAACGACTCGAAACAAATGTCTCCCAGGCGGGGGACATTGGACCTCTTGTAGACACCGGGGTAGGCACCTAGGATGAGCGCGCAATCGAGGAGGGCCTCGGTCGAGGTGACGGGTGGGTGCAGCTAGACACACCCGAAAAGTCGTACGGTTCCCCTGGAGGCGCCGATCGTGTTTTGGTGGATGGACGGCTGGACTATAATTCGGAGTGAAGGCCGAACTCGGGACATTAGTGAGGACGGCGCGTTCGTTTTTGCCAACGCATGGCCTCGGGAAATGCAGTTCCGCTTCAGAGTCTTCCTTCTTGTGCTTCGTAAATCGAACGCAGACAAGGATGGAGGCGGAGGGGAAGGTACTGCGTGTTGAACAGACCCGGGGGCGCACGGAATGCGACGGTTTGCAATCTTAACCCAGCACACGGTATTGCGAGTTAACAACGAAATCTATGAACAAGTGGAGTGCGATAGCAACGAGCCCCAGCTGAGTTGAAACAGTTGAATACCTACAGTTCCTGTTATCAGGGCTCGATTGGCTTACTGCCTTGACGTAGGACGCGGGCGAATGCTGAGTGTGGCACAGACATAGGTTCTGTGAGTCACGGGGCGAAGCTATGGGTGACCGAAATAATAGGAGACCACCTCTTTAGGGCTATCCGGCATTTCTTCGATGAAATCAGGCAGTTGACCTGCTTGAGTTTCGCACGTTGACTAGAGGAACTTGAGCGCACTTCGTAACAACGGGGCCGCTTCCCAGCACGGTCTTCAGACAAGATTGTTCTCTTCTGAGAAAAAGGCGGCCTATCGGAAGGCAGTGGAGCAACAGCATCTGTCTTCACAATGGGGCGCGTTGAGAAACGGATCCAGCTGGCTATCCCGGGAGAGGTTTCCAAAACGTGAGATCCAGCTGGTGTGGAACGCACGAGCACAGAAAATGTGTGCTCCGTTGGTCTACGCGTTTTGTCCCGCTAACAAGAACATGCGAAGAGCTATTCAGTTTACCCGGGTCCTTGTTGTCGCGGCGCGGGTATCCCGGCGGTGAAAATGGAAATCTTCAATGAAATCGGCTGCGCGGAGGAAGCGGACAACAAGCGAAGCAAGACCACTTTCCCGGTCGATTCCCAGCGGGGCGTCAATCTTCATTTTGCGTCAGCCGCACCCTATTGGGAGCGGATTTATGATGAGGTTACTTTAGACGGCCGCATTTACCAAGATCGTATGGCAATGGCCCTCGGATGGATCGAAGACCTACATTTGCCTGCCACGGCGCACCTGTTGGAGATAGGCTGTGGCGCTGGATTCGCTACGGCTGCGCTTGCCATGCGGGGGTATCGCGTCGATGCTGTGGACGGCGTTGATGCCATGCTCCACCTCACACGCAAACGCTTGGCGAAGGCCGGCACCGCCGGGCGGGTTCGAATCGTCCGGGCCGACGTGCGCCACCTGCCTATGCCTGACAACAGTTTTGACCTGGTGTTCGCCCTTGGTGTGCTGCCCTGGCTCGACGACCCGCAGGCCGCCGTTCGTGCGATGGCGCGCGTGACGCGGCCGGGCGGATATGTGTTAGTTTCGGCAGACAACAGCGTGCGCCTCGGGGAAATCCTAGATCCGGTGCGGGCTCCCATGCTAAAGCCGGTGCGCCGCTATGTTGGCTCGACACTTCGTCGAGCGAAGTTGCTGTCCCCAGCGCCTCCCTGGCCTAAAACTCACACACATTCACGACGCCAGTGCGATTCCATCCTCGCCGATGCGGGCCTTGATAAGTTACAGAGCGTCATGGTTGGGTTCGGCCCCTTCACCCTGTTCGGAAAGTCCGTCCTCCCGGATCCGATTGGAATCAAAGTTCACCGTCTGCTCCAAGCTGCGGCAAATCGAAAGTTGCCAATCGTTTCACTTTGCGGCACGCACTATCTGGTCATGGCCACAAAACCTGCCAGACTGCAATGACGATTCTCCACCGTTTTCCTGGGGGCTCCACTGAATCAGCGGCGGCTCCCCATGCGTCGTCGCCGTCGGGTGAATCTTGCTGAGACGGTAGTTTGCAAACTGCGTAGTGTTTCCAATCCTGCCGAACCTTGCAATTCAGCCGTTGAAACCAATGAGTGCGAATGACAGCGATTATGGTTACAACTGCGGATCTAGGAGCAAAGAGAGCCTCGCTCTGCGGAAATGTTCCCCCGGGCCGGGCTTTCGCATCCGCCAGGCAACAATTTGCGGAATTCCCAACTCCGGATATTTCTGATCTTCTTAACCACTGATATGCCGTTGACCCCCGGTATCGCCTGTGCTACTGGCAGACATCACCGACGCTGCGGACCTGCTTGCACTGTGAAGGTATTTGCAGGGGACAACCTGATGGTGCTTTTATGAGCGGCGACGCATGCAGTCCCGGTCCAGGGGGGATGGCGGGTCTCCCTGTTCGCCAGCAGATGCTCGTCGATGCCTATTTTCAAGCCACGGCGCCCGAGTGGGAGGCGATCTATCAACGCCAAGAAGATGTATACGCCAGGATTTACCAGCAACGGCGGATCGTCGCGCAGTCGCTGGTGGACAAAATGGCGCTGCCAGAGAGCGCGCACGTACTAGAGATCGGATGCGGCCCTGGTCTAACAACGGTCGCCCTGGCGCAAAGGGGGTACTGGGTACATGCTATCGATACGCTAAGCGCAATGACGGAAACCACCAGGAATCGAGCGAGAGAAGTTGGTCTGCAGCACCGGGTCACGACCAGCATCGCCGACGTGCGCCATTTAGCTTTTCCAAACAATAGCTTCCAGCTAGCGCTGATGATCGGCGTCACGGAGTGGTTGGACTCATTGCACCAGCCGCTCAAAGAGATTGCCCGAGTGATCGCGCCCGGCGGATTTCTGATCGTGAGTTTCGATAATACCTGGGCCTTTCACCAACTCGTCGATCCGATTCTGAATCCCGCGCTCGCGCCGCTGAAAAAGGCGACGCGTTCGATCCGCCGTGCTCTGGGCCTGCTGACGCCCGGGCCCAGGGAATACGCATATTCCATGAGACGCTTTAATTCTTGCTTGGCTGCCGCCGGATTTGAAATAAGGGAAGCTGTTACCGTTGGATTTGGCCCGTTTTCATTTTTCCGCCGGAAACTGTTTTCAGAAACGACCGGGCTGAAGATCAACCAGAAATTTCAAGACTGGGCCAACGCAGGTGTTCCAGTCCTGCGGACGATGGGCTGCGTATGCATTGTTGCGGCTGCGAAGGCGATTTCCATGGCCTGAAGTTAGACAAGCGCGGAAAGAGTACGGCCAGACAGAGAAATTGTAGTTCTGAACGAAGGTTCAACAGCAACATGCCGACGACTTAATCTCTTACGGTAATGATCTGAGGATTTTTCTCTTACAAGAATTCATAAACCATCTTCCGACGCCGAGTTCGAACGAATAACCTCCCGAAGTGCGTGTGTTCTCCCGAGGTGAAACAATGAGCATCCAAAACATCGGAGCACCACGACTGACTCCAGGCAGCCTCCATACGGCTGATTATCTGGCGCTCATCGGAGTGTCCAAGCTCCCACCCCTCACAAGCCCATTCGACCCTGGCTACGATCCCGGGACTCTGGAGAGCCATCTGGATCAGAGTGCCCACTTGATGTCGATCCTAAAGATCTCCATGGCTTGTTGGATGATCGCGAATGAAAACGTGACCCGCAGGAAGATTGCCGCTGCAAGGTTGCATGCCGTTCCGACGGTAACGGGCGGGGGACCTTTCGAAATCGCGGTCGCCCAAGGCCAGTTAGAGAAATACCTTGATCTGTGCGCCGATATCGGCGTTACCAGGATCGAATGCGGCGAAGGGTTTACGGACTTACGCCGCGAAGCAATAGACATTGTAAGAATGGCGCGCGACCGGGGGCTCGAGGTCCAGTTTGAGCTGGGGAAGAAGCATGGCGGCGCGTTCCAGGAAGACGTGGTTGAGGGACTGATCGAACAGGGAAAGCGATGGATAGACGCTGGAGCGGTTCAACTGGTCGTGGAAGCCAGAGAGAGCGCGCGAGGTGTGGGCCTTTTTGACGACCAGGGTAATTTCAACGCCTCATTTGGGGAGCGCTTTGCGAACGCGTTTGGGTTGGGCGTAGTGATGTTCGAAGCACCCAATAAGTCCAGCCAATTCGCTATGTTGGAACACTTTGGAAGAGAAGTCCATTTGTGCAATGTCAGGCTGGAGGAGCTCCTCCGCGTGGAAATCTATAGGCGCGGACTCCATTCCGACGCCTTCGGCAAAGCAAACTTACGGCCCGTACTTCCGGCTGGTACGGCGATCCAGTGGGAATAATATGCAGAAAACATTTCTGATCGACGGCCTTCCGGAGAGCGCCGCACGTTACCGAGAAGGTTGCGCAGTGGTCGCCATCGACGTGATTCGAGCTACGACTATGGCGATCACGGCGGCCGCATCGGGCCGAGCGTGTTATCCGGTGGATTCGGTTGACGCAGCGTTCAGGTTGGCTCAGCTTCTCGCGGGCCCACTGTTAGCAGGAGAGATTGATGGAGACAGGCCGCCAGGCTTCGACATGAACAACAGTCCGGCGGAACTTTCGGAGCGCAGCGATATTTCCCGCCCTCTTGTTCTGCTTTCTTCCTCCGGCACGCGGCTGATTGTGAATGCCCGTGGATGTGATGTGCTGTATCTGGCTTGTTTCCGGAACATTTCGTCGACCGCGCGTCACCTCATAAGTGAAAATTACTCGAGAATTGCGCTTCTCGGTGCCGGGAGCCGGGGAGAATTCCGTGAGGAGGACCAGATCTGCTGCGCGCGGATCGGCGCACAACTCGTCCAGGTGGGGTATGTTCCCGAAAACGAGACAACCATTGCGGTTATGAACCGATGGGCAAATGCCAAGTCGAGCGATTGTCTTCACAGCCGCAGCGTCGATTATCTGAGGAGGACAGGCCAGCTTGCGGATCTGCGCTTCATCTTGAGAAGAATAGACGACATTGCCGAGACGTTCATCGTGCAGGACGGCGAGGTCGTCATGGTCAGGCCAGACCCCTGTCTGAAGCGGGAGCTGGGCCCCTTGGCTGCCGACGGAGCCACAGAAAGCACACGATGGCATCGACGAATGTCCTGCTTTTGAGTTCCGTGTTTCACGGGAGGCCTCGCTATCACCTGGACCCTTGGGACCGAAACGCCCGCTTCGGCCAGCGCTCGGCTGATATCCAGGCCGCACAATTTATGTCACGAACCAATGTTAGACACTAGAAGTTTATAGTGTTTCTTACAGCTACAAGACCCCATTCTGACAAAGTCATGCGAAGCACCGAGATCAAGATCAAAACTTCTACTCCCGTGGTGGTTCTCTCTCCTCACCATCACGGGGCGTTAGGCATCTTCCGTAGCTTGGGTAGGCTCGGTGTGCCGGTTTATGCTGTGGAAGATGGGCGGTTCTCGCCGCCGCTTCGTTCGCGCTATTGCCGAGGTGTTTTCCATTGGGACGTGCGCACAACGACGCCGCAAGTTTCCACGACCGCTCTCCTAAAAATTGCTGACCAATTCAGCCAACGCCCCGTACTGATCCCGACCGACGACACCACTGCCGCACTGATTCAAGAAGCCGCTGAGCACTTACAACAGGCTTATCGTTTCCCAATCCTTCCCCGAGGTCTGATGTGCAGCCTCACCAGCAAAAGAGCGTTGTTTTTCTTGTGTCGCGAATACGGACACCCTACCCCGGAAACGGTTTTCCCTCGGTCGCGCTACGAGGTTCTTGGGCTACTTGCAAAGGCGGTTTTCCCGATTGTGCTCAAGAACGTCGACGACCGGACGGTTCACGGACAAAGCAAAGTTCCCATGCACATTGCGCAAAGCTCCGACGAACTGCTGCACTACTACGACACACTGGACAGCCAGCAGCAGCAAAACGTGATGCTGCAGGAATACATCCCGGGTGAGGCGGATTCGGTGTGGATGTTCAACGGATATTTCAACGAGAACTCAGAATGTCTCGCGGCATTTACGGGTAGAAAACTTCGGCAGCGTCCGGTTTCAACGGGAATCACCACGCTGGGAATTTGTCTGCAGAATGAGGCAGTCGAACGGCCTATTCGAGCACTACTTGCCTTACTCGGCTACCGCGGAATCGTCGACATTGGCTGTCGTTTCGACGCGAGAGACGGCCAATACAAATTGCTCGATGTTAATCCGCGCATCGGCTGCACGTTTCGTTTATTCCTGGACCCACACGAAATGGATGTCGTGCGAGTTTGTTATCTCGACTTAACCGGCCAGGCGGTCCGGGCGGAACCTGCTTGCGAAGGACGCAAATGGCTAGTTGAAAGTCTAGACCTAATAACGTTGCCAGACCAGTTGAGGCATCGAAAGCTCACCTTCGGCCAATGGCTGCGCTCCCTTCGAGGAGTGCGTGAAACTGCATGGTTTGATTGGTTTGACCTATGGCCTTTTTGGGCAATGTGCCTTTCCGCTCTTCGTTCCTGGTGGTTCGAGCGATTCAAGAGACAACATACCAGAGGCGCCGGACTCACGCGACGCTCCGCAGCCTCGGAACCATAGAGCAGCGCACCGGGTTAGACCCGGGGCAATCGCCTTCTCGCGTAGCGCCACCGTTTTGGATTGTACGCTCCATCAATGAAACCAAGGCCTCCGAGGAGGCCCCGGGTGGGCTGCAGGTTTTCTTTGGCCGTTTCCTCCGTTTCCAGTTTCGTGCCCGTGTAAGTCCACCGGGGCTCAGCTGGAACTCCCCCTCCCACATCCCGCCGTGCAGAATGACCGCAGCGAGTTCTTCAAGTGCCCCTATCTGCTCCCACCCCAAGAGTGTTTAATCCGGGGTCGCGACAATGGATGCTGCCGCAGGATTCCGGCGAACCACGCCCACCTCAACCATCGCCCACGTGTGCGGCGACCCAGACATTCTCTCCAGATCACGACGGCCCTTCCGATTGAACTGCCAAAGACAGCGGTAGTACGTCGATCGCTGGTAGTATTGACACCGCGATTCAAAACCTCGATCTTCTGGCAGCACTAAGACCGTCGAACTTAAGGGTCAGTACCAAAGCGAGTAACCCCGCGCTCTCAGCTGAGCGTGGTGGGAACGTCCTCGGAGCTGACCCCTTCGCTGCGCATCTCGCCAATGCGGACGATGACGTAGGCGATCAGGGCGAACACAAAAAAGACCAGCAACATCCAGGCTATCCCTTGCAAGGTATCGATGGACGCGCGATAAAGCTCGAAAATCCATCGGTCGAAACCCGGCCAAGTGGCGGCTTGGACTTCGTGGCCTCCGACCGTCGGGCTGATGTATTTCTCGAGATCGCGAAGCTGCACGCCCGCGGACACCCCCACGACCATAATCGCGAACTTCATGTATTTCGACCAAGCCGCGCTGATCTCATCGGCGATGATGCGCCGCAACACGCGGTCGATCGGTTTCGTGAACACCCACATCACCGCAAACGACACGGCGGCGGCGGTCGCGAAAGTAGCGAAGAGGAAGAAAAGGAACATAATGGATCACCTCGGGGTCCGTCCGTTGAAAAGATTCGGAAACGAGAACCCCCGTGGCTGGCACCTACTACTATAAGGGATTCTCGCCTGTTTTCTGGTGTATTGAGAAAACGTTCGATTCGTGCACGTTTCGCGCCCAGTAGACTTTGGCGGCAACCCTGCAAGGTGCCCGCGCTGCGGCGTGCACGTAGCATAGCAACGTCGTTTTGGCGTCCATATGCCGCAAATTTCGCTGCGTGATCGCTGGCCACCCCCTTGATGATTAACCACAGATCGAGAGGCGCCTCGAAGGCGAGCCTATACCGAGGTGATCGGCCCGCGCCGCATGCTGCGAGCTGAAGAGCAAGGCCAACCACTAGCAGCAGTTGTTTAACCCTTCCCTGGCCTCGACGCCTTCCTACAGGGCCGGACGCAGCTTCACTTGATTAACGGTAATCATGGCCGTCGAACCATCGAGGCCCGCCGAGGAGACTTCCACACGGATGCTTCCGGGCTGCTTGAGTGCCTGCAACAGTGCCATGCAAAGCCCATTGAATGCGCTGCGTCTCGCTTCTGCAAATGACGAGGGCTTGTCTGACTCGTGGCAGCTCGGGTCGCCATTGCCGACGCCAATGAGACGCCCAGGGCCCTCGACTCGAAAGACGACTTCATTGCCGGCGGTTGGCACCAATCGTCCCTGATCGTCCACAACCTCAACGGCCACGACCGAAAGGTCTTCCCCATCCGCTGCAACTTGCACTCGGTCGGGACGGAGGACCAGCCTCGTCGGAGCGCCGGCCGTCTCGCGCTTGTCTGTCAGCAGGACCTTTCCATTTTTCGAGCCGCGGGCTTCGAGCACCCCCGGCGCGTACTTCACACTCCATTCGATATGAGAGTTGTGACTGACTCTCTTCTCGCCAAGGCTTGTCCCGTTAAGGAAAAGCTCCACGCTGTCAAGATTGCTGTGGCACCACACCGCCACATCCTGTCCTTCTTTCCCTTCCCAATTCCAGTGCGGAAACAGGTGCAGCACAGGTTTCGCTCCCCACCACGCCTGATAGTAGAAATAATTGTCCTTCGGAAAGCCGCAGGTATCAATCACGCCATATTGCGAGCTGATACACGGCCAGCTGTAAGGAAAAGGCTCACCACGGTAATCGAATCCCGCCCAGGCAAACCCTCCGGAAAGAAAGCCTCGTCCATCGTAAATTTTCCACCAGCTCTCAGAGCTGAGACCATAGCTCGGAAAATTGACGTCGTAGGCGCTGGCGTATCCTTTTCTTGCTTCGCTTACGTAAATTCCGCGCGTGGAGTATGCGCTCGCTGTTTCCGTACCGATGGTCGGCTGTTTGGGAAATCTCGCGTGAAAATCGTCGATGTTCTGGGCAGTGTTGAGGCTTCCACTCTCGCCCGCTCCCGCATAGTTGAATCCTTGCACATCGACCACCTGCGACGCGCCTTTCCCCAACTCTCCGTTCATGGGCAGCGTCACCGGTCGGGTGGGATCCAGCTTGCGAACCAGTCGCTTCATGCTGCTGACGATACGCGCACCGCGTGACGTGCCTTGCGCAAACCACTCCTCGTTGCCTAGCGACCAAATTACGACACTTGCGTGATTGCGATCGCGCCGAATCAACCGTTCGAGTGCGCTCAAGCCCTCCGGACTGGAGGACATCATGCGCGTTTCGTCCATGACCAGCATACCTAGACGATCGCAAGCTTCCAGAAGCTCAGCCGTCGGAGGGTTAGGTGACGCGCGATAGGCGTTGGAACCCATTTCCTTGAGGCGTTCGATCCGATAGTACTGAAGACGATCCGGCAGCGCCAAACCCACCCCAGCGTGATCCTGATGATTGCATGTGCCCTTGATTTTTACGGGTTTGCCATTCAGAAAAAACCCTTTGTCGGCATCAAAACGAATGGTTCGAATGCCAAATGTCGTTTCGGTTTGATCGACTGCGGCGCCATCCACTCTGACCTCGGTGATCAATTGGTAGAGATGCGGCTCCTCCAATGACCACAACTTTGCATTCTTGACCGGCATACGAGATTCGAATGTAAGCGCGCTGCCGGGAGAAATCTTTTGCTGCTTGCTTTGCACCGTGCCCACTTTTTTTTGTTGAGCATCGAAAATATGGGAGATCGCGGAGCATAGTTTTTCTTCTTCGCCGTCGTTCTGAACCTTCTGCTTGATAAGGATCTCCGCGTCTGTTCCTTGGACTCGTGACTCCACAAACGTTCCCCAATGCGCCACATGGACCGGAGCCGTCTTTGTCAGCCATACGTGCCGATAGATTCCGGCGCCTTCATAAAACCATCCTTCTCCCAATGTCGCGTCGACTCGCACCGTCAACACGTTCTTGCCGCCGAAAATGGCAAAGTCTGTCAGGTCAAAAAAGAACGGCGCGTACCCGCTGAAATTTGTCCCGATGTAGTAGCCATTCAAAATCAGCATGGCATTACGAAAGGCCCCGTCGAACTCCACGGTGATGCGCTTGCTCGTGTCGGATTCCGCAAGCTCAAAGACCCGACGGTACCAGCCAATGCTCGTCTCCGGATAGTCACGGCCGAGCGGTTTGCTGCCGTGGTCAGACAACTCCGGGGCGTTCTTGAAGGGAAGCTCCACAGCCCAATCGTGAGGCAGGTCGATGGCTTGCCAACCGCTGTCGTCAAAATTCAATCGAGTCACACTCGGCATGCCGCCGGACTTGGCGAATGTTAACTCCTCCGCCAGCGCGCCGAAGCCGAAGTCCCGGGAAGGATCACAAGCATGCCCTAAATGAAAGCGCCAACCGAAGTCCAGCAGGAACCGCTCTCGTCGA
>Ga0126378_10003801_pt1 | contig 11426 bp, 11 predicted proteins | sample PanSoiMetPlot_23_FD_92587 | JGI IMG/M metagenome (GOLD analysis project Ga0126378, IMG submission 92587) | Tropical forest soil microbial communities from Panama - MetaG Plot_23 | ecosystem: Environmental > Terrestrial > Soil > Tropical forest > Bulk soil | place: Panama | collected 2016-02-17
TCAAGACATTGGCCATACTGACGGAAGCTACAGAGCTTCCGGCCAGCGTCAATGTCCTAGATGGCTTCTATATGGCCGGTTTTCAGGTGACCCTACATGGCCGCTTTTGGGTGACCCCCGAGGCGGCCCCTCAAGGCGGCCTCGGTTCCCCCTTCCCCCGAAAGGAATCCAAGGTCGCTTACAGTACGAAGCTTTTTTTCCTTCTACTTCTCGCTGGCAAAACTATGCCTTGAACTAGATGTCGTAAATGGCCCACGCAGGCCTTATCCAAAAGTAGTATCTGAATCAAGTAGTATCTGAATCGCTCAGGGCGGCGACTCCCCATTGACATAACGAGGGGTTGTTTCCCTTCTCGATTGCCGCTAATTTCGCTTTGGCGATAAAGTGCGTTCTAAACGCCGGATGTTGATGTAGAGGGCTGAGGTTCTGAAGGTGTTTACTTGTTGGATTTCGACTTTTTCACTTGCTCATCGTGTGTTTCGCAAGGTCGAGAGTGATGATTTGGCTGTCCGACAGACCCGCACTTCTCAAGACTTCTCTAATCTTCGGCCACTGGTTCATGGCTTCTTTCATAATGCTATACGCAAGCCAGGCTCTCCCAGCAACCTCAACAGCCTCTTTGATAAATTCATAAGCAACGTCAACTTGGTGAACTTCTACTCCCAACTGAGCGAGGTCATGTTTAACGGACAATACCTTCTTGGCTACGTTCGGAGTGACTCGAACCGGAGTGGATTCGAACAATGACTCTCTGCATGGAGGATTCTTATCGTGATCGCCACTTGCGGTCAATTCTTTCACAATCTCCTCGGCCCAGGATCGCGTCAGCGATGTGGCGGAAAGTGCATTACCCAGCTACCGCGGCATAGTCGGCGAGGGATTCTACCATGCTCGCGGCGTCTTGAGGTAGGTTGCTGGAATGCCCTCAGGAACGCCTAAAATATTGCGTCTGGATGGCCTAGGAACGACAGATAGGCATCGGGTAATACCTGGGACATCACCCAAATTGCGTTTGTACGCGATTGCTGATTATCGGCTGAAATCGCTGATGGACAGGGCTGGCCTCTAGCAAACTCAGCAATTGCCGCCGCCACCAGTGCGAATGGTACCCACGCTGAAGTATGTGTTGGGTGAAGCGAGTCCCGTAGGAACTGTGTCGAGGGCCGTTCCAGACTCCATAATGGTGTTGAACTGCACGGTCGAGGACGTGCATTGAAATTCAATTCCGATCGTCGAATTGGTAATGGTGTTGCTTTTGACCGTTGCCAAATTTGAAAACACAGAAATACCTGTGTTGCTGCCGAATATCTTGTTGGAGGTCGCACTGGCAGTAAATACGGTGTCAAACCCTGCGACGAAAATGCCGGTGCCGCTACCCACTACTGTGTTACCGGATATGGAATCGGGTCCCATCAAGGCGGCAATTCCATAACTACCGTTGTTGACAAGAAGATTGTTCGTAATTGTGGTTTGGCCTCCGTTCCCAATGGCAATTCCGTAGGAATTGTTCGGGTACTGCGAAGAGGTTACTTCATTTCCCTTTATCAAACCGGTTACTACGGGAAGCTGCGGATCTCCAGTGTTATTTTGCAGAAGAATACCTATGTCATCATAATCGTGTATGCTGCAGTTCTCGATTGTGACGGTTGAAAACTGACTGACTGCCCCCTCCCAGATGCCGATGCCAGTCCCGTTACCTCTTTGATTCCTGATTGCAACCCTGTTCACCGTCCCGTTAGCGCTTTCGTAGAAGATGCCGACGACGGATGGACCAACTGGAACTCCATTCCCAGAGGCATCCACGGTTAGATTGCTGATGTTGACCACCCCAGAAGTAACATTATTCACCCATATCTGCGCGGCAACCTGATCTCCAACATCGTTTACTACCAGGCCGCCAGCCGGTGGCGCGATGATAGCCTGCGCCGAATCGCCACTAGAGACGCCCTCTAGTGTCACCGGCTGCGTGATCTGAACCTGCTCGTTGTAGGTGCCTGGGCAAACCACAACAACATTCGGGGACGGAACGCCACCGAGTGCCTCTCCAATAGTCGAGAAGCTGGCAAGATTCGGCCTGCAGTCTCCCACTGCGTAGGTGATGGTGGACGCGGACAAGGGACTAGCCCCAAACGTAAGCGCAAGAATGGAAAGTAGTCTGACGAAGCTGATACGCGGCATAGCTCACCTCCCGATTGAGTGAAGTAGTCCTGAATGGCAGAACGGGGAGAAATTCACTGGATTGCGGTTCGTGGCTCTTACTATCCGATGCACGCACGTGAAATATACCGACGGTTTCACTCGCGACAAATAGCACCGACGTGCATGAGAGTGCACGAAAGTGTTACCACGTCCACGATCAGAACCCTCAGCCGACCTCAATTGCGTTTTCAGTGAGCGTGAAGAATTGCGTCGCAGACGTACGCAACACACGGGCGCTGCGACGTGGGAGCTTATGAAGGGCAGAGCAATTAGGTGAAACCCCGATAGACACACCTTCAAGTACCCTGGCCCACGTACGGCTGGCCCGCTAAACGAAGAAGACGAAGACGCAATGAGTGAATACTTCGCCGCCCTGGGCCGCAAGGACGCTATCGCCCGGGCCAAGCGGCTCACGCCAGAACAGCGCAGAGAAATAGCAAAAAAGGCGGGCAAAGCCTCGGGCAAGGCACGCAGGGCAATGGCGAAAAAGACGCGAAAAAAGGGGTGAGTATTACCGCTGATTACCGGGGGACTGTGACAAAGTATACGTGAAACTTGTATACAATTAATACGGAACCTGATAAAGTTCGGGGTTCAATGGTTGCCGTAGCAGAGGTAGTTTGGATGGGAAACTCGCACGAAGTGATCAAGGATTTTCCATCTGAGGCCAAACAGAACCTTGGTCGAGGATTGCGAGAGGTTCAGGAAGGGCACAGACCTGCGGACAGCAAACCTGTTCCGGGGCTAAGACGAAGTGGCGTTTTTGAGTTGAGAGACCAGGATGCCGACGCTTGGTATCGGGTGATTTACCTGAAAAAGATTGGTAACCGTGTTTTCGTTTTGCATTGCTTCGAAAAAGAGAGCAACAAGATCGACAAGCAAGCGATGCGTACTATTGAAGCCCGCCTAGGTGCCGTGGAGCGTTTACTAGAAGAGGAGAACCGCAGTGAGAAACAACGCAGATAACGACGTCGGACACGTCACGAAGGGCGACGTGCTGAACGATCTGGGCTTTGATGAGCAAACAGGATTGGAATTGAAGTTGAAGTACGCGCTTTATCGGGGCATCGTGCAGCTTGTTAAGCAACACCAATACACCGCAAGAGACTTGGAAAGCATTTTGGAGCTGCAACAGCCACGGGTCAGCGAGTTGATGACGGGTAAGCTCGGGACGTTGAGCATAAAGCGCCTGCTCTGGTATCTGTACAAACTCGGCGGTATAGCAGACGTAAAAGTCCGCAAGGCTGCTTGATTACTGGTGAGCGGCAGCTTGCGGGGGCGAAGAAAAAGCGTTGAACTTCACTCTTGTTGGTGGTATAAGAATTTTAGGTCCCAATGTTAGCGTTGAAGTCCTCAGCGTTGATGTTGGGCCAAGCGCGTCAAGCTGAAGTCCTCAGTTTTGGCGCGTGGCGGCGGATTAAGACCTAATCCAATGCCGGACAAGAGAGTCAGGGCACTGTGACCCAGGTCTATAAGCCCTCATCCGGATGTAGGACCCGTCAGACCGACCTACCGAAGGCCCGCTAGAGAGTCCCTCTCGTCACGCGGCCCAGATTCGGCGCACCGCATGACCTGCGGATCGGCGAAGCCAATCAGAAGTCGAAAACCGTTCAGATTGGTGGAGTCGATATGTCAGAATCTATCTCTGTCCTCCAAGCTTCACGCCTTGGTAAAGCTTTCCCTCAATACATCTATGCACTCCTTGCCGCAGGCAAACTGACTGGCCAGAAGGACGACAACGGTCGCTGGCAGATATCTCTATCTTCTTTCCAGGAATGGTTAGAGGCCCGCAATAAGCGGGTCCGTAAATAGTGATGCCCTCTCTAGAAGAGAGGGCATTTGTCATTTAAGGAGCCCGTTAGCGCGGGATCCGATAACCGCCCCGGCGGAGATGCCGGGAAAGGGGATTAACCAAACATGAATAACTTAGCACAAGCAAGCACCAAGAGGCACAAAAACCTAGTAACCATCGCTGGCGTTATCGCCAACGATCCAATCGTAAGGTCCACTCCGACCGGAAAGACGGTGACAAGCGCATCCATCTGCTGTGCTGTTACCGCCAAGACGAAAACCTTCATTCGTGCCGTCGCATGGGAAGACCTCGCAGACCTCCTGGGGGGATTCCGCAAGGGCGACTTTGTCGAGGTTAATGGTCGCATCCAGGCGCGCAGCTGGGAAGACGCCTCAGGCGAGAAGCGGTACATCACGGAGGTGGTGATTAGCAGTATCGCCGGACATGACGCTGTAGCTGATGTCCGGGTGGAGGCCAGCGTCGATGACCTCTTCTAGCCTAAATGGGCGGGACCGTCAGATGCTTGCTCGATTCGGGATCACCGACGAGCTAACTTTCGACGTATTCCGCGTTACTGACAGGGAGGCCCGTGACCTAACGGGCCTTCATAAAATGCCCGGTGATCTGGCCGGAATCTGCTATTCCTACAACGATCCCAACGCCATGATGAAGGGCGAACGCAAGCGCTGGTACCTGCGCATTCGCCGTGATAATCCTGAAATGAAAGATGGCAGGCTGGAAAAGAAGTACATCTGCCCGGTGGCCGACCGGAAACATCTTTTTTTTCCGCCTACTCCCGAACTACTGGCGGATACCTCTATTCCGATTGTCCTAGTCGAAGCTGAAAAATCCGTACTCGCATTAGTTGCATGGAGCCGCCGCATCGGGAGAAAGATCCTTCCCATTGGACTCGGTGGAGTCTACGGGTGGAAGTGCAAGGTTGGTATCAAGGAGACATCCACTGGAGAGCGGGTGCCGGAGACGGGCCCGGTTCCTGATCTCAATATTTGCCGTGACAAAAGACTGACGTATGTCCTGCTCGACGCCAACTGCAGAACCAACCCCATGGTACAGGCCGCCAAGCGAGATCTAGTGGCCCAGCTACGCAAGCAGGGTGCAGAGGTTCGCATTCTGGATCTTCCCGGCGGGGACGATGTCAACGGACCTGACGATTTCATTGCCGTACGTGGCGATGAAACGATGCGAAAGCTCTTCGATGATGAAGTAGATGGCGCAGCATTGTTGAACGATATCGAGGCTTACATTCGCCAATTCGTAGTACTGACGTCGGAGCAGGCGGATGTGTTGGCGGTATATGTTCTCCATACCCACGTGATCGATGCTGGCCGGTTCACTCCTTATATTCAGGTGTGGAGCGCGGTAAAGCGGTCAGGCAAGTCACGCGTCCTTGAAGTTTTACAGTTGCTTGTTCACAAACCTTGGAAGACAGGCCGCGTGAGTGCTGCAGCCCTAGTACGGAAGATCGCCAAGATTGCTCCGACACTGCTCCTTGACGAGAGTGATGCGGCTTTTAATGCCGACAATAAGGATTACAGCGAAACACTGCGTGGGATCCTCAACGATGGGTTCTATAGAGGAGGATGCACAACCGTCTGCGTCAAGCATGAAGGGGACTGGGATCCTAAGGACTTCCCCGTTTTCTGTCCCAAGGTTATCGCCGGTATCGGGATGAACAAGCTCCCGGATACGGTCAGAGATCGATCAATTCCAATAGAGCTGAAGCGCCGTGCCCCTAATGAGCGGGTCGAGGACTTCGACACCGAGGACGAAATCGAGGCCGTCAAACCACTCGTGGAGCGTATCCAGAAGTGGGCGCAACAGAATGGTGAGCGTCTTAAATCCTGGCCCAAACCGGGAAAGCTCTCCATCGACGACCGCAAACGGGATATCTGTAATCCGCTCCTGAAAATTGCTGACCTTGTGGGTAGTGAATGGCATGAGAGGGTGTCCAACGCCTTTGTCAGCATTCTGACCGATGCCCGGCCTGATTCGGATGTAAAGGTACTGTCCGACATCCGGGACGCTTTTGATCATAAGGAGGTAGATAGGATCTCATCCGAGGATCTCGTCTCATATTTGAATGAGCTCGAAGGTTCGCCGTGGGGGGAATTCAGCCGAGGAAAGGGCATCACGAAGAACAGGCTAGCGATCTTGCTGGAGCCCTTCGATATCCGCCCCGATAAGGTGAGATTCGGTGATCGTACCCTGCAGGGCTACCGACGGGAACGGTTTGAGGATTCCTTTAACCGCTATCTCCCCCATGACAGACCGGAACAACCGGAACAATGCCCTTTTGCCGGGTCTGAGACGCCGATCCAGCCCGGAACACAGCCGGAACTAGAGATGGAACAGGCTCCAGTTCCAGAACGTTCCATTTCCGTTCCGGAACGTGTTCCATTTCAAAAGTGCGAAAACCCTAGCATTCATGCGGGTTGTTCCGATGTTCCATTTCAAAGCCAGAAAATGCAGGTGAATGAGAACTCCAAGTTTGAATGGAAAGGGGCGAAGTACAAGCCGAACCTAGATCCGAGGCTGTACCGGGAGACCAAGTAGATGAACAGTCTCTCCGGTGGCGTGGGTACTCGGCGCTTGATGCGTTTGAAGGCGGCAGCAGTTTATCTTGACATGCACCCGTGGACGGTGCGGCAGTTAGTCCAACGGGGAGAGATACCTTACATCTCCAGCGGAGACCATACCAGCGCTTGGCGATTCGATATCCATGATCTAGACCGATGGATCGAGGCTCACCGTATCGGCGGATAATTCTCTTGACAAGCCTACCCCCTAAGCTGATAATCAGCTTAGCCACTAAGGTGGCTGGAGGTAATTACGGGAATGAAGAACGAGATTAAAAGATACTTTGCGCGGTTCGGTAAGCAGGGCGGTAAGAAGGCTGCGCAGAATATGACGCCTGAAGAGCGTAAGGAACGGGCTAGGAAGGCAGGTTTAGCACGACAGAAGAAAGCACGGGAGGTGAAAAATGAGAGGTGATGGAACGCTATATCTCAGAGGCGATGTATGGTGGGCCAGTTACGTAGTTCGGGGCCGCCGCTATCGCGTCTCCACTGGCAAGGACAACAAACGTGAGGCTAACGAATGGCTGAAAGAGCAGACTAGCCCCAACAATGCTGGTACGGCCACAGCCAGCAACAAGCTAACGGTTACTGACCTCGTTACAGAATTGTTCAAGCAATACGATATTGATGGACGTAAGACCAAACCGAAAGACGAGCGTCGGTGGCGGCTGCATTTGGAACCATTTTTTGGTGCTTGCCTTGGCATGGATGTTACTCGTCCAATGATTAGGCAGTACATTTCTCAGCGAAAAACTGAACTTGACTATCGTGGGAGCTTGCCTAAGAACGCAACTATCAATCGGGAACTGGCAATTTTGCGGGAATCGTTCAATCTTTCCCTTCGGGATGAGCGGCTGCGTCACGCGCCATCGTTTAAGGGTTTGACGTTGGACGAATCCGATAATGTACGGCGGGGTTTCCTGAAGGATTCCCAATATGATGCGCTAGCGCGTGAGACGGCCAAGGTCGGCCTCTGGTTACGGAGCCTATTCCAGATTTACTACGACTACGCCTGGCGATTGAAGGAACCTTTGGCAAACATGCGTGTTCGTATGCTCGACTTCGAGAATCGCCTAATCTCGATTGACGATTCCAAGAATGGTGAACCGCGCACTGTCGCAATGACTCAAAAGGTATTTGAACTGCTAAAAGCCTGCTGTGCAGGCAAGGGCCAACACGATTACGTATTCACCAGGGAGGACGGCAGTCAGGTTAAAGACTTCCACGCTAGTTGGAAGAATGTCACTACGGCGGCTGGTTGTGCGGGGTTGCTTGTTCACGACCTGCGCAGGACTGGCGCTCGCAACATGCGGCGTGCCGGTATTGACCGGGACACTATCAGAAAGATTGGCGGCTGGAAAACGGATAGCATGTTCCGCCGCTATAACATTGTCGATGAGCAAGACCTCCATGAGGCGGCCCAAAAAATCGACCGACGGCAGGAAAAGTCACAGTTAAGTCACAAAACGCCATCTGAACAACCACCGACTGAACCACAAACCACGATACTGCAATAACCTAGCGATGCTAGCCACTCTGGCACCAATGGACAATAAATCCCCCGACACCCCTCAAATTCCACACTATCGTCATCGCCAAAGCTGCGATACGGATCATTCGCCCATGAGCGGCTGGTTTGTTCACCGTAGGAAGTGTCCCTGTTGCGCCTAGCGGCTACCGTTCAGTCGACGTCGCGTCCCGCTGCGCAGGCATTTTTTTCGCCTTCCGGGCAGCGGCCGCCTTCCCCGTCAGCTCCTCCGCCAATGCCGTGGCTCCATAAACCCTGCGGAGTGCCTCAATGATCGCCCGCGAATCGACGTGAATGGCCCTGCCCTGCACGTCGGTATATACGAAATTCCAAACCAGGGACTGCATATTCCCGTCGAAAACAATGCCCACTACTTCCCCCGCTTTGTTAACCGTGGGGCTTCCGGAATTGCCGCCAATAATGTCGGCGGTCGAGACGTAGTTCAGCGGCGTCTCGAGGTTCAGCTCCGGCTTTGACTTTATCCAGCTTTCCGGCAGTCGGTATGGCGCTTTGCCTCCGTGCTCGGTAGCATGCTCGAAAGCGCCGCCGATGGTGGTGAAGTACGGGATGTGCTTACCGTTCTCTTCGTAGCTCCTTATGGGACCATAACTGAGCCGAAGAGTGAAAGTGGCATCCGGCGGTTCGGTAAAGCCGGTCTTAGCAAAGCGGGTGCGGGCGATAATTGCGCCATTCTGCCGTTCCACGGCATCGACTTCGTCGTCATATCGTTTGCGAACATCGCGAGCATCAGGATCGATAGCGCGCATCAGTCGAAGCAATGGATCGTCGGACGACTGAACGGCGGCTGTTCCGCCTTCGTAGAGCTGTTTTCGAAAAGCCAAATCCGCCAGCTTCGTGTTCTCGATGAGGTATTTCGCCGCTTCCTGCGGCGTCCTTCCGCCCAACGCCTTGCGTACGGCGGCATTGTCCTGGCCAAGTTCCTCCTGCATCTCCGCCAGCGAATCGGCGAGCGTGACGATATCCAGTGTTTTGTAGACGGGGGCAGTGGAAAAGAGCTGTTGCTCCAGCGAGGGAAGGTTCGAATCCCGATATTCGCGCAGGCGCATCTCATTCGGTTTTACCTTTGCCTCGGTAACGCGAACCAAGGTGCGGGCAAATTGTGCCAACGGTGAGTTGAACCCGCGCATACGTTCGAGGTAGCTCCAAGGCTTGTAGAGATTGGTCTGAATCTTCATGGCGGCGGCAATCTCTTCCCAAGGATCCGGTGCATTCGCGTTTTTGGCTTTGAAAGCAGAATGCAGCTTCTCTTCGTCGGCTGCTTTCTTTGCCATGATGTCTTTATCCTCAAGACCGGAGTTGTAGCCGGTGAGCGCCTTGAACGAATTCTGATATCCAAAAATATCTTCCTGAGCGAGGCGCGCGTTTTCCGGTGATTGGCTCGCGAATTTTTCCAAGACGGCTATGCGCCGCTTGAAAGTATTCAGGCGCGAGGGATAGTCCACATCACGCAAGTAAGCCAGCTGCGACATTGTCCGCAGGCGTCCAGTCGATCCCGGATTGCCGGAAACAAAGATCAGTTCGTTTTCCTTGAGGCCCTGCGTAGACCAGCGCAGATATTGGTCGGTATGCGCCGGTTTGCCGTTCTCGTAAACACGGAAGAAACAGATATCGAGATCATAACGGGGATAAACGAAATTGTCGGGATCGCCACCCAAGAAGGCAATGTCAAATTCCGGGGCAAACACCAGACGCACATCCGTGTACTTCTTGTATTTGTAAAGGTTATAGACTTCCCCGGAATAGAGCGTGATCACATCGCAGCGCATGCCGGTAGAGGTGGCGCATTCTTTCTCGATGCCGCTCATAGCGGCGCGCTGCGCCTGGCCGGCATCTGCAGCTGACATCCCCGGTTTAGCCGCCGCTTTTACCTTGGCAGTGACGTCGTCGATGCCAATCAGTTGATTCAACTCCAGGTTGGGGCACTTCGCCTCTTCAGCCGGGGTCTTGGCATAGAAACCGGCTTGGACATAGTCTTTGCCGCCAGTGGAAAGATCGTGAATACATTCGGAGCCTACATGATGATTGGTGAAGGTTAGCCCATCGGCCGAAACGAACGATCCCGAACCGCCATTGTTGAAGCGGACCGATCCCAGGCGGACATGGTCCAGCCACTGCTGGGTGGGCGCGAAGTCGTATTTGGCCCTGACTTTGTCCTTGGGGAAAGCGTTGTACAGCCACATGCCCTCGTCGGCCGAAGCCAGCAGGCTGACGAGGAAATAACTGAACACAGCAAGGGCTAGAAGGGCGTGTTTCATCAGGAATCTCCGGAGCTAAGCAATAGCATCCAACGATGGTATCCGATCCCAGCGCGAAAACCCCTCAGTCTACGCTTCGGTTAAGAAGCAGGAAAAGGGCGGGGTTGGAAACTTACGGGGGTTTAGCGTATAAAAGTTGGTTGCGGCAGCAGGTTCAGCCTCCCGCGCCCGCCGGCAACCAAACCACCGAGAGGATTCGTTATGTCGAGCGTAACGCACGCCCCTAAAGGCTTGGAAGGGGTAGTCGCAACCACCTCCAGCATTTGTTACATCGACGGAGACAGTGGAATTCTAGCTTATCGCGGCATCGACATTCATGAACTCGCCGATCATTCCACTTTCGAAGAGACCTGCTATTTGTTGTGGTTCGGTCATCTGCCTTCGCGCTCGGAATTGCAGGATTTGCGCGACCGTCTCGCCCAAGAGCGCCAACTCGATGCTTCTATTATCCATAGCCTGCATCTGGCTCCCAAGCAGGCCTTGCCCATGGATGTGCTGCGAACCACAATCTCTACCCTCTCGTTCTACGATCCAGAGGAGAAGAATAACGACCGCGAGGCGAACATTCACAAGACCATTCGCCTGACCGCACAGCTCCCGATGATCGTCGCCGCGTACGACCGCATACGCCAGGGCTTGGATGTCGTCGAGCCGGATCGCTCGCTTTCGCACGCCGCCAATTTCTTGCTCATGCTGACTGGCAAGCACCCCTCGAAAACGGCGGAACGCGCCCTGGACATCGCTCTGATCCTGCACGCCGATCATGAGCTGAACGCTTCCACGTTTGCGGCTCGCGTCACTGCCGCTACCCTGTCCGATATGCACTCGGCGGTCACTTCGGCAATCGGCGCGTTGAAAGGGCCATTGCACGGTGGCGCCAATGAAGCCGTGTTCCAGATTCTGGAAGCCATCAATGCCGGCGGCGCCGATCCGGTCGAATATGTGAAGGGCATGCTGGCACAGAGAAAAAAGATCCCCGGCTTCGGTCATCGCGTTTACCACACGGAAGATCCGCGCGCCACGCACCTTCGCCA
>Ga0126378_10003803_pt1 | contig 11424 bp, 12 predicted proteins | sample PanSoiMetPlot_23_FD_92587 | JGI IMG/M metagenome (GOLD analysis project Ga0126378, IMG submission 92587) | Tropical forest soil microbial communities from Panama - MetaG Plot_23 | ecosystem: Environmental > Terrestrial > Soil > Tropical forest > Bulk soil | place: Panama | collected 2016-02-17
GCCGCGACGATGTGCCCGTCCTTCTTGGCGCCGACCTTCACCCAGACGGTGGCGCCCGAGGTGGGGCCTGTGCCGCGGAACACATCCTCGCGCGACATCACCATCTTCACGGGCCGGCCCGCCTTGCGCGACAGCGCCAGCGCCACCGGCTCCAGATAGACCAGCGTCTTGCCGCCAAAGCCGCCGCCGATCTCGGCGGGCGTCACGCGCAGATTGGCGATCGGCATGCCCAACAGCTTCGCGCAATAGGCGCGGACCATGAATTGCCCCTGGCTGCTGGTCCAGACATGGCTCTGGCCGTCGGCGTTCCAGTTGGCGACGCAAGCATGGGGCTCGATATAGGCCTGGTGCACCGGCTGGGTCGCGTAGGTACCCTCGACCACCACCTCGGCCTCGCGAAAGCCCGCCTTGACGTCGCCGAGCTCGAAATGGACGCGCTTCGCGACGTTGGAGGGTTTCGTCGGCTTAGGGTCGACGCCCTGGGTGAAGAGATCGTCGTGCAGCAGCGGCGCATCGGGCGCCATCGCCGCCTCGACGTCGATCACATGCGGCAGCACCTGGTACTCCACCTCGATCAGGTCGAGGGCAGCGTTCGCGATCGCCTCGGATGTCGCGGCGACCGCCGCGACGGCGTGGCCGTCATAGAGCGCCTTGTCGCGCGCCATGCAATTGCGCGAGAGGTCGCGGAAATTCATCGGGCCTTCGCCGACGAAGGCTTCCTCGGACGGGATATTCGGAAAATCCGCAGCGGTGGCGATTGCCAGCACGCCCTTGAGCGCCTGTGCCTTCTCGGTCTTGATCGAGAGGATCTTGGCGTGCGCGTGGGGGCTGCGCTTCACCTTGCCGAAGACCATGCCGGGCATCGCCATGTCGGCGCCGAAGGCCGCGCGCCCCGTCACCTTCTCGACGCCATCGGGCCGGATGGGGCGCGTGCCGACGACCTTCAGCTTCGATTTCTTTTCGATGAAGGTCATGCGCTCTTTTCCCCCCGGATCACGGCCGCGGCGTCCAGCACTGCACGGATCACCTTGTCATAACCGGTACAGCGGCAGAGGTTGCCGGCGAGCCAGTAGCGCGCCTCGGTCTCGGTGGGATTGGGATTCCGGTCGAGCAGCGCCTTGGATGCCACGAGCAGGCCCGGCGTGCAGAAGCCGCATTGCAGCGCCGCGTGCTCCAGGAATTTCTGCTGCACGGGATGCAGCTTGCTGCCGGTGGCGAGGCCCTCGATGGTCTCTATCGTGTGGCCCTCGGCCTCCACGCCCAGCATCAGGCAGGAGCAGACCAGCCTGCCGTCGAGGATCACGCTGCAGGCGCCGCAGTCGCCGGAGCCGCAGCCTTCCTTGCTGCCGGTGAGGTTGAGCTCGTCGCGCAGCACGTCGAGCAGGGTCTGTTGCGGCTCGCAGAGGAAATCCCTGGGCTCGCCGTTGATCACGGCGGAAACGTGGGTTCGGCTCATCGATGGGCTCCTGCGCGCTCGAAGGCGATGGCGGCGGCACGGCGCGCCAGCACGCCTGCAACCTTGATCCGGTAGTCGATGGTGCCGCGCTTGTCGTCGATCGGCTTGCAGGCCTTGCGCGCGGCGGCGTCGAGGGCGTCCAGGGTCGGCTGATTGAGCTTGTGCCCGATCAGCGCGGCGGCGGCCTCGGGCACCAAGAGCGGCGTCGGCGCGACCGCGCCGAGCGACACCCGCGCATCGCGGCAGACGCCGCCGGCGTCGAGCGTCACGCTGACACCGGCGCCCACCACGGCGATATCCATCTCGGTGCGCGGAATGAAGCGGAGATAGGCGTCGCCCGAGCGCGGCGGCCGCTTCGGCAGGTGGAACTCCGTGATGATCTCGTCGCGGGTGAGCGAGGTGCGGCCGGGACCGATCACGATGCTCTCGACCGGCGCCTCGCGCTGGCCCTTGGGTCCCACGATCACGCAGGTGGCCTTGGCCGCGATCAGCGCGGGCACGCTGTCGGCCGCGGGCGAGGCGTTGCAGAGATTGCCGGCGAGCGAGGCACGGCCCTGCACCTGGGTCGAGCCGATGAGGTTTGCGGCCTCGACCACGCCGGGCCAGGCCTTCTCCAGCGCCGCATGCTCGCCGAGCACCGCGCCTGGCGTCGCCGCGCCGATCACGAAGCCGCCTTCGACCTCGCGGATCCCGATCATGCCCGGGATCTTCTTGGTATCGACGATCAGGTCAGGCTTCACCCGGCCCGACCGCAGCTGCACCAGCAGGTCGGTGCCGCCGGCCAAGACCTTCGCGACGCCGCTGGCGCCTGCAAGGATCCGGACGGCGTCCTGCACCGTCGCCGGCGCTTGATAAGTCAGAGTGGTCATTCTCGCTCCCAATTTCGCAGATCGGGCTCAGTTCGCCCCGACTAAGGTGACAGTGTCAAGCAACAGCCTCGGGGATCAGCCCTCCAGCCCCAGCATGGACTTGGTCTGGCGCACGGCGGCCTGGTGCGGCGAATAGAAGCGGCCGCGGATCTGGCCGCCGTCGATCACGATGTCCTCGCCGTTGACGAAGGTCGAGCGGTCGGAGGCGAGCCAGCACGCGCATTGCGCGATGTCGTCGGGCACGCCCGCGCGCGGGATCGGCTGCGCCGTCGCGAAGGCGACCTTGAGCTTGTCGGCCATGCCGTCGGCCTTGCTGGGCTCGGCGCCCAGCGCCTTGGCGAGGATGCCGGTCGCGATCGCGCCCGGCGAGATGGAATTGACGCGCACGCTGTGCTCGCCGAGCTCCATGGCGACGCAGCGCGTGAGGTGGATCACCGCCGCCTTGGCGGCGCCGTAGATCATCGAGGTCGAGTAGCCGGTCTGATGACCCGCGACCGAGCCGTTGTTGATGATCGATCCGGATTTCTGCCGCTTCATGATCGGGGATGCGTGCTTCATGCCGAGCATCACCGAGCGCACCAAGAGCGCCATGGCGGCATCGAAGCCGGCGACGGGCACGCTCTCGATGCTGCCGGTTGGTGCGGGACCGCCGGCGTTGTTGAAGAGCGCGTCGAGCCGACCGTGCTGGTCGAGCGTCGCGCGGATGACGCGCTCCCAATCCGCCTCGCTTGTGGCATCCGCCTGGATAAAGGTCGCGTGCGGGCCGATCCGCCTGGCGACCGCCTCGCCCTCGGGCTTGCGCCGGCCAGTGAACACGACCTTGGCGCCCTCGGCGACGAAGAGCCGCGCCGTGGCGGCGCCGATCCCGCTGGTACCGCCGGTGATGATGGCGATCTTGCCGTCGAGCAGTCCCATGCACTCCTCCCTGGAAGCGACTCGATGATGGTCAACGTCGGTAACGCACGGTTTCCTCGATCGGCACGATCATCCTGCCGATCGGCCAGAGCGCAAGGCCCGCGAGCTTCAGGTGCGCCCAGGCGAAGGGGAGGCCGATGATGGTGATGGCCAGGACCAGCGCCGTGATCAGATGGCCGAGCGCGAGCCACCAGCCCGCCAGCACCAGCCAGATCAGATTCCCGATCGCGCCGAGCGCGCCTGTACCGAGGTCCTCGCGGCCCGTATAAGCCGCGCGGGAAACGGCGGTCTGGCCGAAGGGCAGCAGCGTATAGAGCGCGATATTGAAGGCGGCGCGCGTCCAGGGCAGGCCCACGATGGTGATCGCCATGACGATCGCGGCGATGAACCAGCCGACGGCCATATAGAAGCCGCCGAAGGCGATCCACAGGAGATTGAGCAGCAAGCCGGTGATGGGCATCGGGTTGCGGGGTAACGGGGTGACCGCGAGAGTAGTCCCGTGCGAGCGGACTAGGCTAGTGTCACGTCGATGAAACCACCGGCGGCCGATCCCGCGTTCGAGCGCGCGCTCGCCGGGGAAATCCTGGCGAGCGAGCGGATCCGCGTCCGCGCGCTGGCCGCAGTCCTCGTCGTCCTGCTGATCCTCGACGAGCTTCTGTTCGTGTTCGGTCAGGACTTTCTGCGGCAGTTTCTAAGGCGGCCGGTTCCGGCCTGGCAGCCGCTCAGCGTTATCGGGCCCTTTCTCGCTTACGAGCTCGCGGTCCTGGTTGCGCTGCGCTACCGGGCCTCCCGCGGGAAGGACCTCCCGAGTCTCGCACGCTTCGCCAACGTGCTGATCGAGACCAGCCTGCCGACCGTGATCCTCTGGTGGGGAAACCGCTACGCGGGTCCCACGGCGGCGTTCGGCACCTGGCCGTCGCTGCTCTACTTTCTGTTCATCGTCTCCTCGACCTTGCGGCTCGACTTCGTGCTGCCCGCATTTACCGGAGCGGTCGCGGCGGCCGAATACCTAGGCCTGGTCTACGCGCTGCTGCCGATCGACGCGACCTCGCCCGACCCCGTGCTGGTCCCGATCTATCATCTGAGCAAAGCCGCGGTCATGGCGATCGCCGGCGTGGTGGCCGGGCTCGTGGCCGTGCGGCTGCGCGGCAAGTTCCGGTTCGCCTTCGCCGAGGCGACGTCGCGCGAGCACGTGACGAACCTCTTCGGGCAGCACGTCTCGCCGGCGGTGGTCGAGCGCCTGCTCGACAGCCCCGCCGAGTTCACGGGCGAGACCCGCGAGATCTGCGTGATGTTCCTCGACATCCGCAACTTCACCGCGCAGGCGCGCGCGCGCGCGCCGGAAGAGGTCGTCGCGTTCCTGAACGGGGCGTTCGCTTTCATGATCGAGGCGGTGGACCGCTACCAGGGTTTCATCAACAAGTTCCTGGGCGACGGCTTCATGGCCGTGTTCGGCGCGCCGCTCGACGATCCCGCCGCCGCCCACCACGGCGTCGCCGCCGCGCAGGAGATCCTGGCCGAGATCGACCGCCGCGGTCTTGCCGCCGGCCCTTGGCCCCTCAGGGTCGGGATCGGGCTCCACATCGGGCCTGCCGTCACCGGCAACATAGGCTCGCCCCGCCGCAAGGAGTTCACCGCGATCGGCGACACCGTAAATCTCGCCTCGCGGCTGGAGCAACTCACCAAGGAGCGCGGCGCGCGCCTGATCGTCTCGGAGCAGGTCATGGCAGCGCTCGGCGACACCGCCGGCACCGCGACTCCCCTCGATGGCGTCACCCTCAAGGGCTACGCGATGCCACTGCGCGCCTGGCGGCTGGCATAGCAGTGGATGACTTGAGCCGACTCCGGCCATAACAATGGAAGAGAGGATTTCAGAGAGGAAAGCGATGAAAGATGTGGTGGTGACCGTTACGGATGCGCCAAGCGAGCGCGCGCAGAAGGTGATCGAGGACGGACTCAACGGCTATAACGTGGAGCAAGCGGGCTATTGGGATTCGCGGCCGCTCGCTGTGCTGGCTTCGGACCCGGAGACCGCGGAGGTGCTGGGCGGCATCCTCGGGCGCACGTCGTTCGGGCTGCTCTTCATCGACCTCGTGTTCCTGCCGGCGTCGGTCCGCGCCAAGGGGCTCGGCGGCCGCGTGCTTGCGATGGCCGAGGCGGAGGCACGCGAGCGCGGTTGCCACCGCGGCGTGCTCTACACCATCAGTTTCCAGGCACCCGGTTTCTACGAGCGGCGGGGCTGGCGCGAGTTCGGCCGGATTCCCTGCGACCCGCCCGGCACCGCCCGCGTGTTCATGACCAAGGAACTCGCGCCGGAGGCGCGGATCGCGTGAAGCTCAGTTCGAGGCGGGCTTCTGGCGGCACTTGATGTGCCAGTCCTCGTACTTTCCGTCCTCGAGGGTGTAGCCGGTCTCCACCGTCTTGTCGTAGCCGTTGGGGCAGAACGCCGCCGCCTGCGCCGCGATCGGGCCTTCCGACGGCGGGAGATCGACCAGCCCGCCGTAGAGCCCGTAGGGCGAGGTGCCGCGCACCACGTATTCGTCGGGTCCGGTCGAGTTGACATAGACCGGCGTACAGCCGCCGAGCAGCGCGGCGGCGAGCGCGAGGAGCGAGCGGCGGCCAATCATTTGGAATCCTCCGCGAATTGACAGCAGGCGCAGCGAGATCGAGACTTACCACCGTCGCCTCTCAAGCGCGAGAGTCCACCCGTGACCTTGAAAATCCGTCCATTGCACGAGAGTTTCGGCGCCGAGATCATCGGCGTCGACATAGCCCGCGACCTAGACGACGACGCCCTGGCCGAGATCGAGGCGGCTTGGTACCGGCACAGCATCCTGCTGTTCCGCGGCGTCGAGATGACGCCGGCGCAGCACATCGCCTTCTCGCGGCGCCTGGGGCCGCTCCACATTATGGAGCCGCCGGAGTTCAATCTGCCCGACCACCCCGAGGTGCTGGTGGTCTCGAACGTCGTCAAGGACAACGTGCCGCTCGGCATCAAGCGCGCGGGCTGGGGCTGGCACTCCGATGGCGAGGACAAGGCACGCCCCAACGCCGGCTCATTCCTCTATGCGATGAAGCTGCCGCCCGCGGACGGCGACACGCTCTACGCCGATACCTATGCAGCCTTCGCGGCGCTCCCCGACGATATCAGGCGCACGATCATGGGCCGCCGCGCCTGCTTCAGCCGCGCACGTTTCCACCAGATCTACTATCCCGACCTGCCGCCGCTCACCGAGGCGCAGAAGCGGGCGCGGCCCGACGTCTGGCACCCGATCGCGCGCCGCCATCCGCATTCCGGCTGGACCTCGCTCTACATCGGCCGCTGGGCTTACAAGATCGAGGGCATGCCCGATGACGAGGCGGACGCGCTCGTCCGCTATGTGCAGGAATTTGCGACCCGGCCCGAGTACGTCTACCGACACAAGTGGCGCGTGGGCGACGCGCTCCTCTGGGACAATCGCTGCGTGCAGCACTGCGCCACCCCCTTCGACGACACCAAGTACGAGCGCCACATGCAGCGCACGACCCTCGAAGGTGAGGTGCCGCTGATGGCGGAGACGCCGGTGCTGCGGCCGGTGAAAGTGACCGCGTAGGCGCGAGCGGCCCTCACGTCGAGGTGTGCAGCACCAGGATCCCCACGGCGATGAGGCCGATCCCCGCGAATTGCTGCCAGCCGAGCGCCTCCTGCCAGAGCAGGTGCGCCGCGATCGCCACCAGCACGTAGGAGAGCGCCACGCTCGGAAACGCGATCGAGACGGGGATGCGCTTGATCGCGAGGATGTAGCAGATCGCCGCGAGCCCGTAGGCCGCGAGGCCGCCGATGACGAAGGGGTTGAGGAACTGCGCCAGCAGGCCGTCACCGGCGCGCTCGACGCCGGTCTTGAGCAGGAGCTGGCCCAAGACGCCGATCAGGATCGCGGCGGCGAGGGCGCCGTAGGAGAGCAACATCAGGACAAGCCCATCCCGACCGATCGAAGCACTGCCACAGTTATTCCTCTCCGCCCCTAGGGCCGAGAGGAAAAAACAGGAGATCAATCGAGAGAAGATACTTGGCGTCTGCGCCTCGCGCTACGGCGCCGATACCCGCTCCACCATGCGCACGCCAGACCGTGCCGCCGTGCTCTCGCTCCGGATCACCTCGCGCACGACGGTCTGGGGCTTGCGGTTGGCGGTGAGGAAGAGGCGGCCCATGTACTCGCCGAGGATGCCAAGGATCAGGAGTTGCACGCCCGAGAGCAGCAATGTGGCGGCCATCAGCGAGGCCCAGCCTTGCGGCGGCTCGAAGAAGAGCGCCTCGAGCACCACCGAGATCACCCCGATTAGGCCGATCAGCGACAGCGCGAAGCCCGCAATGGTGCTGAGGTGCAGCGGCATCACTGAGAAATTCACGAAGATGTTGAGCCAGAGCCGCACCAGGCGTTTGAGCGTGTAGTTGCTGCGGCCGGCGGCGCGCGGCAGGTGCGCGACCTCGAGCGTGTCGATCGCCTGCGTCGCCTGCATGATGAGGCCGTCGACATAGGGGAACGGGCCCTCGTAGCGCGTCACCTGCTCCACTAGGAAGGCACTCATGCAGCGGAAGCTCGAGAGGTAGAGTCCCTTCGGCTTCTCCATCAGCACGTCGGCGACCCTGTTGGCGAAACGGCTGCCGAGGTTGCGCCAATAGGCGTGCTGCTTCACGGCATAGCGCGTGTAGACTACGTCCTTGCCCGTGGCGCGCGCGTGCTCGAGGAGCCGCTTCACCTCCGAGGGCGGGTTCTGCAGGTCGTCGTCCATGGTGATGACGTAGGCGGCGCGGGTGTGGCGCAACCCCGTCATGATCGCGTTATGCTCGCCGAAATTGCGCGCGAGGTTGACGAGGGTGATCGGCACCGTCTTCGCCTCGGCGACGAGTTGCTTGCAGACTGCGAGGCTGTCGTCTGGGCTACCGTCGTTCACCAGCACGATCTCGTGGCCGCCGTCGATGTCGAGCGCCTCCAGTGCGTGCACGAGCTCGCCAACGCTCCGGGCGCCGTTGTAGACGGGGATGACGATGCTGAGCGTGAAGGCGCGACTGGTCATGGTTTCGTTGCCGTGGCGAGTACCGAGCCGCCGAAAGGAAATCGAAGCCCGGCGCCCAGAAGGGAAGCCTCCAGCGCCACGATGGTCGAAAACAGCCGCTCCACCGGCGCCGGCATGAGCACAACGTCGCTCGCCGGCTTTCCTTCCCGGCGCCATCCTAACTTGCGCTTGAGCACCATCAAAGGAAACAGGATGGTGTTCCAGTAGCTTGTCAAAATGGCCGTGAAGCCCGCAGCCATGAGTAGCGAGCCAACGCCGCGGGCGGTGTAGCGGCGTACGTTGTGCACTGCGACATCATGCTCGCTTAGCATCCAGCCATAGGCCGGCAGGTTCAGCACCAGGAGCCCGCCCGGCCGCAGGCAGCGGCGGAATTCCTTCAGCGCCGTCACCTCTTCCACGCCCCGGTGGCAGAGCACGTCGGCGCTGACGATAGCGGCGAAGGCTCCGTCGCGGAACGGCAGCTGGTTCACGGATCCCGCTGTAACCGGCCGGCCGGAGGCACTCTGCGCAACGCCGGCGGCGACCCCATCGAGTTCGAGGCCGAAGAGTGCGATCGCCGGCATGTGGTCGCGCAGGCTCACTAGCAGGCCGCCGGTGCCGCAACCGGCATCGAGCACTTGCTCGTCCCACCCCCAGTCGCCGTGGCGCCCGAGCGCGCCCGAGATCTGCAAATGCAAGCCTTGGAACCACCAGAGCCGGCGGTCGAGGGTGGCGAGGCGCTCATACTCCGCCCGCTCCATGAGGCCGCTTACTTGACGGTGGCCGGCGCCTGCGCGCTCGCCGTCGCGAGGTAGGAGCGGTGGTCGAGCACGATCGAGAGCAGCACGCCCATGCGCTCGACCCGATAGACCTCGCGGCCCGGCAGTGCCTTCTGGCAATCGTCCTTGGTGAAGGCGATGAAGAAATCGGCGCGCGAGCGTTCCTTGGTGAAGACGAAATTCGGCGGGAAGTAGAACGCGGCCGAGATCGGCGGCCCGCAGACCGCGACCTTGAAGTCGTGGTCCATGTAGTCGCTACCGAACTCCGCGTGCAGATAATCCTCGAGGCCGCCCACCGCCTCGGCGTACGAGTTCGCCCAGTAGTCCGTCTTAAAGAGCCCGTCGGCGCCTTCGACGCCGCCGATGAAGGCGTTGTAGTAGACGTACTCGTCGGGATGCAGCATCGCCATGATGCCGACGTGCGCCGCCGCATAGAGGCCGAGCGCGGCGTAGGCCCAACGGCGAAAGCTAAGGCGCTGCACCCAGTCGAGCGCGCGGTCCATCATCACGGCAGCGAGCGCCGCGATCGGCGGCAGCACGAAAATGAAATGGCGCATGCCGTCGAAGAGCACGGCCTTGATGGCGATGGCATAGGCGATCGGGAAGACCACGGCGAACCCCACGACCGCATAGCCGAGCACCGTTGCCCGGTCGACGCCGCTCTTGCGGATCGCCACCACCGCGAAGACGGGCGCACTGGCCAAGAGGATCAGCACCAGCTCGGGAAGCGCGAGTGCCACATGGACCGGCAAATAAGCCCAGGGCAGATCGGTCGCTGGCACGTATTCACCGGCGAACAGCGTCTTCCAGGGAAACACCTGGTGTGAAAAGTTTGCCAGCGCCTGAAGCGGATTGTGGATGGGGTCGAGCTGCGCGAAGGGCCAGAAGACAAGCATCACCGCGTAGGCGATCGCGGCTATCGGCAGCAGCACGACGAACAGGCTGCGCGCGCCGTCGCTTACCAGGATTGCGGCGCGGCGCTCGGTAAACGCCCGCCACACACCCGAAAGGCCCAGCAGCAGCCCCAGGTAACTCAGCAGCAGCAGCCCGCCGACGCGGATGCCGAGCGCCAAGCCCATGGCGAGGCCGAACTTCAGCAGCAGGGACCCGCGCGGGCGCGGCAGCTCGCGAGCAAGCCCCACGAGATAATAAACCCCCCAGACCATGCCCGCGGCGAAGGGCACGTCCTTCGGGTTGTTGAACATCTGGCCGTAGTAATTAGGCGTGAGCGCGAGGAGGAGCGCCGCCAGGAAGCCCGCACGGGGTCCGCCGAGCGTGCGCCCGAGCCGCCACACCCCCACCAAGCCCAGGATCCCCACCAAGCCGTTGAGCAGGTGCCGAGTCTCGTAGGTATCGAACGGCGAAACCGTGTTGAGCGCGGCGGCCAGCATGTCGAAGGCGCCGCCGTAGTTGAACAGATCCTGCCAGTGCGTGGACCGCAGGTCGGTGAAGCCGCTGAGATAATAATTAAGGACCAGGATCCCGTAGTAGTTGTGAACGTCCTCGTCCCAAGTAATCCCGTAATCGGTGAAGGTGATCAGCACAAGGATCGTCACTACCAGGAAGAGCGCACGCGACAGCCCGTCCCAGGATCCATCGATCCCGAGAAACCCTGGTCGTGCTAGTAATGTCCTGGAATCGCTCCCGAAAGGTGCTGGCCTCATCCCTCTCCCCTGGCGTTTTTTCCGGGCATTATAGCCCAACCGTGGCGATCATGTCCGCGAGAACGCGGTCGCTCCCGAAGAACTCCTCGGCGATCCCGCGGGCGGCGCGGGCGTGGCGGGCATAATCGCGGCCGATAGCGCGAAACGCATCCAGCGCCTCTTCCAGGGTAAGGAACTGAAACAGGCCCTCGCCCGCAGGGTAGAACTTGTCGAAGCCCGTCTTCATGGTCACCACCGGCCGCCCTGAGGCGAGGTAGCAGACCGAGCGGTCGCTGAACCAGCCGCTATTCGGTCGCACGTAAATGTCCTTGGCGACCGTGAACTCGCCGCGCGAGGCCGCGATGAAATCGCGATAGCTGGTCATGTCGGCGGAGATCGGCCGCGGGTCCACCACGCGCCAGCCGTGGGAGGCGACCTCGTTCCAGACCTCCCCCAGGACAGTCATCAGCGCCAGCGTGAAGCACTCGTGGGGCGCCGCCTTGGGCACATCGATGAAGCGCATGAAGTTCATGTGCTTTGACCAGACGTAGGTCTCGCCGCCGAACTCTATGTTCTTGCCCTTGTTCTCCCAGACGGCGATGGAGCTGAAGCACTCGGGCACGCCCGGTGCCACCGGCCATTCGGAGAGCACCACGGGCGGCCGCGTCCGCCGCCAAGCGAGGCCGGAGAGCGGCACGGGACAATCCGCCGCGCCCAGGTTCTCC
>Ga0126378_10003806_pt1 | contig 11421 bp, 12 predicted proteins | sample PanSoiMetPlot_23_FD_92587 | JGI IMG/M metagenome (GOLD analysis project Ga0126378, IMG submission 92587) | Tropical forest soil microbial communities from Panama - MetaG Plot_23 | ecosystem: Environmental > Terrestrial > Soil > Tropical forest > Bulk soil | place: Panama | collected 2016-02-17
TCGATGAGGACCGGGCACAACATGGCCCCCATCGCCCAGATACTACAAGAGTTACTCCATAGTCACTAACAGTGATTTCCGCAGCTCGAAAGCCACCTTCAGAGTGGTGGTTGCGCCGTCAGACGTTGCCGATGAGCGACCCGACCGCGGCACACGACGCCTGGAAGTCCGGATTGTCGGATCCGAGGGCGCTGCTCGGAGTTCTCAGTGACGAGTCCTCTGAGCGTCGTCCCGTAGTTGGACGGCGCCAGCCCGATGAGCATGTTCACCCCGGCCACCTACACATCAGACCAGGAGCGTGGCGGCGTCACTGCAACCCAGCGGGGAACCCTGCACGCAGGCCAGCGGACAACCAATCTGGCGACCAGGTTTCGGCGCCGGTGACGGCTATGCGCCATTGGTCGTCCAGGAGCCACGATGCCTGGCACGCTAGCCAAATGGAGGTCATCTCCAAAAGCCCGCCATTGTGGGCCAGGATCACGGGCGTGCTGTTCTGCATCGGGGTGAGCGCTGTCTTTGTTGTGCCCAACACCCAGGACTACAGCAGCGGCCGCGCTTCGGCCGTCGCGTTCGCGCCGGTCGCCGCCATCGTCATGCTCTTGATGGCGTGCGCGTACCGGATGATGCGGCTGTCGTTCCGCGCCGACGCATCGGGCCTAGTCATCCGCAACTACCTCAGCACCCGTCTGGTGCCGCTGGCGCAGATCACCGGGTTCGGCGTCGGCGGGCGGTTCCTCCTCTCGCCGAACTTCGTGCGGGTCATCACTTCATCCGGGACCTTCCCGATCAGCGTGTACGGCGGCGAACACGACCTGTTCCTAGACCGCCTCTTAGACATCGCTGACGAGCTCGACGACTGGCTCGAGGCTGCGCGCGCTCGGCAACCCGTCGACGGCACTTAGCCCACCGAACAACTGCCAGCAGGAGCCATGCCTGGGGTGCAAGGAGGCGCGCGTCGTGCGGACTTTGGACTGCCTTGGGCGTCATCGAACGCATGTTCTAATAGCTCAGAGCGACCGTCATGGTAGAACAACGGAACCCTGTGGTCACTGGCCAGCAAGCCCTTGTTGGTCAATCTTCGGCCGAGCGGCTCGAGATATAGTCCGCGGCGAGCTTGCGTGGCGCGCGCGAGAGCCAGGCATCGGTGATCAGCTCGGTCAGCTCGGCGACCTCGATTCGGTCCAGCTCGAACAGCACGGCGGGATGCCCGTCGAAATGGGGCGTCGTGAAAAACACGGCTGGATCGTCGGCTATCAGCGCGAGCTTGACCCCCTCATCCCCGGTGTGCACTGCGTATACCGGGCCGTCGGGCAGACGGTCACCGAGCGCCGCGATGTCGGCGCGGCGCAGCGGCCGCTCCCAGGCAAAGAGGCTGCCCGCCACGCGCCACGCGAGGTTCCCGTACGACAGGCCCTCCGTCGTCTGCGGCAGGGCGAGCGCGATCCGGCGCACGTCGTCGACGGACGCCACCGCTACGAGACCGCCCTGGCCGTGCTGCGGCCCGCGGTCCGGCCGGAGAACAGGCAGCCGCCGAGGAACGTGCCCTCCAGCGCGCGGTAGCCGTGCATGCCCCCGCCGCCGAATCCGGCGACCTCGCCCGCAGCCCAGAGGCCTGGGATCGGCTGCCCGGTGGCGTCCAGCACCCGAGCGTCCAGATCGGTGTGCAGGCCGCCGAGGGTCTTGCGGGTCAGAATGCGCAGGCGCACCGCGATGAGCGGCCGGGCCGCCGGATCGAGGAACCGGTGCGGTCGCGCGACGCGGATGAGCCGGTCGGGCAGGTACCGGCGGGCGCCGTGCACCGCGGTCAGCTGCATGTCCTTGGTGTACGGGTTGGCGACCTCGCGGTCGCGAGCCTCGATCAGGTCCGTGAGGCTGGCCAGGTCGATCAGGTCCGCGCCGGTGAGCTTATTCATGCCGGCCACCAGGTCGGGCAGATCATCCTCGACCACGAAGTCGGCCCCGCGCCGCATGAAGGCCGCGACCGGCGCCGGCGGGCCCGGCCGGAGACGCTCGAGCAGCCGCCCGATGCTCTTATCGGTGAGGTCCGGGTTCTGCTCGGAGCCCGACAGAGCAAATTCGCGCTCGATGATCTTGCTGGTCAGCACGAACCACGTGTAGTCGTAACCGGTCGTCATGATGTGCTCGAGCGTGCCGAGCGTGTCGAAGCCGGGGAAAAGCGGTGCGGGCAGCGGCCGGCCGCGGGCGTCGAGCCACAGCGAGGACGGGCCGGGCAGGATTCTGATGCCGTGGCCCGGCCAGATCGGCGCAAAGTTCTCAATGCCCTCCGGGTAGTGCCACATGCGGTCAGGGTTGATGACCGCGGCGCCAGCCGCCTGGCTGATCGCGAGCAGGCGCCCGTCGACATGGTCGGGAACGCCGGAGAGCAGGCGCTTCGGTGGCTCCCCGAGCCGCGCCGGCCAGTGCTGGCGGACCAGCTCATGATTGCCGCCGATACCTCCGGAGGTGACAACGACCGCCTGGGCGTGCAACTCGAACCCGCCCGCCACCTCGCGCGAGCTGGGCTGGCCGCGGTTGATCACCGCGGGCGTGAGAATGCTGCCGCGTACGCCGTCGACGACCCCCCCGGTCACGGTCAGGCCGTCGACGCGGTGGCGCAGCAGGATCTGGATTCTGCCCGCGTGCGCCGCCGACCGCACCCTCTCCGCAAAGGGCGCCACGACAGCCGGCCCCGTTCCCCAGGTGATGTGGAACCGGGGCACCGAGTTGCCGTGCCCGCCAGGACCGTATCCGCCGCGCTCGGCCCACCCGACCAGCGGGAAGAACCGGATCCCGCGAGCGCGAAGCCAGGACCGCTTCTCGCCGGCGGCGAACGCGACGTAGGCCTCGGCCCAGCGCCGCGGCCAGTGGTCTTCGGGCCGGTCGAAACCCGCGCTGCCGAGCCAGTCCTGGAGCGCGAGGTCATAACTGTCCCTGATGCCCATGCGGCGTTGCTCGGGCGAGCCGACGAGGAATAGACCGCCGAAAGACCAGAACGCCTGACCTCCCAGGTCGGGCTCCTGCTCCAGCAGAATGACGCGACGCCCGGCCGCGGCCAGCTCGGCCGTCGCCACCAGGCCCGCCAGGCCTGCCCCGACCACGATGACGTCCGCATCCAGCGCCATGGGCCTAGCCTGCCACTGCGCGGAAGCGCGCTGGCCCCGGGCTGTGCCGCGCCTTAGGCTGAACCGCAGCGGGGGGAGTGCGCGCACCCGAGGAGCTGCCGTGTTCGAGAGCATCATCGATCCCACGATCGGCCCGGCCGGCGCGGTCGATCAGCCCCGGCCGACGCTCGCCGGCCGCCCGGACTCCCTGTCGGGCCTTCGGCTCGGGCTGCTCGCCAACACCAAGCGGAACGCCGAGCAGTTCCTCGCGGACGTCGGCACGGAGCTGGCCCGGCAGTACGGCGTGGTGCCGGTGCTCGCGACCAAGAAGCCCAACATCGTGGACACCGCGCCCGCCGAGATCATGGCGCAGCTCACCGCGCAGTGCGACGTGGTCGTCGTCGGAGTGGGTGACTGCGGTTCCTGCAGCGCCTCCGCGGTCGCCGACGGCATCCTGCTCGAGCAGGCTGGCATCCCCGCCGCTGTCATCATCAGCGACGCGTTCACCGTCAGCGCTGATGCAATGGCGGACCTGCGCGGCGCGTCCGGGTACCGATACCTGACCACTGCGCACCCGGTGGCCAACCTGACCGCAGACGGCGTGCAGGCTCGCGCCGCGCAGGCTGTACCGGCAGTCGCGGCGATGCTGACCGAGCCTGCCCTGGCCACCGCGCAGCCCGCATGACGGCATCGCCGGAGGCCAGCACCGACGATCCGGTCGCGCTGGCCAAGGCCGCCATCGAGTACTGCTACGAGCAAGGCTGGAGTGACGGCCTGCCCGTAGTGCCGGCCACCCAGGCCGACATTGATGCCTGCGTGGCCATGACTCCGCACCCGGCCGACGAGATCATCGGTTCTCAGCCGCACCTATCCCGCAGCATCACGGTCGCGCAGGCGGCGGCCAACGCCATCATGGCCGGGTGCAGGCCGGAGTACTTTCCGGTGGTCCTGGCCGCGTGGCAAGCGGTCTGCCAGGAGCGATCCAGCCGCGGCGCCTGGCAGTCCACGAGCGGCCCTGCCCCGCTGCTCGTGGTCAACGGCCCGGTCAGGCAGCGCCTTGGCATCAACTACGCCGGCGGCGCATTCGGGCCGGGGTTCCGCGCCAACGCGACGATCGCCCGGGCGATCGGGCTGATGGTGCGTAACGGGTACGGTGTTCGGCCGCAGCAGCTCGAGCAGGCGACTCAGGGCCTGCCGGGCCGATGGTCGATCTGCCTCGGCGAGAACGAGGAGATGTCCCCGTGGGAGCCGCTCAGCGCGGTCGGCGGCGTACCCGCCGGTACTGACGCGGTGTCCGCGATCTTGATCCGGACCGTCGAATACATCGACAATCGGTCGACCGACAGCGCCGAGGCGGTGCTGACCGACTTTGCGGACACGCTCGCGCGCATGGGCGCTTATGTCGGCGGCCCGCACTCCAGTGGTGGCCTCGTGCTCGGCCCCGAGCACGCGCAACTGCTCGGCAACGCCGGATACCGGCGCGCTGACGTGCAGCAGTGGCTGTTTGAGCACTCCGTGCGCAATCCCGCCGACATGACCGCGGCAGGCAAAGGCGAGCACGTTGGCGACCGGCCCTTCGCGATGCTCCCGTCGGCGGACGCCATCCCGATCGTCGTCGCCGGCGCCGCCAATGCAGCCATGTCCATGGTGTTCCGGCCATTCGGCTGGGCCGCCTGGGCAGGCGCGTCAGTACCGGTCCAGTGGAAGGAGCAGTAACGGTGGACGTTTCCCTGGCCGGCAAGGTCGCGCTCGTCACGGGCGTCGGGCCCAACATCGGCAGTGGCATCGCACTGGCGCTGGCGAGATACGGCGCGAAGGTCGCCTGCAACGACGTGGACGAGGCGTCGATCAAGGCCTGCATCGCCCGCATCGAGCGCAACGGCGGCGAGGCAATGGCCGCGCCTGGCGACGTGACTGACGAGGCTTCTGTTCAGGGGTACATCAGCGACGTGCTGGCCAGGTGGGGCCGCATCGACATCCTCGTCAACAACGCGGCGCTGCTCGGCGGCCGGGGAGTGCTCGACGAGAGCGCCGAGGACTTCGAGCGGGCCGTCCGGGTGTCGGCGCTCGGGAACTTCCTCAACACCAAGCACGCGGGCCGCGCCATGGCCGAGCGCGGCATCAGGGGTTCTATCGTCTGCATTTCGTCGTCCAACGGCTGGTCCGGCACCCCCGGTGTCGTCGCGTACGCGTTCCACAAAGGCGGCGTCAACAACTTCGTCCGCGCCGCCGCGATGGACCTGGCGCCGTACGGCATTCGGGTCAACAGCTTCACGCCGACGGCGCCCAATCCCGACAACCCGGAGTTGCTCGCCGAGCGCGCCCGGCAGGGGCTGCCGCCGGGCGGGATCCTGGTCACCGGCCGCGGTGGCGGCCTCGGCGGTGCGACGGGCGACGAGCCCTGGCGGCGGCCGACGCGCTGGTCCGGGCAGCGGAGCCCCATGGTGCCCATGGGCACGACCGGAACGCCGACCGACATCGGGCACGCGGTCGCGTGGCTCTGCTCGGACTACGCCCGGCTCATCACCGGCATCGACCTGGTGGTCGACGGCGGCGCGCGGGCGAAGAACTTCGCTTACACGCCCGCCGCGCCCGACGACCTGGCTGGCCCGCTGCCGCTGATTAACTTGGACGACACCCCTGTCGGGTGAGTGAGCGGCAGGCGCCTGCTGGCCACGGCGAGCACGAGTCCGCCTGCCCCTGCGATCGCGAACGCGGCGCCGACGCCGACAGCGAGCGGCCAGCCGTGCGCCGTCGCGGCAGCGACTGCGGCGCCGCCAACACCAATGCCGAGGGCTGTGCCCAGCACGTCAGCCAGGGTCAGGGACGCGGAGGCCCATCCTTCGCGGCCTGCCGGTGCCTCGCGCAGCATGAGCAGCGAGATGGGCGCGTAGGCAAGTCCCATCCCGAACCCGGCGACCGTCCACGCCGCCAGCCCGGTGTACACGGGCACCGCGGGCAGCAGCACGAACGCCATGGCGGCCAGGCCGATGACGATCACGATCAGGCCACAGCCGATGAGCCGTCGCGCCTCTACCCGGCTATTGAGCCTCGCCTGAACCCATGCGCCGGCAGTCCAGGCGAGTGTCGCCCCGGTAACGGCGACCCCGGCGAGGGCCGGACTATGACCGCGAACGGTGGTGATCGTCAGCGTGACGTAGGCATCGGCGCCGAAGAAGGTAAAGGTCAGCAGCCCGCGGCAGAGTATGACGTCTGGCAGGCCCCGGCGAGCGGAGAACGTACCCGCAGGCAGCAGCCGCCGCAGCGAGACAACCATCGCAGCGATGCCCGCGGCCAGCAGGCCGACCCCGACGAGCACCTGACCGGAGGCGGCCACCCGCGTGAGGCCCGCCAGAGTCAGGCCAGCCCCCGCGGCAGCGGCGACGCCGTCAGCGAAGCGGTGCTGGGTCGCCCGCTTGCTGGCCGACGATGCATCGTCCGCCGGCGCCTTATCGAGCCGGAACAGTCCTGGCAGCGCCAGGGCGCCCGTGAGGACGACCAGCGGGATCAGCCCGAGGAACACCACACGCCAGCCGAAGAAGCTGGCGACCGCTGCGCTGATCGCAGGGCCGACCATGCCGGGCAGTACCCACGCGGTGGACAGAACGGCCATCATGCGCGGCCGCAAATTCTCCGGCAGGCTCCGCCCTATCGCGACATACGCGATTGCTGGCACAGCCCCGGCTCCGATGCCTTGCAGGGCCCGGCCGCCCACGAGTACCAGCATGGTCGGCGCAGCGCCAGCGACGGCCAGACCAGCACAGAACAATGTCAGGCCACCGATGAAGGGCCGCGCCGGGCCATACCTGTCAGCCTGCCGTCCGGCGGCCACGATGCCGATCACGTTGCCCAGCATGAACGCGCTGAAGACCCAGCCGTAGAGGCTCAATCCGCGTAGATCTTTGGCGACGACAGGCATGATCGTGATGACCGCCAGGGCTTCCGACGCAATGAACGTGATCGTCAGCACCAGGCCAGTGGTCAGGGCACGACGCTGCCGAGACCAAAGGCCGCCGCCGGTGTCGAGCTGATCGGGCGCGGCGGAAAGGCCGACCGGCTCGTCCGTCGTGCCGCCAGCCGTCATTCCTCGAGCCTAGGCGAAGAAGCTGGGCAGCTCGCCCGGTCAGCGGGCTAGCGGATCAGGCGCGGCACCGGTATCACTGAGGGCGTGGGTGAATCCGCCTCGCAGAAGTACTGGCCGCGCATCAGGGCTGCTGCAGTGATGCTCGGGGCGCTGCTCGTGACGGCAGCGCTGGTCGGCACCTTCTCACCCAGCACCGGCCCGCTCGGCAAGAGCGGAGCAGGCGGAGAGGAGTGCGCTCCAGATCAGCCGGGCCATTGGGTCGCCGTCGCCGACGCCGTGGAAAATTTTGGCAGCACACCCGTGATGATCCTGAGCGTTCGCCCGCCCGCCGATGCCCGCAACGTGCGGATGTCGAGAGCGTGGATAGTGCCGATCTACCACGACCCGAAGACCGGCAACTTCGAACTGGCCGAGCCGGGAGTCCCCACGTGGAATCAGCGACAGCCAGCGGTCGGAGCGGTCATCAGGCCGGCCAAGGGGCCGGCCGAGGCTGTCACGCTGGAATACGGAGTGATGCGTACGACTACCGCCACAGCCGGCCGGTCGGACCCTCCCGTCATTACCTACAAGGCAGATGGCACCACGTTCGCGGTCCAGCAGGGCTGGTCCGTAGTCCTCGGTGACCAGTGCGCCCTGCCGGCTTAGTAGGGTCTCAGTCCCCGGCTTCCATGGCGACTTGCGGGCTGGGCGACGGCTTGTCGGCTTCCGCGCGGTAGACGGCATGCGACGTCAGGAAGGTGATCGCCGCGGCACGTTCTTCATTGATCGGCTCGTCGGGGAAGGCGTTGAGCAGCGCGTCCGCTCGCTCGCGAACGCCATCGCGGAACTCGGGGTGGGTGAGGATGAACATGTCGTTGCGTCGCACCCCGGCCAGCACCCGCTCGCCAGCCTCCTCGGCGCTCATGTAAGGGAAGCGGGGCAGCGGCCGGCTCGGGTCCCTCGGCGGAGGCGGCGGGTAGCCGCTGTCGGCGTACCGTTCCGGCCGTGCGAGCGCCCCCGAGCCGATATTGCTGTGCACAGGGCCGGGGATGTAGGCGGACACGCCGATGTTCTCCGGTGCCAGCTCGATGTGCAGCGTTTCCGAGAGGGCAATGATGCCGGCCTTGGTCAGGCAGTACAGACCCGCCGACACCGGCAGCAGGCCGCCCATCGACGAGGTGTTGACGATATGCCCGCCCTCGCCGTGCGCGCGGATCCTGGGCAGGAACGCCTGCAGTCCGTGCGCGACGCCCTTGATGTTGACGTCGATGATCCAGTCCCAGTCGGCTTGCTTCGCCTGCGCGACGGGCCCGATGATGCCAATCCCGGCGTTGTTGACCAGGACGTGTACCTTGCCGAACTGGTTCTGCGTCGCAGCTGCCGCGCGCTCGACGGCGTCGGCGTCGGTGACGTCCAGCTGCATGGTGACGACGTCAAGGCCCTCGGCCGCGAACAGCGCCGCCGACTCCTCCAGGTGCTGCGGTCGGCGGCCGGTGGCCACCACGTGCATGCCTGCCCTGGCGAAGGCCAGCGCGATGCCGCGGCCGATTCCGCTCGAGCCGCCGGTGACGAACGCGACCTTGCCCTCGACGTCCTTCATGAGCTGCCCTGTTTCATGAGCCTGAGAGCCCGAGCAGCCGGGCCGCGTTCTCCTTCATGATCAGCGGCCGGACCTCGGGCTTGATGGCGAGGTTCTCGAAGTCGGAGATCCACCGCTCCGGCGTGATGACCGGGAAGTCGGTGCCGAACAGCACCTTGTTCTTCAGCAGGCTGCCCGCGTACTGCACGAGCTGCGGCGAGAAGTACTTCGGTGACCAGCCCGACAGGTCGATGTAGAAGCGGGGCTTGTGGGTCGCGATCGACAGTGCGATGTCCTGGAACGGGAAGCTCGGGTGCGCCGCGATGATGTCCATGTCAGGGAAGTCGACCGCGACGTCGTCGAGGTACAGCGGGTTCATGTACGCGAGGCGGATCCCGCCGCCGCCGCGCGTGCCAGCGCCGACTCCGGTCTGCCCGGTGTGGAACAGCCCGATCAGCTGGTGCTCCTGCATCACCTCATACAGCGGGTAGGCGATCCGGTCGTTGGGGTAGAACGCCTGCGCTCCCGGGTGAAACTTGACGCCACGGATGCCGAACTCGGTTGCCAGCCGCTTCACCTGCGCGACGCCGGCCCGTCCGCGGTGCGGGTCAATGCTGGCGAACGGGATCAGCACGTCAGAGTGCTCGGCGGCCAGCTCGGCGATCTCGAAGTTGTCCGGCACCGGGTCCTCGCCGGATTGCGAGATGCTGTCGACGGTGAACGTGATGGCCGCCATGCCGCGCTGCCGGTAGTAGTCAGCGAGCTCCGGCACGCTGTAGCGGGGCATGGTGCCGATGCGGAAGTACTCACCCATGGCCTCACGGCCGCTGCTCGCTGGATCCTCGTCAACACGCACCGATTTGTGCACGTGCGTGTGAACGTCGATCGCGGTGATGCTGCTCAGGTCGATCGGCAACTCAGTCTCCCGTCATCCGGGCAGGTCCTCCACAAACGGCGCGCCGGTCCGCTCCGCGACGAGGTCAGGCGTAATGCCGGGCGCGCACTCGGCCAGCCGTAGCTGGCCGCTCGCAATGTGGAAAACCGCCAGGTCCGTGTAAACCCTCGTCACCACCCCGCGCCCGGTGAGCGGGAAGGTGCACCGCTCCACGATCTTCGGCTGCCCCTTCCGGTCCACGTGCTCCATCGCGACCCAGACCTCGCGGGCGCCCGCGACCAGGTCCATCGCACCGCCCACGGCCGGGTTCTGGCCGGGTACGTACCAGTTCGCTAGATCCCCGCTGCCGGACACCTGCAGCGCACCGAGCACGGTCACGTCCAGGTGGCCACCGCGCACCACCGCGAATGACGTTGCCGAGTCAACGATGGCGGCTCCGGTCATGAGCGTGATCGGCTGCTTGCCCGCGTCGGTGAGGTCCGGATCCTCCTGGCCTTGCGGGGCGAGCGGGCCCATCCCGAGCACGCCGTTCTCGGCGTGGAGGATGACCTCAACGTTGGCCGGGACGTACTTAGGCACCAGCAGCGGGATGCCGACTCCGAGGTTGACGACGAACCCGTCACGCAGGTCGGCGGCCAGCCGCTGCGCCACGCCCTCCCGGTCGCGGCCGGTGACCCGCTGTTCCGCCGATGTCTCCGTCATGACGACCGTCCCACGGGGAGCCGGGGCGACGTATTCGAGCGCATCAGCACCTCATTGACGAACACGCCCGGCAGATGAATGTCATCGGGATGCAGTTCGCCGGTCTCCATCAGGTGCTCCACCTCGGCAAACGTGTACCGACCGGCCATGGCGGCCAGCGGGTTGAAGTTCCGCGCAGACAGCCGGAACCGCAGGTTGCCCTTCGGGTCGCCCTGGTATGCCTTCACGAGGGCGAAGTCCGCGACGATGCCGTACTCCAGGACGTGCTGGCGGCCGCCGAACTCGCGATGCTCCTTCGCCGGTATCCGCTCGGTCACCTCGCCGTCTCCGTCGTAGCAGAGCGGGAAGCTACCGTCAGCCAGCATCGTCTCGGCGCCGGATGGGGTGTAGAAGGCCGCGATGCCCGCGCCGCCGGCGCGGAGCCGCTCCGCGAGCGTGCCCTGGGGAATGAGCTCAAACTCCACCCGGCCGGCGAAGTACTCGGTGTAAAAATCAGGAAGGACCGGGAACGAGCACGTAATCCGGCGCAGCCGTCCCTCGGCCAGCAGCCGACCGATGCCGGTCAAGTCACCGCCCACGTTGTTGACGAAGACGTGCAGGTCGCGGCGGTCGAGGTCGCAGAGCGTGTCCAGTAGTGTGTCCGGCCGTCCTGAGCTGCCGAATCCGCCCACGGCGATGGTCGCGCCGGACGGGATCCGCGCCAGTGCGGCCTGCGGATCAGCCCGGAACTTGTCGATCACGCCGCCTCCTCACCTGGTCGCGCCGTCGCGGAACGTAACACGGCGCCGAGCGGCTCGGGAACCGGCCCTTCCGTGTCGCGAAAGCTCCGCGGACGGCGCAGGACACTTCCCTTCCGCGAAGTGAAAAGGGGTGTGGCGCGGCCCGCTTCGCGCGGCCGAAGGTGGACTAGCCACGAGGCGTCAGCCTGCCCGGAAGGGGTCCACATGAGCATCGTCACCCGCGCCGCCGTGTGCCGTGCCGGCGGTCAGCCGTGGGAGATCACCGAGCTCGAGCTCGACGACCCGAAGGCCAACGAGGTACGGATCAAGTTCCACGCTGCCGGGCTGTGCCACTCCGACGA
>Ga0126378_10003807_pt1 | contig 11417 bp, 10 predicted proteins | sample PanSoiMetPlot_23_FD_92587 | JGI IMG/M metagenome (GOLD analysis project Ga0126378, IMG submission 92587) | Tropical forest soil microbial communities from Panama - MetaG Plot_23 | ecosystem: Environmental > Terrestrial > Soil > Tropical forest > Bulk soil | place: Panama | collected 2016-02-17
AAAGCCGTGTTCGGGAAAATCTCCTACCGCGAGGGCCCCGACGGCTGGCTCGCGGTCGTGCTGTCGGTCGCCAGCGCACTCGAAAGCCTCGAACTCGGCCCGCGACCGCTCGTGCTGATCTGCGCCGGCCTCGAAAAGCCGGGCAACCTCGGCGCCATCCTGCGCACAGCCGACGCCGCGGGCGTCGATGCCGTCATCGCTGCCGACCCGGTCACCGACTGGGGCAATCCGAACGTGGTGCGCGCGAGCAAAGGGGCGGTGTTCTCCGTCCCGGTCGCGTCGGCGACCACTTCGCGAGCGCTGGATTGGATCAGCGAGCGTGGCCTGCGGATCGTCGCGGCGACTCCGGATGCGACGCAGCTCGTCACGGCCGCAGATCTGACCGGCCCCACGGCGATCGCTGTCGGAGCGGAGCAGACGGGGCTGAGCGCGGAGTGGCTGGACCGCGCCGACGAGGCGGTCCGGATTCCGATGTTCGGCAAGGCCGATTCGCTGAATGTGTCAATTTCAGCTGCAATCATCGCCTACGAGGCGGTACGCCAGCGTATGCAAGGAGCCGACGTGCGATCCGACCAGTCGGCTCTGTAATGATCGGGGCATGACCGATCTCTCGCTGCTGCCTCCGTCTGCCGTGGTCGACGGCGCCGACCTCCGGATCGGGGGCTGCTCGCTGAGCAAGCTCGCGGCCGAGTTCGGCACGCCAGCGTTCGTGATCGACGAGCAGGCCTTGCGCGAGCGAGCCCGCGCGTTCCGGCGCGGCCTCGCTACCCGGCACCCCCGCAGCAAGGTGTGCTTCGCGACTAAGTCGTTCCCGTCGGCCTCCATGATCAGCGTGCTGTCCAGTGAAGGCCTCGGGCTCGACGTGGTCGGCGCCGGCGAGCTGTACATCGCGCTGGCCGCTGGCGCGGATCCGGCGGGCATCGTCATGCACGGTAACGCCAAGTCGGACTGGGACATCCAGGCGGCCCTAGACGCTGAGATTGGCTACATCATCGTCGACGGCATGGACGACATCGAGCGGATCGACAGGCTCGCCCGACGGCCGACCCCGGTGCTGCTTCGCGTCAGTCCCGGTATCGAGTCGCACACGCACGCGGCCCTCGCTACTGGCGGCAAGGCATCGAAGTTCGGCGTTCCGGTCGAGCATGTGCCCGAGGCCCTGGCGCGGATGCAAGCCGCCCCGATGATCAGGATGCGCGGCCTGCACACTCACATCGGGTCGCAGATCGTCAACCTCCAGCAGTTCGAGGCCGAAGTGGCGGCGCTTGGGACGCTGGGCGACTTCGAGGTGTACGACCTCGGCGGCGGTCTCGGAGTCCGCTACGAGCCCGGCGATGTAGCGCCGACCATCGAGGAGTACCTCGAGGTACTCGTCAACGCCGCTCACCGGCACCTCGGCACCGATGTCGAGTTGCTGATCGAGCCGGGCCGGTCGCTAGTCGCGCCGATCGGCGTCACCTTGTACCGGGTGCTGACCATGAAGCAGTCCGGCCTGCTGCACGTCGCCGTCGACGGCGGAATGGGCGACAACCTGGAGCACTCGCTGTACGGCCAGCGCTTCACGCCGCTGGTTGTCGGCCGCTGGGATGAGCCCGAGGTTCTCGCCGACCTTGTTGGTCGGCACTGCGAGTCGGGCGACATCGTGACGCCCGAAGTCATGCTGCGCAATCCCCACGTCGGCGACCTCGTCGTGGTCCCGGTCACCGGCGCGTACTGCTTCACGATGCAGAACAACTACAACGGAGCGCTGCGCCCGCCGGTGATCTACTGTGCCGACGGCAGAGCGCGCCTTGGCGTGCGCCGCGAGACGCCGCACGAGTTGCTGGCTCGCGAGCTAGGCGTTGTCGCCTAGAGCTCGCGCACCGCGTCAGGTGCTGAAGACGCCGAGCACGGTCAGCAGTACCAGCGTGATGGTCGTCACGGCGAAGGCGCCATGGGCGATGACCACGGGTAGCGGGAAGTTGCGCTCCGGCGGCCCGAGGTCGCGGGCTAGCTCGAGCGTAGAGATGTCGCCCGGGCCGCCGACCAGGGTCAGTCGCCCGGCCTTCAAGTCCGCCAGGCTGCGCCGCGCCGCTCGCGTGGTCCGGTACACGCCGAGCCAGCGGATCGCCATGAAAATGCCGAGTGTCGCGGCGAGTAGCACGGCGACTGCAGCGATCCAGGCCAGCCGTTCCTGGTCAGCGATGACGTAGCCGATCCAGATGAAGAGCCCGGCGAGGGCGAGCACCACGTGCGACGTCAGCACCACTGGAGGCAGCCGTGTGGCCGCCACCGACTGGAATTCCTTGTCGTACTCGATCAGCCAGATAGACAGCAGGTATAAACCAGCGGCAGCGGTCAAGATCCACGTAACGAGCGCGATCAAGCTCATGGCCCCCTGCCAAGGGTGCGGTGTTGTCACGATGATGCACCGCCGGGCCGCATCAGCGAGGCCACATCGGCGCGAACTATCAGTTTTTTAGACGGATCAAGCGCCGGCGTGGTTCACCGCGCCGCACGGCCGAGCACCAGCACGCCCGACGTCGCGAACATGCCGCCGTTGCCGAGGATCACGCTGATGTCTGCCTCGGGTACCTGAGCCGCTGCCTCGCCCCGCACCTGACGCACGCCTTCCTGGATCGCGAACATGCCGTACATGCCGGTGTGCGTGTACGACAGGCCGCCGCCGTTGGTGTTGAGCGGCAGCCTGCCACCTGGCTCGGTGTTCCCGTCGGCGATAAACGCTCCCGCCTCCCCCTTGGCCACGAAGCCCAGCGCCTCCAGGCCGTAGATGGGCACGTGGGCGAACGCGTCGTAGATCATCAGGTGCCGCACGTCGGCGGTCGTGATGCCTGCCTCGGCGAACGCCGCGCGGCCAGCCTGCCGGAACGCCTGAGACTCGGTGAAGTCCACCATCTGGGAGATCATCGGCGTCTCCATCGCCTCCCCGGTGCCGAGCACGTGCACGGCGGGCTTCGGGAACTCGCCAGCCCGGTCCGCCGCAGTGACGATCAGGGCGCCGCCGCCGTCGGTGACGAGGCAGCACTCCAGCAGATGGAACGGGTAGGCGACGAGGCGCGACGCCAGCACGTCATCGACGGTGATGAGGTCGCGGTACATGGCCCGCGGGTTCTGCGCGGCCCATTTCCGCTGCGCGACGGCGACGTATGCGAGCTGCTCGTGCGTGAGCCCGTATTCCTTCATGTACCGCAACGCCGGGATCGTGAAGGTGCTAGTGGCGCCCGTCGTTCCATACGGCGCCTCGAACTGGCCATGAATCGATGACGCAGCGCGCGGGAACGGGCTCGCACCGACCCTCGAGCGGCCTGATTCGCCGTGTGTGATCAGGACCGTTGTCGCATAGCCGGCCCTAATCGCCGCTACCGCGTGCCTGACATGCAACAGGAACGAGGTGCCGCCGACGCCGGTGCCGTCCAGCCAGCGCGGTGTGATGCCGAGAGCGTGAGCCACCTGCACCGGACCGGGCGCATTGACGGTGGCGACGCCGTCGATGTCGCGCATCGAAAGGCCGGCGTCGGCGACGGCGTTGACCGCGGCCTCAATGTGCAGTTGGAGGGTGGAGTGGTTGGGGAGCTTGCCGACCGCGTCCGTCTCGGCGGCACCGGCGATGATCACGCCCCGTTCCCGGCTCATTGCTCTTCTCCGGTAGGCGTGAACACGGGGAGGCTGATGTCACCGCGTTGCTCGAATGTCACCTGGAGCGCCATGTCGAGCACGAGGTCTTCGGGTGTGTTCGGGACACCCACGATGTTGGTCATCATGCGCGGGCCCTCGGCGAGCTCGACGACGGCGATCGCGTACGGGGCGTCGTCCTCGAACCCGCGGGCCGGCCGGTGGTTAATCGCGTACGAGTACAGCGTGGCCTGCCCGCTCGCGGTGAACCACTCGACGTTGACGGAGCCGCAGGCCGGGCAGATGGGCCGCGGGTAGAAGTACGGCTTGCCGCAGTCCAGGCAGCGCTGGAGCATGAGCTCGCCGCGAGCGCAGCCGTCCCAGAACGGCTGCGTCTCCGGTGTCGGCTCCGGGACGGCCTTGGTCATGCCGGGCGAGCGTTGGGCTGAAAGGACCGCTCGACCTGGGCGGCTAGGTCGTCGAGCTGCCATGGCTCCGGCCCGATGAGCCGGACGACGGGCGCCATGTTGTTGTACAGCGAGACCTCAAAGCCGGACGAATGCACGATCCGGCCGGTCAGCCAGCCGGAGCGCTCGCTGGCCAGGTAGGCAACGACGGTGGCGATGTTGTCCGGCGACCGCCGGGCGTCTTCGTCAGTTGGCCGGTCGGTGCGCCGCCGTTCGGTCGGGATCGAGTCGGTCATCCGCGTCGCGGCCGCTGGGGAGACTGCATTGCACGTGACGCCGTACTTGCCGAGGGAGTTCGCGCAGGACCAGGTGAGGCCGACGATGCCCATTTTGGCCGCGGCATAGTTCGGCTGGCCGGGCGCGCCATGCAAGCCGGAGACCGAGGTGAAGTTGATGATGCGGTTCTGCGCGGCTTCCTCGCGCAGCGAGCGCCAGTGCGCGGCGGCGAACTTCGATGTGTTGAAGGTTCCCTTCAGGTGCACCCGGATGACGTCGTCCCACTCCTGCTCGGACATGTTGAAGATCATCCGGTCGCGGAGGATCCCGGCGACGTTGACGAGCACGTCCAGCCGGCCGAACTCGGCGATGGCGCCTTTGATCAGATCCTCGGCTGCCGCGTGATCGGACACGTCGGCACCGCTCACGATGGCCTTGCCGCCCGCGCTGGTGATTTCGTCGACGACCTGCTGTGCTGGAGTCGCATCGGCGCCGGAACCGTCGACGTTGCCGCCGAGGTCATTGACCACCACGCTGGCGCCCTCGGCGGCCAGCCGCAAGGCGGTGGACCGCCCGATTCCGCGTCCCGCGCCGGTGACGATCGCGACCCGCCCGTCCAGGCTGCCCATCCAGCTCACCCGACCTTTCATGATCACCAGAAGCCGATACTAGAACGCTCTTCTGGAATTATCACTGAGACCTGGATCACATCTCCAGCCCGGTCGCCGACGCCGGCATGCAGTGGCCGGCGCGGCGTGCTTTTTGTCCGTAACGGCTGATGTGCTTGCACGCCAGTGTTCCGTGGGGTTATGAAGTGTTAGCCAAACCCGAAGGGAGAGCAAGTGGGGAGAAGGAAGCAGGCTGGCCATTTAGTAGCAAAGCGAGCTACCTCCAGGTTGACGCTGGCCATCACGGCCATGCTCGGCCTTGCGGTGCTCTCTGGCACCACGGCAGCGGTCGCGGGCGTGCAGACGCACTCGAGCTACACCCCCTCGTCACGGGGCCAACTGGACTGCAACGGCTTCAGCACAGTTCAGAAGCCGCTGCACGCAGGTGAGTGCACAGACATCCGCGGAGTCGCTGGTGTCGACAATTACAACACCTGGGGCGGTCGGTTCTACGACAACGGCCATTACATCGGCCACGACGAACCTGACGCCACTTTCCTGTCCAGCGCGCCAGGTTCCGGCGGCAACGTCAACTGGACGGTCACCCTGGGCCGCGATCCAACCGCCGCGCCAGGCGACGCCAACCCTGGACACGACGTGTCGCACTGGTTCGAACTATCGCCCGCGCCATGGTTCTCGATGGCTCTCTGCGATCCCAACTCCTACCCGCTCACACCGTGCACGCCGAATTCGGACTCGAACGCACCGACCTGCTTTAGCGGTCCCTGCACGACAGCGAACAGCGGCGGCGGGTCCACATTCATGGAGATGCAGTTCTACCCGCCTGGTAACGCGCCGTTTGTCGACAGCGAAAGCTGCGACAACACCCACTGGTGCGGGGCCCTGACGATCGACAGCCTGGAGTGCACGGTCAACTTTGCGCAATGCAACCCGGGTTGCGTAGAACCGGTGAACTTCGCCTTCATCCAGAAGGACGGCGTCCCGGCCGGTCCGCCATCGCCGCAGAAGTCTGACGTCGCCACGTTCACGCCGAACAGCTCCACGCTGCTGATGAACCCTGGCGACAAAATTAGCGTCCACATGTCCGACGCGCCAGCGGCGGGAGGTGGTAACGCCTTCAAGGTCGTTGTGCACGACTTCACCCAGAATACGACCGGCTTCATGCAGGCGTCGGCTGCCAACGGCTTCCAGAACACGTCAATGGCTGACTGCTCGGGTACGCCATTCAACTTCGAGCCGGAGTACTCAACCGCCGCCCAGGGCCACATCATTCCGTGGGCTGCGATCGCGACGGACATCAGCACGGAGTTCGAGACTGGTCACTTCGAGCCTTGTACGTCGCTCAGCCAGAAGCTGACGAACCCGCTCGACCCGGCGGACACCGGCGGCACGTACAACCGCTGCGCGGGCCCGTATGAGAAGGCCGCCGGCGCCGACAACAAGAACATTGAGCCGGGTGATGCACTGTGCTACCACGCCGGCGATACACACCCCGGCTATAACGGTCCGGGCACGTCCACGCCACCGAACGTCATGACAGGTTGCCAGGACAACATCTTCCAAAACGGTGACCTCGACTTCGACGGCACGCCGTACTACCCAGAATGGCCGACGGGCACCACTCCGAACACGTTCCCGTCCTCATTCGTTGAACATCTCCCGACGACGAACGGCCACCAGTACCCGGGGTTCTTCTTCCAGACCGACCTCGCTCTCAGCGAGTCGACCTGCACGGGTACAACTGGCTGTACGGTCCCGCCGTCGGGGCCAGGCAACTTCTACCCGTACTGGACCGAGCACATCGTGACAGGCTCTTGCACCTTGGAGTTTGGCAACGTGAGTTCGGCACCGCCGTCCCTGACTGCTTTCGGTAAGGACGCGCAGTACGGAACGAATCAGATCGCCACGCTCGGCTACCCAGAGTTCATCGGCCCCACCCACAAGAACACCTGCTAGGTGCAGTAGTCCTAGCAGGCACACCATTTCAACGGTGCCCAGCCGTCGGCCATCCGACGGCTGGGCACTCATTTTGGCGTCGTCGATCAGCCGCAAGGGAGGATGCGAACTGACCAGACCGAATCTTGCCCGGCAACCCGGCATCGCCACGGCACCCCAAGGACACCGATCGGTAGCGGCCGCGGCTGGTTACAGGATTCCGGCGGGTCGTGGCACGATGCTGAGAGCGATGGCGTTGAGGCGGTGAGAACACCAAGTGACTGAGGCCCAAGCGCGTAAGGCTGCCAACGCGTCCTGGCAGTGGGGACGGACAGCGCAGACTCAGCGCGCACTGCTGGACGCTGCCCGCGATGTCTTCACCAAGCAAGGGTTTGCTGAGGCCAGCATCGCGGACGTCGTCGAACGCGCCGGGTCGAGCGTGGGCAGCCTGTACCACCACTTCGGCGGCAAGAGCGAATTGTTCCTCGCGTTGTGGCATGAGCACCAGCAGGCGTTCGACGAAGCAGCCAGCGCGGCGGTTGCTGCGGCGAAGCAGCGTGGCGTGACCGACCCGGCCGAGCTGTTCGCCGCCGGCGCGCGCGCGTACCTGGACGGGAGCTGGCAGCGACGCGACCTGGCGATGATGTTCTCCACCGGGGACGGGCCGCCGGGGTTCGAGCTCATGAAGCGCCATCGAGGGCACGAGTGGATCCGCCAGAATGACGCCCTGCTCCGGCTGCCCGATACGCCGCTGGACCGGTTGTACGCGGCAGTGCTGACGTCGGTCATCGGCGAGGGGGCCAGGGAAGTCGCGGCAGCCAAGACCCGCGCGCAGGCCGTGCACATCATCGAGGCCGTCATCGAGTACGTGCGGCGGCTGATGGCGAACGGTCCTGCGCACCCACCGGGCCCGGCGCGCGCCGGCTAAGGACCGCCGAGCTCCGTCCTTGTGCGGCGCGCGCCGGTTAGGGCCGGGAGACGTCCCGGCCTAGCTCTCGCAGCGCATCTTTCATGGCGTCGAAACGGGCAGCGCCGAGCTCAGCCCGCCACTGCTGCTCGACGACCTCGATCATGTGGAGGGTTTCCGCAGCGGCGTCGTCGCCGGCCTGCGTGCGGGACACGATGCGGACCCGGCCGTCAGTCGCAGATCGGCGGCTGTCCACAAACCCTGATTCCTCCAGGCCATCGATGAACTCGCCGAGCGCTTGTTTCGTCATGTCGGCCAGTCGAGCCAGATCGGTAATCCGCACTCCGGCCGGCGGGATCATCTGCAAGATCCGCCGCTGACTCCTGCGCAGTTCGGGGAACTGCGTGCGGGCTGTTAGCCCGATGTCGGCCGACAATCGCCTGGTCACGGCCTCAAGCCAGCGGAAGAGATGGTCAGGCAGCGGAAAGTCAGCCGCATGCGGCCTGTGCGCGGTGGCTGGAAAACCTTGCGTCGCAGGCTTGTCCTCGGTCATAAGGCTACCTTACTATCCTGAAGTAGGCAGGCTACCTTACTTCTTTGTGACGGACCCAGCCGGTGGCTGAGTTGGGGGAGGACGATGACAGTGATGGCGGCGACAACGACGGAGGCGGCGGCGGAGACGCTCGGATATGCGGCTCTCACCCCGGCCGAGCTGGCGGCGATCACGAGCGCCGCCACCGGTCAGCTGGTGCGCGAGCCAGTAGTCTCGGCGGCTCCGATTGACTACGCCTGGGGCTCGGTCGCCACCGCCGGACTCTGGCGGGTCGACGTACGCGACGCGGCCGGCGCGGCTGAGTACGCCTACTTCGTCAAGTTGCTGCGGCACACGAGGCGCTGGCCGGGACTGAGTTTCCTGCCAGACGACGCGACCCGCGCGGAGTTCATCGACTTCTTCCCGTGGCGGGGCGAGCTGGATATGTACGAGAGCGGCATCGAGGCGGTGCTGCCCGACGGAATGCGGATGCCTGCGCTGCATCACGTGAAGTACGCCGACGAGGACCACATCGCGCTCTGGTGGGAGTTCGTGCCAGAGCGGCCCGGCGCCTGGCAGCTCGCCGACTACCGGCGCGCGGCGCATCTGCTCGGCCGCCTGGCGGCGCGGCGCCGGGAAGGCGCGGAGGTGAACCGCTTGCTTCCCGAGGTCTTCGGGACCCGACCAAAGGAGGGCTCGGCGCTGCGCTACTACGCCAAGCGCCGGGTGCTGCAACGCGCGGTGCCCTTTCTGCAAAGCGACGAGCTGTGGCGGCACCCGATCGTCATCGCGGCGATGGAGCGAGTGGCTGATGCCGGTCTGACGGCGCAGCTGCGCGCACTGTGCAAGCGCGTTCCGGACCTGCTCGACATGTTGGACAGCCTGCCGCAGACCTACGCGCACGGCGACGCCAGCCCGCAGAACCTGCTGCTGCCTGTCAGCGAGCCGGACACGGTCGTGGTCATCGACTGGGGCTTCGGCACGTTGCTGCCGGCTGGCTTCGACCTCGGCCAGCTGGTTGCGGGACTCGCGCAGGCCGGCGGTGCCGATCCAGGCGAGATTGCCGCGATCGATCCGGCGATCTTCGAGGGCTACGTCGAAGGCTTGCGAGACGAGGGATACGAGGTCGCGGCGAGCGCCGTGCGGGCGGGCTACCTCGGCGGGCTGGCGGTCCGGTCAGCGCTGACGACGCTGCCGATAGAGCTGCTGCCGGCTACGCCCGCGGCGACCCCCGAAGTAGTGGACAAGTTCGTGCACGGCCTCCGACTGGCCAGGGCTCTGCTGGACCTGGTGGCCGAGCTGCCCGACTGACACTGCGGCCTTGACACTGGCCAGGCGGCCAGGATTTCATCGGTCTAGAATTCGATTCTAGGATTCGCCGCCGACGTGCCAACGGCGCGGTTGTCCAGTCAGGGAGGCTCGAGTGGAACTTGATCTAGGCCCGGAGATTGCGCAGTTCCGCGCCGAGACCCGGAATTGGATAGCCGAGCACACCCCGTCTGGCCTGCCGGAGCTCATCGACTGGAACAACGTCGTCACCACCGGCGGCTATGGCAGCGAGTACCGCGGCAAGGCGATGCAAGATCCGCTGTATGCGCAGTGGGAGCGCGAGCTGGCTGCAGGCAGGTTCATCTGCCCGCAGTGGCCGGAGGAGTTCGGCGGCAAGGGCCTGGATGCTGTCCGGGTCTCCATCTTCAACGAGGAGCTGTACCGGGCTGGCGTACCCAGGGTGATCCGCGGCATGGGCGAGAGCCTGGTCGGCCCGTCGATCATCGTGCACGGCACGCCGGAGCAGCAGGCCTACTTCCTGCCGCGGATCATCTCCGGTGAGGACGTGTACTGCCAGGGATTCTCCGAGCCCGGCACCGGTTCGGACCTGGCCGGCCTGCAGACGAAGGGCGAGATCGACGGCGACGAGGTCGTCATCACCGGGCAGAAGCTCTGGACGTCGGGCGCGGCGCGGGCCAACAGGATGTTCGTGCTCTGCCGGACCGACCCGGCTGCCGAGAAGCACGCTGGCATCTCGTTCGTTCTGATCGACTTCAAGGACCCGAAGGTCACCTATCAGCCGGTCCGGCAGATGTCGGGCGCCGCCGAATTCTGCCAGGACTTCCTTGATGGCGTCCGGGCGCCGATGTTCAACGTGATCGGCGGGCTGAACAACGGCTGGCGGGTCGCGATGACCACACTCGGCTACGAGCGCGGCGGATCAGCAACGGTCATGCACCTGTCCTACGAGCGCGAGTTCTGGGAACTGGCCGAGACGGCACGCAAGCGCGGCAACAACACCGATCCCGAGATCCGGCAGAAGCTGGCCTGGGCCTACAGCCAGGTCGAGATCATGCGCTTCTCCGGGCTGCGCGCGCTCGCTCAGCTCGCCCAGGGCCGGCAGCCCGGACCTGAAGCGTCGATCAACAAGCTGTTCTGGAGTGAGTACCACAAGAAGCTCGGCGAGATCGCGATGGACATCGAGGGCACGGACGCGCTCATCCGCCCGGAAGGCAACGGCTACACGACCACGCCCTGGCAGAACGTCTTCCTCGCCAGTCGCGCCGGCTCTATCTACTCAGGCACCAACGAGATCCAGCGCAATATCGTCGCCGAACGCGCCCTGGGTCTGCCCAAGGAGCCGCGGGTGAAGGCGTGACGTCGGGCGCCGCAACCGATGCCCGGGCTGCCGCCCGCCAACTGATCACGCCGGAGCGGCTGCGTGACTTCTTCGCGCCGCGAAGCATCGCGCTCGTCGGCGCGTCTGAGACCTCCGGGTGGGCCAGGTTCATTGTGGCTGCCAGCGCCGCAGTCGGCTACACCGGGCCGCTGCTGCCAGTGCACCCGAGACATGACAAGATCTTCGGCCGGCCGGCCGTCCGGACCTTGCGGGACCTACCTGAATCAGCCGACTTGGCCTTCATTCTCGCGCCGACCGAGGCAGTCCCGACCGTGATCGAGGACGCCGGCGCCGCCGGAGTGCGGAACGTGGTCGTCCTAGCCTCTGGCTACCGCGAAGCTGGCGCGGACGGCGTCGCGCTGGAAGACGGCCTGATCGCAGCTGCGGCTAGCCACGGAATCGCGCTTCTGGGGCCCAACTGCCTCGGTTTCCTCAACACTGTCGCAAAGAC
>Ga0126378_10003808_pt1 | contig 11408 bp, 8 predicted proteins | sample PanSoiMetPlot_23_FD_92587 | JGI IMG/M metagenome (GOLD analysis project Ga0126378, IMG submission 92587) | Tropical forest soil microbial communities from Panama - MetaG Plot_23 | ecosystem: Environmental > Terrestrial > Soil > Tropical forest > Bulk soil | place: Panama | collected 2016-02-17
CAATTTCAATACATTGTCCGACAACCCTTCGCAAGAGCGGCAGGCGGTAGTAACTCGCGTACTCTCTAATCGAGAGGAAGGACTCGGGCCGGAGGCGGACTTCTATCTTGCATATTGGGTGGAGGCTCACGAACTCCCAGAAACAGAGGCTCCGACAACGTTGGTGTTTGAGCGTGGAAATGACGGAAACGTATACCTCGACGGACGTCTGGTTAGCATCACTTTGCTGAAGTGATCTTCCGCTTTCAATGAGCGAAATCGCCTGATTACAGAAGTTACGAAACTTACCGTGGGGAATGCCGATTGGTAGGTCTCTGACTATTGAATCTTCGCGTACTCGGTTTTGGTTTGCTTCAGGGCGGGTATGTGGCAGTCGTCACTGCGGCAACCCTATTCGCTGCAACAGGTCTGCGAAGCGCGGATCGGAGCGGAGGTTGTCGAAATCCGGATCGACCTTGATGAAGAGAACACCTGCACGATTGGAAAACGCCTTATTTAGATCCGCAAATGCAGCATCTTTGTCCCCCAGCATGGCATAGTCCCCAGCCGCATAGTTGTAATTCTGTTGGGCCTCGTGGTATTCAGCATCTCTTTTGAGAAAAGCACGGTAGCCCGATGTTTCGAATGTCTTCATTATCTCCTTCGCGTATTCATCGTCTCCATTTAGCTTTGCCACTTTAGCCCACTGTTCCATTGCTTCTTTGTAGTTCTCCACGAGTCCGTAGGTATCGCCGAGCCAAATTATCGCGTTGGGGTTGGTCGGCTCCATATCGAGTGCCTTCTTTGCTTGTTGGAGCGCGCGGCCATAGTCGTGAGAGAAATTGTAAGCAAGCGTCAGGCTCATGTTATAGATTGGCGAGAACTGATCGATTTCCGCTGCTCTCCTGCATTCGTCCAACATGTCATCTGTCTTGCCCACATCGGCATAGAACCAGCAAAAAGTCACGTGAGCGTACGCAGAATTGGGCTCAAGTGCCAAAGCCTCGCGAAGCTCATACTCAGCTTCGCGAAAATTCCAGAAATAGATGTAGTCGAGCAAGGCCAAAGCAATATGGGATTCTGGGATATGGCTATCAAGCTGGAGTGCTTTCTGTGCTGCAGATCGGGCTTTGTAAAAGACATCAATGCCTGAAACGTCTCCCATGTATCCCTGTATCGCGGAAGCGTCGGCCAATCCCGCGTAAGCTGCGGCATAGTTGCCATCCCGCCCACAGCTTTGCCGAATAGCTCTACCGCATTCGCCACGTCAGCGCTTGTCCATTTATCGAAATGAGAGCGACCTTCAAGATAGAGCCGATATGGCTCTGCGTCTTTAGTTCCCACCTTCGAAAGGCTTTCCCGCTCGGTGCCAAGAAGTCGTGGTCTGAGCTGAGCAGCAACATCCCGCACAATGGAACTTTGGAGCAACGATACGTCGCTGGCACTGCGGCTGTAGTGCTCGCCCCATAGTTGCGCTCCAGTCGCAACACTGACCAGCTCAGTATCCACGACAAGTTCCCCATCATGCTCGGTGATACGCCCCGCTAGCACTGCATCCACGTGCAGATTGTGTCCCACCGCCTGAGGATCGTCGAATTGGCCTTTGTAGTGAGTTAGCGTGCTTCGGGCCATGACTTGCAGATTTGGAAGCCGAGCAAGAGAATTTGTGATCTCTCCAGCGAGACCATCGCCAAGGTAATCCATGCTGGAGTTCTTGCTTGCATTGTTCAAGGGCAGAACAGCAACGGCATGGATCGACGCCATGTCTGATTTGCCGGAGTGCAGATTGCGCCATGTCAGCAATGCAGCAGCAATGAGGATCAATAGCAGCGCTAAACTCCAACGCAATCGGGTTGATGATAGAAAAGGACGTTCGGGTGCACTTGTTGTCTTGGTCTTGCCGCTTTCCGTATCCCGCCTCAGCCGCTTCAGATCAGCCCTCATCTCGGCGGCCGATTGAAAGCGGACCTCGCGATCTTTCTCCAGCGCCTTATTGATAATCCGTTCCAGTTCGGCTGACACATACGCATTTAATCGCACGGGTGCCACCGGAGCGCGTTCCAGTATCGCGTGGAAGATCAACGCAGAAGTATCCCCTCGGAAAGGCAGAGTTCCGGTACACATCTCGTAAAGCACTGCTCCGAACGAAAACAGGTCAGTGCGAGTATCCAATTTCTTGCCGCAAACCGGCTCTGGCGACATGTAGGCGACGGTGCCAAGCGCAGTACCGGGGCCGGTGAGATGTTGTTCCTCTGACTCGATGGTCGGGGCGCTCAGAGCAAAGCTTTCCGGTCCCAGGGTGAGCTTCGCTAGCCCAAAATCGAGAATCTTTGCCTGACCGCGGTTCGTAACAAAGATGTTCGCTGGCTTGATATCCCGATGGATGATTCCCTTGGAGTGTGCTGCATCCAGAGCGTCCGCAATCTGGATTCCTAGATCGAGCACGGTTTCGACGGCCAGAGGTTTCCCCGCAATCATGTGCCGTAAGGTCTGTCCCTCAAGCAATTCCATCGCGATGAAGGATCGCCCATCCGCGTCGTCAATCTCATAGATCGTGTACATGTTCGGGTGGTTTAACGACGAGGCGGATTTGGCTTCCCGCTGGAAACGGCTGAGAGCCTGCGCGTCGTTCGCGAGGTTATCCGGGAGGAACTTCAGGGCGACGTGGCGACCGAGCTTCAAGTCTTCTGCTTCGTACACCACGCCCATGCCACCGCCGCCGATCTTTAGGACAATGCGGTAATGCGAAATCGTCTGGCCCACGGGTTGGGAGGGGATAGACACGGAGTCGGAATGGTAGGTCGAGAGCCGAGGCAAGTCAATGAACACCGGGAAGTTAGAGCAATGTCATGGAATCAGTTGGCATAACATCCCTATTTCACTCAGCCTGACCGGCAGTCAAAATGTGCAATCGCCTGGTTAGGTAGCCATCGCTCAAGATGTTAGATCCTTGGCTGAGGCTTCGCCGTGTGCTTCTCGGGTCCTTCACAATCGCGTCCGATCGTCTGGTAGTCGAACTTGCACAGATGGAGGGAGGCGGTGAGGGCGTTCTCATTTCACTTGCTTCATTGGCGAAGAGATATATGATGCTCCGCAAGCTCTCCGGCGTGAAGTGGATAATCCATGCGGTGACGTGCGCCAAACCCAATCTGAAGCTCCGCCGCATGCTCGAACACAGAGGTTTCGTCGTTAAGAATGTCGACGGAGGCCCTTCAATGTTGCGATTGAGAATAACGGCGAATGCAATCGCTCCTGTAATGAGCCATGCAGTATCGAGGGCAAATATCCATTGCCTGTCCTGTAGTTGCTTTTGGTGAATTGCAGAAACAAAGAAAACCACGACTCCCGATACTGCAACACTCGCCAGATATACGCGACCCATGGTGCGGTGGACATGCAGGTGTCGTTGACGAAAGCGTGACGAGAACTGAAAAGGACCGGTCAGAAGAGCGGTCAATCCTCCCAGTACGTGCGACAGGATCAGCCAGCGCACAGGGAAAAAGTATGTCCACGCTTCACCCGGCTCATTGAAGATCCAGCGTTCGTCATGCCAGAGAACGAAAAGAAACATCGGCAGCAACGCCGCGAACATTACATGCCGTAGCCGGATCTGACTGCTGCGGACGGGAGCGACGGTCGAACTTGCCATTGGTTCCTCCTGCGAACAGGTTGCGAGAAGGCTCTGTCCCGGCTGTTAGCGCTAACGAATCTTGCCTTCAGACAAGTGTCGAAGCTCTGATTCGTGTGGAATGCTCCGGCATGCCAGTGTTATTGCCGAAGTCGGTTGACTCCCAGCCTCTGAAGAAGATGCTTGTCAACATTCGTGGGCAGCGTAGGCTTCGGGTGTGTGACCGCGATTGCCGCTATCGACTCCGCTATGCTTGCGTTTACGGGCGTCGCGAGGAAAGCGTGGATATTGCCTGCATCTGGGCCGCTAAGTACCGTCGCCATTCCTGAGATCTGTCCGCGAGAGTTGATCTTGTTGGCCATGGTTGCATACAAGTTCGAATCGGCCGCAAATAGCGTATTGAGGTCGGTCATTGCTCCGTTCTGCCAGATGAAAGCGCGGGACCAGTTGAAGTTCGAGTCCAGCGTGCTTCCCACCACCTGGCCCTTGTCGTTGATACCGGTGGCGATGGCCGCTAAATCTCCCGGAAGCGTACCCAAGTTTGTGAGTACCGCGTTGTGCCAGAGAGCAGCATAGAAGGTCGTGTCATCGGAACTGGAGACAGTGCCGACAATTTCGCCCCGATTGTTGATAGCGAAGGCCTCGTTGCCGAGGAAGCCCAGGTTAGGAAGTTCGACAACGCTGCCGTTCTCCCACAGAACCGCATGATTATTCTGGCTGCAGTCTCCCGTCCCGCCGACAATCTGTCCTTGGTCATTGATTCCCTCGGCCCAGCCGTCTGGATCCCCGGCCACTGTAGGAAGTTGTTGAACTCTGCCCTTTACCCATAGCACCGGCGGCGCAATCTGGTAAGGCGGACAACCGGAGTCAGTCATGGTGGTCTGTGCCTTCCCCGCGATTTGGCCTCGGTTGTTGATGGCGGTGGCTAAGCCGTTATTTCCGCCGAGTGTTGGAAGAGCCCTTTTTTCTCCGTTTCGCCAAATAAAAGGACGACAGGTCAGGTTTGTGCCGAACCCGCAGAAGTCTTCTCCATCAGGATCCGGGACCGCTGTTTCAGCTAAGCCGACTGCCTCTCCTTGTTCATTGATTCCTCCCCACCAGATCCAGCTGTCCCGTCCTCCCAGCGTGCCGAGGTCGATCTTAAGGCCGTCTACGTTTATTACAGCACGCCCCACATAATTCCCCGAACTATCAATGAAGCCGTCCATGGACTCCGTCCAGCCTTTGTTGTTGAGTCCCATGGCGCAACCAAAAACACCGTCATGCAAGGCTCCCAGATCGGTAACTCGGTGGCTGGTTTGCGCTACCACGGTATTAAAACAAATCAGAAGAATGGCCGAGAGTGAAAGTTTCCTAACTGTCCACGACGTCCCAATGGCCTTCATATTTCCTCCTTCGAAAGGATTTTCATCGGTGCTCCTCACCTGACGCGGCCCTTCGTATGACTGTCCTTTGAGACGACTAGCTCAGGAGAACCTAAGAGCGAAAGCGTCTCGCGGGCATATTTGTCCGCGTCTCGAATGCTCGTCAATTTTGGCCGTCTGAGTTTCCGCTGAGTTTCTCATGAGGACGCGATCTTGAACACAAACAGAGACTTGGCGATCTCCGCTATAATGACGGGCATCCTATTGAGCTCTCGCGTGGGGAACCAGCGTGCCCGTCCAACCTGCCTCGCCTACTGCTGTGCGGTTCGCTGACTTCATACTTGACCTGCGCACGGGTGAATTGCGACGCGACGGGATTCGTTTCAGACCCGAACTCCGATTACTTAAGCGAAGGCATAACTGACGGTCTCATCGACGGGTTATCGCAGCTCCCGAATCTGACCGTCAAATCCGAGCGTTCGGTAGCCCGATACAAAGGACGGGACATTGACGCCCGCGTTGTGGGCCGCGAACTTGGCGTACGGGCCGTTCCGTGGGCAAACTTATCCCACATGGCGATTCGATTTCCATCAGCGTGGAGTTAGTGGATGCTCGTAATGACAACCACATTTGGGCAGACGAGTACGACCGTAAGATGGCTGATATAGCTGGCATGCAAGCGATAATTTCAAAAGATATTGCGGAAAAGCTGCGCCCGAAACTGAACGGAGAACAAAAGGATATATCGCAAAGCCGCAGACCCAGAATGCCGAGGCGTATGCACTTTACCTGAAGGGACGTTTCTACTGGAAGAAGAGAACTGAAGAAGGACTGAGGGAGGGTCTCGCTTATTTTGAGCAAGCGCGACAAATAGACCCCAACTACGCCCTCGCCTACGCGGGAATAGCTGATTCCTACAACATGTCAGGAATATGGCAATTTTTCGCGCCACACGAAGTTGCCGATAAAGCCAAAGCAGCGGCTTTGAAAGCTCTCGAACTCGGTCCGCTCCTTCCTGAAGCCCACGCATCGTTAGGGATGGTGAAGACTCTGTACGAGTGGGACTGGGCTGGCGGAGAAAATGAGATTAGAGAAGCTCTCCGGCTGAACCCGAGTTACGAGACTGTGTACAGGTGGTATGCCACCGTGTTGGATGGAACCGAGCGTCATGAGGAGGTGATTGCGTCATCGAGACACGCTCTGGAACTTGACCCCACTTCTTTAATCAACAGTTCGAGTCTCGGCTTTGAGCTGTACATGGTCGGAAAATACGATGACGCGGTTGCTCAGTTGCAGAACACTTTGGCCATGGATCCCAACTACTTTCCTACTCACCACTGGCTTTCGATGGCGTACATCGAAAAGTCGATGCCGAATGAAGCTTTCAAAGAGGCGCGAAAAGCAGCTGATTTGTCAAATGAGAGCACCCTCAGTATGTCAGACCTAGCGCGCTCCTATGCGGTATTGGGTAATGCGAAGGAGGCACGCCGGATTCTGCAAACGCTGCAGGCGGCTTCAAGATCGCGGTATATCTCTAGTTTTGAAATCGCTACGATCTTCGCCAGCCTTAACGAATCCGACCACTCCTTCGATTCGCTGCAAAAGGCTTACGAGGAGCGCGACTACAACCTATTTAGATTGAAGACTGACCCACGCCTCGAGAGTTTACATAAGGATCCCCGTTACGCCGACCTCCTGCGCCAGATTGGACTGACACAATAAGCAGATCGCGAAAATCAACCTTCATCGCTCTTAGTCGCCGGGTATTCGGCGGGTGAGCCCATAATGGTTGGCGTAATATCCCTATTACGTGAAATGACTAGCGGTAAAAACGTGTTCACGTCAACAATCCCCAACAGCGACGTTCGTCCGAAGGCCAGGTTGGCCGACTGCCGACTAAAAAGAGGCAGGCCAATATCAGATGTGCCATGTCGCACACAGTCCTTGACATATGAATAAGGCTGGGTAAAATTTCCTCGATTTATCCCCTTCGTTCTCGGCTTCGGAATCTTGGTTGTTTTCTGACTTATTTTCCGACCCTCGGCACCATTGCATCCAGAGCTTAGACGCACCTGTCAGTAGCCGTGTCTCTCTGGACAATCTTGATTTCAGGAGTGAACAAAATGAAAACACGGATAAATTTTCCGCTGTTGCTTACGCTGCTTTGCCTGTCGGCAGATGCGGTCGTCGCAGCCCAACAAATCACGGACTTTCGGTTCTGTCCGGGCCAGTTTGCTCTTTGCGCCGCGTCCATCTGTACACCTACGGGAAATACCATCAAGGTGAATGGCAGCAACCAGCAGTTTGATGAGGCGGACTGCTTATGCCCCGTATTTACCGGTTTGTCGGTCGCAGACGTGAAAGGAGGAAATATGCAAGGCTCCTGTGCGGCACCAACGCAAGGTGGAATCTGGTCGCTGTACTCGATCCAAAGTGACATTCCTCAAGAAATCAACGGATGGGCAACATCCCCCCAATCACTCACCGACGCCCCATATATGGAGTGCCCGAAAGACTTGCATCTGGGCACACAACAGGTAAATTGCTTCAGCTTCGCGTGCGACTCACAAACCACGATCAATGGTGTGCCCGTGGTGACGTGTCATTGTGCTATGGGAGAGTCGCCCGAAGGTAAGAACGTTCCACCCCCGACAGCTTTTGTAACGCAAGCTGGTCAGAAAAACTTGGCGGTCTGCTCCGAACACCCTGTAGCCGGGACAATTAAGACTCAGTAATTCATACAGGCTGCTGGGCGAAGCAACCACCTCAACAATATCGGGAAATCCGTAGGTCGGGGTACCCATTCAAGTCGTCCATTTTGACGGCTTGAGTGGGATTGTCGTTTGCACCAACACGAATTACGAGCTTAGAGGTTTTGCGATTCTCAGACCTCATGTGATCGGAGTGTTCTCTCGATTGTCGGGCAAAAAAGGCGAATGAAAAGCGCAAGGTTGTGACATCGCCTGGTTCAATTGCCCTGCACCTTCGTGGGGACTCGGATTCTCTGGAACGCTAGCCAATATCGAAACGTCGTTGCTAAGTAGAGTGTGACTCTCTCCGTCAGTGGTGGATTCGGGTTTTGTCCGCGTGGTTCTTTGCAACCAAAGCTGCCCGGCAGGATAAAGGCGCCCCTGTTTTCAGGGCGTTCGCTCCGCGCTCAGCTTTGAGTTCGTCGGTATCGTTACATAAGGCGTGGGCAAGCTCGTGCCGAATCGCAAGGTCGAGCAGGTCTTCGACGCGCATACGCCATGTCCCGCTCAGCTCCGTGCCGCGAATTGATGGTCCGGCGACCAACGAACCGTCGACAAATGTCACTCTTTTGGGCAGGTAGCTGAAGGCCGGATGGTTCGTATCAAACCCCCTCATCGATAGAATCTGTTTCAAGTCCTCAGGTCGAACCAGCACCCACGTCCATTTGCCGAGCTCGTCCACCGGGTATCTCGCGAGAGCCTTGCTCAAGACTTTCGTGGCCCCCTGGCAATCACGGGGGGTATAGCCAACGTTGCAGGCAAAGTGCTGCGTCGGGGCTTGTGCTTGGGCGGTTACAACACTCGGGGTCTGAAGAAAGGAAAGCAAGGCAAGGGGAGCCAGAAGCCGCGGAAGGTTGAGTCGTCGCGAACGTGTGTTTGCCATGGTGTGCGACTCGACGCAGCGCTCAACTTGGCGCCAGAGCAGCCAGGGATCAAGAACCTCTCCGGTGGTTTCTTGGTTCCCTTGAGACCTGTTGACATACAAGGAGTAATCAGCGCAGGTTCCCAGCGGCAATCCTCGTGCGAGAGCGGCACGCGTGAGACTTGGCCCACTTCAACGGAGTCGCGATGGCCGCCTCTCCAAACCAACGCCAACTAGTGAAGTTCGGGGTCTTTGAAGTGGATCTGGCCGCGGGCGAGATTCGCAAAGCCGGCATGAGGCAAAAGCTGGCGCCCCAACCCTTCCAGGTTCTACAGGCTCTGCTGGAACGGCCTCAGGAAGTCGTAACCCGTGAAGAATTCCGCGAACGCATCTGGCCTGACAACACCTTCGTCGATTACGAGCTGGCACTGAAGAAGGCGATCAACCGATTGCGGGAGGTTCTTGGTGATTCCGCCGAGAATCCGCGTTTCATCGAGACAGTTCCGCGACGCGGCTACCGATTCATCGGTTCCCTTACGCCGCCGGAGTCCCTAAAGGACAAATCGCTAAACATACGCGAGGAGCAGCGGGGAAACGGTCACGAGGCACCAGGTCAGTTGCAGGTTCACGGAAACCATCTGGATCTTGAGAGCAGCGGAGCAATGCCTCCTGTGCGAGCGGTGTCTGGCGTGGCGAGCGCACGCACCTTCCCCGTACCCCGGTGGATCTGGGGGATTGCGGCGTTGACCACCGTCTTGCTCCTGGGGGCTTTCTGGTGGCATAGGCCATTGCCGCAACCGCGGATTGTGGCCACCAGACAGCTCACCCACGACAACGTGCACAAGCGAAGCATGGTGACGGACGGGAACCGCATCTACTTCATCGAGAGCTTTGCCGAAAGCTCCCGTCTCGCGCAAGTTTCGGTAGCCGGAGGAGAGGTGTCTGTCATCAATTCCGGTACAGCTCTACCTGATCTTTCGGATATCTCGCCGGACGGTTCGGAACTTCTTGGCACAGTCAGCACGGACTACATTCAGGAACAGATTTGCGCTTTTTCCGTATTGACCGGCTCTCCGCGACGAATCGGAGACTTAATCGGCTATGACCCTGGCTGGGCGCGCGATGGGAGATTGATATTCAGCCGAGGAAACGATGTTTGGGTTGCAGAACATGACGGCAGTTCTCCGCGGAAGCTGCTGACCACTTCAGGCGTCCCGTGGGCACCACAGTTTTCGCCTGACGGGATTCGCTTCAGCTTCACTCTCGTCAATCCGACAACCTCGGCTACGAAGCTCTGGACAGCACGGCTAGACGGCACTGATCCTCGCGAAATCGTTCCTGAGTGGGGCAAAGCTCCGGAAGAGTGTTGCGGTAAATGGACCCCTGACGGGCGGTATTTCGTCTTTGCCACAGCACAAAACAATGCCAGCAGCCTCTGGGCTCTCGCTCAGAAGTCCCGGTTCGGACGAGCAACATCCGCCGTACCCATGCAACTCACTACCGGTCCCCTTTGGATTGACGATGTTCTTCCCGGCAGGAACGGCAAACAGATTTTCATCGTCGGCACACAGCCGAAAGGCGAACTCGTTCAGGTCGACGTTAAAACAGGTCGGTTTGTGCCTATTCTCGGTGGTATTTTTGCAATTGACGTCGATTATTCGCGCGACGACCGCTGGATCACTTACATTCTCTTTCCAGAACGTACGCTTTGGCGCAGCCGGGCTGACGGAAGTGAACGGCTGCAATTGACCTTTCCTCCGTTGCGGGCAACTAGTCCGCGTTGGTCGCCCGATGGGCGGCGAATCGCCTTCATTGCGGCCAAGCCGGGAGATCCTCCGAGCCTTTTTTTGATCAACAAGGACGGAGGAGTGCCCGAGGCAATTAGCTCGTCCGCAGAACCCCAGACGAATCCATCGAATCCATCTTGGTCTAAAGATGGGCAGACAATCGCATTCAGCCATGAGGGCAAGTTGGAAGGCGATACGAGCTACATCGGAATGGTTGACGTGAAATCTCGAGAAATCACCCGGCTTGCAGGCTCAGAGGGAATTGAATCACCTCGGTGGTCTCCTGACGGGAGATACATCGCCGCTCTGGCTCAAGACAATCGCGTGTTGAAGCTGTATGAGCTACAGTCTCAAAAGTGGAAGACGTTGTTACGGCGACAGGAGCCCTTCGGCTTCCTTAACTGGTCTCGCGACAGCACCACCATCTATTTCGATATTGTCACGGACCCGCCGACCATCTATAGATTGCGCTTGCGCGACGCCAAACTTGGCCCAATCGTCAATTTGAACTCCTACCGTTTGTATCCGAAGCCTGATTTGTTTGCGTTAGGCGACTGGGGCGGACTTGCCCCCGGAGACGTACCGCTCCTCGTCCGCGACATCAGTACATCGGAAATCTATGCATTTGACGTTGACTTTCCGTAGACGAAGAGAACCTTCCGACTAGGCAACCCATACGGTCAATACCCGATAGACGAAGATAATCGTCATTGGTGAAAAATCTTAGGATCCTATCGACAAGTACGCCGGCGCGGAGCAGCCGGGTCAAGCAGAGTGTTTTCCGCCGGCGGACTTGCGATAGGAGGATTTGGAGGAAGCCGCTGGCGCTTGCGGCGGATGCGGGGGGCTATCTATGGGATTTCAATCGCTTTTCGCCCGGAAAGCCCTGCCAGAAGCGGAATTCAGCAAAAAGGCAGTTATTGATGGTCATCGATTTAGCCATATCGGCTTGTTTGGGACTCGGCTCATCGTACCCGAGAGTCGATCATTCCTCAAGCCCGGAATTTCTCGAATCTCCGATGCGCTTGGATCGGGCAC
>Ga0126378_10003809_pt1 | contig 11407 bp, 7 predicted proteins | sample PanSoiMetPlot_23_FD_92587 | JGI IMG/M metagenome (GOLD analysis project Ga0126378, IMG submission 92587) | Tropical forest soil microbial communities from Panama - MetaG Plot_23 | ecosystem: Environmental > Terrestrial > Soil > Tropical forest > Bulk soil | place: Panama | collected 2016-02-17
GAAGTGAATCAGAGCCAAACGAGATCCGATGTGTCGCTAGCGGGAAAAACCTTGTTCATCACCGGCGCATCGCGCGGCATCGGGCTTGCGATCGCGCTCCGCGCCGCTCGTGACGGCGCCAATATTGCGATCGCCGCGAAAACCGAAACGCCGCATCCAAAGCTCGCCGGCACGATCTATACCGCGGCCGAGGAGATCGAACGCGCCGGCGGCAAGGCTTTACCGCTTGTCGTCGACGTGCGCGACGAAGCGATGGTCGCCGACGCGCTCGCTCGAACCGCAGCGCGGTTCGGCGGCATCGATATCGTCGTCAACAATGCTAGCGCCATTGCGCTGACACCGGTCGTCGACACCGAAATGAAGCGTTTCGACCTGATGCATCAGATCAATGCGCGGGGCACCTTCCTGGTCTCAAAATGCTCGATCGCTTACTTGGAGAAGGCGGCCAATCCCCATATCCTCATGCTCTCGCCGCCGCTCGACATGAAAGAAAAATGGTTTGCGCCGCACACCGCTTATTCAATGGCCAAATTCGGCATGAGTCTGGTCGTGCTCGGACTGGCCGGTGAGCTTCGGCCGAAGGGCATCGCGGTCAATGCGCTGTGGCCGCGCACCGTCATCGCCACGGCGGCGGTGCAGAACCTGCTCGGCGGCAACGCCGTGATGCAGCGCGCTCGCAAGCCCGAAATCGTGGCCGACGCGGCTTATCTCATTTTTTCAAAACCGGCTCGTGAATTCACCGGCCGCTTTTTCATTGATGATAATTTTCTAGCGGAGAACGGCATCAGGGATTTCGATCACTATCGGGTCGATCCGGCGCGTCAATTGGCGTCGGACTTCTTCGTTCCGGCCGAGATCGCGCCACCGCCCGGCGTATCTGTTGGAGACCGAAGGTGAGCTATCGCGCTCCGCTTGCCGACATCGGCTCGGCGCTCAAACACGCCGCCACACTCGCGCCCGCGATAGAGCAAGGCCTGCTCGGCGAGCTCGGCATCGACGACATCGATGCGATCGTCGCGGAAGCCGGCCGCTTTGCCGGCGAAGTCATCGCCCCGCTCAATCGGATCGGCGACACTTACGGTACGCTCTTTGCCGATGGCAACGTGACCACGGCGCCCGGCTGGAAAGAAGCTTACCGCGCTTGGCGTCTGGCCGGCTGGAATGCAGTGACGGCGCCACCCGAATGGGGCGGCCAGGGCTTGCCGCAAATCCTCAATGCCGCCTGCACTGAAATGTGGCACGCGGCTTCGGTGGCTTTTGCCAATGGTCCCATGCTCACGATGGCGGCAATCGATGCGCTCAACGCCCACGGCAGCGACGCGCTCAAGCGCGCCTATCTGAACAAGCTCGTCAGCGGCGAATGGATGGGCACTATGCAGCTCACCGAGCCGCAAGCCGGCTCCGACGTCGGGGCGCTGCGCACCCGCGCCGAACGTGCTGGAGATGGGACCTATCGCATCAAGGGCCAAAAGATCTTCATAACGTTCGGCGAGCATGACTTCACCGAAAACATCATCCATTTCGTGCTGGCGCGGCTGCCCGATGCCCCGCCGGGTACGCGCGGGATTTCCCTGTTTCTCGTTCCCAAATTCCTGCTGCGGCCCGACGGTTCGCTCGGCGCACGCAACGACGTGCGCGCACACTCGGTCGAACACAAGCTTGGAATTCACGGCTCGCCGACCTGTACGATGATATTCGGTGACGCCGGCGGCGCCACCGGCTTTCTCATCGGTGAAGAGAATGCCGGGATGAACTGCATGTTCACGATGATGGATCGCGCGCGGCTCGCCGTTGGCTTGCAAGGCGTCGGTATTGCCGAATGCGCGACCCAAAAGGCGCTTTCCTATGCGCGCGAGCGCCGCCAGGGCCGCGCGGCGGCAATGGACGCCTCGCAATCGGCTCCCATCATTGTGCATCCCGACGTGAGGCGCATGCTGCTCACCATGCGCGCGCTGACCCAAGCGGCCCGCACGGTCTGCTACGCCACCGCGCTCGCTATCGATCGCAGCGAACGCGAAAGCGACGAGGCAAAGCGCAGAGCGGCGGACGCGAAAGCTTCGCTGCTGACGCCGGTGGCCAAGGCGTTCTCGACCGACATTGCCAATGATGTGACCTCGCTCGGGATCCAGGTCCATGGCGGCATGGGCTACATCGAGGAGACCGGAGCGGCGCAACTGTTCCGCGATGCACGGATCGCCGCTATTTACGAGGGGACCAACGGTATCCAGGCGATCGACCTCGTCACCCGTAAGCTGCCGCTCGGGGACGGCGCGGTGGTGAAGTCGCATCTGGACGACATGCGCACAGTGGTCGGCGCACTTGCTGCCGATAACGATCCGGGTTTTGGCTGGACCGCGGTTAGGCTCGGCGACGCGGTCGATAGTTTGGCGCGCACCACGGCGTGGCTGATCGGGCAACTCGGCAAACAACCGGAAGCAGCGCTTGCCGGCGCCACCCCGTATTTGCGGCTGTTTGGCCTCGCCAGTGGCGGCTGTCTATTGGCAAAACAGGCCTTGGCCATGAAGCGATTGGGCGAGGATACGGCAGCGGCGCTGGCCACGGCGCGGTTCTTTGCCGAGCACGTCGCGGTCACTGCCGGCAGCCTTGAACGCACGGTGGTGGAAGGCGCGGCTGGCGTAATCGGCGCCGATGCGGCACTCACGGTGGCATAGCGTGCACGCCAATTTTTAAAATCTGCAGCTTTCGCCGCGACCTTCCCGACCTTAGATTGGCAAAATGTCCACTCTTCTCATCAGCCATCCTGCTTTTCTCGAACATCTCACGCCGCTCGGTCATCCGGAGCGGCCTGATCGGCTGCGCGCGATCGAACGGGCGCTCGAGGCCGAGAAATTTCAGACGCTGGCGCGCAGCCAAGCGCCGCTCGCGTCATTGGAAACGATCGCGCTGTGCCATCCGATGGAGTACATCATCGAAGTCCGCGAGGCCTCACCGCGCGAGGGCCTTATCCATCTCGATGCCGACACGGCCATGTCGCCCGGCACCTTTGAGGCTGCCCTGCGGGCGGCAGGCGGAGCTGTTCATGCGGTCGACGAGGTGTTGACCAAAAAAGCCGCCAATGCCTTCGTAGCCGCACGACCGCCCGGCCACCATGCCGAAACGGCGCGGCCGATGGGTTTTTGCCTGTTCGACAATGTCGCGATTGCCGCGCGTTATGCGCAACAACGCTACGGCGTCGCCAGCGCGGCGATCATCGATTTTGACGTGCATCACGGCAATGGGTCGCAGGAGATCTTCTGGTCGGATAAAAGCGTCATGTATTGCTCGACCCATCAAATGCCGCTGTTTCCCGGGACCGGTGCCGCGGGCGAGACCGGCGAACACAATACGATCGTCAATGCGCCCTTGCGTCCCGGCGATGGCGGCGCAGCGTTCCGCGCCGCATTCGAGACGAGGATTCTGCCGCGGCTTGAGGAATTTAAGCCTGAGCTGGTCATCATCTCCGCCGGCTTTGACGCGCATATGCGCGACCCGCTCGCCAACATCAATCTGGCCGAGGCCGATTTCATCTGGGCCACGCAAAAGATCATGGATGTGGCCGACCGTTGTGCCGGTGGCCGTGTCATCTCGTTGCTCGAAGGCGGCTATGACTTGCAGGCGCTCGGCAACTCGGTTGCCGCCCATGTCGCCACCCTGATGCATGCGTAAACCAGCACGACCCGATTGCGCTTGCCGCAATCCGGTCTACGATTGCGGCCGCGGCCCGCGTCCCTGGGGGTTGCGGCTCGCGGAAATTAATGAGTTTTGACCCTTGGCAATGGCCCAGAAAGACAACAGCGATATCGGACAACTGCCCTTCGAACGCGCGATCGAGGAACTTGAATCGATCGTCAAGCGGCTTGAAGAGGGCAAGGTGCCGCTCGAGGAATCGGTTGCCATTTACGAGCGTGGCGAGGCGCTCAAACGCCGATGCGAGGATTTGCTGCGGCAGGCGGAAGCGCGCGTCGAGAAGATTACACTGGATGCGTCCGGCAAGCCGACCGGGAGCGAACCATTGGATGTGGACTGAGATCGCCTTTTGGATTGGGTCTTGACTTTGGAGAACAAATAGGGAACAATCGCCGGTTCGATCAGGGTGATTTCAATGGATCCGGACAAACGAACGGCGTGGCTACGCCAGCTCGACAGCGAATGCCCCTATCAGGTCGTGCTTCCCCGCCGGCAGCTCGCCGACGACAGCGAGATTTTGAATTTCCTCCTTCGCTATGCCGGCAAGTTCGACATGTATGTCGAGGACGACTATGCGGCCTTCGTGCGTTACTGTTTTGAGGATCCGCTCGATGCCGAGATTTTTCGCGCGCGCTTTGAACCGAAAGCCGAGCGTTTCAAGCTCGCCGGCTGAGCTTCACCTAACCGCGGCAGATCGCGTTTAGCGTCTTTCGATCGTTGCCGGTCGGATGGTGTTCCGCATTTTTCCGATCGCTTGAGCATCCGATCCAGATGCCGACGGACGGGGCGGACCAATTGCCGCAGTGCGCATGCGGGAACGCAAACGAGGGTTGAAGCAACGTAACTTCTCAGTGACAGGATTGTGAAATCAGGCCAGATTGCATTCTACAAACAAAACGTCGTGGGGTTGCCGCGGAACGGTCCCCCGGGAGGAAGCTATGACGACAGCAACTATGAATCCCGATCGAGCGCAATTGCAGCAACACGCTGGACTCAGCTCATTTGCTGCATCTTGTGCATGATACTGATCGCCAACCTGCAGTACGGTTGGACGCTTTTCGTTAACCCCATCAACAAGGCCCATGGCTGGTCGATCGCGTCGATCCAGCTCGCGTTTAGTATCTTCATCGCGCTCGAGACCTGGCTGACGCCGATCCATGGTTGGATTGTCGACAGCCTCGGCGAGCGACGCGGGCCCAAGCTGGTCGTCGCGGCCGGCGGCATCCTGGTTGCCGGCTGGATTATCAATGCTTATGCGCAGTCGCTTGAAATGCTGTATCTCGGTGCGGTGGTCGGGGGCACCGGAGGCGGAGCCGTATACGCCACTTGTGTCGGTCAGGCTGTCAAATGGTTTCCCGATCGGCGCGGTCTGGCCGTCGGTCTTACCGCGGCAGGTTACGGTGCCGGCGCGGCGCTGACTGTCGTTCCAATTCGGGCGGTGATTGACACCGCCGGCTACGAAGCAGCATTTTTTTGGTTCGGGCTGGTCCAGGGTGGGATCGTTTTTCTCCTGGCCTGGGTTCTGCGGGCACCTGAGCCCGGTGAGATGGTCGGCCTTGCCTCGCCAAAAGTACCGCAGACGGCGCGTAGCTACACGCCCAAGGAAGCATTGCTCACTCCGGTGTTCTGGGTCCTTTACGTCATGTTTGTCATGGTGTCGGCCAGCGGACTGATGGCGACGGCCCAGATCGCGCCTATTGCAAAGGATTTTAATGTCGGTGATGTCGTGATCTTGTTCGGCGCCTCGGCGCTGACCGTGGCACTGATCGTTGACAACGTCTGCAATGGTGGGGCGCGTCCGCTGTTCGGCTGGATTTCAGACCAGATCGGCCGCGAATACACCATGGCGCTTGCCTTCGGTCTGGGCGGAATAGCCTATTGGCTGCTGGGGACCCTCGGTCATGCCCCGTGGGCGTTCGTTGTCTTCGCTGCTTTGATCTTCCTCACCTGGGGCGAAATCTTCAGCCTGTTCCCGTCAACGTGCACGGATACCTTTGGAACCAAGTTTGCGACCGTCAACCTCAGTCTGCTCTACACGGCTAAAGGTGCGTCGGCGTTCCTGGTTCCGGTTGCCAATCTGATCAAATCGGCGACCGGCGGCTGGCACTTGGTATTCGTATTGACCGCGATCATGAATTTCGTGGTCGTGGGATTGGCTCTGTTCGTGCTCAAGCCGTTGCGGGAGCGGTTCCTGGCCAAGGGTTGAGACCGACATCGTACTTAAGCCGGCTGCGTCAACGCGTGCTGGCAAAGATCTGACCTAAATAGCGGGGGCGCTCCATAGAGCGCCCCCGACATTTTCTGGATGAGAGTTCAGACTACCGTCCGCAATCAGTCCCGTCGCGTAATTTGCCATCGCGATAGCGCGCGGGAGGGGCCGTTTCCAGTGCTTTCGCCGTATCATCGGCGGAGCCAAACGACCTTTCATAGTAGGCTATTCCGGTAATTTCTGCCGGATCCTGCCGATCTCCGCCCAGGGATCGGCCTTGCGATGTTTTTTCCAGTTGAGCACGGTGAACTGGCTGCCGGCCGTGGCGTGCGCCAGCGCCTCCCATGACACCGGCATCGAAATCGGCGCACCGGCGCGCGCGCGTGTCGAATAAACGGCGACCGAAGTCGCCTCTCGGGAATTACGAAAATAGTCGATGAAGATTTTCCCTCTGCGCAGCGACTTGGTCATTTTCGCGAGATAACGCTGCGGCGAATCCGCCGCCATTGCCGCAGCGATCCGCGCTGTGAATCGTTTCGTCGTGTCCCAATCCGCGTCGGCAACCGGCACAACCACATGGATGCCCTTGCCGCCTGACAATTTGACGAAGCTTTTCAGCTTCTGCGCCTTGAGCCGATCTCGGGTCTCCTGTGCCGCCGCGACGATGTCCTTCCAGGCCACGTCTTCGCCGGGATCGAGATCGAACACGATCCGATCGCAGGACTCCAGGCGACCCAATCGCGAGCCGCGGACATGAATTTCCAAGGCGCCGAATTGCGCTAGCTCGATCAGGTCGCTGAGTTTTTCGACCGCGATCACGTCGTGCTCTTTGGACTCGACGACATGGCGAAGCGGAGAGTCTTTGATATTGGACGCGATATGCTTCTGAAAGAAACACTCGCCGGCAATCCCGTCCGGACAGCGCACGATGGCGAGCGGCCGATCGATCAGATGCGGCGCCATCAATTTCCACACGTCGAGGTAATAGGCCGCCAGATCTTCCTTGGTGACGCCAACATCGGCCCAGTACAGGCGATCCGGATGCGTCAAATGAACGTCCGCGACCTCGACATGTCCACCGCCGCTGCTCGCACGCGCTGGCGACGGCCGCGACCGCTTCGCTTCGCGTTGTACTGGTTTTCGATTGGCCAATTTGCGCATTTGCCTCTGGTTGGCGGCCGTGGTCCGCTCCTTGGCCTCTTCGGCGGGCCTCTCGCGCATCACTTCCCGCGCGGGCTTATCCTCCCGCAGGCCCTTGTAAGAAGCCTGACGTAATAGACCGTCGTGGGTGATGCCGCGGAATTCGGCCTCAATCACCAGTTCCGGCTTGACCCAGATCACATTCTTGCGCCGCTCGTCTTTCGGTAAAACAAGCGCAGGGCGATCGGTGCGCAGCGCGGTCAACCGTTTCCACAAATCTCGCGCGGTCTGGTGCGTGTAGCCGGTGCCAACCCGTCCGGCATAGCGAAGCTTCCCGTTTTCGTGGAAGGCCACGGTCAGCGCGCCGACCGCGTTCGGCATTGCCGCTGACGGCGTGAACCCGGCCACGAGGAATTCCTGCGCGTTGTGACATTTGGTCTTGATGAAATTCTCCGAACGTCCGGAGCGATAAGGCGCGTCGCGCAACTTTGAAACGATGCCCTCAAGACCCAACTCGCATGCATGCTTGAAAATCGCCGGTCCCCGTTCCTTGAAGTCTTCTGTGTAGCGAAGCGGACCGTTGCGTGGCTGATTTTTCAAAAGCTGGCGCAGCGCGGCCTTGCGCGCCGTCAACGGCTCGCTGGTGAAATCCCGGCCGTCCAGATGCAACAGGTCAAAAATCCAGTAAACGAAACGATTCTCGCGGCCGTCTTTCAAGTCGGTTTGCAACAGCGAAAAGCTGGAAACGCCGTGTTCGTTCTCGACGACCAATTCGCCGTCGAGCAACGCCCCATCCGCCGGCAGATCGGCCACCGCTTTGGCAATGCGCTCGAACCGATGCGTCCAGTCCAGCTGCTTTCGCGTCAGTAAACGCACCTCGCCGCGATCGAGCCGCGCTTCGATGCGGTAACCGTCGAACTTGATCTCGTGAATCCATTCCGCTCCGTCTGGAGGAGCGCTGTGCAGCGTGGCGAGGCTGGGAGGGACAAAATTAGGAAGTCCGCCGCGGCGCCGCTTGGAAGGCACCGGATCGGCACTGCGTCGCGCCGCAACCGGCATTGCCGCCTTTGCGGTCGATTTTCTTTTCGCGCCAGGCTTGGCGTTAGTCTCGACGACGGTAGTCTTGACGACGGTAGTCTTGGCGACGGTAGTCTTGGCTGTGGTCTTGCCGGAAACCCTCGGCTCACCGCTTGTTTTTCGTCGTGACCTCGATTGCGCCAGCTCGGCGCGAAATTCGCGCTGGGTCTGCGGTCTCGCATCCGCCGCACTTCGATTGCCGCCCTGCTTGGCGCTACGGTTACTGTGCCAGACGCGCTTTTTGCCTTTGCCGGCCGCGATCTCATCCATTGACCGCCCGGTAGCGACCGAGAGCGACTCCTCGTCCAATATGTCGGCCGCGCGCCCGCTGCGCGCTTCGTCATCATTGCCCTTGATCAAGAGCCAATTCTCGTGGCGGTCACGATCGCGGCCGCGCATTCGCACCAAGTGCCAGCGGCCGTGCAGCTTTTTGCCTTCGAGCACGAAATCGAGGTGCCCCTTGGCATAGCCCTTGTGCGGATCGCCTTCGGGAATCCATCGCCCGCGATCCCAGATCATCACCGTGCCGCCGCCGTACTCGCCCTGCGGAATGGTGCCCTCGAAGGAATTGTATTCGATCGGGTGATCCTCGACGTGCACGGCAAGCCGCTTTTCGCTGGGATCCAGGCTCGGGCCGCGCGTGACCGCCCAGCTTTTCATTACACCGTCGAGTTCAAGCCGTAGATCGTAGTGCAGGCGCCGCGCGGCGTGTTTTTGGATTACGTAGCGATTGCCGCCGCGCGGGCCCTTGCGGCCGCGCGGCTCGGCTGTGACGCCGAATTTGCGTTTCTTGCGATATAAATCGAGGGCCACGGTGCCTCAATTCGCGCTGTGCCGGGCCCCTGCGGTGCCAAAATGCTTCTGCGAAAAGGCACCCAAGACCCTGGCAAAACCTCCGGCGCTACATAGCTTTGCTCGAACGGATGCCGAACCGAATATCGACCCAGCGGTTAATGAGATAACGACGACGACTTTAATATAAGCCTCTGGAAAGCCTAGCAGTTCCTGAGGCAATAATGGACGTCAAATCGAGCGTTTCAATTGCGTTCCCTGGGGGGAATGGTGTAGGAGGCTAAAATCTGTTTTCGATCATACAGCTTCCGCCAAGTCCCCATACCAGTCCGCATAAACGGCCGAACTCCCCATAAACGGCCTCAAATACATTGGTCTGAAGATAGGAGCGTAGCGTGACGGTTTCGTCGAAGACTCCATTGCTCGACCAAATCAAGACCCCCCAAGATCTCCGGCGCCTCGAACCCAGTCAGTTGCGGCAGCTAGCCGACGAATTGCGCCGGGAGACGATTGATGCGGTCGCCGTGACCGGCGGTCATCTTGGCGCCGGCCTTGGCGTCATCGAACTGACCGTGGCGTTGCATTATGTGTTCAATACGCCGGCCGACCGGCTGGTCTGGGATGTCGGGCATCAAGCCTATCCGCACAAAATTCTCACCGACCGCCGCGACCGCATTCGCACGCTCCGCCAGGGTGGCGGCTTGTCCGGTTTCACCAAGCGCGCCGAGAGCGAATACGACGCGTTCGGAGCGGCGCATTCCTCGACCTCGATTTCCGCGAGCCTCGGCATGGCAGTCGCGCGCGATCTGCAGAACAAGCAGAACAATGTCATTGCCGTCATCGGCGACGGCGCAATGTCGGCTGGCATGGCTTACGAGGCGATGAACAATGCCGGGGCCATGAATTCACGGCTGATCGTCGTGCTCAACGACAACGACATGTCGATCGCGCCACCGGTTGGCGCACTCTCCGCCTATCTCGCCCGCCGCGTTTCAGGTCGCGGCTATCATCGTCTGCGCAAGACGTTCCATCAGATCGCCAAGCGGTTGCCGACCAAGATGCTGCAGCAGCGCGCCTTGGCAGTGGAGGAATATGCCCGCGGCCTGGTCACCGGCGGCACGCTCTTCGACGAGCTCGGCTTCTTCTATGTCGGGCCGATCGACGGTCACAACATCGATCACCTGCTGCCAGTTCTCAAGAACGTCCGCGACATGAAGAACGGACCGATCCTCGTCCATGTCGTGACGCAGAAAGGCAAAGGTTACGAGCCAGCGGAAAAATCAGCGGACAAACATCACGCCGTTGTGAAATTCGACGTCGCCACCGGCGCCCAGCAGAAATCGAAACCCGCAGCGCCGCAATATACCAAGGTCTATGCCGAAGCCCTGATCAAGGAAGCGCGCAAGGACGAAAAGATCATCGCCATAACCGCGGCGATGCCGTCGGGCACGGGACTTGATGTGTTTCAGAAAGAATTTCCGAACCGGACTTTCGATGTTGGCATCGCGGAACAGCACGGAGTAACGTTCGCTGCCGGTCTCGCGACCGAGGGCTTTAAGCCGTTCGCGACAATCTATTCGACCTTCCTGCAGCGCGCCTACGATCAAGTCGTGCACGATGTCGCAATTCAGCGCCTGCCGGTGCGATTCGCGATGGACCGCGCCGGACTGGTCGGCGCCGACGGGCCGACGCATGCCGGCTCCTTCGATATCGCCTACCTGGGCTGTTTGCCGGGCTTTGTGCTGATGGCGGCCGCCGACGAAGCCGAACTGGTGCATATGGTGTCGACCGCAGTTGCGATCGATGACCGGCCGTCGGCCTTGCGTTATCCGCGCGGCGAAGGCATCGGCGTGCCGCTTCCGGCCGAGGGCAAGCCGCTTGAAATCGGCAAAGGCCGGATCGTTCGCGAGGGCAGCAAGATCGCGTTGTTCTCGTTCGGTGCCCGGCTCGCTGAGTGCCTCAAAGCGGCCGACGAACTTGCAACCTACGGGCTCTCCACCACGGTGGCGGACGCGCGGTTCGCCAAACCTCTCGACGTCGATCTGCTGCTCCGGCTGACGCGCGAACACGAAGTGCTGGTCACCGTCGAAGAAGGATCGATCGGCGGCTTCGGCGGATTCGTGATGCAGGCACTTGCCGAGCATGGCGTCTTCGACCGTGGTCTCAAAGTTCGCTCGATGGTGTTGCCTGATATCTTCATCGACCAGGACAGCCCGAACGCCATGTATGCGAAGGCGGGGCTCGATGCCAAAGGCATCGTCGCCAAAGCATTCCAGGCGCTGGGCCAAAACGTCCAGGGCGAGGTGGTCAAGCTCGCTTAAGAACGAGCCTGCTTCGGCAGCGGCAATTCGAAATAATTATATTATCCTCCTAACGCGCACGGACCGCCCGTGTCGCGACCTGTTGTAATGGCCTCTGCTGGATCGTCATGGTCAAACGCGAGCGCGCCGATCGGTTGTTGGTCGCGCGCGGCTTGTTCGAGAGCCGCGCGCGTGCGCAAGC
>Ga0126378_10003810_pt1 | contig 11407 bp, 11 predicted proteins | sample PanSoiMetPlot_23_FD_92587 | JGI IMG/M metagenome (GOLD analysis project Ga0126378, IMG submission 92587) | Tropical forest soil microbial communities from Panama - MetaG Plot_23 | ecosystem: Environmental > Terrestrial > Soil > Tropical forest > Bulk soil | place: Panama | collected 2016-02-17
AGCATGCATGCCTGCCGTGGAGTATCCGCCTTCATTGCCCAGTGCACCACGTCAATCCAGTGCGTAAACAAATCGGTCATCGCCCCACCGCCAAAGTTCCAGTACCATCGCCAGTGCGCGAATTTCTCGTCACTAAACGTCTGCTCCGGTGCTGTTCCGAGCCACAACTTCCAGTCGAGTGCCTGCTGGTCGACCGGTTTGATGACCCAACTCCGCTGATAGTTCTGCCACCAGTAGGTCCTCACCTGCACGACACGCCCCAAACTGCCCCCCTGGATCAGTTCCACCGCGTCGCGAAAGTGTGTCCAACTGCGCTGCTGCATGCCGCATTGCAGAATCTGCTTGCCCGATCGCACCGCCCGCGTCAACGTTTCGCCTTCCTCAATCGTGTGGGTGACCGGTTTCTCGAGGAACACGTCTTTACCTGCCTTGAGTGCATCCACCGCCATCGTCACATGCCAATGGTCGGGCGAAGCAATCATCACCGCATCGACGTTCTTATCGAGCACCTCGCGATAGTCGAGATGCGTCGTCGCCAGCCCGTTCGATCGCTCCTTTACCGCATCGCGACTCGGTCCGTATACATCGCTGACGGCCACAATCTCATAAGCCCCGGCCTTGTCCGCCGCATCGAGCAACCCCTTCATTCGATGCCCCGCACCAATCACTCCAACGCGAAGCTTGTCATTAGCCCCAAACACGCGCGTGGAAGCCAGTGCCGTCATCCCACTGGCAACGATGAAACTGCGGCGAGTAATCATAGAATCCTCCAGCTGCGGGATGATGGTATCAGTTTCGCATCTATGGGGGGACAGTCGCCTCGGCTGGGCGCCGCGTGCAGCAGGGGGAACGAAACCGGGTGCCCCACTTCTGGCCGAATTTGCCAGAAGTGGAGATTTTCGCCAAAGCGTAACCGAATGCACCGCAACAATGAGGCTCACGCCGCGAGCCGTGGCGCACAGGTGCACCATCAGAGAGCGGGAGGGCGAAAGAAAATCCCGCGTCAGCCGCGATCACTTTCGTTGTATGCTCTTCCTCACCATGCGCATCACCATCGTAACTTTCCTCACGCTCGCATTTCCCTTCATGCCCTCCGCATTCACGCACGCACAACAGCCGAAGCCGGAAGATACTGAGGTCTGGCAGCCCGAGCCGAAAGTAGTCACCCCCGGAGAATGCGGTAAGCCACCGTCTGACGCCATCGTTCTCTTCGACGGCAAAAATCTCGATCAATGGGTTTCCGCCCAGGACCGCTCCCAGCCTGCGAAATGGAGCTTCGCCGACGGCATCCTCACGGTCGCGAAAAGCACGGGCAACATCGAAACCAAACGCATGTTCCACAACTATCAATTGCACATGGAATGGCGCACGCCCGAGAACATCACCGGCTCCGGCCAGGCCCGCGGCAACAGCGGACTCTTCCTCGCCTCCACCGGATCCGGCGATGCGGGATACGAACTCCAGGTCCTCGACTCCTTCAACAACAAAACCTACGTCAACGGCATGGCCGGCAGCATCTACAAGCAATCAATTCCGCTGGCCAATCCCATGCGCAAACCCGGTGAGTGGAACGTCTATGACGTAGCCTGGACCGCACCAGTCTTCAACGACGGCGGTTCCGTGAAAACTCCCGCCTACGCGACGGTCTTCTTAAATGGAGTGTTAGTCGACAATCACTTCGAATTGAAAGGCGAGACGCGTTACATCGGCCAGCCGTTCTACAAAAAATTCGACGGTGCCCCCATCAAACTCCAGGCCCACGGCGACAAGAGCGAGCCCCTAAGCTTTCGCAACATCTGGGTCCGGGAACTCCCCTAGCCTGTGTAGGGACGGACGCATTCGTCCATCCCGCCGATCCCCAGCGAAGCGAAGGGAAGGCGTGTGCATCAAGAAGAATGAGTGGGGCACCACGCAACCGACGCCCCAGTTCTCGCCGTTTCCGCGAGGAGTGGGAAGTGCGAGAAGTGACAAAATAAGAGAATCCGGCCCCTACAGTATCTCCCAGCCACCCTTCTCTCCCTATCCGCATCCAATCTCCGCTCGATATGCAAGGCGTAAGCGTGCCGCGGACTCTATTGATCGCTGCGCACCCCGACGACGAAACCGTCGGGGCCGCCATCCGCATTAGCCGCACGCCCGGCATTCGCATCGTCCACGTCACCGAAGGCTCTCCTCAAAATCCTGCTGACGCCCTCGCAGCCGGGTTCCCGACGCGCGAAGCCTATGCCGTCGCCCGCCGCCAGGAATCTCTCCGTGCTCTTGCTCTGGCCAATGTTCCGCATGATGCGGTGACGAATCTGTACTTCACCGATCAAAAAGTGGCCTTCGAACTAGAATCCCTCACCTTCCGCCTCCTCGCGCTTTTCGAACAAACTCGCCCACAGATTGTTTTGACGCACCCCTACGAAGGCGGGCACCCAGACCACGATTCCGTCGCCTTCGCCTGCCACTGCGCGAAACAACTCCACCAACTCGAACACCCCGACGCAGCTTTCGATCTCGTCGAGTTCACCAGCTATCATGCCGACGTGGGTGGCATCACGTGCTACGAGTTCCTCCCCATCTCGAATCGCAAGGAATTTTCGCACGTCCTGACGCCCGCACAGCGTCAGCTAAAAATCGCCATGCTGGGCGAATTCACCACGCAACAGAAAACACTCGAACCATTCATGCAACCCGAAATCGAGCCTTTCCGTCCGGCCCCGCACTATGACTTCCGCCGTGCTCCACATCTCGGCCGTCTTTTTTATGAATACTTCGATTGGGGCATGGAGGGCGGCACCTGGCGAGATTTGGCGCACGACGCGCAGCATCATCTCCTGAAGCCAATCGTGGGCGCGGCATGAATCTGTGCGTTCTTAGCTTGGCGCTCTGCCTGACGGCCGTTACTCCCCCGGTTCAGTCGGCGGCGCCGACGCGCAGAGCCTCCGCAAATCGGTTGACCACCTGACCCCACGCTTGTGTAGCGGCGGACGCATTCGTCCGCGCGAAGGCGAAGCCAAGCGGTGGCTGTGTTCTGCGCGTCCCCAGAGGAGAAAGATTTTTTGAACATGGAGGATGCCTGCACAGTGTGGCCCGGCCTTAAGCCCTAAGTTAGAATAGAAAGTTCTGTGGTAGACCGATGACCTTAACCAAACAGCAAGCCCTGGAGATGTTCGAATCCGATGACCTCATCGGCGCCGGCATGGAAGCCGACGCCATCCGCCGCCGGCTCCACCCTGAGGGTGTAGTCACTTACATCATCGATCGCAATATCAATTACACCAACTTTTGCACCGAATACTGTACCTTCTGCGCCTTTTACCGCCCCTTGAAAGGCCCCGCCGCCAAGGAAGGCTACATCCTCGACTTCGACACCATTTACGAAAAAATCCGCGAGACGGTAGAACTGGGCGGAACCGGCGTCCTAATGCAAGGCGGTCTGCACCCTGATCTCAAAATCGACTGGCACGAAAAAATGCTGCGGGGAATAAAGGAGCGGTTTCCCAAGGTTCATCTCCACTGCTACTCCGCCTCCGAGATCATCGCCATCGCCGAATACAGCGGCCTGAGCATTCGCGACACAATCCTCCGCCTGCAAGACGCCGGCCTCGATTCCATTCCCGGGGGAGGCGCCGAAATTCTCGATGACGAAGTCCGCTACAAGATCGCCCGCCTGAAGTGCCTGACCGAAGACTGGATTAACGTCCACCGCACCGCTCACCAGATCGGCATGCGCACCACTGCGACCATGATGTTCGGCGTGGGCGAGAAATACGAGCATCGCGTCAACCACTTCCAGCGCCTCTACGATCTGCAGGAAGAAACCGGCGGATTCACCGCCTTCATCCCCTGGAGCTTCCAACCCGCCAACACCGCACTAGGCGGCCGCCACTGGGACGAAGCTACAGCCGTTGACTATCTGAAAGTCCTCGCCATCTCTCGAATCTATCTTTCAAATTTCCTGAATGTGCAATCCAGTTGGGTTACGCAAGGCCTGAAGATCTGTCAAATGGGCCTGCGCTTCGGCGGCAACGATGTTGGCTCGGTGATGTTAGAAGAGAACGTAGTGCGCGCTGCGGGCGTAACCAACTGCACCACAGAAGAAGAACTGCGCCGCATCATCCGCGACGCCGGCTTCCGCCCCGCGCAACGCGACACGCTCTACCGCCAGTACTTCCTAAACTAGCGCCAAAACGAACCAAACCCGGCAATCTGAGAGCCGCCGTCATCCTGAGCGGAGCCGTCTTTTCGGGCGGAGCAAGGATCTCCTTCTTACCGACAGCGGAAGTACACGTCGAATCGGTGATCGTAAATTTCCCGCTGCAAAGCGGTATCATAATTTCATGCCCTATCCCATCAAAACCTGCGTAGTGTGCGGCGAAGAATTCGAACTCAAACCAGGCAAACCGGGCTTCGCCAACCGCTGCCCCGACTGCAGCGAAGAAGAGTCCTCCCAAAATTCCCCAGACCCTCTAAAGTCCGACAAAGCCGCCAACGCTGCCAGGCGTGAAGCCATGCGCAACCTCCTCTACCGCAAAGACAGGTGATACGCCGATGCCTCTCTGTGCCCCCTGTGGTGAATAAACAAGTGAGCAATGAGCAGACTGCCTTTAGCTCAAAGCTCAGGGCCAATTTGTCACTGCGCCCAGACAAAGTTTTGACATGATGGTTACATCTCTCCGCAATCCAAACTACCCGCGCTGAATCCAACCCACTACGCGCTTAAAAAGAGTTTTTATCCGGATTGAATCCATAAATTCGGAAGATCCAGGTGTCTTCAGTGAAACCGGGGCGAACAAGCGCGTAACTCACGACGATCGCGAAGTACAAAAAGAAAGAGGAAAAGAAATGCAGACTCTGAAGAAGTATCTGTTTATTGGGTTGATGGCTGTAGTTGCAGTTGCATCGCTGAACATCCCTGCGGCACAAGCTCAGGGCGCGGTTTCGGTTACCATCCCATTCAATTTTTCGGTGGGATCCGCTCAGTTCGAGGCTGGGGATTATCGTCTTCATCCGGAGGGGTCTCTGGGTTCATTCCTCGCGCTTGCCAAAATCGGTGGTGACACGAAATTCTCCATGCTGCTGCCCGGCGTTAATGATGAACCAAACCGCGAGCCCTATCTCGTCTTTCACCGTTACGGCACTGAGGCGTTCCTGACCAAGGTCGTATTCTCGCCCGGCGAGACGTACAATCTGCCGCGCACCGCCAGGGAAAAAGAGATCATTGCCGAGCGGAACTCCGGCGATCAGGTTGAAATCCCAGTCGGATCAGCACGCTGAATCATCGCGCTGCGGGCAAAAAGGTATAGGGACGGACGCATTCGTCCGTCCCTCTGCACCCGCGCACGCAGTCCGGGTTGTCTAATAATTCAAAGACTCAATCCACTAAACCACGTCCACTCTCACCCCAGATGCCCTCAACCTTCACCCCGTCTCCGATCCGCGAAACAGGTAACATATCCCCAACAGAAATGTCGCGTTCACATCTCATTCCACGCGTTGCGCTGCTCTCAGTAGGTTTTCTCACTGCGCTCCCATCCACTCAGGCCAACGACACTCTCGTCGCACTAGGCGCGGGTGGCCTGGTTCCATTGAAGTCTTCCACGGTCGTGATGGAGTCAGAAAAACTTCACATCACCCTGCACCGTGTCACCGTCGACTACGTTTTTCGCAACACCAGCAATCAGGACCTCGACGCCGTCGTCGCCTTCCCACTCCCCGAACTCGATGGCGCAACGCTCGAAATCAGCCCGGTCGAGCTGCCTTCGAAGGACCCCACAAATTTCATGTCCTTCAAACTGACCGTGGACGGCAAACCGGTCTCTCCGAAGACTGAAATTCGCGCCTTCAAGAAAGACGAGGACATCACCGAACGACTCAGATCCCTTGGCCTGCCGGTCTCCGTGTTAGACAATCGAATGAAAACAGCGCTTGCCAAGCTCTCAAAAATCCAGTTGAGCCAACTCGAACAGGATGATTGGATCGTCAAAGAAGACTTTGAGCCTGCGGGCAAAGTGTCCGCACGCTATTGGCCCTGGTGGCAAACCCACATCCAGTTTTATTGGACGCAACGTTTTCCCGCCAACGGCACCGTCCGCGTCTCACATACGTACGTCCCGGTAGTCGGCGGCAGTTATATCGACGACGACGGATCCCACATCGCCCAGCGCTACTGTGGAACGGCCACCACCATTCAGCAAATCCAGCAGCGCAAAGCCAAGGTCGACCAACAGTTGCAGCCCGGCCTGACTCTCTGGTGGCGGAGTCTCCAATACATTCTGACCACGGCCAACAACTGGGCCGGACCAATCAAGCAGTTCCACCTGGAGATCGATTCTGACGCTTCCGACGACATCCTCATGACCTGCACGCCCAATATCCAGCAGACATCACCCACACGATATGAGCTCGACGCCTCCGACTTCCACCCGGATCGCAATCTGAACCTGGTGATCTTGCAGCCACACCAAAATCAATCTGTTCAGTCCAGTGCTCAATAATGGGGATCGCGAGCGATTGGGGGATGGCCGACTTTGGGAATTCATCGAGTGCGCCACCCTTCCGTTCTTTGCAAACGTGGGAAACACATACCTGGAAGTCTGCAATAAAGGAGTTATGGTCCGAAGCTCCGAAGTGTAAAGCGCAGACCCGTGATGAATCTGTGCGCCAATCAAACAATTTTCAGCAAACAGTCTAGTGGCTGGGAATGGCGCCGTCGTCAAGCTGGAAAGATCCTCCGCGTGTCTCACTGAGGAAAAACGGCTTCGTCATGTGGAAGGTTTCCTGCATGGTACGCAGATTCGATGAGTGTGTGAGCGCCACCGAACTGGCGCAGACGGCAGTCCGCCCTCGTTCGCGTGCGCGCGGAGAGATCACGATCTCACCAATCGTGTGGTTGAGATGATCCCATTGTCGCCCACCGCATCGTCTTCGGATTCGTCCCACCAGATGATGATCGCACCATCGTTCTTGTACGCCAGTGAGGCCATGATCGCGGGAACGATGATGCTCAGGAAGTTGTCGCCCTGCCGAATGTTGGCCGCGTCTCCCGTCAGAACCATAACGCCTGCCGCGAGAGGTGTGCATGTCGTTGTACTGATCGGGCGCGATCCAGTTGTAGTCCGCTACGGTGTTATCCGCCAGATCAGCAAACAACTGCTGCAGCGGAGCATACTGCTTCGACAGTGGATTGGTCGCGGTGGTGTCATTGCCACCATTGCTGTCGCTGAAAAACACCTGCGCGGGTTGTGTTTGGCGGCATAGCTTAATTGAGTCGACCCGTTGAACGGATTCACGCCGGAGGCAAAGTTCCCCGAAAAGCTGGGCAGCGGAACCGTCCACTGACTCGGGTAGGACAACGCCGGTGAGTTGCCCGTTCACGTGGTCAGATCAGTGTCTTCCTGATACGACTTCCAGGTCCGTCCTGCATTGGCCAGCAGGCGAACCAGGTGCCGTTGATTATCCTGACTGTTAACTTGATCGTGGAGCCATTGGGGACAAAGGGATCAAGGTCGTTGCCAATAAAAAAATTCGTTCCCGCCTCTGCCCAAACATGGTTCGGCTCCGAGGAAAGGATGTGAGGATTGTTCCCGCTAGCCGTGGCCAAGACATTGTAGTAATTCGAGGCATAGGCCACCTGCCTGCTGATGTTCACCTGCCGCCCATTGATCGTGGCGGTCGCCGTTCCGTTGACTAGGCTGTTGATGAACGCAGCATTGGGATTCTGGAAAATCTGCTGGGGGGTGCCGGAGAACTGATTGGCCGGCTGAGTCCAATTGTGATTTTCCATGGCGATCACAAAAATCTTTTTGACGGGACCATTGTTATCGTCGGACTGTTGTGCGCGTGCGTTCGACCGGCCCATCACCACCAGTAGTACGAGCAAGCCCAGCATTCTGAAACGTTCTCTGTACGACATCCACTGCCTCCAGACATAGGTATGTGCAAGCTTGGTCGCCGCTTTTTTTTTGCGGTTTAAGCGTGCCATTCCAGCCGTAGCGTGTGTGTTATGCGAATTTCAATGTATGGTTGAGTTTTGATGAATGAATTTCCAGCGATCAGGGAATCTTTACTAATCTTTACCTTTCATCAAGGTGCCTCGCAGATCAGCACTTCGTAATACCTTGAAAGGGATGCGACAGAACAATGTAGTCACCCCGGCGTCGACTCCTGGAGGATCCGAAAACCCTTGCGCAGCGCGGCTTTTAACGCTTTCCGTTCTCGCTCTGGCAAGATAAAATGACCTGGAGACGAAATCGGCCCGAGCTACGAATCTCCTCCAACATTCTCGACGTATCGCATGAAGCTAGCCTCCGCACTCCTGTTGATCCTGACGCTGAGCGGCGATCTCTTCCCGCAGAACGCCAAACCTCAGGAGCCCAAGCGGGCCGTCCTGGAAGGCATCGTCACCAGGTACCCGGATAGCCAACCGGTAAAGAAAGCCCTCATCGAACTCATCGCCGAAAATCAGTCCGAAGCCGGAAACTACACCGCGATCACCTCTGCAGACGGCACATTCCGTATCGACAATATTCTTCCGGGACGCTACCACCTCTTTGCCGAGCGGACTGGCTTGCTCGACCTCGATCGGCAACGCCGTCACAGCGATGGCCAAATCCTCACCCTTGCTCCTGGCCAGGAGTTGAAGGATCTTCATCTCCGCCTGCAAGCCGCTGCCGTCATTCGCGGACGTGTCACCGATGAAGATGGCGATCCGCTACCCAATGCCGAAGTCACAGCGCTGCGCCAGACCTACGTCGCCGGACATAAGCAATGGGGAAACGCCGGCGCCGATCGCACCAACGATCTCGGGGAATATCGCATTGCAAATCTTCCGGTAGGCAACGTCTATATCTCCGTCAACCCGCCTCCTGATTTCAAGAGCCTGATCGAAAACGCCAGCACTCGAGCAGACACTCGCAATCCCAAGTCCGACGCCCCATCCGAGATGTATCAGACCACTTACTATCCAGGAACGCCCGACCGCGGCCAGGCCGCTCCCATACAACTCCATTCCGGCGACGAGTTCCCGGCGGATTTTACTCTCGCGCCCAGCCCGAGTCTCAGCATTCGCGGCTCTGTGGTCAATGTCCCGCCACGCGCCTCAGCGTCGATCATGCTGCAATCCCGCGACTTCAGCCTCATCCTGAGTGGGGCGGATATTCGCGCGGATGGCACTTTCGTCATTCACGACGTTTCTCCGGGGAATTACACGATCATCGCTACCGTCGAAGGCACGCCCGTCCCCATGATGGCGCGCCAATCCCTGCAGGTCAGTTCCGCCAATGTCGACGGCCTGCGCCTCGCGCCGCAGCCCGGAACCGCAGTTCAGGGACGCGTGCGCGTTGAGGAGAAGAACGTGACAACTCGCTTCGATCCGCAACGAATTTTCCTCGCGCTGCAGTCTGTCGATCCCGAGCAGGATGAGGCCATGATTGCCAGCCGCGAAACCTTCTCGAGCATCGCGCACGTCGCTCCCGACGGGAGCTTTCAGTGGACCGACGTCCCCGCCGGAGATTATTACGTTCAAGTGATGGGCGACAGCGCTGGCAACGAAGGATGGTTCGTCAAATCTCTCACAGCCGGCGGACGCGACCTGAATGACTCCGGACTATCTCTGAGCGGCGGCAGCGCTTCCCTTGACTTGGTCGTGAGCGTTAATGGAGCCGTCGTCGAGGGCGTCGCGGTCGATCACAATGGTGAACCGACTGCGAATGCGCTCGTGGTCGCAGTCCCCGAGCCACGCCTGCGCTCGCGCCCCGATCTCTACCGCAAAACCGTCACCGACCAGAGCGGACGATTCACGCTCCGCGGCATCCGTCCCGGCCAGTACACGTTCTTTGCCTTGGAAACCGTTGAAGGCGACGCCTATTACAATTCCGACTTCCTCAAATCGTACGAACAACAGGGAACCCCGCTCCAACTCTCCGAAGGAGCTCGCAAAAGCCTCCAGCTGAAGGTAATTCCTGACTCCGCTACGGACCGCTAATCCACCGGGTCGATGCCGCGGAACTATCATCCTAAGCGGAGCCGGAGTCGAGCTCCTATTCGCGATTGTTACTACCAGAATCTACGCTAAAGTTACTAGTATCAATATGTTAGCCGTGCATCGTCAGCCTTACACTCCTCATCCAACGAAGTGAGGGATAAGGAGAAAGTTATGAGGATCACGCGATGGAAAATGGCGTTCGGAAGTTGCTTTCTGGCGACACTTCTGACCATGCCAATGTGGGGTTCGGAAACTACAGATAGACGTACTGCTATGCCAGGCACTCTTAACTATGTGGAAGGTCAGGCCTCGATCGGAGAGCAAACGCTCGACTCTCACGCAGTCGGAAACGTCAACCTCCAAAACGGACAGGTTCTCGAAACCGGCAAGGGCAAAGCCGAGATCCTGCTGACACCTGGAGTTTATCTCCGCCTTGGCAGCAACAGTTCGATCAAGATGATCTCGAACTCTCTGATCAACACGGAAGTTACGGTCAGTGAGGGCGAAGCCATGGTCGAAGTCGATCAGCTCTATAACGAGAACAACCTGCGCATCGGCCAGCCGGGGGCCGACACAAAGCTGGTGAAAACAGGTTTATACGACTTTGACGCGTCAAACGGTGCGGTTCGTGTTTTCGACGGAAAAGCGGTCGTGACTGCCGATGATCACAACATCACGGTGAAGAAGAACCACGAACTCGCGTTCAACAACAATCCCAAGCTGAAGGCGCAGAGCTTTGATAAGGACCAGGTCACCAAGAATGACGACCTGTATCGTTGGAGCAGCCTGCGCTCCCAATATCTCTCGGAGGCGAATATCAACGCAGCCCAGAGATACTACGTCAACGGCTGGTACGGTCCGGGCTGGTGGGGACCAGGCTGGTACTGGGATCCGTTCTTCGCAGGCTACACATTCCTGCCCGGTAGCGGCTTTTTCTATAACCCATTCGGATGGAGTTTCTATTCCCCGTTGATGGTGTGGAGAGCGCCAGTGGTAATTGGTGGAGGTTTTCACCACTTTGATGGAGCCCGTCCAGTCGCGATCGGTCACGGATTTCACAATCACGCAGTGACCGCGTACCACGGAGGCTACGGACGCGTAGGCGGCGCGGTGAATCGCGCCGGCATGAGTGGCGGTTTCCACGGCGGAGGAGTTCACCGCTAATGGCTAATGAAAGCCTGTCGGAAAATGGGAGTTCACAACGTCAGATGAGACTTGTTTGTGTTTGAAACATGCGCGTTGGGAAAAAGCACGGCTACTGCCGTGCCTCCCACCGCCACTCTGGGAGCGGCCTTACCCGCTGACAAGTGTCAGTGACTTCAAAACCTGTTCATCAGCTTCGAATCGCTGTCTAAACACACCGCAGACTGGCGGGCAGCAGACCAGCGACGTAAGAAGTCCTTGAAAATCATGTGGCTGAGGTCAATGCGTTATCGA
>Ga0126378_10003811_pt1 | contig 11407 bp, 10 predicted proteins | sample PanSoiMetPlot_23_FD_92587 | JGI IMG/M metagenome (GOLD analysis project Ga0126378, IMG submission 92587) | Tropical forest soil microbial communities from Panama - MetaG Plot_23 | ecosystem: Environmental > Terrestrial > Soil > Tropical forest > Bulk soil | place: Panama | collected 2016-02-17
GAACACGGTGAAAAGCTGGCCCTCGTGCTGGATAACCATGCCGGGGCGAAGTTGTGTGGCCTTGACGCTGCTCATAAGCTCCCTAAGAAGTTTCGATTTCGGAAATTCAGGCGGGCCAGGAAGGTGGCCGCATCCGGAATGACCAGCCTGCCGTTGGCAGGCTCGAGGTACGCCGGGACCGTTTCTCTCTCTTCCGGCGCGGATAAACAGTATAAATGCCCTTCTTCTATGCGGTCAATCGTGCACCCGGTAGATGTCACCCGATAGAAACTTGGTCAGAAACCCTGGCGTTCTGCCGTGGCGGGCATTCCCGAATAGTGAACGTGGACCAGTCGCCATCCGTCTGGCGTCTTTCGATAAACCTGGGTCTCCCGGCCATGGGTCGTGACCGGAGAGCCATCCTTGCGCATTTTCGCCGTGAAATCCCAGTAGAATTCGGCCACCGCGGCATCACCAAGCACTTGCACGACGATGTCGTGAGGGCGCAACTTCCGCTCGGAGAACATGCCGCCCATCAGCCGCGTGTAGACATTTTCTTTGATTTGTTCGAAACCATGTTCATGGCCCAAAGGGTGAATGAAGGACGCCTCGGGAGAATTCCACCAGACTTGCGAGGCCAGATTCGTGTCGGCGGCATCAATGGATTCTGCATATTTTGCGATCAGGCTTTTGATATCTTCGCTACCCGCGCCAATATCGGAAGCGTTGGAATCCCCACTGACGGGACTGTGTCCTAGGCCGCTATGTTGCTTCCGACCGCCAGCCATGATCTGTTCAATTTCGTCCGGATTGCGCGGCAAACGCTCAGTGAGCAATTTGTACCCTGAGTCTGTAACCAGAACGTCGTCCTCGATGCGGACGCCGAGATTTTCTTCGGGGATGTAAATGCCCGGCTCTACCGTGACGACCATTGCCGGTTGAAGCGGGCTGCAATAATCGCCGGGATCATGCACGTTAAGTCCGATATTGTGGCCTAGGCCGTGGATGAAATACTGGCCGAGGGGCCTGCCCTCGCGGTCCTTTCCATGCGAGTTGATGTAATCGTAAGCGATATTCATCAGGCCGTCCTTTTTGCCCCTACACGAAAAGTGCGCGCCGGGCTTGATGGCCGCGAGCGCGGCGTTTTGCGCGCCAAGGACGATTTCGTAGATTTCACGCTGACGCGCCGTGAACTTTCCGTTCGCCGGTATGGTTCGCGTGACGTCCGCGGAATAGCCTGAGTACTGTGCGCCGACGTCCAGGACCACGATGTCGCCATCTTCGATCTTGCGTGAAAGCTTGTCGTAGTGCAGCGCCGTCGAATTCGGTCCGGCACCGACGATCGGCGCATAGCCTTCTCTTTCGGAGCCTCCCGTCTCATGCACTTCCACCATTTTTGCGGCCACCTGATATTCATATAAACCGGGACGCATCATTTTCATGGCTTCCAAATGGGAATCCACGGTGAGATCAATTGCCTGCTTCAGAAAGGCAACTTCGCCGGGAGACTTGACCGGACGCATCGCGGCAATCCGCGGGCGGACGTCCTTTGGCGCCGCCTTCGGCGCAGCAAGCTCGAGCCAGTCCACGACTGCCTTTTCGTGCGGGTAACCGCCGAGTTCTTTGTCATAGGGCAGAATCGTGTAGAACGCCGGATAGAGCTTGGCGAGATTCTCCACCGTTGCGCGCATTTCGGGAAAGGGCTTGACGCTCGCGAATCCCGTGCGCGCCTCGATACCAGGATCCGAAGGAGACATGCGGATGCCGTTCCACTTTTCCTTGCCCGGATTTTTGGCGAGAAGAAAGAGAATCTCTCGCGGACCATTCCACAATGCACTTGCTGGGGTTCCATGAGAATCTTGAGCTACGGGAAGAATGATCAGGCCAGCGCCTTCCTCATTGTGACCAGTCAAATAATAGAAATTTTCTTCTTGGGCGAAGATGTAGTCCTGAGAAATTTCTTCGCGACCCGTGAAGCCCCACAGAATGATGGGTGCGTCCACCTGGGAGGCCAGTTTGGCGCGGCGCTCGGCGTAAACACTGTTCGGTTCGCGTTCTCGCCGCTCCTGTGCTGCTGACGGGAGACCGAGAAAACCAAAGGCCAGAACAATTGCAACAGTCCAGTGACGACCACTCATGTACCCACCTCAATACCGCCGTTTTGCTCCCGCAGGGCTACCGGAGCGGGCTGTTTTGGAGAAAAATGCGTACTTTTCGCAGATGTGTGATTGTATCCGAAGAAACCAGGGATTGCCCGTTACGGACCAAAAAACTCCACAAGGCGCTGAGAAACCCTTTCCGGTTCTTCATGCTGCAGCCAGTGGCCGGCCTCCGCGAAGGTGAAGAGTTCGCCGTTGGCACAATAACGCAGGCTTTGGTGGGCCATTTCGGCGATGAGGAACCGGTCCCGCTCGCCCCACAAAATGCGTGTGGGCACACGCACGGTGCGGTCAAGAAACGGGATGCGATAGCGAATCGCGGCGCGGTACCAATTGATCATCGCCGTGAAGGCACCTGGCTGCGACCAGGCTGCGCGATACTGCGCAAGGTCCTCATCGGAAAACGTGCCAGGACGACTCGATCCGACCAGCGCCCGCGAGGCTGACCGAAATTGAAATGCGGATAAAAGCGCCTCCGGCAGCCAGGGAATTTGAAAGAAAAAGATGTACCAACTCCGCAGCATCTGTGGAAGGCGCGTATAGACGTAGCGGCGCATCACCGAAGGATGAGGCACATTCAAAATGGCAAGCTTTGCGATGCGCTCAGGATGGAGCAAAGCGGCGCTCCAAGCAACGGCCGCTCCCCAATCGTGTCCCGCGAGAATGATTTTCTGCTGCTCAAGCTGGTCCGCAATCGCGATGACATCGGAGACCAGTTCCGGTAAAGCATACGAGGCCGCGCCTCGCGGCTTGCTGCTCAAGTTGTATCCGCGCTGGTCCGGCACGATGACGCGAAATCCTGCTGCCGCCAGCGGCTCAATCTGCTTCTGCCAGCCGTACCAAAATTCCGGGAAGCCATGAAGAAGTACAACCGCCGGCCCCTGTTCCGGTCCAGCGGCAACAGCGTGCAACGCTATTGGGCCATTGAGGAAAACTACGTCTTGAAATGAAGCTACAGGAAACAAGGCTCCTCGCGGCCGGAGTTTAGGAAACCCTCTTATCGCAGTTTTTCAGGGCTTCCTGTACGTGTTTCTGCAATTCTCCCTTGTCTCGCCGCGCGATGATGTCGTCGAGAGCCTTCAACTGCGCCTTAGGGTGGTCCTTGAGGATGGCTTCGTACACCTTCAGCGCGCCGCCGGTCCCCGCGGTGTGAACAGAGATGATGTCTTTGGTCTTGTCTGGATTCTCAATCATGAATGCTGCTTCGGAAAACATCAGTTGAGATAGGATCTCGGTTCCAAACTTCTTTTTGTCTGGAATCTCAGGCCCGAGAAGCCTGGGGCAGATCTCCACGGTAATGTCAGGCACTTCGATCAACCAAAGCGTCAACCACTCGCGCTCCGTCTTCGCTTGAGGACCAAGAGGACTGCTTTCCAGGTCATGCGCGAACTGAACCGCTTTGGCCCGCTCCTCAGCGGTGGAGGGACCACGCTTTTGCTGCGCCTCCATACGAAGGCCCGTAAAGACGAGCGGTATCAGGATTGTTATTCGCAAGAAATGATTTCGCATGAGTTCGCTCCCGAGAACGTGGAAATGGCTCAGCGAGTTTAGCAGAAACGCGGAATGCGGGAAGCAATCCGAAAAAATCAGAACCCTGGTGCGCCGGAGGCGGCTGGCCGCATCTCGGGTGCGTTCACGCCAAAGCGCAAATGCGCGAAGTACACTTGGCCGAGCGACATGAGGCCGGTGTAGAGATAGCCCCAGACAAATAGCAGCAGGAACGGCACCGTGCCGTAATTGTCGTTTGTGATGGCGTACGCGACGGTAAAGGAAAAATAAATTCCCAGCAGCACTTCCGCATAAGGAATCCAGCCCGCTTTGTTCTTGTAGGATTTCTTCGCGAACGTGCCGGTTTTACCTTCAATCCTGAATTTCGGGGTGCGCGCGAATTCCGTTTTCTTTCCAACGATGGCTTCGATCACCGCTTGCGCGTTGCGCACGGAAATGCCAATGCCGGTAGCCATTACGAAAGGCATGTACAGAAATGTGCGCCACCAGGTTTTCGGCCGCAGCTCCTTTTGCGCTACAAGATAGAAGCTGGAGATCGAGCAGGTGGAGGCCAGAAACAGCGGCAGATCGATCAGCAGCATCTGGAACCAGCCTTGCTGGAAACGCACAATCATCACAGGCAGAAGCATGGTCGAGAGCACAATCATCAAGGGATAGCTGATGTTGGCTGTGAGATGAAAAAACGCTTCCGCCTTGATATGCCAGGGCACATCCGCTTTGAAAACTTTCGGCAGGATTTTCTTGGCCGTCTGCATCAAGCCTTTGGCCCAGCGCGCTTGCTGCGATTTGAAGCCGTTCATGTCCACTGGCAACTCGGAGGCGCATTCGATCTGCGGGAGATACAAAAACTTCCAGCCTTTGAGCTGCGCGCGGTAAGAAAGATCCGTGTCTTCGGTCAGCGTATCGTGCTGCCAGCCGCCTGCGTCGTGAATCACTTTGCGGCGCCACACGCCCGCGGTGCCGTTGAAATTGAAAAAGGTTCCCCGGCGCGAACGCGCGCCATGTTCGACCACAAAGTGGCCGTCGAGAAGAATCGTTTCGACGTTTGTCAGCAGCGAATAGTCGCTGTTCAAATACGTCCAACGCGTTTGCACCATCCCGATGCTTTCGCCGCCATCGGGATTCAGGAAGTAGGGAATCGTGCGCCGCAGAAAATCCGGCTCCGGGATGAAATCCGCGTCAAAAATCGCCACGAATTCGCCCTTCGCAGTTTTTAAGCCGTTTTCGAGCGCGCCAGCCTTGTAGCCCTCGCGATTTGTGCGATGGATATACGTGATCGGCATGCCCTGCGCGGCATGGCGTTCCACGCAGGCCCGAGCAACCTCCTGCGTTTCATCGGTGGAATCATCAAGCACCTGAACGTCGAGCAGCTCCGGCGGATAATCGAAGCGCGCGACGGCTTCCGTGAGCCGCTCGATCACGTAGCGCTCATTGAAGATGGGCAACTGCACAGTGACCCGCGGCCAGTTCGTGACCGGAGGCGGTGGCGGCGGCACATTCTTCGAATACAGGAAGTAATCGTAAACCAGCCAGTAACGGTGCAGCCCATACATCGCAAGCACCAAGAGCACGATGAAGTAAGGGATCATCATCGCCAGGTCGAAGGCGTTGGCGTGATAAATGCCGCTGAAGGTCCGGTCGGTAAGCCTGTGAAGGAACCGGCTGGCTGCGCTTTGCTGCGCGAGAAGGACCGTGACTGTAAGGGCAGCGTACAAGATAGAGAGTCCCGAAGTTACAAGTTTCTTTGCGTCGTTCTCTGGCGAAGCTCAATTATAAAACAGAATCTCGCTCGCTGCTGAACCCCCAGAAAGCAAAAAGTTGTGCCCGCGCGGGTCACGGCAAGAGCACAGTTTTTCCTGAGGCTCCCGGTTCGAGAATCTCTGTATGCGCGCGCGCCGCTTCTGCCAGGGGCAGTTCTTTGCCCACAACGGGGCGCAAGGTGCCGTTTTCCAGGCCAGCAATCAGACCGGCGTGAACATCCGCTTCTTCCTCGGGCGTGATGGCCCAAAGGGTGAATCCGCGAGCTGACGCGCGCCGCGCCATGAGGTCCCGCGGATTGATGGTGATTTCCCCGCGGTTGCCTATGATGATAACGCGTCCATTCGTCGCCAGCAGTTTCAAATCCGTGGCCAGGTTCACATTGGCGAGCATCTCCAGAATAATGTCCACACCGCGTCCGCCGGTCGCTTTCATGATTTCTTCGGCGTACCCGGTCTTCCTGTGCTCGAATACTTGATGCGCCCCCTCGCGTTTCACCAGTTCCAGCCCTTTTGATGTTCCGGCCGTGCCAAACACGGTGAGTCCTATGGTGCGGGCCATCTGCACTGCGGCCGAGCCCACGCCCCCGCTCGCCCCATGCACCAGCACCGTTTCCGACGCGCGCGCCTTTGCCGAATGAAAAAGCGCGTGGTATGCAGTCCCGTACGGTACCCAAACGCCCGCGCCCTGGCTGAAACTGATGTGCGGGGGAAGCGGATGGACCTGTTCCGCCAGCGCCAATGCATATTCCGCGTAAGCTCCCGTGACCGTTTTTGCCGTATAGACGCGGTCGCCCACTTTCGCTTTTTTCACGCCATCGCCAACCGCCTCAATCACACCTGCGCCGTCCGATCCCGGCGTATAGGGAAGCGGCGGCTTCACCGCATAGGTTCCTGCACGCATATACGTGTCGTAGGGATTCACGCCTGCCGCATGGATGCGCACAAGCACTTGCCCGGCCGCAGGCTTGGGCGTGGGCACTTCCTCGAGTCTCAGGACCTCGGGGCCGCCGAATTGACGAACAAGAATAACTTTCATGATTTCTCTCCAGGGAATTCAACAATGCCTGCGGTTCCCGCGGCCCCACCGGGCGGCAAGAATCTAAAAATGATCATCGGTGCCGATGGCCGCGCCTTCCTTTTCCAGCAGTCCGGCGGAGCGTCCCCAGGCCGTCGTTTGCCAATTATCTTTCGTTTTCGCAGCAGGAACCCACGGCGGCAATGACAATCTCAAATACTCCGCCAGCGCGAAGAGATACGGCTCGTACATTTTCCTCAAATCGGCGAGCCGTTCTTCCATTTCGTTGAAATTGTCAGTCTTCAGTCCGTGTTGCGCCAACATGTCGCGAATCCGCTTCAAATCTTCCACAGGAAGCCGGTCGTGCGTAGGTGCGCGCGGCGCCGTTTTAAAAACTTGCGAAAGGTCAACTGCCGCATGGCGCGCAATAGCAAACGTCAGCTCCGCCTGGCGCTGGCAGGTGTCCGGGACCGCCACTTTGACGAGAGCGCAGCTATCCAGAATCGCCGTCAGAGCAGCAATCCACGACTGGTTATCATGCTGCGAACGAAAAAACGCCAGCACCGGATACGAAAGATGGCTCTCCATCAACTCGGCAGCCCAGAATTCCCAGTCCTTCAGGAGCAGCCGCAGAGCTTCTTTACCGCCGGGATAGGCATGCCGGCGCAGCAGCTCTCCGGAGGTAGGCGGTGTTCCCGCGCGCGCATCCAGCAGCGAAATGTTCACTTCGCGTCTGGAAAACGATCCATAGATAAATGGCAAGTAGCCTATGACCGCCGCAAGAAAACCGAAGCCAAAGCCTGCTTCTGTAACCACCAGGAAACGAGCGAGACTGGTTCGCGGCACCACGTCGCCAAGTCCCAGGGTGAAAAAAGTCGTTCCGCTGAGATAAACGTCCATTGCGAAACCCGGTTGCCCGCCGGTAATGTTGACCGCGGATCCCGCACCGTACTGCATCAAGCCAAACGCCAGAACCAAACCAACCGCCCAGACCGCTACCAGCACCAGCAGCGAAAGCGGCCCGTAAAAACTGAGTAGCGTCTCGCGTCTTTTGCGCGAAGGAATGAGTTGAGTAATAAACTTCCAGCTTGTCCATGTGCATTTGTAAAAAACGCGCGCGAGCCGGAATTTACGCGTCACGCGGCGCGGCAGGATGATGGCTTCAAAGGCATCCCAAAGCACAATCACGAAGATTGCGACACCTGCAGCGAAGGCACCCGGCGCTGGAATCATGTGCGGCATTGTACTCGTTTGCCTTGGTTCGTGAGAACGCGAGAAACGATGCTTCGAGATTGTTACGAAACCAGCTTCGCGTTGACGCTGATTTCCGCCTTGAACAGTTTCGAAACCGGGCAGCCCGTCTCTGCGTTTTTCACCGCCGTATCAACTTAGCTTTGTCCGCTCCCGGAATATGCGCCACTAGGTCCAGATGGCTCTTGGTGATGGCAAATCCATCAGGCAATTTCTCCAACGAAATCGTCGCCGTGGTCTCCAGTTTGGTCGCGGTCATCCCCGCGTTTCCCAATTGTGCCGATAGCGCCATGGTGAAGCACCCGGCGTGAGCCGCTGCCAGCAATTCTTCTGGGTTTGTCCCAATTGCGTTTTCAAAGCGCGTGCCAAACGAATATTGCGTTTCCTTCAGCACGCCGCTGTCGGTTGAAATGGTGCCTTTTCCATCTTTCAATCCACCTTGCCATACTGCCGAGCCTTTGCGCTGCATTCTTGTCTCCTCTTCTTTTGTTTTGTCTGCTGTTAAGCCTGGGAATTCGATTCACGGCCGCGTCGGAAGGGCATATTTGCGCGCGCGTCCGGCCGAAGCACTTTCGCGTTTTGGATTACCTGCTGCCGCGGCATCGGCGGCGGACAAATGGCTCATGCTCTGGCTGACGCGGTAAATCTGTATGTCAATCCCAAGGTCCGCCTCGCGTATCCATTTCTGCGTCGACAACATTCCCGGCCCACCGCGCCGGACCTTGGCGTTGCGGTCCAACGCATCGTCAATTTCGCTCAGCGAATTCATGGGCTGGAATTCGATATACGTCGGCAGCGAATATCCGGAATGCACCTGGTAGATCATCCATGGGGTGTCAACATCGTTGGTTTCGTACATTCTGGCGCGCGTGCGCACGGCTTCTGCAAAATCTTCCTCGTATCCCGCGCGAAACTGAAAAATCGATACGCGCACATAATTGGCTTTGGCCAAGTCAATCTTGTTCAAGCGGTATCCCAGATCATCGCGCCGAAAAGCCAGCACCGTCCGCGTCGAACCAACCAAGTCCGCCAGCTTTTGTTGCAGTCCTCCGATTTCCGGGTGGGCATCCAGCCCCTGCGCCAGGTCGGTTCCAGACTTCTCGATGTCCGCGAAATTGTCGAAGCCGTTGAAATACAGCACGTGAGGCGAGCCCGTTACGGCTTCGAGCGCGCTCCAGTAAATGGGAATCTTCGCGTCGGCATACGAACGCACGATGTCCGACTCCGTCTGTTCGTAAGCTGTTTCTTTGCCCGAGATTAAGTCGGCGCGGTACAGCAGCAGCGTGCTTGGCGTCACGCCCGTTTCCGGTGTCGGCGTGACGTTTTGCGCGGCCGCTGGCAAGCCGCCTGCCAGCGCTACGCAGCTCAGCAGCGCCAGGCATCTCAAGCGGGTCATGGAACGTTGCACGGGCATTCCACCCTCCTGTTCCTCAGCCGGGGAGAGGAGCGGTTCAGTCTACCATTTGTGGAAAACAAAGAAGGCTGCCGCCACAATGAGGGCAAAGCCCACGCCGTAATTTCATTTGAAGCCGTCCCCGAGATAGAAAACCGAAAACACCGGAAAAATCGAGAGCGTAATAATCTCTTGAATCGTCTTGAGTTGCGCGGGCGTGAATTCATAGGAGCCGATACGGTTCGCCGGCACCTGGAAGCAATACTCGAAAAAAGCGAGCCCCAGCTTGCAAGAATCACTTTCCACAGCGCTCCGCTGCGGAATTCTAGGTGTCCGTACCAGGCAACCGTCATGAAGGCGATCGAAATCTCAGCAGTATCGTTCGCATCCTTGGATTGGCTCCTCCCCAATCCGTCATTGCCCTCGTCCAGCTTGGGCGGTAGGCTCATGCAAGTTGGGCGCGGCAAGCTCCCGTTACGCATTCTACACACTTGGACGTTCGTCCCATTTCGCTCCGCCTAGCGAATCCGTTAGCTTAGGAATTTGGGTCATCCGTCGCAGTGTCTTGGTCAAGGGGATCCGGATTACAGGGAATTCGGATCTTTTTGAAAATCGAAGGGGGCGTGTGCGCTCACACTCGCATAGGATTTTTGGGTGTTTTATCGCATTTTTTATGTTTGGACCGCTTGTCGTTCGAGGCCAGGAACGCGTAGTTCTGGTCCAGACCGGTTCGAGCATGCCCGAGCCGCTTTATAAGAGCTGGATCGACGCCTATCACAAGGAAACGCCTTCGACGCAAATTCGCTACATGCCCGTTGGTACGGGTGAAAGCGCTCGCAACATTCTTGCCGGTTCGGGGGATCTTGGCGGAGGCGACGCTCCCATTCCAGAGTCTCAGTTGCGCGCGTCGAACAAGCCCGTACTCGAACTGCCCGCGGTATTGATTGGCATTGTTGCCATCTACGAATTGCCTGGCGTGAAGGGTGAGCTCAAGCTTACCGGTCCCGCGCTTGCCGGCATTTTTCTTGGAAAAATCAAAGCGTGGAACGATCCGGCTCTGACTCGCCTGAACCCGGAAATGAACTTGCCCGCTCTTCCCATCCATGTTTTTCACCGTGCCGACGGCAAAGGTTCCAACTACATCCTTTCCGATTATCTCTGCAAAGTGAGCCCGGAGTTCCTCGCTTCGGCGGGCCGAGGTGAGTCTCCTAAATGGCCTGTGGGACAAAGCTTCCAGCGCTCGCAGGAACTTGTCAACCAGTTGCATTCCACTCCCGGAGCCATTGGCTACACCGAATTGAATCTTGCCGTGAGTTCCGGCATCCGCATGGCCAGCATCAAAAATGCCGCCGGCGACTACATCAAGCCGTCCTCGCAATCCATTGAGGCTGCGGCTTCGGTGGGTGGAGGGAAAAAGAACGACGATTTTCGCGTCTCCCTCACCAATGCTCTCGGTAAAGAGAGCTATCCCATCGCCAGCTTCACGTGGCTGTACGTTCCTGCAGTCGCCCCTGATCCTGAACGTGGCAAAGCGGTCGCTTCTTACTTGAAGTGGGTCTACACCAGCGGCCAAAGAATCGCTCAGGAGCAGGGCTACGCCACGTTACCCGCCGAGGTCCTTTCTAGAGTCGCCGCTAAAGCCGACACCGTCCGTTGAGACCGCTAGTCTTCGCGAGGTACTGGCAAATGGTCTTCGGGGAGCCAGAATATAGCCTTCGTTGGCCTCACGAATACTCCGCTTGGCTTGCTCCCTTGTTGACCTTTAGACGTTGAGGGTCAATGAAACCAAATCCGGCCGCGTCGCGGGAGGAAGCGGGGGCAGCTTCGAGCGGTCCACGGGGTGGTAAAGCGTATCTCGCTCCACGGGAACGCGGCCCGCTGCGCGAATCAGGCGCTCCAGCTCATTGCGCGGCGTGAATTCGGAAGTCTTTGCACCTGCGTCGTGATAAATCTTTTCTTCGACTACCGTGCCGTCTAAATCGTTCGCGCCAAACCGCAGCGCGATCTGCGCCATGCTTGGCGTCAACATGATCCAATACGCCTTGATGTGTTCGAAATTGTCGAGCAGCAACCGCGATGCCGCGATGTTCCGCAAGTCCGCGTAGCCCGTCGGTTTCGGAATGTGCGAAAGGGCCGTGTTATCCGGGTGAAACGCGAGCGGGATAAACGCCACGAACCCGTGCGTCTCGTCTTGAAGTTCGCGGAGCTTCACAAGATGGTCCACGCGCTCTTCTTCCGTCTCCACGTGCCCGTAGAGCATCGTCGCGTTCGAATGCAGGCCGATTTCATGCGCCTGTCGCGCGATGTTCAGCCACATCTGCCCGCTCACTTTGTGGTCGCA
>Ga0126378_10003812_pt1 | contig 11406 bp, 4 predicted proteins | sample PanSoiMetPlot_23_FD_92587 | JGI IMG/M metagenome (GOLD analysis project Ga0126378, IMG submission 92587) | Tropical forest soil microbial communities from Panama - MetaG Plot_23 | ecosystem: Environmental > Terrestrial > Soil > Tropical forest > Bulk soil | place: Panama | collected 2016-02-17
CCTTTACTTTCAGCATCGTACAAACGATACCCAATCCCAACGTCCCCCGGCCATCGGCCATTCAGTGGATCAGCACAGGCGTTGGAGCGTCCGAGCCTGACGAGGAAAACGTGCGCCGTCACAAAACGCCGGCCAACATGAACGAGGAAGATCGTAAGCGAAACCGGCGGGTCGAAATCATTCTCGAGCCAGGAGACGTCCCGGTTCCAAACGAAGACGCCGACCTGATTGCCCGCAAGGTCCTCGACGATTGGGGAAAACCTCGGTTGCCAAACCCTCCTCCCGGGCCGCCTCCATCCATGCCCAATTTCTACTGGCACCTGGTCGTGCCGCCGAAGCCCGACGAGTGGAAGAAGTTAAAGAAGCAAATCAAAGAAGCCTTGAAGAACTTCGACGTAGAAACCGCGCTCGAGACCATTAAGGACAAACTCCTTCCCGATGCGCCCTCGGGAGGATGGCACGATGATCTCCGTTCCCTGGTTGACGAGCTGGAGAAAGCGCGAAGGGAAGGCCAGAAAGAATGGTGGAAAGACGACGACGATGACTAGGCAACGAACTTCAGGCCGCTTCTCCAGCCCGCTGTTTGATGGGGTGGAAGGAAGGAACGGCAAAACTGCCACACCTTAGCCCTATGTCGACGCAATTGGTACTTGCACATCTGGGGCGTGAGTGTATTCGCAAGACTTGTTTTCAGTTCGATCCTGGATAGTCGCTCAAATCGACGGTGTCTTGGCTTAGGTTTATGGGCATTGGCCATCCTTTTTGTGTTCCATAGGCTTGTCGGATGAGCACAAGTGCGGTATGGAAGACACGAGCGACAATAGACTCGGAGAGTACCTAATTCCATTCTTCAGCGCTTTCGCCGCACTCCTCTGCATATCTTGCAGCAGCTAGAAATTCAGCCACCGGATAGCCCGCCTGACGATGGAACATGAAGAGAGGCTTAGCACGTAGGCTTCATGTCGCGTGATGCAATTGAATTCGGATTGAAAAACCGAGCTACAAGAACCCCCGCCCACGCAGCCCGTCTATGTGTTAATGTTTGGCCGGAAACATCGCCAAATGAGCCCTTTTCCGGCCAAGTGTACCGGTTGTTAACGTCTTGAAAACAAATGTCCGGCTGCTTTTTTCGCCGCATGGCACGGAAGAGGTCGTGGGTTCGATCCCGACCAGGTCCACCATCACCCATTTACGCGTCGGCGCGCGAACCACAGATATACCGGGATTCCCAGCAAAATAACTACTACTCCTGCCATCGAGTTCTGCAGATTGTTGGCGAACGTGTAGCAAAGCAATACGGCCGCGGTTGCGATGAAGAGTGCGGGAACGAATGGATACCCTGCGGCCCGGTACGGCCGGGAGGCTTGAGGCTCGCGCCAGCGAAATAGGAAAATGGTGCTCGTCGCGACCATGTAGAACAACCACTCCGCGAAAATCGCCAGCGAAAACAGTTCGCGAAACGCCCCTCCGACCAGGATGAGTAGCACGGCCAGCGCCGCCTGAATGACGAGCGCCAAACCAGGCGTATGAAACCGGGGATGCACCTCTCCCAGCGCCTGGAAAAAATATCCGTCGCGCGCCACCGCGAACGGAACGCGCCCGCCACTCATCACCGTACCGTTCAGTGTCGCCAGCATCGAGATCATCATTCCGACGGAGACCAACGATACTCCGATCCGTCCCAAAGCGGCCTCACTCGCGGCAGCCGCAGGCACCGCCGCCCGTGCAATTGCCGACGCGGGAATAGCGTACTGGATTCCCGCATTCATCCCCATATACAGAACCGCAACAACGGCAACGCCAAGGACCAGCGCCAAAGGAATGTTTCTCTCCGGCCGCTCGATCTCTTCGCTGACCATGTTGAGGTCATTCCATCCGTCATAAGCCCAAAGGGCTGCGCCCAGCGCGGCCATAAACCCGGCCATCCCTCCTGTTGCTCCTGCGAAAGACGTTCCAAAATTTGCCCACGAACCCCCGGTCGCGCCAAAGGCAAGCACTGCGATGCCAACAATCATCCCCGCCTTCAGCACCGTGAATCCCAACTGGAATGCGCCGGCTTTACGTACTCCGATGTAATTCAATCCTGTGATGAACACGTTTGCCGCGATTGCAAAGACGTGGCCGTAATTGATTACAAGAGCCCGGCTCGAACTGACATGGAGAGTGAACAGCGTCTGCGGCAGAAAGTGAAATGCAGAAAATGTACCCAGAACCCTCACCAACCCGGCCGTGACGGTTGCAATTGATGCAGGCTTGGCAATCAGGAACCAGGTCCAGCCGTAGAGGAATGCGGGCAACGGCCCGTATGCGTCCCGAACATAGACATATTCGCCGCCGGCGTAAGGCCGCATGGCACCCAACTCGGCATAGGTCAGAGCGCCGAAGAACGAAAGCAGCCCTCCCACAACCCACGCCAGATAAACCAGTCGGGCCGACCCCACCGCCTGCATCATCTCTGCAGGGACGAGAAAAATCCCGCTCCCGATAATCGTTCCCGCGACAATCGCGGTTGCGTGCCAGGCATTCAGGCCGCGGATTAATTGAGGAGGTTGTGTTTTCAATCGAGTTGGAGTCGACGTAGGGGGCGGCGCAGACATGTTGAGCCATCAATGTTACACGCAAGCAGTAAGCACCCGGATTCAGCCCCCCGGATTATACCCAGCCCTTTGCGACGAAATGCTACGCTGATGATTGTGCAGCGCTTCGGCGAGACCGGCGCATCAAGAGCCATGTGGAGTTTGCTATCTCGAGAGACCTGCCTCGAAGAAAGGCGAAGGTGCGAAGCCGAGCGGCCTCAACAACGAAGCCTGATTTTGTTTCTCGCACTGGCCCTACCGCTTATTCCTGTACCTGTACACGCTCTTCCCTGGAGTCTTTTTTCCCAGCCCACACGACTGCTCAATGGCGCTCCAGTCTTGTTCCGGGTGAAGCCGCCGCAAAAACTGAACGCCCTCACGGGCAAATGGCAAGGTCACGACCTTACCTTCAGCTATGACGCAACCGCCAGAACTTGGTACGCAGTGGCCGGAGTAGGTTTCGCTACCTCCCCTGGAAAATACCCGCTGGAACTCACTGGCGAGAGCGCAAAAACACAGTCCCCGGTGCGGTTTACTGGCAGGTTCACCGTCTACCGCGCGAATTACCCGAAGATCAAAGTTCACCTCGCGGTCGAAAAGAAGTTCACCGAGCCCAGTCCGGAGCAGCAGGCTCAGATCGCGGAATCGGTAAAGGTCAAACAGGAATATCTGGGCCGCGTCACGCCCGACCGCGAATGGAACGGCAGCTTTGCTGCCCCGGTCGACGCTCCCACTTCCGACGTGTACGGCACGCAACGAATCTTCAACGGAGTGGCCCAGCGAGAACACCAGGGCCTTGATTACCGCGTCCCCACCGGAACCCCAGTCGCCGCCATGAATGACGGTACGGTCCTGCTCGCCCGCTTCTTATATTTCGAAGGAAATTGCGTGGTCATCGACCACGGGCAGGGACTTCTTACCCTCTATTTTCACCTTTCGGAGATCAAAGTGAAGGAAGGAGACTCTATAAAGCGAGGCCAGGAAATCGGCCTAAGTGGCGGGACCGGCCGCGCCACTGGTCCCCATCTTCATGTTGCCGTGCGTTGGCAAGGCACGTATCTTGATCCGGCCCGCCTCCTGCAGTTGAAGCTTCCCTAGCTCTGTCGTCCTGAGCGGCGTTTTTGCGGCAGAAGGCCTCTACCCGGCTCGCCGCAGCACCTGGTTAATTTCATCCTTCAACTGCAAATTCCGAATCAAGCGATGCAGATAATTCGGATGCACTCCGAGAATCCTCGCAGCCTCCACATAATTGCCGCGGGTCTGCTCGACCGCATCCAGGATCAACCGCTTTTTGTGCTCTTTTACGCTGGCGTGATACTTGCCTTCGTCAAATTCTTCCGGCGCCTTCTGCTCCAGCAGCGACTCCGGTAGATCCTCCAGCAAAACCATGTCCGACGATCCCATTACCAGCGCGCGCTCGATCGCATTTTCCAGCTCGCGCACATTGCCCGGCCACTCATAATTCACCAGCGCCGCCATCGCCTCGCGCGAGATGGGCCTTGCTTTCACCCGGCACCGCATCGCGTGCTTCTGAACAAAGTGCCGCGTCAGCATCGGAATATCTTCCCGGCGCTCGCGCAGCGGAGGCATCATCACATTAACTACTGCCAGCCGGTAATACAGGTCCTGCCGGAATTCACCTTTCTTTACTGCGTCTTCCAGATCGCGATTGGTCGCGGCAATCAGACGGATATTTACCTTAGTCGGATGGGTACCCCCGACGCGCTCAAACTCCCTCTCCTGCAAGACTCGCAGCAGTTTCACTTGGAGCGATGGGGCCAATTCGCCAATCTCGTCGAGGAACACCACCCCACCATCTGCAATTTCCAGCCGTCCTTTTTTTTGCGTCGCCGCCCCGGTGAACGCGCCCTTCTCATGCCCAAATAGATCGTCCTCTAAGAGTGTCTCGGGAATCGCCGCGCAATTGATGGCGACGAACGGCTTGTTGGCTCGCGGGCTGTTGCGGTGCAAAGCCTTCGCCACCAATTCCTTCCCCGTTCCGCTCTCCCCTTCGATCAGCACCGTGGAATCGCTTGGCGCAGCGCGCGCCAGGAACTGAAAAACGTCCTTCATGCGCGTGCCCTCACCGACAAGGCTCTGATCCTGGCGAACTTCAGTCGTGAGTCGCAGATTCTCCTGTTCCAGCCACTGCAGTCTCCGCGCATTATCCAGCGCAACAGCCGAAATTCCCGCCACTCCTGCCATCAGTTGCAGATGGTCCTCATGAAAGCGGTTCGCCACACTCGTGTTGTCGAGATAAATGCAGCCGATCATCCGCTGAAAGACGCTCAGGGGGACACACACCAGCGATCGGACGTGGGAAGCCACCAGGCTCTCCACCTCTCGAAAATTCCCGCTCGAAGCAATGTCTACACCCAGAATCGCAACATTCTCCTTCATTACTTTGCGGGCAATCGTGCGGCTCACTCGTACTAGTTGCTCTCCATCCTGTCGGGTTCGTGCGTACATTGAGCTGAAATCCTGTCCTTCACCATCGGAGAGCAGAATGGCCCCGCGTCCCGCCGGCACAACTTCAAAAATCAAATCGAGCAATTGCGCCTGCAGCTCTTCCAGGTCGCGAATCGCGTGTACCACGCGACTGATCTTCAGTAATGCATTCAGGTTTTTGCTTACTTGCGAGGTCGCCGGAAGTTCTTTGAGCAGGCGGTCCGGTTGCAGGTAAACTGCTTCTTTCGGATGAATCAGTCGCGTCTCCGCTGTCGGGTGCGTATCATCAAACACAACCCGGCTCTTCGATCCCGGGCGATTCTCTTCTTCGATAAGAAACAGAAATAACGAATCACCGGTCGCGATTTCGTCTCCATGCCGGAGCCACTGTTCTTTTACGGTGATGCCATTCACCAGTGTTCCGTTGCGGCTGTCGAGATCCCTGATCAGGAATCGCCCGTCCTCTTCGCGCCGCAACAGGCAATGTTTTCGGGAAACGGAAGGATCAATAATGGCCACCACATTAGCCGGGTCCCGGCCGATCGTGGCTTCCCCCTCGGGCAGTGGAATGGTCTGGTCTTTCGAGGGTCCCGCTGTCACCAATAGTCTGGGCCGCAATCAGATCTCCCAAAGGTTTGCGCAAGCACTTCTATCACAGCCCGGCCCGAAATGCATGACCCGTGTTTGGGTTTTTCAATATCCGAACAGCTAGTCGGACTATCTCTTTGGATAGCTCTCTCCAGCCTCAAATCCTCTCCCATGTTCCGATCCCTCGGGAAATACGGCGCTTGTAAGTACTTGCAGGAGAAGTGGTTTCACCGTACTCGCAGAACCGTCCTGCAGCCTAAGCAGAATTGGCAACTGGGTTGCAAGATCTCAGGTTGCGGATGCTCGGCAAAAGCGATGGGGGAAGCGCTTTCGAGCAGTTCTAGCCGAGATCGCCAAGCCAGAGGCTCGGGGGACCCCCTCATCGAGCCTCTTGGCTTTTTGTCTTTGTCTTTGTCTTTGTCTTTGTCTTTGTCTCTGTCTCTGTGTCTTTGTCCAGGACTTACCTTGGCGCACGCAGAGTGAAGGGGCAAATGTCTGGCTTCACAATGGCTTCGTGCCGCCACTCTTAGCTCTCCGATCAAGGCATTCGGTTTTGTGACCGTTTAGCGACGGCACATGAATCGTGAGTTCAGGCCCCGGCTCGCGATCGGCTCACCCCGCGACCGCCGCTACCGCAGGCCGCGCGTCGAACACCTCAATCCCATCTCGATAACTCACCGTCCGCCCCGAAATCGCGGGCACTCGCTCGCCGGGGACCAGGATTCCGACGAGATTCAAGGGATCTGCTGCCGACAAAGTGATCGTCTCTCCGCTCAAAGAGAGGCTGCGCATGGCACGCACCGATTCGACTGCAACCGGCAGCGCAAACTGTTCTCCCAAGAAGCCGTCCACGAATCTTCCTCCGCGAATCTCGCCCCGATCCTCCAAGCGCCGGAACGCCATCAGCAACTCACGCCATGAAGGCAGATTGGACTCGCGCGCCAGAACATCGCGAATCACAATCCCGTATCTTCGCAGCAACATCCAGCAAGCCGCCTCGAGAGCCCGCGAATGGTCTACCGCCGCGTCGGTATGCAGTAATGCCCATCGACCCGCGCTGTGCCTCGGACGCAGAGCGCGCCCACTCCCTTGCCCAGCCCGCCGCTTCGGATCGATTAAGGATCGGAGATTGTCGAACCCATCGGCGGTTACCACTCCTGCCGCGACTAATTCCCAGAGTGCAGTCTCAATCTCGGCCTTTAGCTTGCCAGTCCCGCGCACAATGTCGGCAAAGAACGAGGCCCCGCGCTGCTTCAGAAACTCAAGCACGATCTGCGCCCCATTACTCAGCCCAAGACTGCCGTCGTGCGACTCCCTTGGGTGCTCCCCTTGTGCCTGATTCCGGGAGAAGTGCGGATTTTTGCTGAGCCCCATCCAGTCCGCTGCCTCGCGCACAAAGAACGTGATGGGAGCGACGCTGGTAGGAACTACCCTGCGCTGCCGCCCCGAACCGTCGCTGCTTCCTCCTGATTCCAGCGTTGCCGGATGTGGCGATAATCGTCCCCATCCGACCGCTCCGGTCAGGCAAAGCTGATCGAGCCACTTCGGGTCGTAATCCGTCACGCGCCGAGCTAAGACCTGCCGCTCCCAGGCATTCGCAGGAACTTCAAACCCCTGCAACTGCTGAAGCACTTCGAGCGCCCCGCGTTCGCCAGCAGCTTGCGATCCCGGAGCCACATGCTGCCATCGGAGCAACCAGCGCATGAACTGCGCCGCCGTGACGGGTTCAATCTGCTTCCGCAGCATGCCTACGGTCAGCCGATGGATTCGCGCCAAGAGGCGCCGCTCACACCACTCAATCTCAGCCGGTTGAGAAGAAGAGTTTGGGACAGGCGTTCCTGGCCCTGCAGGTACCGCAGGCGCCTCCCGGGCAGCGGCGACGGTGAACTTCCCGCGCAGCACAGTGCCAGCAGCCTCCATCCGCAGCAGCCCCTTTTCCATGTCCGAGGCAGGGAGTCCGACGAGGCTGCCCAATTGCGAAGCGGTAGTCGGCCCCACAGTCGACATCCATCCCATCACCAGTGTGAGCAAAGCATCATCGCGACCGACATCTGCCGTTTCGACCTCAGCGAGTTCTTTCTCGAACTGCGCGGCAGGGAAGAGAGACCGGAAGGTTTGGGCCCGCTCCGCTGCCACCCAAAAATGCCGCCCACCTGCTGACGCCACGGCAGCCCTTCCTTGCAGCGTGAGCTGTTCGAAATAGGCCGACCAGTGGTCAGTCCGGAAACGAGATTGCCCTTCGTCCACCAAGCCCGAATGGCTGAATGCTGATTGCTGAACGCTGCAAGCCGATTCCGGCAGCCCCACGAGAGTATGCAACACATCATGCAACTCATCCGCATCCCGCACGTCGGGCCAAGCCTCGATTCGCACCTGCGCGATCGCCCCCGGATCAAGTGCTCCGACTTCCTGTAAAACCGATTCTGGCAGCACACGCCGCATCTCGACAGCTCGCGCCCGCCGCTCCTCCAGGGGCGCGTCGTCCAGGTAGGCATACGGATTCGCATTCAAGATTTCATGCGAGAACTGCGATGGCACCGGCGTATCCACCGCCAAGACGCGAATCTCTCCCGAAGCCATTCCGTGCAGCACGCGCTTTAGTCCTTCCAGATCCATTGCTTCGGTGAGCACATCTTTCATCACCTCAGCAATAAGGGGATGATCGGGAATCTTCCGATCCCCCTCGATGTTCTCGAAACAGGCCGCCGCCTCGGGAAATACTGAGGCCAGCAGATCATCCGACCGCATGCGCTGAATCTGCGCCGGAACCTTCTTGCCATTCTGGAAGCGCAGCAGCGCCAGCGCCCGGTTCGCATCCCATCGCCACCGCGTTCCAAAGACTGGAGAGTCCAGTGCTGCCTGCTCCAGAATCGGCTGCACCGTCTCGGCATTCAGAAAATGAAAGACATCGCCCAGAGGAAAACTGTGCTGCTCCGCCAACGCGATATTCAGACCGTTATCCGTCGCCGCCGCCTGCAGCTCAAAGTTGAATCCACGGCAAAATCTCTTGCGCAGGGACAATCCCCAAGCCTTGTTGATCCGCCCGCCAAAAGGCGCATGGATCACCAACTGCATTCCGCCGCCCTCATCGAAAAACCGCTCCGCGATCACAGTTGTTGGCGTAGGTACCGCTCCCAACACCACGCGCCCTTGCAGGATGTACTCGATCATCTGGTCGGCGCCCGAATCATCCAGCCCGCACTGCTCCTTCAGCCAGGAAACACAGGCCGCAACTTCCGGCTGCGTCGCCGAAAATCCCACGGGCGACGTGCGCGGCAGCATGTCGCTGATCCTCTGCCGCAACTCCCCCACATGGGACGACAATTCCTCGGTTCGCGCCGGAGCCTCTCCCCGCCAGAACGGCACACTGGGTGGCGCGCCGTGTGCATCATGCACCAGCATCCGCCCGCTGTTGGTCTCAATGCGATGGATGATCCAGGACGAGTTGCCCAGGAGCATGATGTCGCCGCGATTGCTTTCCACGGCAAAATCCTCATCGACCGTTCCCACAACCGCACCATCAGGCTCGGCGATCACGGTGTAGAGGGAATTGTCGGGAATGGCGCCGCCGCTCGTGATCGCCGCCAGGCGCGCTCCCCGGCGGGCGCGAAGTTTCCGGTTCACCCGATCGCGATGGATGTAAGCCCCATACCGACCCCGACGCGAGGCAATTCCCTCCGAAAGCATTTCGAGAATCGAATCGAACGTCTCGCGCCGAAGATTCCGGTAAGGGTAAGCGCGTGTGACCAAAGCGAAGAGTTCGTCCTCGTCCCACCCCTCGGAAGTTTGTGGCGCGGGCGCTCCCGCCCGTGTCTCGCTGAGTTCACCCGTAATGCCGGTTCCCGCACTGGTGGTCGCGCCGTCATACGGGTGGCGCGCTGCACTGGTCCCCTCCGCAGCGCAAGCGGCCACAATCTGCTGCGCGAGAACGTCAAGCGGCGCCTCAGGAATCATTAGTCGATCCAGATCCCCCAGCTTGATCGCCCGCACCAGCGCCGCGCACTCAATCAAATCATCGCGAGTCGTCGCAAAGAGTCGCCCCTTCGGAAGCGCGCCGCGCCAGTGACCCGAACGCCCCACGCGCTGCAGCGCCACCGCGATCGCGCGCGGGGAATTGATCTGCACGACAAGGTCGACGAAACCGACGTCAATTCCCAACTCGAGCGAAGCTGTAGCGACCAGCACGCGCACCTGTCCTTCTTTCAACTTCCGCTCGGCAGCAAGGCGTAGTTTGCGCGACAAGCTGCCGTGATGCGCCGCGACATTCTCCTCGCCCATGCGCTCGCCCAGTTGATGCGCAAGTCGCTCCGCCATGCGCCGGGTATTCACAAATACCAGCGTCGACCGATGCTGTTTGACGAGTTCCACAAGGCGGTCGTAGATGGTGTCCCACATCTCGTTGGAAGCCACCGGTCCCAGCGGCATCGGGGGCACTTCAATTCCCAGACTGAGCTTTCTTTTGTGCCCGACATCGACAATGACGGGATTCGATCGCCCGGTGCCCGTCAGGAAATGCGCCACTTCCTCAATCGGCTTCTGAGTTGCGGACAAGCCAATCCGCACCGGCCGCCGATGAGTCAGCGCTTCCAGCCTCTCGAGCGACAGGGCCAGATGCGCCCCGCGCTTGTCATCGGCCACAGCATGAATTTCATCCACGATGACGGTCTCGACGTCGCGCAGAACCGCCCGGCTTCGCTCTGAAGTCAGCAGGATGTACAGCGACTCCGGCGTCGTCACGAGAATGTGCGGGGGCCGTTTCAGCATCGCTCGCCTTTCCGGCATCAACGTGTCCCCGGTGCGCACAGCCGTCCGAATTTCGGGCATCAGCAGCCCGCGCTCGCCCGCAAGTGCAAGAATCTCGCCCAACGGGATCTCTAAATTTTTCTGGATGTCGTTGCCGAGAGCTTTGAGAGGAGAAACGTAGAGAACCTCGGTTCGGTCCGAGAGGTGCCCTGCCAATGCTTTGCGCACCAATCGATCAATACAGGCGAGGAATGCGGCGAGAGTTTTTCCCGAGCCGGTCGGCGCAGAGATTAGGGTCGTTCTGCCCGCCAGGATGTGTGGCCAGCCCTGCTCCTGAGGCTCGGTAGGAGTTGCAAAGCGCGAGATGAACCACTCCGCCACCAGGGGATGTGCCCAGGCCAGCGACTCGGGAACGACCGGGGCAGAGGACCGAGACATAGCGGCATTTTATCATGCCCGATTCGCCTAATGTTCGCCTTATCGCAAGACTCGACCGGGTCCGGCGCCCCTCAGTCCGGTACGCACACTCCACCTCATGGCAATCCGCTGGATGTTAGAATCCGTCCTTTGTTTCTACCCGGGGGGAACCATTGACCTCATTCCATTCCTTCACATCATGCGCTCTGCTTTTCACTTTCAGCCATCTCGCCTTGGCGCAAACGCCCGAGCAGATCAGCACAACCGCGGGGTCTTCCAAACGTTTTCTCGGCTACACCCTGCAATCCACCTCCACCGAGCGCGATCTCGAGAAGAAATTCCGCGAGACTACTGTCGCTTCGAACATCCGCGAGAACATGCGCCGGTTGAGTGCGCGGCCTCACCACGTCGGTTCTGCCTATGACAAAGACAACGCGGAGTGGATGCTCGCCCGCTTCAAAGAGTCCGGGTTTGACGCTCACATCGAAACCTTCGACGTGCTGTTCCCCACCCCCAAGGAGCGCATCGTTGAACTGGTCGCACCCACCAAATTCCGCGCCAAGTTGCAGGAGCCTGTCCTCGCGATTGATCCGACATCCGGCCAGACCTCCGAGCAACTTCCTACCTATAACGC
>Ga0126378_10003813_pt1 | contig 11405 bp, 7 predicted proteins | sample PanSoiMetPlot_23_FD_92587 | JGI IMG/M metagenome (GOLD analysis project Ga0126378, IMG submission 92587) | Tropical forest soil microbial communities from Panama - MetaG Plot_23 | ecosystem: Environmental > Terrestrial > Soil > Tropical forest > Bulk soil | place: Panama | collected 2016-02-17
AGGCTGGCGCGTATCTTGCGGGCTGGTTGGCGGCCCGGTACGAGGGAAAGCCCAATAAGTCCGTGATCATGGCGCGGTAGGCGAGGTGAGAGGGGGGCCGTTTCAGATGTTCGTGCGAGGCCCGAGTGAGACGGCGGTGAGGCGCTCGCACCGCAGCCGGGCGAGCGCTAGTGATACGCAGTCCACATGCCGAGCGCGTGGCAGATAGTCGAGACTCGGTCAACGGCCATGTTGGCGCTGGGTGTGTCGTTGCCGCGAAGCCCCGCCGCAAACTGCTGCATCGCGCTGTCCAAGGCTGCGTTCCCCGACGGTCGCGGGTGCATGACTTCGCGAACGACGAAGCCAGGCTTGTGAAAGGGACTTCCGCCTAGGAATTGCGCGACAGCCGTGCAGTCGGCCCTCTCAGCGGCTCGATAGTCCCGGGCGGCGGCCAGGTAGTAGGCCACTACTACCCCGACCGCAGCCACCAGCGCGAGGATCGCAATAAGAGACCTGCGGGCCATCGCACCACTCTGAGACTTCGTCGCACCTACGACACGGCTGCCGCGCCCACCCAACCAACGCTCGCGCACCAGCCTTCACAATGCGCAGCTAGGACCTACCTGATGATCGCGGATGACTTTTAGCAGCAGCTGCAGAAAGTCATCCGTGATCATGGCCCGGTGGGCGACGTCGGGCAGGAGCCACTCGCGAGCCTCAGGCAGGCGCGGCTGAGACAGCGGCGAGGCGCTCTGAACGCAGGCGCCTGGTCCAGATCTCGTCCTCGTCGGGCAGCGGCGGCAGGGGCCCTGCCGCCCAGCTGAGCAGGAGGTCTGCCAGGCCGGGGTTGCGCACCAGGGCCGGCCCGTGCAGGTACGTGCCGAGTATCCGGTTTGCGACCGCACCCTCGGTGCCGTCGCCATTGCCGACTCCGAGCACGACACGGGCGAGCGGCGTCGCGCCCGGCCCCAGCTTGGTGACCCCCTGGTGGTTCTCGAATCCCGTGAGCCGGTCCACGCCGAGCCGGGGATCGACGTCGGCAAGCACTTCGCCGACGCCGCGCCGCTCACCGCGGCCGCTGCTGATATCGAGGATGCCGAGACCCTCCACCGGCTCGCCTTGCGCGCCGCCGAACACCGTGCCGATCAGCTGATAGCCCGCGCAGACCGCGAAGATCACTGCGCCGCCCGCTGCCGCGGCGGCCAGCCCGCCACCTGCACGTAGCCGCTCGGCCGCGAGTACCTGCGGCAGGTCCTCGCCGCCGCCGAGCAGGTAGATGTCGCCCTGGCGCGGCACCGGCTGGTCGGAGTTGACCTGGATCGGCTCGACGTGAAGCCCGCGCAGCCTGGCCCGGCGGGCGAGCATGATCAGGTTGCCCCTGTCGCCGTAGGTGCTGAGCAAGTCAGGGTAGATCCACACAAGCCGCAGGGCGCTAGGCCCGGCCGGGCCGCGCTGGCCAGCGGGCTGCTGGAAGGTCATCGGGTCGCTCGCCTGCGGAGCGCCGTCCGCCGATTGCTCAGCGCCCCAGAGCATGTCGCTCGGATCGCCGCCATCCCTTTCGCCGTTGAACGCCGAGTGCCCCGGGCTCGGCGAGCCCATCGGGTTCATCGGTTCCCAGACGTTTCCTTCCCAACCGCCCGGCCCGGTCATGCGGTCCGCCCGAGCGTTGCCCTGATCTGCTGGAAGGCTGTGTAGTTTGCGATCACGTCAAGACTGCCGGGGGGAACGGCGTCCACGGCGGCGTCCAGCCCTTCCACTAGCTCGAACGGGATGTCGTCGGCCTCCAACCTGACTGCCAGGTCGATGCGGCGCTCGCCTGCCACCAGGACGTGCCGGCCCCTGAGTACCCGGTAGTCGACGTCCCAGAGCCATGAGGTGTCCTTGCCGTCGGGTACCTGAGCGTTGACCGCGAGCAGGACCGGCCGCATGTCGGGCTTGAGCACGTCGAACGCCTCGAGCCAGCCGGCCGGGTTCTTCGCCAGCAACAGGCGCAGCAGCCGACCCCTGCGCTGCACCGTCGTGTAGCGCCCGGCAACCGATTCGACCTGCCGCAGGCTCGGCAAGGCCTGGTCCACGTCGGCGCCGAACAACCCGGCCACGGCCAGCGCCATCACCGCGTTCGACCGGTTCGCCCGGCCGGGGAGCGACAGGTGCAGCTCGCGGACGGTACCCGCGGCGTCGATCACGGAGTCGCCATCGAGTACCCACCGCGCTGACGGCCTCGACAACCCGCATTCACCGCAGCGCCAGCCAAGCTCGTCCCTGCGCAAGTGGGCACCGCATTCTGGGCAGCACCAGGAGTCCTCGTGCCAGCGCTGGCCCGCCGCGACCCAGACGACCCGGCCCGCGGACCCCGCCGCCCAGGCGACCAGCGGGTCGTCCGCGTTCGCGACGACGCGGACGTCCTGGGCAGCGGCGAACGCCTCCCGCCAGCGCCGCGCGACGAGCCAGATCTCAGCCGCTCTGTCCATCTGGTCACGGCTGAGGTTCAGCAGCACGACCACCCTCGGCCTGGTCGCCTTGATCATCGACGGCAGGTACCGCTCGTCGACCTCGAGCACGGCGAACGGCGCCTCAGGCGCGCCGCTCAGCGCCGAGACGAGCCCGCTCTCCATGTTCGCGCCGAACGCGTTTGAAGCGACCTCCTGGCCGAGCGAGCCGATCGCCGCGGCGACCAGCCTGGTCGTGGTGGTCTTCCCGTTCGTGCCGGTGACCAGCACGATCTGCCGCCCGGCGGCGAGCTGCCTGAGGAGATCCGGAGCAACGCGGAGGCCGACGACCCCGCCGATGACTGAGCCATCGCCGCGCCCTGTGAGGCGCGACATCTTGCCGGCCGCTCCGCCGAGGGTTGTCGCCACGCGGGCCCTGATCGGAAGCCTGCTCATATCGCCGCCGCGGCCACCCTCAGAACGTCGTCACTTCCTGTGATCACAACAAAAGTTTCCTCACGGTTGCAACGGGTTTGGCCAGTCTATGGCACCTCGGGCTTGCTGGCCGGAAAGGGCGGAAGAACGCGGAAGAACGCCGCCGAGCTGGAGAACGCCCCCTCGCTACTTCCACAGCCGATTGGAGTACTGCCAGTACAGAACCAGGGATGAGTCGTAGTTGGGCCCGGCCGCATACTGCGTGGCCTTCACCCACCTGTGGTTGTACATGAACGGCCCCTTGCCGGCGTAATCCGCGACCCAGTAGCCATCGGCCCGCGGATTGTCGAAGACCGTAGACGCAGATCCGTATACCCAGGCGAAGTACCCCGCCCACTTCATCACGGCGTGAAACGTGTGCACGTACTGGAAGCTCACCGCGGTCTCGAGGTCCATCACGATTGTCGAGCCTTTCGGCACCTTGAGCTGGTAGAGCCGCTCGAGCGCCGCGAACGCGTCGTCCTCTGGGTTGACGAACCCCGGGTCCGACCTGACCCAGATGGGCAGCTTGTGCAGATTGCGGAACCGGTGCCATTCGTCGTTAGTCCACACGTGGGGCGTATCACCGCCGAGGTACCCGGCGACGGCCTTATAGCCGACAGGCGCCGATGCGGGCGGCACACTCGCATCGAACATCTTGACCGGGCGCCGAACCAGGCGCTGAACCAGGCTTACCGGGCGCCGAACCAGGCTAACCAGGCGCCGAATCATGCTTCCTCCATTCCCGCACCGTCGGACCCGCCTCGCCGCGAGCCCGGTCTCTGGTCGCGGCTAATCGGGGCTCCGATCACCGCTTGTCACGAGAGGCTGGCCACCGCCTGCTTGGGCGTCCTCGTCGTATCCGACGATGAACCGCCGCGGCCAGGACAGGACTGGCTCAAGCCAGCTGGCCACGCCCATCTCGCCTGCGGCCTGCAACAGTTGCCCGCGGTGGCTAGCTCCCACCGCGAGCATGGCCAGGTCGGTCGCGAACGCGCGCTGGTCGTCCTCGCCGAGCAGGGCTGTCCACGCGGGCAGCCTGTTGCTGTCGAGCTCCATCGAGAGCGGATGCCTGCGCAGCGTGCTCACGCGCTGTCCAAGCTTGATGTCAGGTCGGTCCACCAGCCCTGGCAACTCGTACTCGAGCGGCAGAGCGGGCTCGAACGGGTCGGTCGTGGGGCCCGTCAGCGGCAGCGCCCGCTCGATCTCGTGCAGCCAGCGAAGCTGGGGAATCACCCAGTCGCTGCCGATCTGCGTGCCGGCACCCTTCCCGCCGTCAAGAATGCGCAGCGCCGCTTTTGCGACCGCCGCGGTGAGATCTTCAGGCGCGAAGTGGTCGCACACGGCCTGAGAACGAGTGGCCACGGCACGCTCGATGACCGTGGCAAGCGCGCACTCGCGCAGCCGCCGGTCCAGCGCAAACCAACGGGATTTGAGTGCCGAGGGGACGACGGGAAGCGGCGAGTTTGTCAGGAAGGCGAGCACCATCGCCTCGGTCCAAACCCGGAGCCACGCGCACTCGGGCGACCTGGCGAGCAGATCCGCGGAGCGCAGCTGGATCAGCGAGCACGCGCTGCCCTCGGCGCATTCGGGCCCGCACGCCGCCGACCGGCGCGCGGCGATAGGCGGCGGCGCGAGCTCGGCCGCCCGCGGCGGGCGTTCCGCGTGACCGCCGAACGGCACTTTGACCCTGACCGGGCGGTCCATCCCGTCGGCGAACACCGCCGCGACACCCGGCGGAAACGAGACGACTTGCCTGGACTGCTCGGCATCGAGGTTCATGGTCGCGCCCACGAGCGCGCGGTCGTCGTGCGCCGGCAGCCGGTGGACGATCTTCAGCGCCGTGTTCTTCACCACGTCAGGCACTAGCTTGGCTGGTATCTGCTCGGCGATCAGGATGCCCTCGCCGTACGCGCGGATCTCGGCGAGCAAACTCGCGAACAACTCGACCGCGTGGCCGCTGGCTCCCTTGCGGCCCGCGCGCAGCAGTCTGTGCGCTTCCTCGATCACGATGACATGGCGTAGGCCGGCGTCGGGGTCGGCGCCGGCTCCCGCAGCCTCGGCCCGCGCGCGTAGCCGCAAGTGCTCGACGATCCTGATGATCAGCGTGCCGATCAGGAACGCCTTGTCCTCGTCGTTGGCTACGTCCTCGATCGCGAGGACCGCGTTCCGTTTCAGCAGCTCCGCGATATCTGCCGGATGCCCGCCCTCGAAGAATCGGCCTGCCGACCCGGTGCGCAGCGACCGCAGCCGCACGTCCACGAAGCCCCTGACGTCTGCCTGCAGCTCTGGGCCGTAGCCGACGTCGGCAATCACCTCAGTCGCCGCTTGCTGCAGCTGTGCGAGCGTCGGAACGGCCGGCGGCACGACGGCGCCCGGCTGCCCTCGGCCGCTGACCGGATCCCACCCGCATGACTCGTAGACGCGCTGCAGCGCCTGCGACATGATCTGCGGGAACGGCTCATGGGCATCGAACGCGGCGAGGAACAGCGCCCGCACCATGTCGATGTGCGCCTGGACCGGGTAGCCGGGTTCCGGCGCGAGCGGATTGACGGCCAACGGTATAGCGTCCGGGTCCGCGGGACGCAGGAGCGTCAGCGCGCCGCCTGCCGTCGCGATCCGGCTCGCCATAGGCGCGTACTCCGATTTGACTGGCTCAACGACAAGCCAGGGGATCCCCGACCGGTTGAGTTGATCGAGCAGGTGCTTGACCGTCTGCGTCTTGCCGGAGCCGGTCGCGCCGGTGATGAGCGTGTGCCGGTTCAGCGTCGCCAACGGCACGGACAGCTCGCCCACCGGCCGGTCCTGGCCGTCGAGAATTGCCCCGACGCCGACGTCTTCCTGCCCTGACGGCTCGGCGGTGACATCGAAGTACCCGACGTCGAGCAGCCGAAGCCCTGGCACCTCCCGGCGCGGGAGCCCGGCAAGGGCCGCCAGGACTCCAGCCGTCGCCGCGAACGGGACCGCCGAGCCGACCGTCTCGTCCGAGCCCTCGGCAGCCAGCGCATCCGCCAGGGCGAGGCCACCCCTGGCCGGGCCGCGCAGCCGGTACGGGTGCGCGCTCAGGTCGGCCGACCCGACGAGCATCGGGGCGATCAGGCCGAGCTGCTCGACGTCGGCGGCGCCGACTAGCACGCGCACGTTCCAGAGCCCGGCCTCGCGGAACGCGTCGAGCTCGGCGAGCCGACTTGCTGCCCTGTTGGCTTCGAACCGCGACCGCTCCTCGTCGTACCGGCGCAGTACATCGAGCTCGCCGCGCAGGTCGGCGATCTCATAGCCGATCAGGTCCGTGGGCTCGGCCACCACAAGCCAGCCAAATGGCCGGCCCATCAGCGTGGTCAGGGCAACCTCGAACAAGCTCGGGGGCGCCGGCCCTTCGCCGGCTGGCCGGGGCGAGCTCGCCGCGGGCGCGGTCCCCTGCGTCCTGACCCGGCCGTGCGAGCCGAAGGAGTCGCCGGGCGACGGCGGCGCCTGACGGCCGAGGCATGCGGCCCAGACCATACGGTCGAGGTCGGCCGTCACGCTGTCGGCGCACGGCACGCCCTTAGCGCCCCACGGGAACAGGAGCTCGCAGCGGTCGGGCGAGCGCGGACGGGCGAGCGCCATGCTCGGGAGATCACCTCGCGGCGCATCGTACGGGTGGCGGGGTTCTCGCCAGCCAGGCAGCGGGCCGGCATTGGTGATCAGCTCGAGCGGCGCGCCACCGCCGCGGGACAGCCAGCCGGTCACGAACGGCCGATGGTTCTGCGCGGCGTCGAGCACGGCAGGCAGAACCGAGGCGTAGTCCCGCTCCTGGCTGCCGCCATAGCTGATCTCGGGTATCGCGACCACCCGGTGCCAGGGTGCGCCGGCGCCAGCCCAGGCACCGGGACCAACGTTCATAGTGCGTGCATATCAGCATGGCGCTCGGCGCTGCCACAAGTTACCGCAGATCGGCCCAACGGCAACCGGCGCGATCTGAGAGTGCCAGTGACCGGGCGGGCGGGTATGGCCTGCTCTCGCACGGCTACAGGTCGACCTGGCCGGCGATCTGCGTGCTCGTCGCCCCCGAGACCCAGATGGTCCCGTCCGCATCCTTGTCGATCCTCACCCGGCCGCGCCTGCCGATCGCTGTTCCTTGGCTGACGACATAGGGAGCCGTCGCGCGGCCGGAGCCGAGCAGCCACTGCGCCAGCGACGCGTTCAGGCTTCCCGTGACCGGATCTTCGACCGGCTGCCCGTCCACGGGGAAGAACGCCCGTACCTCGAACTCACACTCAGAGCCAGGCGGGTACGGCCCGGCGATCCCCAGATCGAGGTCGCCGGTCACGCAGCGGACGTCGAGCACGGCCTGGGCGCTTGCGAGCAGGATCGCGATCCAGCCTGGCCCGTTGTCTGCCCACTGAGCGTCGATGACGTGTGAGCGGGCGATGCCGAGCTGCGCCGCGGCTTGCTCCATCAGCGGCTCTTCGACGGGACCCGCGCGCAGCAGCGGCGGCGCGGCGAAGCCGAGCCTGCCGTCACCCTGCCGGACCGTTACCAAGCCGGCACCGCATTGCTGCACGATCCAGTCATCCCTGACTGGCACATGTCCTGACTCAAGCCAGGCGTGGCAGGTGCCGAGGGTCGGGTGGCCGGCGAAAGGCAGCTCCGCCGACGGCGTAAAGATCCGCACCTTGTAGTCGGCGCCGGGATTATCTGGCGGCTCAACGAAGGTCGTTTCCGAGAGGTTCATCCAGCGCGCGAACGCCTGCATCTGCGCCGTGGACAGCCCTGAGCCATTCAGCACGACCGCCACCGGGTTACCCAGAAATGGCTCGGAGCTGAATACGTCGACTTGCCGGAATAGCCGTTGCATGGTGCCAGCCTGCCACGCCTGCCGCCTCATGGGCCCTCTGTGGCCAGCGCGCCGATGGCCGGGTTGGCGTCGGCCAGGACGGCCGGGCGGCCGTGCTGCGACGGATAGCTCACGATCACCGCGGTGGCAGGCAGCCGCTGCAATTCGATGGCCTCGACAAAGAATTCCCTCGAGCGCTGAGCGGTGCGGCCCAGCGTGGCGTTCTCGCCGAGAGCCCTGGAAAGGCTGATCCCCCACGAGGTGCCCGTGTTGATTCCCCTGGTCAGCGACACGGATTCGGCCTCGTTGACGGAGAAGCCCGATTCTCGGCTTGATGAGCCGTTGAAGTCACCGAACGGCGCGAACCCGCTGTGGCGGCCGCGGCCTCGGCTGCGGCTTGCGCTCGAGCCGAGGGACATCGAGTCGGCAACCGAATCAGCCGTCCCGCGGCTGCTCGTATAGGTGCCGCCCCACGTGTCGATCAGCGAGGTGCCGACCGCGTCGGTGAGCTGACTAATTACGAACCGGTGCTCGGTCCCGATCAGCTCGCTGGCCGCGCGAGCATCGTCGCCGTTGCCGAGCCGCATGAACGCGACGGCGGCGTTCCCTCGGCCCAGCCGCTCGCGCACGCTCGGGGGAATCGACCGAAACGCGAGCATCAGGCCAGTCCGCGCGGTCTCGCTAGCGTCGGCGAGCCGGTCGAGAAGGGCGCCGCTGAGCCGCTCCGCGCCGAGCACGCAGATCAGGTGCGCCCAAGGCTCCCCTGGCGGAGCCTGGCGCAGCATGGACGTCATCGCGGCGATCAGGTATGTGCCGAGCATCCTGTTGCCGACCACGCTGCCGCGCCGGTCGAGCCCGGCCACCCGCAGCCGCGCCCACGGCTGCGGCGCCTGCCCGGTTCCGTGTTGGTCAAGCAGTCGCAGCCTGGACTCAAGCACGAGCGCGCGTTCGAGCACGATTCGCTCGGCCGCGCCCCGCCGGAAGAGCACCCCGATCTTGGTGCGTTGGGCATCGCTGAGCAGGCCTGACCGCACGTCGTCTTTCGGATTGCCCACGTCGCCAAGCGCCCGCAGCGCGGCGGTGACCGCAGCGATCGGCGGGTCGGGATCAAGCACCGTGAGCACGCGCTCGAGCAGCGCGCAGTCGGCGGCCAGGTCCGCTGTCGCGCCGTCCCCTTGCGGCCCGCCTCGGTCAGCGGCCGCAGCGGCGCCTGCGGCCAGCGCAAGCACATCGGCCAGGGCCGGACCGTCTAAGCCACGGCCGAGATCGAGCCGTGGCAGGTCCGCGGGGAGCGCCAAGACCAGCGGGCGCAGCCCAGCGAGTTCCGCCGCTCTGATCAGGTCGCTTGCGACCGCCCCCTCGGTCAGGTCAACGATGCTCACCTGGCCTCCCGCGCTCAGCCGAGCCGTCGCCAGAGTGGTGACGAGCGCCGACCAGCCCGCGAGGGTGCCGCCCGCGACGTCGACCCTGTCGATGCTCGTCGGCAGCCGCAAGGCGAACCACGGAATCTGCCGGTCGAACACGGCCTTGCGCCGCTGCCACGCCCGGAACTCGGCCGCGTGCTCGCGCAACTGCTCCTCAAGGACGCGCGACCGGGCGACGGCGGCAGCTTCTATCCGGTCGCGCTCGCCGGACAGCACGGCCGACAGCCTGCGCCGTTCTCGCCAGGCCAGCCGGGCGCAGTGAGCGGCGCCTGTCGTTGCTGCCAGGGCGGCGGCCCCGGCCGTAGTGGGACCGGCGAGCCCCGTGAGCCAGGCAAAGACGGCGAGCCCTGCGGCAAGGGTCCCGGCCGCGACGCCAGCCCGCGCCGGACGGGTGATCACTGACGAGATCCTGGCCTGGGCAGCCATCCAGCCGGGCACAAGAAGGTCGGCGGGCGCAGCGGCTGGCCGTCCGGGCGGCGGGCCAGGATCAGCCTGTCCCGGCGCGAACTCCCAGCCCAGGCAGACCTCGCGCGGCATGATGCTCATTGGCGCGCCTCCGGCACGACGCTCACCTGACTGCCCTGCAGCCCTCGACCAGTCGCGGCAACGGATCGCGCACGCGCAACGCGAGGTCGCCGAGCTGGTGCGCGCTGCCCGTAGAGATTACGACGTTGACCAGATCAGCCAGGTCGTCGGCAACTGCGCCCTCGGTCGCGCCGAGCACGACGGAGGTGCCACCTGCCTGGCCGAGCGCCAGCAGCTCCGACAGCAGGTCGCGTCCGATCGCCTCGCAGCCGTCGATCCAGACCACGCAGTCGGCCGGCGAACCTGAGTCACGGCGCTGGGCGAGTAACCAAGTGAGGTCGGCGACGGCCAAGCGCGCGACCATCGCGCCAGGCGGGCCGTGCCGGCGCGGATTGATGCAGGCCAGCACGACCTGCCTCTCGGCCAGTGCTCTGGCCAGGCTGACCGGCTCGCCGTTAGCTGGCCCGGGCGGGACGAGCCAGCACGCCACATCCGAGGACGCGAGCCCCGCGAGTTGATCCGCGGCGGCAGCGAGTGCCGCCCGCGCACTGGAATCGTTGTCCAGCCTCGTAGCCACTTCAGCTGCGCTGATGATCAGGGCGTTCCGATTGCGTATGGCCACGTGCTCGTGATGCAGCCGGTGCGTCAGCGCCCCCGGTCGAATCAGGGCGGCTAGGTCGCTGACAATGCTGCCGCGCACGCCGCCAGGGCCGCTCGCGGCGATGACCTCGAAAGCGCAGGACAGGTACCCGGCGCACTGCGACCGCGCCGCCGCGCGAACGTCCGTCCAGTCGAGCATGGCCATGGCCAGGCTTGCGGCGCGGGCCGGCGAGAGGCCGGAGAGCGGGTCGTAGCAAGCGGCGCCGAGGCGCAGGAGGGGCGCACGGCTTGCCGCGCAAGCGGCCGCGACCGCAGCGGCCGTCAAGTCGCCCGTGGCGCCGGCGTGGTCGACGACGAGCATCGCCTTGCGGTGCTGGATCGCGGCGATGGCAAGGTCGCGGCCGGTCGCGGTTACCGCGGCCGCGCTAGTCCCGGTCACCAGAACGCCGCGCTCGGCTTCATGCCAGGTGATCTCGGCCCGCCTGCCGGTGGCCGTCACGACGCCGACGCAGCCGCCGTCGCCCGTCGCGAGCTCGCCCCGGCGCAGCGACGCGGTCAGGTACGCGCGACGAGCCGTTGCGAGCGCTCCGTGCCGGTACGTGCCCGCCTGCCGGCGACGGCGAGCGGTCAGTCCTGCCTGGGCCGACGCCGCGAGCAGCGCGACCGGCACCTGGGCCGGCAGCCAGCGCCGCCATTCGCTAAGGACGGTTTCAACCCGGCCAAGACGCTCCAGCGCGGGACCATTCCCGGCGAATATCTGCACCAGGTGTCTGGCGAACGCGACATATCCGGCCACCGCGACACCCGGACTGCGCGCAATGAACATGATGAGGCCGACAACGGCTGGCCAGGCCAGCCAGGTCGGCCGCCATCTGGCCAGCCGGCCGGCGATCACGAACGCGATCGTGAGCACGAGCGTGAGCTGGGCGAGCGCGAGCTCTAACAGCGCTGCCGCTGCGGCGCCCGCCGCCGCTAACTCGCGCCTTGGCCGTAACCGGCGCGGCCTCCCGTCGCGAAGATGCGCGGACGCGGACTGGCTCGATCCCGCCACGAAGTTCGGCACAGTGGCACAAGATACTCGTTCCGCGCGCGGCGTGGCGGCCGGGTGCGAACACCAGGAGCCGGCGGCCGGGTGCGAACACCAGGAGCCGGCGGCCG
>Ga0126378_10003814_pt1 | contig 11404 bp, 9 predicted proteins | sample PanSoiMetPlot_23_FD_92587 | JGI IMG/M metagenome (GOLD analysis project Ga0126378, IMG submission 92587) | Tropical forest soil microbial communities from Panama - MetaG Plot_23 | ecosystem: Environmental > Terrestrial > Soil > Tropical forest > Bulk soil | place: Panama | collected 2016-02-17
CTCGAAGAGTGCGCCGCTGCGGGTGTGCGCTACGCAGTTGTGCTCAGCTCCGGGTTCGCCGAGATCGGCGCCGAAGGCCACCGGCTGCAAGACCGTATCGCCGAGATCACCCGGCGCTCCCAGTTGCGCGTATGCGGCCCAAACGCAGAGGGTTTCCTCTACCCGCTGGCGCGAGTGTGCGCCACGTTTAGCCCGGCCGTGGATCCGGAGCAGGGCTACCAGATGCCAGCTGACGGTAATGTCGCGGTGGTGTCGCAGAGCGGCGGCCTGGGATTCGCGTTGCTCAACCGAGGGCGAGACCTCGCGCTTACCTGCGGGGCAGTAGTCAGCACGGGCAACGAGGTCGATCTGAGCGTCCTGGACTACGTCGAGTACCTGCTGGAGCAGCCAGGCATCCGCGTGGTGCTCGGCTTCATCGAGAGCATGCGCGACCTGGACCGCCTGCCTGTCATCGCGCACAGAGCAGCTCAGCTGCGCAAGCCGATCATCGTGGCCAAGATGGGTCGATCAGAAGCTGGTCGGCGTGCCGCTCGCGCGCACACCGGCAGCGAAACGGGCGATGAAAGTCAGTATGCGCGGCTGTTCGAGGAGCACGGCATCCTGCGTGTCGAGGACGTTGACGACATGCTCGATCTGGCCGCGATGCTGAGCATCGGACGCTTGCCGGGTGGTCGACGACTGGCGCTGCTGACCACGTCCGGTGGCGCCGGGGCGTGGCTGGCCGATGCGTGCGCCGAACGCGATTTTCTTTTGCCCCTGCCCAACGCGAACATTCGCGCGGAGATCGCCTCGTTCATCCCCAGTTATGGCAGCGTCGGCAATCCGATCGACATTACTGCCCAGGCGGTCTTCAGCGGTGGTTTTCACCGTGCTCTCGGGCTGTTGGTTCGATCGGCTGACTATGACGCCGTGGCGTGCGTCGGCAGCATGGCGCGCGAGGATCACTTCTTCAGCACGCTGCCCGAGCTGCGCCACGCGGTGGCTGATAGCGCGTCGACGATCGCGTTCTACGCGTACACCCAACCAACGCCAGCCATCATCAGCGCGCTGGCCGAGCTGGGCATTCCGTGTTACCCGACGCCGCTGCGCGCCGCGCGCGCCCTGGCCGGCGCGCGCTGGTATCGAGCATTCCTGGATCGCGTCCACGCGGAGGTCGTAACCGTATGACCGAGCTCCTCTATGAAGTGCGCCCTGACGGCGTGGCGCTCATCATCCTCAACCGACCCGAGCGACTCAACGCGTTCACGCGAAAGATGATCGACCTGTGGGTGGGTGCGCTCGAAGACGCCCGCGGCAATGACGCGGTGCAGGTCGTGGTGGTCACCGGCGCTGGCCGAGCGTTCTGCTCGGGCGGCGACGTTGGCGGCATGAACGAGCGGCCGACTGACCTCACCGGACTCGACCACAAGCGCTGGCTCGAGGTGATCCATCGTGTGCCGCTGACCCTCGAGACGCTCGATAAGCCGGTCATCGCGGCGATGAATGGCGTCGCCGTGGGAGCCGGGCTAGACATGGCGCTGATGTGCGACCTGCGCTATGCCGCTGCTGGCTCGCGGTTCTCGGAAGGCTACGTGAAAGTTGGGCTGATTCCGGGCGATGGCGGCACCTACTTCCTGCCCCGGCTGGTCGGCACCGCCCGTGCCCTCGAGCTGCTCTGGACGGGGGATTTCATCAGCGCTGAAGACGCGGCGAGCATCGGCCTGGTGAATCGTGTCGTCCCCGCGGATGAGCTGCTGCCAACGACGCTGGACCTCGCGGCGCGGCTAGCCAGCGGCCCGACTGTAGCCATCCGCACCATCAAGCGCGCCGTGTATCAGGGTGTTCGTATGGACCTGCGCACTCACCTCGATCTCATCTCTTCGCACATGGCGATCGTCCGCCAGACGCACGATCACCGCGAGGGCGCGCGGGCGTTTGTCGAGAAGCGTCCGCCGCGCTTCGTCGGCCACTGAGCGCATATGGAGCTGACTGAACAGCAAGTCGCGATCAAGCGCATGGTCGCCGACTTCGCACGCGCTGAGCTGCTCGAGCACGCCTTCAAGCCGGAGTCCGACGAACAGTACCACTCGCGCCTCCGCAAGCTCGCGCGACAGGGGTTATTGGGCATGACCGCGCCGGTCGAGTACGGCGGTGGCGGGCTGTCGTACTTCGATGCGTTGCTGGCGGTCGAGGAGATGGCGCGCTACGACCCCAAGAGCGCCGCCGAGATGCACACCAACGGCACCGGCACGGCCAGTCATCTGTGGGTGCTCGGCACACACGAGCAGAAGGAGCGCTGGCTGCGGCCGACCTGCGAGGGACGCATGCGCTGCGCTATCGCCATGACCGAGCCGGAGGCCGGCTCGGCTGCCACCGAGATGACCACGACCGCGCTGCCCAGTGCCGATGGCGCCGGGTATTGCCTCAATGGCGGCAAGATCTTCATCAGCGGCGGCAGCCGCGCCGACATCTTTGTCACCTACGCCCGCTTCGGCTCCTCGGTGACCGAGCGGGGGCGGAATATCGGAGCGCTGATCGTTGAAGCGGGAACTTCGGGCTTCTCGATTGTGCGCCACGACCGCAACATGGCCGGCGAGGACCAGGCGCAACTGGTCTTCTCCGATTGCTTTGTGCCGCTTGGGAATGTCCTGGTGACGGGCAACGCATTCGGCCGCCTGATCCGCATCTACAACCGCAACCGGCTGTCTGGCGTGGCCCAGGCGCTGGGCATGGCGCAAGCCTCGTACGACGAAGCGTTGGCGCATTGTCAGGTGCGGCGCCAGTTCGGCCACGAGCTGGCCGACTTCCAGGGCCTGCAGTGGATGCTGGCCGACATGGCCATCCAGCTCAACGCCGCGCGCTCTGTCCTGTACAACGCCGCCGCTTCGGAATCGCCTGACGGTGATCTGGACCCGATGCAAGTGTCGATGGCAAAAGTGTTCGTGGCCGAGACGTGCCTCGCCGTGTGCGACAAAGCGATCCAACTCTTCGGCGGCTACGGCTACATGGCCGATGCGCCCGTCAATCAGCGCTACCGTCGCGTGCGTGGCACGCTCATCTACGGCGGGACCATGCAGATCCACCGCAACATGATCGCGTCGCGCCTTCTGAACCGCCGGACGCAGTAGTACAAAGGACGAGTCATGACGAAGATTGCGTTTATCGGGCTGGGCACGATGGGCAGCCGCATGGTCAACAACTTGCAGAACGCCGCGCACGACCTGATCGTGTACGACGTCCGCCGCGAGTCAGGCGAACCGGCGCTCACCCGCGGCGCTCGCTGGGCCGAAACGCCCGCCGACGCGGCACGGCAAGCCGAAGTCATCATGACCTCGCTGCCCGGGCCCAGGGAGGTCGAGCTCGTTTCGCTCGGCGAAAACGGCATACTGGCCGGTGCACAGCCAGGCGCGATCTACGCTGACGTCTCAACCAGCTCGCCGACGCTGATCAGACGCATCTACGAGGCGTTCAAGCCGCACGGTGTGCATGTCGTCGATGCGCCCGTCAGTGGTGGGCCGCAGGGCGCCCAGGACGCCAGCCTGCAGATCATGGTCGGCTGCGATGCCGATATCTTCGAGCGCATCAAGCCGGTGCTGCTGGGCATCGGCGACAAGATCACCTACATCGGCGACGTCGGTGCTGGCGAGGTGGCCAAGCTGGTCCACAACCAGATCGCCCTGACGGTGGCGCAGGTCGTTGCCGAGGGCATCACGCTGGGTGTCAAGGCCGGCGTGCCGCCCGAGCGGTTGCTCGAAGCGATCCGCGGTGGCGCCTACGGCCGCGGTGGCGGCGGGATCGGCCAGAACATGGAGAACATCATCCTCAAGGCCGCCTGGGACACACCGCGGTTCGCGCTGGCGCTGGCGCGCAAGGACGTCGGTCTGGCGACCGACCTGGCCGGCGAGGTGGGCGTGCCGATGCCGCTGGCCAACCTGGCGGAGCAGAATCTGGTCGAGTGCCTCAACAAAGGTTGGGGCGGTAAGGACATGTCCGCCGCCTGGATGCTCCAGGAGGAACGCGCCGGCGTCCAGGTGAGGGCCAGCGCGGTGGTAGCGCAGTAGCGCTTGTCATCCCGAGCTTGCGAGAGAGCTCGCCTGAGCGCAGCGAAGAACCAGCACTGAGATCCAACCCCGCTTCATCCTGAATCCTGAGCGAAGCGAAGGATCTGCCTCAGGATGAGGCGACTAGTAAGATCCGTCGGCGCCCAGGCTCACCTCGGGATGACATTTGTCCTACTTGGTGCGCGTGCGCGGCTGACGGAGCGCGAAGCCGTCGTAGAAGATGAGAGTTCGACGAGCGGTGGGGGCGGTGCTTTGACCCGCCCCGCACCTGCGTCGTCGGGAAGATTGGCTGAGCCCTATTAGCCTACGAAGTCGATCTGCACTCGTACCTCAGGCATGTGACGGGTTGCCGACCTGGCCGCGTGGCCAGGTGTGTTTCGGGCCGAAAGCTCTCGCGCAACGCCGACTACACTCCGGAAGGTGATCGAGCGGCTGTCGTTCAAGACCGGCGACGCGCCGGAAATCCTGACCGTCAGGCGCGCAGGTGCAACACGTCGCCCAAAACCGAGGCGTACATACCGCGAGCCTGCGCGGGAATTGCCCGTGTTCGCGGAGACCGACGTGCTGGTCGTGGGTGGCGGACCGGCTGGCTGCGCCGCTGCCATCGCCGCTGCGCGCACCGGCGCCGACGTCATGCTGCTCGAGCGCTACGGTCACCTGGGCGGTCTGTCCACCGGCGGTCTGGTGATCTGGATCGACCGTATGACCGACTGGGATGGTCGGCAGGTGATCGAGGGCTTCGCCGTCGACGTGCTCGATCGACTGCCCAAAGGCGCGGTAACCGGAGCGCCGCGCGAGCTGTGGGGCTCGAAGGACCCCGAACACAACGCCTACTGGGGCCAGCGACTGGGGTCGTTCCGCAACACCGTCACCTGGTCGCCACTGATCGATCCCGAATGGCTCAAGCTGGAATCGCTGCGCATGCTGCTCGAGGCGGGGGTACGGGTGGTGTTCCACGCGTGGGCCGCCGCGGCGATCGTCGAGAGCAAGCAGCTGCTCGGTGTGGTGTTCGAAAGCAAAGAGGGTCGCCAGGCACTCATTGCCAGGTGTGTGGTCGACGCCAGCGGTGACGGCGATATCTATGCCCAGGCGGGCGCGGCGTACGCCTCGGATGTTGAAGAGAAGTCGATGCACCACTCGATCAACGTGGCGTGGCTGTGGGCGGGCGTGGACATGCCGCGCTACATCGCCTTCCGCACCGGCGAGCCTGAAGCCTACGCCAAACTGGCCGAGCTGGGGCGCCAGCAATTGGGCGAGCTCGAGCGACCGTACGTCTCGTGGCGCGACGACGTGGCGCTCTTCCTCGGTCCACGCCTCACCGGTTACAGCGCCGTCAACGTCGAGGATCTGACGGCCGTAGAGATCGAGTCGCGCCGCTGGTTAGCTGACCTGCTGGCGTTCTACCGCGCCTGCGTGCCTGGCTTCGCGGACGCGTGGGTCATGCAAACCGCGCCGCAGATTGGCGTTCGCCACAGCCGCCGCCTGACGGGCCTTCACCCGCTGGTGCGCGAAGAGTGGCAGGCAGGCGTGTACCACGCGGATGAGATCGGCGTCAGCCCTAGCCTGTCGCCGACCTTTGCGCCCGTTTCGGTGCCGTACGGCAGCCTGGTGCCCGTCGAGCTGGATGGGCTGTTGGCGCCAGGACGCCATATGTCAAGCGACGCTGGTTCGCACACATTCATGCGCGAGATCCCGCAGTGCTGGCTCACCGGGCAGGCGGCCGGCGCCGCGGCGGCGCTGTCTGTCAGCCGCGGAGTTGCCCCGCGCGATCTGGACGTGTCCGGTCTGCAGCGCGAGCTGCGGCGGCAGGGCGTCTACTTGCGGCTACCGTCCGAGGTTGGCGCCGCGCCCGAGGCGGCTGTTACGCGTTGACCGCGACTTTGCCCGCGAACAGCTCCAGCAGCATGTCGGCGAGCTCCTTCGGATGCGTCATCTGCATGTTGTGCCCGCCCGGCAGCTGGCGCACCGTCCAGCGCGGGTTGCCGCGCAGGCGTTCGGCGGTCTGGTCGAAGTGCGACATCGGATCGGCTCGCTCGCTCGCCACCAGGTAGGTGAGCGTGAACGAGCGCTCCTCGAGTGGCCGCGATAGCTTGACTGCTTCCTCGAAGGTCGCCCGCGACTGGGCATGGCGGCGTGGTCTGGCCCACTGCACCTCCGGATCGTTCGGGGCCTCTTTGCGCACCGGCGGCGCGACGCGCCAGTCGTCATCGGCTGGGGCCGAATTATTTGGACCGCGCGCAATGCTGTACAGGCTCTGCCCGTCGGCGGGCTGGAACGCGTCGAGAAAGACCAGGTGCTGGATGCGCTCCGGCACCTGGTCGGCGACAGCGGTGACCACCATGCCGCCGTAGCTGTGTCCGACCAGCACGATCTCGGTCAGGTCTTCGTACCAGATGGCGTTGACGACGTCCTGCACGTGAGTGCTCAGATTGATGTCGGGTCTAGCCAGGTGCGAGCGCTCGCCCTGACCTGTCAAGCATGGTGTGAAGACCTCGTTACCGGCCTGCTGCAAGAGCCGCCGTAACGAACGGAACCCATGTGAGCCACCCCACGCTCCATGGACCACAACAAAGGTCGCCATGGACACATCGTATAGGCGCCCGCGGGGATCAAACAGTTGGCTGGCGTCTCCCTTGGGAGAAGGCGTGGCGTGTTGACAGCCGGACGTTGCGCAGCGCACCATGAACTGCGTGGGAGCGATTCCATGAGCACCTGGCTGGCTCACTGGCGCGCACCCACACTGACCGCGGTGAGAGCGGTTCCAAGAGTCCGCCGCCGGGGCCGCGGCTGGTGAGCACCCGCCTGACCATCGAAGAGATCGCCGATCTCGCTGCCGTCTCCCGCTCTACCGTCTCGCGTGTTCTCAACAACCACCCGTCCGTCCGACCCACCGTGCGCGCACGCGTCCAGCAGGTCATCCAGGAGCACCGTTATACGCCGCGCGCCGCCGCCCGCTCGCTCGCCAGTCGACGCACCAATGTGGTCGGCCTGCTGATCCCACGTTCAGCAGCGACCATCTTCGCCGACCCGTTCTTCCCGCACGTCATCCAGGGCATCACCGAGACGTGCAGCAACCGCGGCTATTTCCTGCTGCTGTCGATGGTCACCGCCGAACGCGAGCAGGACTTCTATGAACGCGTCCTGCGCGGCCGCCACGTCGACGGGCTGATCATGCTGTCCAGCGACATCGACGATCCGATTCTGCCGTTGCTGATCCGCGACGAGAGCGCCCTCGTGCTGGTCGGTCGTCACCCCTACCTGACCGACGTCAACTCGGCCGACGTGGACAACCGCGATGGCGCGGTGCAGGGGGTTCGCCATCTCGTGCAGCTTGGCCACCGCCGCATCGCCACGATCACCGGGCCGCTGTACATGGCCGGCGCGATGGACCGCCGCGACGGGTACAAGCAGGCGCTGGCTGAAGCCGCCATCTCCATCCGCCCGGAGCTCATCGTCGAGGGCGACTACACCCAGGCGGGTGGCCACGCAGGCATGCGGCAGCTACTCGATCTCGCCGAGCGACCTGGCGCTGTCTTTGTCGCCAGCGACGTCATGGCCGCCGGGGCGCTGCGCGCCATCCATGAGGCCGGGCTGCGCGTGCCCGACGACATCGCGCTGGTCAGCTTCGACGACTTGCCGCTGGCGACGATCCTCACCCCGCCGCTCACCACCGTGCACCAGCCCCTGTACGAGCTCGGCGCCGCCGCGGCGGAGCTGCTCCTGCGGCGCCTCGATCAACCAGATGATTACCGGCCCACCCACGTCCTGCTGCCGACGCACCTCGTCGTGCGCCAGTCGAGCGGGGCGGCGGCGCGTCGGCCACTCACCGGCGCCTGACCCGCGCTCCCCCCGGCAAGAAGGCGCTGACTTGAGGGAGTCGCCGGCCACGTGTTGACACCGTCTCGTGCATGATCTACGCTGGCCGATACTTGAGAGCGCTCTCAAGTGAGGCTATCTGGGCAATAGCTTTCTTCATCTGGGCAAGCAACTTCGCTAACGCGGGTCTCGACTCTCCTCCGCGGCGCCCCCGCCAGGCGCCGGCTCCCCTCCCCCCGCCGTCCTGGGGCGCCAACCCCGCCCCAGGGCGTCCGGGCGCGGCTTTTGCTTTCACTCGCGTAGCGATACCGTGAGCAAGTATGGCCTGTTCACAGCTTCGCTGGCGGATCGTTCCGACGCTCGTCGTCTTCGGCGTGCTTGCCGCATCGTTGCCGGTCGCGGCGCAAGGCGACTCTCTGGTCACCAGGCAGAGCCCGACCACGACATTTGCCCAGAACAAGCAAAACGAGCCAGGTCTGGCCGTCGACGCTAATCACCCCAACATCCTGGTCGCGGGCGCAAACGAGGAGATCGACCTCGAAGCGTGCAATGCTGGCAATCCGACCAGCTGCCCGTTGCCCGTTCACAGCCGGTGTCGGCATCTCGGGCGTGTACTTCTCCTTTGATAGTGGTCACACGTGGAATCAGCCGACGTATACCGGCTGGTCGGCTCGCGACTGCCTCGGACCAGCTCCGTGCGCACCGCACGTCGGGCCGATCGGGACGCTGCCGTGGTACTTCGAGGCGGGCCTGGCCTCGGACGGCGATCCCTCGCTGGCCTTCGGGCCACGGCCCGGGCCACGCGGCTTCTCGTGGGCCAATGGCTCCAGGCTGTACTACACGAACCTGACCGCCAACTTCAGCTCGGAACGCTCCGAGGCGGCGATCAAAGGCTTCGAGGCGATCGCCATCTCGCGGACCGACGACGTCGCGGCTGCGGCCGCCGGCAACAAGAACGCGTGGATGACGCCGGTGATCGTCAGTCGCCAGAACTCGGCGCTGTTCTCAGACCACGAGCAAGTCTGGGCGGACAATGCCGCATCGAGTCCGTTCTTCGGCAATGTGTACGTGTGTTTTGCCGCGTTCCGTGATCAGGAGAAGGGCAACGCGTTGCCAGCGCCGATCAAGGTCGCGCGCTCTACCGACGGCGGCGATTCATGGTCCGAGGGTCAGCTCTCGGCAGCCACGAATAACGCCAATGTGCCGCTGGGTCGCCAGGATTGTGGCGTGCGCACCTATAGTCGTGGAACGGTTTACGCGTTCTGGCAGGGTGGCGACGTTGTGCCGGGCAGCGTGCTGAATGCAATCTTTGTCGCTCGCTCATTCGACGGCGGCCAGACCTTCGAGAAGGCGCGCGCCGTCGCGCACTTCGACCAGTGTGGGCTGGTTGACCCCGTCTCGGGCGATGTCACGTTCGATGGGCTTGCGGGCGCGCGCGATGGCTCGTTCCCGAGCCTGGACATCGCCAACGGGGCACCCACGGGAGCACGCGCGAGCGATGAGGTGGTGGTGTCCTGGTGCGATGGTCCCACTTCCAAGCCGGGCTCCGCCGTGGTCAATGAGCAGGCGCTGGTGCTGTGGTCGACTAACCGTGGCGCGACCTACAGCGGTCCGGTGGTCGCATCGCCAGCGACGGATCGGCCTGACTTCCCGGCCATCGCCATCGCTCCCGATGCCTCGCGCGTCTACCTCGTGTACGACAACTTCCTCACGCCTTGGCAGGCCACGACAGCGTCCGCCCGCGGACTGCAGGGCGTTGTCCGGAGCGCGACACCTGGCGCTGGTGGCGCGCCTGGCGCGTTTAGCGATCTGCACCGAGGCGCGGTCGGCGATGCGCGCGGCTCGAGCGCGAACTCACTCGCTGGCGAGTTTCTGGGTGACTACAACAACGCAGTTGCCACCACGAGCTTCGGCGTCAGCGTGTGGATCGACGTGCGCAATGCGGCCGCCTGCCCGGCGGTGGATGCGTATCGCCAGAGCCTGAGCACGGGCACGCCGATCGCGAAACCCGCGCCGAACGCGGACTGCCCCGCGACATTCGGCAACTCCGACATCCGCGCCTTTACGACCGCGCCCTGAGCGCATTTGTGGCCAGGGCGAGCGCTCGCGCGCCTCGTCCTGGTCCCAGGACACCTGGGGTGGCGACCTACACTGGCGCTATGGAAACGCTGCAAGGCAAGACCGCGTCAGCGCCCGAGTGGTTGCAAGTCGAGTCCCAGGGAGTCCTCCTTGCGTTCACCAATCCGCCTACGGGAGAGGAGGAGGCGTTCAACGCCGCCTACCAGGAGCACGCGGCCGCGCGTCTGCGCGTGCCCGGCATCCTGAACGCGCGGCGCTACACGGCCGTCGCCGACGAGGGTCCGCGCTACATGGCGTTCTACGATCTGGAAACGCCGGCGGCCGTGCAGCGGCCGGAGTATGCTCGGCTGGCGAGCGAAGCGTCGCCATCCGAACGCGACATGTTCGCGCGGCTGCCACTCCTGGACCGGCGCGTGCTGAAGCTGGTGCTGGGCACCGCGGCGTGGACGGAGGATCCACCGTATATGATGACGGTCGCGCTCGAGCCAGCGGCGGGCACGCGCGACGACTTCATCGCCTGGTACCACCAGGAGCACATTCCCTTGCTGCTCCAGGTACCGGGCTGGCGGCGCTCACGGCTGTTCGAGCAGGTCGAAGGAACGGGGCCGAGCTTCTGCGCCTTCCAGGAGTTCGAGTCTCAAGCGGTGTTCGACGCTCCGGAGTACAGGAAGGCTTCGGGGACCCCCTGGCGCGAGCGCGTGATGGGTGGTGTGACGCGGCGCGAGCGCCACATCTTCAAGCTGCTATCGACGTTCCCGCGGCCGCGCACGTAATGTTTCGCCTCTCTTCAAATTTCCTCGGCGCATGCGCCGCCAGTAGTGTCTTTCGCGTATTTGGATCGCCGCTACGCGGCGAGGGTGGGGCTCTGCCCCCCTTCGCCCCCCTGGTGTGAAGCATAGACGCGAGTCTGACGAGTGCCTTGCGGCGCTGCCGCGCCGACTGCCGCGGCTTCAAACGCGCTGCAAGCAGCACGGCACGACCCCGGTTCGCGGCGGACGTCAACTTCGCAAGGCGCTACGGAGCCGTGTGCGTCACCAGCGTGCTGTACCTCGGCCCGAACGGAGGACGGTCGGTAGCCGGCGCGGCAGCGCCGCAAGGCACTCTCGACTCCGGTGTATAGCTGAAACCAGGGGGGTGAAGGGGGGGCGGAGCCCCACCCTCGCCGCGCAGCGGCGATCCAAATACGCGAAAGACACTACTGGCGGCGCATGCGCCGAGGATCCTGAGTGCGAGGGAGCGCATACACTGTTCCATGCGATTTGCGCTGCTGGCGCTGACCTTACTGGCGGCGGCCGCAGCGAATGCGCAGGAGGGCCCGCCGGAGGTCACCGGGCTGCAGCTGGTTGCCGACGATCGAGCTGCTGGCGGCAACGCTGCGCTGGTTCCGACCAGCCTCACGGGGGTTGACGGGGCGCCGCTGGACCGGGCGGTCAACCTGCCGCAAGGCTTCACCATCGCTCAGGTCGCTA
>Ga0126378_10003815_pt1 | contig 11404 bp, 11 predicted proteins | sample PanSoiMetPlot_23_FD_92587 | JGI IMG/M metagenome (GOLD analysis project Ga0126378, IMG submission 92587) | Tropical forest soil microbial communities from Panama - MetaG Plot_23 | ecosystem: Environmental > Terrestrial > Soil > Tropical forest > Bulk soil | place: Panama | collected 2016-02-17
CGGCTTCTGCGCTTCTCGCTTACGCACTCTCCGAGTGCGCGCGCTGCGATGCTCGGCGCCGGACCACGATCTGGCGCACCTGGCCACCAACTCGCTCGCCGCGAATCGGTGGATCCCGGCTTATCCGAGCGCGGCCTTCAGCACGCGGCACGCCCGCAGGGTCACCCACTTGCTGGCCGACCGCTTGCGCTCGAACGGCACCCAGGTGAGGCGCTCGTACGCGTACTCGTTCTTCCAGCGGCCCTGGTCGTCCTGCCTGGACAGGACGAACTCGATCGCGTGCGCCAGCCGGGGGTCCCCGGCGTGGCCGAGTTCGGCGAGCACCTCCAGGTTCTGCAGCATGTCGGCGACGTAGCCGGACGGGAACCCGAGCTTGAACCAGTTCGGGCTCACCCGGCTCCAGGCAGGGTAGTCGGCGACCGCGGGGTCGCGAGAGAGCAGGAGCTCCACGCCGTCGGCGATCGCTCGACGCACGGGTCGTGTCCTCCGCCGCGGCGGGATCCTCGCCAGGCCTCGCAGCGCCTTGATGGCGCCCCACGCGCAGGGCAGCCCGCCGTTGATCCCGCACGAGAACCCCGGCCCGCTCGTGGCCCAGCGATACCAGGAATCGAAGCCCTCGCCCGTGATCGATCCCGCCTGCCATTCGACCGCGGCGCGCACGCGCTCGTCGTCGAGCAAGCCGAACCCGACCAGGGCCCGGAGCAGGTTGCCGTGCAGGCAGTGCACCACGCTGCTGTTCCCGCTCCCCATGCCGAATCCACCATTCGGCGTCTGGGTATGCTCCAGGACGTAGGCGCACGCCCGCCGGATCCCGGCGTGGCCGGGATCGGCGCCGAGCTGGTCGAGGAACATCAGCGACCAGACCGTCCCGGTGTACTTGGGCGTGTAGCCCGGGCCCGGCCTGGCCCAGTACCCCTCCGGGTGCTGGGCCGCAAGCGTCGCCGCTATCGGATCGGCCCGCATCGCGGCCGCGCTGGCCCTCCGGACCGCCGGCGAGCTCTCCGGCTCGTCGAGCAGCCACCGCAGGGCCACGTGCCGCACCGCCGGCGTCTCCTCCTCCAGCAGCCACGGGAGCGGGTCGGCGTGCAGCGCCCGGCGCCAGGCTTCGGCGGCCCTCATCGATGGACATCATGCTCTCGCGCGCGGCATGGCTGGACAACGTCGTTTATCCACGAGCTCAGCGGGCGCCCCGGGCTGCGTCAGGCCGGGCCGCGTCGCTGCCCGCGGCTGCGCGCCTCTCGCGCTCGGCGCCGCGCCTCGCGCAGCGGCAGGGGCGTCCGCGATACCTCGCACATGGCGAGCACGACGCCCGCTGCAGTAACCGGATCGGTCCGCCAGCCGGCGGATACGCAGACCGGGCGGACGGACGCCCGGGTGCGCAGGCGGAACCCGACCAGCCTGCCGTCCCACCGGAGCTCGGAGCGGTCGCCCCGCTCGGGCCCGGGCCCGGCGGCCGCGGCGGCGAGCGCGCGATCGGTCACGCCGATGGTGGGGATGCCGACGGCCGCGCCCAGGTGGAGGGCCAGGCCGGCCCGTCGCGGATGGTCGCGGCCGGTGGCGTTGACGAGGAGGACGTCCGGCGTGCTGCGCAGGGCCCGGACGGTGCGCTCGAGGAGCGGCAGCTGGCGGAGCGCGAGGTAGCCGGGCTGATAGGGGGCGGTGAACGTTCCGGCTGCCACGACCTCGTCGACAACCTCGCCGCCCTCGACGACGACGGCCGCCGCCCACGCCGGATCGGCCGCCGTCCCCACCCCGGCCAGGCCGTGGAGCGGGGCTGCGAACACGCCGCCGACGCGCAGGCGGCGGCCTTCCGGCGGGCGCCAGGGGGCAGCTCTGTCCGCCGCCATTGCGAGCCGCCGCTGGAGCGCCTCGAGCGCACGGGCGCTGGGGCCCGGGGCCTCGGTCGTCAGCGGACGATCCCCCGCCGTCTCATCGCTGCCTACAACGATGGACCAGCGGGGGCTCAGTCCTCCGCCCGGGACGGGTCCAGCCGCCAGGGCGGGAAGCGCCGGTTCCGGCCGGCGCTGAAGAGGCAGATCGCGTTGCCATCGGGGTCCCGGAGCCGGGCCTCGCGCCAGAGCCAGGGCTGATCGCGCGGGCCGAGGTCGAAGGAGATCCCGGCCTGCTCCAGCGCCGCCGCACGGGCGTCCAGGTCGTCGCACTCGAAGTACACCACCACCCCGGGCGCGGCTGCGACCTGATCGACCCGCTCGATGGACAACGTCGCCTCTCCGTCCGGGCACTCGAACCGGACGTAGTCGGGCAGGCTGTCCACGATCTGGAGCAGCCCCAGCCTGCGGTAGAACTCCGCGGCGCGCGCCACGTCGATCGCGGGCACGGTCACCTGGTTGAGGTTCACCAGCGGCCCTCCGGGCCGGTCGTCCTGCCGCTCGACATCGCCTGCCTGGTGAGGGTACAGGCTGGCCCGGCGGCCCGTCGAACGTGGGGCTCACGCCATACTGGTCCCTGGAGCAGCCCGGCCGGGGGCCGGATGGGAAGGAGCGGCGCGCTGATCGGACCTCGACCTGGAAGCCCATGCTGACCTCGTTCCGCCACGCGCCGTATCGGTGGCTCTGGTTCAGCAACCTGGCCGGATCGGCCGGCAGATGGGCCCTGGTGCTCGTCCTCGGGACCCAGCTGCTCGAGATCACGCATTCCTCCTTCTGGGTCGGCCTCGGGCTGTTCCTGACCCAGGGGCCCGTCCTCCTGATGGCTCCGTTCTCCGGCGCGCTGGCCGACCGGTTCGACCGGCGCACGCTCAACGTCGCCTCGGCAGCGGCCTCGTCGCTGACGACTGCGCTGTTCGCCGCAGCCACCTGGCTGGGCGTGCTGACCCTGCCGCTCATGCTCTGCCTGAGCCTGCTGTTCGGCCTCTCCTTCGTCTTCCAGATGACGCTTCGTAGCACGCTGGTGCCCAGCCTGGTGCCGCCGGCCCGCCTGCTCAACGCCGTCTCGCTCTTCCAGGTCGCGACCCAGGGAGCACAGTTCCTCGGGCCGGCCGTGGCCACGCCCCTGCTCGTCCTGGGGGGCCCGGCGCCGGCCTGGTGCCTGTGCTCCCTCCTCTACGCGGCCGCGGCGGCGCTCTGCGTGGCGGTCGGCGAAGCGCGCGCCCCCGGCCGGCCCGCGGCTGCCCGACCGGCTCTGGCAGCCTCGCTGAGCTACCTCCGAGCGCGGCCGCTCGCCTGGACCGCGATCTGGGGCGTGGCCCTGCACTGCTCGCTGACCATGGCCTACCAGGGCATGCTGCCCATGTTCGTGACCATGGACCTGGGGGGGGACCCGTCCGGGTATGGTGTCCTGCTGACCGCAATCGGGGTGGGAGCCGTCACCGGCAGCCTGTGCCTGGCCCACCTGTCCGACCGGCGACACCGCCCCGCCCTGTTCGCCGCGTCGCTTGTGGGCAGCGGGGCGGCGCTGGCGGTCATGGGGGCCGCTCCGGGCCTCACGGTCGCCATCGTCAGCGGCCTCTTCGTCGGCAGCACGCAGGCCATGTTCATGTCGATGACGCTGGCCCTCATCCAGTCGTCGGTGGACGACGGCTTCCGGGGCCGGGCGACCAGCTTCTACCAGATGATCACGCTCACGCCGATGGCTCTGTTCGGATGGGGCATGGGGGGGCTGGCCGACGTCACCGAGCCCCGGCCGCTGCTGGTGGCCGGCGGCCTCGTGTTCCTGGTCGCGATGGCGGCCTACGCAAGCCGCTCGCGGTCGCTCCGAAGCCTCTTCAGCGGCGAGGGCTGGCTGCCGGCAGCGGACCGCGCGCCGGCCGCAGCATCCGAGCTCCCGCTGTCAGCCCCATGAAGCCCACGTCGCCCGGTCACAGGCCGAGGCGGATCGCCCAGTTGAGATAGAAGACGAGCAGCTTCGGTACTTCGAGCAGGAAGAAGTCCAGGCTCTCGCGTTCCAGCAGGACCACGGCGACGGCGTCGTGATAGACGTGGACGTCCACGACGCCGGCCAGCGGGATCGTCACCCATTCCCTGCTGCCGGCGAAGGCCAGCTGCCGGCTCGTGACGACGAGCGTGCCAGCGTCGACGTGGTGCAGCGCCTGGCGGGGCGCCGAGCCGTCGTGGAACAGGCCGATCCAGTGCCGGATGCCGGTCAGCTCGGCAGGGGGGTTGGAACCGCCGCCGCTGCCGACGAGCGTCTTCCCGGCCGGGGCCCGCGCCAGCTCGGCCGGGACGGCCAGGTACGCGACCTCGTCCGCCTCGAGCTCCACAGGCGCGTCGATGCCCGGCAGCCCATGTGCCGAGAAGTAGGCGGCAAGGTGGAGCGAGTCGAACTGCATCCGCTGCACGGCCTCCGTCCGCAGGCCGATCTCCCGGTCGAGCGCCTCCAGCCGCTGCGATCGCAAGGCCAGGTCGGCCCGCAGCGTCCCCGCCTGTGCCTCCAGCTGGAAGGCCTCCTCCAGCAGCGGCTCGACATCCGGGACGTGGGCGCCCTCCTGCCCGCCGAACTCGACGACATTCAGCAGGCTCTCGCGGAGCCGCGCCGCCGACCGCCGGCGCTCCCTGCGCAGCACCGGCCCGACGAGGGCCGCGAGCAGCCGGCTCCGGCTCTCCAGCCGCGCGATCCGGTAGTCCAGCCGGGAGACCCGGACCGCGAGCAGCTCCGCCCTGTCCAGCCAGGGGGAGAGCTCCGTGGGCACCGGCCACCAGGCTCGCCTGGGCACCAGCAGCGCGCCAGCGTCTGCGCGCCGATCCTCGGCCACCCGCTCGAGCTCGGCGGCCTCCCAGACGAGGCGATCGGTTTCCGCCTGCTCGGCGTACCGGGCGGCGCGCAGCTCGTCCAGGCTGGCCATGGAGACCAGGCCCGCGACGGGGACGTCCACCTGCGGGAAGCCCGGGTTCGCCGGCGGCGAGGCGGCCGCCCGCTCAGCCATTCTCGTTGTTGGTCACCGTGATCTGCGTGCTCACGGTGTTGCTGCCGCAGACGACGGTGATCGGCCAGACCCCGGTCGGCGCCTGGCGCGCCACCCGCCAGGACCAGCTGACGGCGCCGGTGTCGTCAGACGTCGCCGCCAGCAGGTGGGGACCCCCGGTGTAGCCGGCGCTCAGCGTGCAGTCTGTGTTCGGCGCCGTCTGGGCCTGCAGGGTAACGCGCCCGCCTGGGGTCGTCGACAGGGGCGCGCCGAGCAACCGGATCGCGCCGAGGGTGGGCGTGGGCCGCGGCGTCGGACTCGGCGTGGGGGACGGCCGCGGGGTTGGCGATGGCGATGCCGACGGCGGGCCGACGACCGGCACCCCGGACGGCGACGCCGCCGCCGTCCTGTTCCGGCCGGCAGCCAGCCCGGAGTCGGCGCCTCGGGGCGCCCCGACGCCGCCCGGCACCGCGAGGAACACGCCGAGCAGCAGCAGCCCGGCGATGACCGCCCAGCCCCCGGCGGCGGTCAGCTCGTTCGCAGAGCCCAGCACCGGGGCCCGCCGGCGCAGCCCCCAGGCATCGACGCCAAGGAGGACGGCGGCGGGCACGACGACCGCAAGCAGCGCGAGCGCCGGCCGCCAGGGCGACAGCACGAGCAGGACCAGGCCGGCCGCGCCGGCGGCGGCGACCAGGACCTGCTTCCAGACGGGCCAGCCGCGGGCCTCGGCGGCCAGCCGCCGCCAGTGCGCCAGCTCAGGCAGGCGCTGGCCAGCCGGGCGCGGCTCCGTGGGTCCGGCGGCTCGAGCATAGAGCGAGGCGGGAATCGGGTCGGGCAGCGATGCCCGGTTCGGATCGAGTGGATGCAAGGCAGCTATCCTCTATCGCGTCGCTGATCGCGCACATGATGCCGCAACGGCCCTCCCCCAGGAAAGGGCTAGACGCCACTTCAGCCCGAACGCCCGGGCTCGGGCGCCGCGCCCCTGGGTTTGAGCGACTCCCCCGAGCAGGCGGCGGAGCCCGTATCGAGCGCCTGGCGCGACTGGTAATATCGCCCATCACCGGCTGCGGGTCGACGGTCCTCACGGCCCACCTGGCGACCATGGGAGGGCACCATGCCTGTCTACATCATCAATACGACCACCGGCGCCGCAGTCGCGGTCCCCGGTGACCACCCGCGTCTCACCAAGATCGACACCGACCTCTTCCGGGTTGATGACACCCTGACCGACACCACGACGGGCTACATCAGGATCGACCCCGGCATGATCGTCACCATCGGTGACGAGCCGCCCTCCTTCATCTCGCCGGTGGAAGAGGAGGAAGAGGAAGAGGACGAGGAGGACTAGGGGGACCGGGTGTCCGGTCGCGTCTGGTGCGGCCGGGCGAGCTCACCGGCCGCACCCGGCGTCTCACCAGCCGTTGCGCGGCCACGACCCGGCGCCCAGGTTCCTCGCCTCCTCGATCTGATCCGACGGCACCCCCAGCTCGCTGAGCAGCCCGAGGCTGGCCGCTGTCTCCAGGGACACGAGAGGCACCGCATAGCGTTCCGCCACCCCTTCCAGCGCGTGCCAGTGCCGGCGATCCTGCAGCGTGCCGGGGTCCGACTCGTCCGTCCGCCCGGTCTTGCGGCGCCACCACCTGGCCAGCCAGCCCGGTATCGAGGAGCTCCAGGGCCGGTCCGTGAACAGGCACTTCATCGCGGCCCACTCGGCCCGAAACCCCTCCCCGTCGTGCAGGGCCACCGTGCCCCAGCCTGCGATGAGGCCCATCACGTGCCAGGGCGGCTCGGCCGCGCTGCACACCCTGGCCGCGCAGCGCCGGGGGCTCCACACCGCCCAGAAACCGCACTGGCAGTGCTGGCCCGGCGACGCGCTGCACGCCCGCCGACCCGGCGTCAGGCACGTGGCGCGGTTCTCACCGGGCTCCCAGCAGTAGTCGACCGCCCACGATCCCAGGCGTCCGCTTCGGAGCTTCCAGACGCGCCAGCCCAGGACTGGATCGGTCACCGCTCCGCGGTCGAGCCAGCGACGGGTGCCGGCTCGCTCGGAACGGGCTCCTGCTCCGGCTGCGGCGCCGGGACCTCGAACGGCTCGGGTCTCGGGATCACGATCCGCTCCGTCTCCGGCCTGGTCAGGCCCATGCCGGCAGCACGGCGCCCGCGCGTCCCCACGATGCCGCCGCGGGGGTCGCCCGGCCGGCTGTCGGGATCCGCGGCGGGTCCGGCCATCGAGCCGACGGTCGTCCCAGCCGTGCTGCTCAGGTTGCCCGCCGTCTGTGCCATATCACGCGACTCCTTCGTCTTGAGATGGTCTCTCGAGGCCCCGAGGTCGCCCGGCAGCTGGTCCTCTTGCCAGCCACGATATCGGCAAACATGCGGCCGAATGAAGCGTGTAATGTGAGTATTCGATGTCTGAAGCAGGGCAGATGCACGGCCCTGCTCCCCATCGGGAACCCGGCGACGCTACGCTTCGGGGCCGCCTAGCGCGCGGAGCAGACCGTCGGGATCGAGGCGGTGCGCGGTGATGCCGTCGCGGCCCGTCATCGTCTCGGCGGCCAGCAGCGCGTTGAGGATCGCCTCCTCGGTCGCCTCGACCACGGCGTCGAAGAGGGAGGTGATGTAGGTGTTGGAGAGCATCTTCAGACCGACCGTGACCGGCGTGGCCTCGCCCAGGTCGCTCGCCGGGAGGCCACGATTGGCCGTCGAGAAGGCGACGAACAGGTCCCCGCTCCAGTGCTCGCCGACGCCTCCGGCGCGCGCCACGCCGAGCCCGCAGCGCTGGGCCAGGCGGGCGCACTGGGTCGGGATCAGCGGGGCGTCGGTGGCCACGACCGCGATGATCGAACCCGCCCCGGCCGGTCCCGGCGCATCGGCCCCCGGCAGCGGGACGTCTGCAGCCGTGATGCGCTCGCCGACCGGCGCGCCGTTCACGCGCAGCCGCTCCCGGCGTCCGTGATTGGCCTGGACGAGCACGCCGACCGTCCAGCCGCCGACGCCGGCCTCCAGCCGGCGGGATGCCGTCCCGATGCCGCCCTTGAACCCGTGGCAGATCATGCCGGTCCCCCCGCCCACGTTGCCCTCGGGGACGGGACCGCCGGCCGCGGACGCGATGGCGGCGGCCACGTCTGCTGCCGTCACGTGCTGGCCGTTCACGTCGTTGAGCATCCCGTCCCAGGTCTCTCCGACGACGGGGAGCCCCCAGAAGAGGTCCTGGGCCGGCCGGCCGCGCGCCTCGTGGGCGATCAGTGCGTCGCGGACCACGCCGACCGAGTGGGTGTTCGTAAGGGCGACGGGAGAGGTGAGCAGGCCCGACTCCCGCATCCACTCGAGCCCCGTCACCTCGCCGTTCCCGTTCAGCCGGTGGCACCCGGCGAAGAGCGGCTCGCTCCAGATGCTCCCCTCGTGGGGCTGGATCACGGTCACGCCGGTGCGGACGGGTCCCTCGCCGACCCGCAGGGGACCCTCGCCGCGCACGAGGGTCGTGTGCCCGACCCGGACCCCGGCCACATCGGTGATGGCGTTGCCGGGCCCCGGCACGCCGTTCCCGACCCGCACGCCCAGGTCGCGGGCCCTCAAGCCCCGGGCACCGGGGCGCCGACGGCCTCGCCGGCGTCGTCTCCTGTGTCCGCGGCCACCGGCCGCAGCATCACCCAGGCGGTCGTGGGTCGGGGACGCAGGTAGACGATGTAGTAGACCGCGGCGGCCACGACGAACGCGGCCACGATGCCCAGGTCGCGCAGGCTCTGCTGGAGCGCGACGATGACGATGCCGACCAGGGCGACCAGCGGCGGCAGCGGCCAGAGCGGCATCCGGAACGGCCTCACGACGTCCTTCTGGGTCAGCCGGCTCACCAGGGCGGACAGCGCGATCGTCCCGTAGATGATGACGAGGATCACGCCGGTGAACGTGACCAGCGCGGCCAGGTTCGACACCGCCGTGAGGACGGCGCCCACCACGCCCACGAACGCGGTGGCGACCCACGGCGTGCGCAGCGTCGGGTGGATCGCCGCGATCGCGCGGCTGACGGGCCCTGGCCATGCCCGGTCCCGGCCCGAGCTGTACAGCACCCGGCCGAACGCCAGGTTGATGGCCAGCGTGGCGTTGAAGATGGCCACCGCCACGCCCAGGCTGAGGATCATGTTCACGGTCGAGCCGCCGGTCGCGGTCACCATGTACTGCATCGGCGTCGCGGCGTTGACCAGCTTCGCCAGCGAAGGAGCGGAGAGCAGCGCCATGGTGACCGGGATCAGCTCGGCCGCGACCGTGATGCCCAGCGACCAGAAGACGGCGCGGGCGATGCCGCGCCGGTGGCCCTCGGTCTCCTCCGAGTAGACCACCGGCGCGTCGTAGCCGTTGTACGCGTAGATGCCGGTGGCGACGCCGGTGAGGACCAGGGCCAGCGAGGCCGCAGTGGCATTGCCCTTGGCGTCGAAGACGTGGGGCTGGAGGATGGCCGTCACCGGCTGGCTCACGTGCGTCAGGCCGAGCAGCGTGACCGCGGCAACGACCGCCAGCTCCAGGGCGAGGAAGACGCCGGTCACCCACGCGTTCAGCTGGATGGACAGGATGGCGATGCCGGCCGTGACGATCATGATCGCGGCCCCGACCCAGTTGGCGTTGACGCCCGGCCAGATGACGCTCAGGTACTGTCCGGCGCCGAGGGCAATCGAGCTCGGGATGATGATGGCGGTGACCAGCACGCACACGAAGACGACGAAGCCGACCGGTCGGCCGAGGACGCGGGCCACCAGGGCGTACGAGCCGCCGACGACGGGATAGGTGGAGCCCAGCTCGCCCCAGCACATCGCCATGCCCAGCCCGATCACGGCCGCCAGGACGAAGGAGTAGAAGGCGCCGCTGCCCTGGGCCACGAACGCCACCGGGGCGATGATGAACACCGAGGCGGTGGGCGTGATCCCGGAGACGCTGATGGCGACGTTGCCGAGGATGTTGATCGCCCGCCGCAGCTGCGCGCGGTACTGGCCGCCGGCCGGCCGCTCAGCCATAACCCTCCTCCTGCCTCCGGTGGACGGCGCGCCGGCGACCCCGGCGATCGCCCTCATGACGTAGTCTGCGGACGCCCGGCGGGCCTGTCAACGCGCCTTTACCGTGCGTCGACAGAGCAGGCCCTAGCCGGTGGATCCCGGCTTCGCGGGCAGTGGGCCGTGGCGCCTCCCGGCGGGCCAGCCATGTCCTACCGTCTTGACAGCCGCCGGGCCGGCGGAGTAGTCCATAAGAGAGGGCCCGCCGCCGGGCCCGCCGCCAGGGGGGCGATGGAATGCGGCGACCACGATCTCCGGCCGGCCAGCGCGGGCCACCGCGGGGCGGCGTCCGCAACCCACGGCGCACTGGGTCAGTCCGGAGGTGAAGCCCGGCCATGCCGGGCTCGGGAGATGGGCACGATGGCGGTGACGACCAGCACGATCACCGACGTGGAGCGGCGACAGCTCAAGCTGTACTTCGAGGAGACGCGGCCGATGCCGCAGCTGCTGGCGACGCTGCGCAGCCGGCGCGTGGCGCGAGGCTACTCCATCGAGAGCGGGGCCGAGGAGGTCAGAGCCGCGACCGGCCGCACGCTGAGGCAGGAGCGGGGCCCGCTCGCGTTCGCCTCGGAGCACCCGGTCCTGCCGCTGACGGAGGTCGAGGAGGCCATCGTCGCCTGGTCGGCCCTCGGCCCGAATGGGATGGCGCACTGGGACATCGCCGCCCACGGCGGGTTCCACGAGCTGACCTGGATCGCGGGCCGGACGGCCGCGGCCCCGGGCAACTCGTTCGCCCACGACCTGCTGGTGATCAAGGACGACGGCGCGTTCATCTACAACCCCGGCCTCGAGCGCAGCAAGATGGTCGAGATCGAGTCCGAGGCCGACTACGACAAGATCCTCTCCTGGTACCGAACGGGCCTTCACCGGGTCCTGGACCGGCGGCCCGACATCGACTGGGGGACGCGGATCCCCGGCGCCCCGAACGCGTCCCTGTTCGGGCCCTACCAGTTCAACGTCAACCGGGAGGGGACCACCTGGTTCATCCCCATCACGGACGTGGGCTGGCTGTACTTCAGCGTGCTGCTGAACCTGTTCGACGTGTGGCACCTGTACTTCCTCGACGACGCCACGCAGGAGCCCGCCGGAGTGGGGGCGTGGGTCGGTGAGGGCAGGCTCGAGTTCCCGGTCACCATCAGCCAGATCGAGCAGTTCCTGTTCCAGGTCGAGACCTACCCGCCTGGGTCCTACGTCCAGAACATGCGGCTGGCGGCCGAGGCCATGGGGCTCGGCAACTGGATCTTCTGCGGGTTCTTCGACGACCTGCTGATGGGGGCGTTCCCCGACGTCGCGAAGGGCCTCCGGTTCCGGGTCGAGCAGCCGAACCCGAAGGCCCCGGCGGTCTCCGGAGCCCTCAAGGTGTTCGGGGTCGAGGGAGTGAAGGAGGCGACGTACGTGCCGTCGCCGCGCTACCGCGACGGCCGGGCCGTCATCGAGCACATGGTGGAGGAGAAGTACGGCAGCGGCGGCACCCTGGCCCGCGACGGGGACAACTGGATGC
>Ga0126378_10003816_pt1 | contig 11403 bp, 11 predicted proteins | sample PanSoiMetPlot_23_FD_92587 | JGI IMG/M metagenome (GOLD analysis project Ga0126378, IMG submission 92587) | Tropical forest soil microbial communities from Panama - MetaG Plot_23 | ecosystem: Environmental > Terrestrial > Soil > Tropical forest > Bulk soil | place: Panama | collected 2016-02-17
CTCGGAGCATCTGCCGATCGCCCGCATCACCAACATCGGGCGCGCCATCGAAGATCTCAAGTTGCGCAACATCTGGACGGTCGGCCTGGATGAGCGTGGTGACAAGTCCTACGACCGGATCGATTACAAGATGGACTGTGCCCTGGTCCTGGGCGCGGAAGGCCACGGCCTGCACGAGCAAGTTCGCAAAAAATGCGACTTCCTGGTTTCCATTCCCATGCTGGGAAAAGTGCCTTCGCTGAACGTGTCCGTGGCCGCGGGGATTGTGATGTATGAAGTCGCGCGTCAACGACGCTCGCCGTAGTCCGCGCTCGCCAAGCAGGTTGGTTCAACTGTTGATGGCGTAAGGGCGTGGCGGCGGCATCAGGCGAATAGAATGGCCCTCTCCTCGCCGCCACAAGCGGTCAGAAACTTGCCAAAGCATCGTTAGTTCGGGCAAATGATGATACTCGCCGGACCCGCGTTGCTCCCTGTTGCACCGGCTGTCTTGCCCTGAGCCGTAGCCGCATTCGTTGGACTGGTCGGCGTGGGCGGACATCCTCCTCCTCCGGTCTTCTGTGCAGGAACCACTGGATGCGGGCCGGTGTGCACAGGATGCGGGAAAAATCCTCCCGAGCTCAAAGTCGCGGCCGCGCTTGTGGACGCTGCGCTTGCCAAGGGCAGTGTTGGCGAGCTTTGCAAAGGATAGCCAGCGGGCGCGGTCGTAGAGTAAGAAGACCCCGTCTGCGACAAAGTGATCGGCGAAGCAGTCTGGTGTCCAAGATAATTGGCGGGGTTCGTCACACTGGCGCCCGCGGGCACAAAAATGACGTCGGCATTGATGGTAATGCTCGAATCGAAGGTGCCGCCTGTGCCTTGTGCGTTCGGATAAACCGTAATCGTTCCGTTCGAGGCGGCCAGCGAATCCGGCTGCGGCAGGATGCTGGTAGCAATGGCCCCACCGGAATTGTTGACGGTGATATACACATCGGCGGAGGTTCCATTAAAGTTGATCGGACTGATGCTTTGCATGAACAGCGCGTAGAGGACGACTGGAATCGTGCCGCCACCGCTGGGAACTGCCTGGGGACGAAACATGATGGTGTCGGCGTTGCCGGTAGAACTTTGGATTGCGACTCCTTGCAGTTGCACAACCCCAAGACTACCCAGATCGACCGAAGCTCCGGAACCTGTCTGAAACACGTCATAGCCGGAGCTTTGGGCTGACGCGAGCAGAGAGCCCGCAAGCAACAAAACGGCCAGCGCTGCCACTTGACCTGGCAACTTGTAACGATTGTTTGTGATGAGAAGTTTCACTTTGGCGCACTCCTTTCGTGTGTGGTAATTACAGCGCCATTGACAAGCGGCGCGCTTCTCCTGGATTGCTAAGAGTTGACTTGCGTAAAGGCGTGGCGGCGGGATCAGGCGATAGAGTGCCCTCTCTTCGCCGCCATAAGCGGTCAGAAACTTTACCAACGCGTCGTTAGGGGCATTTAGCGATGACGAGATCACCCGTCGCCCCGCTATTGCTCACGGTTGCACCTGCTGTCGTGCCCTGAGCCGTATGAGTTGGACTGGTCTGCATGCCCGCACATCCCCCTACTACATTTGTTCCAGTGTTCTGTGCAGGAACCACTGGATGCGGGCCGGTATGCACCGGCCGCGGGAAAATCCTCCCGAGCCTAAAGTGGCGGACGTGGTAGTGGATGCCGCGTTTCCTGATGGCTGCAGCGGTGTTGCCGTGCTTTGCAAGGGATAGCCAGCGGGCGCGGTCGTAGAGTAAGAAGACCCCGTCTGCGACAACGTGATCGGAGGAGCCGCCTGGCTTCCAAGATAATTGGCGGAGTTCGTCACGCTGGCGCCCGGGGCCACAAAAATGATGTCGGCATTGATGGTAATGGTCGAATCGAACGTGCCGCCTGTGCCTTGTGCGTTCGGATACACGGTAATCGTTCCGTTCGAGGCGGCCAGCGAATCCGGTTGCGGCAGGACGCTGGTAGAAATGGCCCCGCCAGAATTGTTGACGGTGACATACACATCGGCGGAGCTGCCATTAAAGGGGATCGGACTGGTGCTTTTCATGAACAGCGCGTAGAGGACGACCGGAATCGTGCCGCCACCACTGGGAACTGCCTGGGGACGAAACATGATGGTGTCGGCGTTGCCGGTAGAACTGGTTTGGATTGGGACTCCTTGCAGTTGCACACTCCCAAGAGTACCCAGATCAACGGAAGCTCCGGTTCCTGTCTGAAATACATCATACCCGGAGCTCTGGGCTGACGCGAACAGAGACCCCGCAAGCAACAAAACGGCCAGCGTTGCCACATGACCTGGCAATCTGTAACGATTGTTTGTGAAGAGACGTTTCACTTTGGCGCACTCCTTTCGTGTGCCGTATTACAGCCCCATTGGCAAGCGGCGCGCTTCTCCTGGGTTGCTAAAATGTGGATTGCTAAGATATGGCGAAGGGACAGGAGCCGCAAAACGCTCTGAGTCGATGAAGGTCAACAAATGGTTGATGGCCTGCCTATTTCCCAGGCCGCAAGCGCGCCTTGATCTCGATAGAGAGATCGCCATTCCGGGTGTTGGTGAAGCGCAGTTTGATCCTGCCCTCTTCGTCGAGCGCAATCACAGCGGGCGTGTTGACGGAAGTCAGCATCCAACCGGCGGGCAGCGTGACGAAGTTCAGCGGGCGCCCCAGGGTGCGCGTCCAAACCAACTCTCCATCCTTTAAGACATAGCCTACGGGATCGGTGTAAGTCTCTTCTACGCGAATCCTGGCCGACTGGCCCTCGCCGATGGCGTGCTCCAGATCGCCCTGCACGGCGACTGAATCCGGGGCAACCTTGTTCGGGTAATAACCCAGGGCGTTTACGTCCTTGCCGGGCACGGTATAGGTCTTGAGCAGCTTGCCGCTGTCCAGGTCGGTCATTTTGGCGTCCGGAGAAACCACGCTGCCTTTGCGCACAAAGCTGTGCACGTATTTCTGTCCAGGACGCGTTATGGTCAGATCATGGGAAATGTGAAATTGATGAGTGGATGGATCGAGAAGCCAATAGCTGATCTCGCGGTCCTGCTCAGCGCGATGAAACGATTCCTGCTGTGCGAACGCGACGGCTGCCGCCAAGGCCATCGCCAAGACAAATAGCTTCTTCATGGCAGCCTCCGCGCTACGATCTTGACCGGCAATTGATCGTCGCGGTCGTTGAGAAAGCTCAAATGAATGCGGCCATCGGCGTCGGTGGATACAATAGCCGGCGAAGCGCTCCCCACAAGCTCCCATCCCTTGGGCAGCACAACCACGTTGCGCTTGATGCCCAGCGGACGCTCGAACACAAGCTGCCCGTCTTTAACGTAGTACGACGGCGCATCGGTGTAGGTCTTGAAGATGCGAATGCGGGTTTGGCCGCCCTTAGGTACCGGCCCGGGCAGATGAACGCGGATGAACTGCGCATCGTCCTTGGTTTCAGCGGACACCAGCCCCGACGTTTTAGCTTCCTTACCGCTGACTGTTTCGAATTGCAGTTCCTTGCCGGTGCTGCGCTCGATCACATGCTCTTTCGAAGCCGTGGAGCCGGGACGAATGGGGTTGAAGAAGAACTGAGCGCCTTCGCGGTTGGCGGTCACATCGTACGTGATGGCGAATTGATGGCTCTCCGGCGGCAGGAGATCGTAGAGAGTAAACTCGTCCGACGCCGCGGCCGGCGCAATCAGCAGGAATACAAGTAAAAGAGTTCGTAATCGCATGTAACGGCAGAGGAGTGTATCACAAGGACAGCAATCGGCAGCTGGCAATAGCTACATCACGAGCACGAGTTCATGCGAACAGCTCACGCCCGGATCAGTGTCCCCACGTTCTCGCCGGCCAGGGCGCGGGTCAGATTACCGTGAATCAGGCCGTTCACGATGCGGATGCTCTTGGCCTGCCTGGCATGGGTCATGAGCTTCAGCACAGAAGGTTCGATTGGCAGCGTCGAGATTTCTCTCTGCAGTAATTCCGCGGCGGTGATTTCGGGAATTAACTCCGCCTGGGGGTTGGCTTTGGGGTCCGCGGTGTAGAGGCCATCCACGTCCTTGATAAAGATCAGGCTGCGAGCGCCGAAGACCTCTGCGACCAGAAAAGATCCGGCATCGCTTCCGTGAGGCGGCAGCTTACCGACCGCCGGTGGATGTTCCCAAAGCGCATACGGAGGAATTCCATTGAAGACCGCGCCACGAGCCGCCGCCAGCATGGCCGGCAGCAGTTGCACCACGAAGGGCGCCTCCAGATACACGAATCCATGTTGCGCCAGCAGGCATGAAACCATGTACGCGTTTTGCGCCGCATCCTTCGCGCTCAGCGTTGCCAGGGCGCCGGTGGGCAATCCCAGGTCGAGGCCCACGGAGTAGACATGCCGCGAACGCACGCCCGAGCCTACGCCAATGACCATCCGGTGCCGCGGCTGATTGGCTACGATCTCATCCAGGAGCGGCTTCAACGCGGAGCTGCCGCGGTCGATGATGGAGCGCCCGCCGATCTGGATGACGTTGACATCCGGGAGAATGGGAACTATCTGCGACTCGGTGCGGGCGATCACGTTCTTGTCGACCAGCGATTCCCGCATCAGGCTCGATTGCACGTGTTGCGCGCCGCCCTGTTGTGTGCTCATTGCGCACCTCCATTCCGATAGATAATGGTTCCCACTGGTTCGCCATTCAAAGCCGCCGTAAGCTGGCCGCGCTTGAGCCCATTCACGAATTGAATCTCTTTGACATTGCGCGCGCGCGCCAGGAATTCCAGTACCGCGCGTTCCACGATCAGGTCGTTCAAGTCCAGGGCCAGAAGCTCTTCCACGCTGATGCGCGGGATGTACTCGCACTTGGGGTCTTTCTTGGGATCGGCGGTGTACAGGCCATCTTCGTCTTTTACGAAGATCATTTTGCGCGCTGCGAAAACCTCGGCGATCAGAAAACATCCGGTATCGGTGCGCTGCGGGGGAATGCGTCCCTTGTCAGGATTCTGCTCCCACAGCTTGTACGGAGGCATGCCCTGGCAGATCACGGCGCTGCGTTCCATGAGGTAGTGGGGCATGGTGTTGAATCCCTCGGGCTCAATGAACGGAATGCCGTGTTGCGCCAGCAGATAATGCAGCATCTGCGCGTTCTGCCACGCCACTGCCGTCCCCAGCACCGTCAGCACGCCCACGGGAAGTCCGAGATCGATCGCCAGGCTGTAGATGTGGCGGGCGCGAGTCCCGGCTCCCGTACCCAGGATCATCTTGTGCTGTCCGAGGTTGGAAACAATCTCTTCAACCAGCGGGTAAACGGCTTCGCGGCCGCGATCCATGATGCTCTGGCCGCCGATCTTTACCACGTTCACCCAGGGCAAGATGCTGTAGTTGGGCGTGGCTTCGGTGGCTTGCATCACAGCAGCGTCGCTCAGAGAGCCTGAAACCAGCCGTTTTCCCAGTGCCGTCAGGATCGGGTTGTCGTCCATGTCTTGATTACCTCATTCGATCATCGAAGAACAAAAACGTGCAGCTCAAAGCTGTGTGTTTCAGAAAACATTTCGTCCAGCGAGCCGCAACTCTTGTCTGCCCAAGCGCCTAATCTCTTCAAAGCTTCGGCTTGTACGGCGCCCGGCAAGGCCGAAAATCGTGCCCCGCTGCCGTGCCGGTCCAAAAACTCACGAGCTGTCCGCTGCGCGGTCCATGATGCTGCCGTCGAGCGCATGCTTCGCGTAGACTGCGCGCCCAACCATTCCAACGATTGTTCGCGGGCTTCCTTCGAGCCATGCGCTCCGGCACCCATTTCTTCCAGAACCACTGCTAATTGCTTCTTCATGCGCGCATCCACGCCCTCGGGAGGAGTCACCGTCTGCCCCACGATCACGCACCCGCCACGCGCTGCTACCCGCGCAGTCTCGGATAAGAGGCTGCGCCGGTTGTGGGCGCCGCTGAGTACCTGCATGAGCAACACCAGCTCAAAAGAGCCATTTGGGAATGGCAACTGTCCGCCATCCGCCTGCAGCAGACAAGCGGCAGGATTTCGCGCATGGAATTCGCGCAGCATGGCCAGTGAAAAATCAACTCCCACGTAGGCGTCTCCCGCTTCGACGAAGGCCCTGCCAATGCGCCCACTGCCTGCGCCCAGGTCCAGCACGCGCGCGGATGACCGTTCTCCCGTGAATTCCCAGATCGCCTTCCGAATCGCCTCCGGAACGCCGCTCGGCAGCGCGCGGTGACGCTCAAAACTGGCGGCGTTGAGATCAAAGGTGGAAGTCACAGCGCTTCAGCGATACCCTTCTGCCTGAAGCTGGAACAGCTCGGCGTAAATGCCGTGGCGGGCCAATAATACATCGTGAGTGCCTTCTTCGCGGACCATACCCTGCTCCAGAACCACGATGTGGTCGGCCATGCGTACCGTGGAGAAACGATGTGAGATCAGCAATACAATCTGCCCGGAAGCCAGTTCGGCGAAACGTTTAAAGGTTGCATATTCGGAGCGCGCGTCGAGCGCGGCCGTGGGTTCGTCGAGAATGATCATGGGCGACTTGCGAATGTAAGCGCGGGCCAGCGCGATCTTTTGCCATTCACCTCCGGAAAGATCCATTCCGCCTTCGAAGCGACGGCCCAGCATCTGCCGGTATCCATCGGGAAGATGGACGGCAAGCGAGTCGGCCTGGGATTTGGCGGCGGCAGTCGTGATCGCCGGATGGCTGGAGGACTTGCCGGCGCCGTCGCTCGATTGAACCAGAAGCCCATCCAGATATTCGCGGACCTCCGTAATCTCGCCCACCCCGATGTTTTCATCCAGGACCAGATCGTAATGAACGAAATCCTGGAAGATGACACCGAACGCGCGCCGCACGGATTCCAGATCGTATTCACGCAAATCCGCCCCGTCGAGCAGAATACGTCCCTCGGTAGGATCGTAGAGGCGCGTAAGAAGCTTGGTTAGCGTGGTCTTGCCGGCGCCGTTCTCGCCTACCAGTGCGATTTTTTCTCCGGGAGCGATACGCAGATTCACATGACGCACAGCCCAGCTATCGCTGTCTGGATATCGGAAGCTTACGTCCTCGAAAACTATCCCCTGCCTGATGGGCGCAGGGACGGTGCGCGCGCCGGGGGCGGAGACAATTGAAGGTTGCATAGCAAAGAAGTCAAGCAGGTCCTGTATGTACAGCGACTGCTCGTAGATGTTACCGGCGCTGAGCAGCATGCGCTCGGTTACGGTCCGGCTGCGAAGAAAGGATGCTGCCAGAAATGTGAGCGTGCCGATGGTGATGAGGCCGTAAAATGCGCGTTGCAGAATGATGACGTACGCTGCGTAATATCCCAGGATCCCCAGCAGCGAGAGCGCAGTTGCGGCAAAGCCTTTGCGAACCACCAGCCGGCGGTTGGCTTCGTAGAACTGCCGCGCCAGCATCCGATAGCGGCTGCCGAGCCAGCCCGCCAATCCGAACATCTGGACTTCCTTGGCCGTCCTGTCGCTGGCGCTCAGGTAGCGAAGGTAATCCAACTGGCGGCGTTCCGGCGTCATGCGATGGAAGAGAGAGTACTCCAGCGAACTGAAATGGGCCTCGCCAAAGAACCCAGGAAGCACAGCCACAATCAGCAACGCCATCAACCATGGACCATAAATAAAGACCGCGGCGGCCAGAGAAACCAGGGTGGCAAAATCCTGGCCTACGGATAACAGTTGCGTGAGCAGACCTATGCGTCCGGTCGTTTGCCGTTGGGCGCGCTCCAGTTGATCGTAGAATGCGGGATCCTCGAAGTGGCGCAGATCAAGATGGGCGGCATGGCTGATGAGCTTTTCGCTGATGTGATGCGAGCAAAGGTCGCCGAACAACCCTTCCACCGCGGTAGAAGCCTTGTCCAGAGCTTCGCCGATCGAGAGGATCAGCAATTCCAGGCCAACCAGCAGCCACAGCCGTGAGGCGTCGGGCTTCCCCATGCGCGCCGAAACTACGCCGTCAATAATCAATTTGGCCACCCACAAAGTCGCAATGGGAACGCCTGCGCGCAGAAGACGCAGCACGATGGTCGCAACCGTGAAGCCGCGATGTGTCTCCCAAACCAGGCGGAGAAACGCAGGAATGGAACGCAGGGCGCGAAGGCGTTCGCGCCACTGGGATGGGCCGCCGCCAGGAGTTTTTGGCGGTAGCTTTTTCAGTTTTGCAAACGGAGGTTCCAAGCTGCCTGTATTATAAGCAACTAAGCGAGAGTCTCCTTGAGCTTGCAAACAAAAACGTCAGTGCGTATAGAACCAGCCAAAACCTTACCGCGGATTTACGCGGTTAATCCCATTCCTCGATGCGCCCATGGCGGACCTCAAGTGAACCGCGTGTCGGGGTAGGAGTGTGTGCGAGCACTACAACCAAAGCCTTGTGCGTCAGAAGAATCAGAGGTCGCGATACATTACGTACGCGTCGGTGTAACCGCTAACAGGGTGCAGGAATGCCTTTGGGAGATTACCCACGATCTGAAAACCATGTTTTTGCCACAGCCGCACCGCCCGTTCGTTGGTGCTGACCACAAAGTTGAACTGCATTGCCTTGAAGTTTCGTCCCCGAGCACGCTCCAGTGAATGCGTACACATCGCACTGGCTACGCCGCGACCTGTGGCTGTTGGCGCGGTCACGTAACCGCAATTTGCCACATGGGAGCCTCCGCCCCGCTGGTTTGCTCGCAAATAGTACGTGCCTAGAACGATGCCCTCATCTTCCGCGACGAAAACTTCGTGCTCCTCGGAAAACCAATACGCAAGAGCTTCTTCTCTGCACAGATCTCGCGGCAAAGGGTATGTGTCGCCTGCCCGAATTACGAGTTCGAGAATCGACCAGATAGCGTCACGATCACTCGACTGCGCGGGACGAATGCTTAGCATGTCTCCATGCTGGCACACTCTCATTGGGACAGTCGACTCCCGCTTATGTGTTGCGCCACATAAACGCATTAGACGCGCATTCGGAAAAACCCATGCATCGGACATCGACCAGCAGGCGACGAGCGCAGTCACCCTCGGGGATTACTATTCCGTTAACTTCCAGTTGGCCGACCATTCAGGGGAAACTTCCCACAAAGTGTGGGCATGCAAAAGGACAAAAAAGATCTGAGCAGACTGAGGACAACAGCATCTAACTTATTCATGGCAGCCGATACCGTGGAAGGCCCTCTCCCCGTTAAAGTGCATCTTGTAAATCCCAGCGACTCCTCATTCGGCGTAGCCGTCATCACTCCACGATGGTTATTCGTGCTTGCCGCCGCAACCCCAACTGTATTCGGAGATCCCGAATTGTGTGATGAAACGTTGGAACCGCTGGATGTCAGGCGCGTAAACCCGGGAGACATCGTCGGCATCGGAATCCACACTGGGAATGCCTTGCGCGGCTACAGCATTGGGCGCATGATGCGCGAACGCGGAGCCTGGGTCATTTTCGGAGGTGTTCACGCAAGTCTCTATCCTGAAGAAGCAGTCGAGCACGGAGGGGCGCATGCAGTCGTGCGTGGAGATGGCGATCTAGCCTGGGGAAAAGCGCTAATCGATTGTGCCAACGGCGACCTAAAGAGAACGTATGAAGGCGGACGCATTGAGCCGGATCAATTCAAAGCGGCACGCTGGGACCTGCTGCCTGCAAATCGTTATATGTGGGCCTCGGTACAGACGGTTCGAGGCTGCCCAAAGCACTGTTCGTTCTGTTCGGTATGGAGGACTGATGGTCAACGACCGCGGCAGCGTTCGACCGACGCGGTGATTGATGAGATCGTCGAGTTGCGACGTAAAGGATTCCGATTTATCGCCTTGGCGGATGATAACTTCTATCCTGTCTCGTTTACCGATTTGAAACTTGCTGAACGACAAGGCAATCAGCAAAGGCTGGCGCAACTAACCGCTTTACGCAACGAGAGATTCGAGCTTATGGCCCGGCTCGCCGATTTGCCCGCAGACCTCAACTTCTTTACCCAGATCACCATGGAAGCCGCCGAGGATCCTCAATTCCTTGCGGCAATGCGCAAAGCAAATATCAAAGGTGCATTGGTAGGAGTCGAGGCGGTTACGGCTGAAGGATTGAAGTCGGTTTACAAAGACTTCAACCGCTCAGGCGAAGATCTTGTCCAACGGCTGCAGAAGTTTCGCGAGCATGGAGTGTACGTCCTGGGCTCTTTCATTTTCGGGCTGCCGACGGACCGGGAAGACACCTTCGATGCCACACTCCGGCTCGCGCAAAGATCGGGTTTGGCGTTCGCTCAGTTCCTGATGCTTACGCCATTTCCCGGAACCGCGGATTTTGAGCGCTGGGAGAAAGCGCAAGGTGAACACGTCCGAAAGATTGCGGGATTCCCTCTTACGCGCTACTGGCTCATTCCCCCGGAAATCCGGCCGAAGATGTTCATGCCGCATCCCTCGATGAGATCGGACGAAATGAGAAAGCGAACCCTGAGTGTCTGGGACCGTTTTTACAGCTTCGGCGCAATTTGGGAACGGTCTGCCTGCGCTTCATCATTGAAGTCACGGCTGATACTTCTCTTCATTTCGAAGCTCTACCGGCAAATGTATGCCAATACTGGCATCGCGACCGACAGCGCTCGTAGAGGCCGGGCCACCACCGTCGCGAAATGGCTGGCAAAGCCCTGCCGGCACTTGTTTGCCGCGCATCCAATGCCGGAACTGAAGGTTCCGAGCGCCGGCAACCACGTTGCTTCTGAATTGCGGATCTCTGCCTAGCCATTCTTTAGTTGCGAGCAATCCGAATTCATTGCGTGCCCGAAGGAGCAGGCTTGTATCGGGAGGTGAACTTGTACAAGAGGAACTTCTGGGCCACGTGCTCGAGAACGATGCCCCATCTTCCCCACGAGCATCCCTCGTTGATGAGCCCCAATCACGGAACACCCGGCAACGGCCTCCTTTTGTTCTTTCGTGTCGATGATTTCGACGTAGCGCTGCAAAGGGCACGCTCTCTCGTCAGCCGGCTTGAAGAGGAGCCACGCCTCAATTCGAACACTCGAACGAAGGAGTTCTCGCTCCGAGATCCGGACGGATATTACGTTACGATCAGTGCGCTCTCTGGGGACTAAAATGCGAACAATCTGAGACGCCGTCAGCGTGGCTTACTAGTCCTGGTGACGGACGATCTATGAAGAACTTCTTATTTTCAAAATTGGCCGGAATCCATTGGTATTTCTCAGCTCATGAAAAAAGGCTGGTAGGGAAAACGTAGCGTGCCTCTCGGATGTTCTTTCTTCACCAAGGCATGCGAAGGCGATCTCGGGCTGGGCTTGCCTAAGGAACAGGCTTTGCGTGCCGGGACGTGAACTTGTGCAAAAGGAACTCCTGGGCCACAGCGGCTACCATGCGCCCGCCCGCTCCAATTAAGGCATTGCGGACGACCAGGTTCACGCCACGATCCTTGTCCGGATAGTAGGCATTCGCGATGGCGCC
>Ga0126378_10003817_pt1 | contig 11403 bp, 9 predicted proteins | sample PanSoiMetPlot_23_FD_92587 | JGI IMG/M metagenome (GOLD analysis project Ga0126378, IMG submission 92587) | Tropical forest soil microbial communities from Panama - MetaG Plot_23 | ecosystem: Environmental > Terrestrial > Soil > Tropical forest > Bulk soil | place: Panama | collected 2016-02-17
CACCGAGTAATTCACGCATCAAAGGCCTTTGATCCGCCGGGCCCATTCCGGGCTGCAGTTGCTCCAATTTTCTCTGTACGTCGAGCGCGTCGAGGGTTAGATTCCCCCGCGAAGGGTCATAGTAGGCGTAGAAGTAACCAGCCTCCAGATAAACCAGTCCGGCAACTCTTTCCGGATGTCTCGATCCGATGGAGCTGAGTTCCTCCCCCGCAATGGAATGTCCCACCAAAATCGGCCGATTAAGGCCTAACGAGTCGATTACTTCTAGCACGTCGTCACCCAACCGATCAGCTAAATAACCGGAGTCCGGCACGCTAGATGCGCCAAATCCGCGCCGAGTGATGCCGTACACGTGATATGTGCTGATCAGTTTGGGTGCAAAATCGTCGAATACATGAGCGGTATTACCGAGTCCCGCCAACAACACAATCGCCCGGCCGGAGCCGCCCCAATCAAGCACCTCCAATTTGACGTTGCGATCGACGGTTACAAAATGAACGGTGTGGGGCGATTCGTCTCGGGCCTCAGCCGTTGACTGCTGTTCTTCGCTGAAGGTCTCATCATTGGCGATAGCTCCGAGGCCAACGATACCGTCTCGTTCGACGGGAATCACATCGACTTGCAGGTGGTTGGAGATGAGGTGCGACTTGTCAGAGGCGTGAGCAATCGGTCTGGGTGAATTGGAGGAAAAGTAATTCGCGTTCGTGCTCGGCGAAATTTGTTGGTTTGCATGAAACACGCTCTCAAGAATGGTCAAGTTCACCACGTGAATCCAGCTATAGCGGATTGCGTAGACGGTCGTGCAGAACAGAAGGATCGAGAGCACCATCCCATGAACGATTGCTGACGTGCGAGGCCGAAAATTATCGAGCGTCGCAAATAAAGGAGCACCGTTCGCGGTTTGCTGGACCACGGAGGTGGTAGTTAGGCCGATCCCGAAGTGTAGTCGGAACGTCCATTGCCGCCATACGGAAAGAAAGGAATCGAGCACGAGCCCAAACGCAGCCAGCGTACCTCTTTGCTGGTCGAAGATGTAAAGCATCTCGCCTCCGAAACGCTGGCGAAAGCTGGAGGGGTGCAAACGCACGGCACAACGATATAGATGCCTGAGCATCAGATGCTCCTACGACTTGGGCTTCGCAGTCGGAGGCGGGCTTCGCGAACAACTTGTGTCAGGCGTGCTGTCTCGGCTTTGAGGATATCCCGCCCTGCGTCGGTAAGTCGATAGTACCTCCGGCGAGGATCGTCATCTCCGCGCCGTCGTCCCAATTCCTGAACCCATCCACCGTGAATTAACTTCTGCAGATTGTCGTAAAGAGTGCCCGGGCCAATTCTATACAGGCCATCTGATTGCCGTGCGATCTCCTGCATGATTCCATAGCCGTGGAGGTCATCTCCTGCAAGTGCGAGAAGAATGTGCAAGGTAGGCGGCGATAAAGGCCGAGAGGAATCTAGTCGACTGGGCATACTCGTAAACAGATATATCGGAATCCGAGCGATATGTCAAGAGCTAACCGCAATAGCAATAGCTGGGTTCTTCGTGACGCTAAATGGTTTTTCGGATTGCTTACTAGTCTAGGAGCCCAGCTTCACGATTGCCTCGAATTTCTCAGCCACAACAGAGCAGTTGTGTGGCATGCTCATGGGAACTGAATGAGGAGTGGAAAGAGAGTATGTGGTGTGATCTTCTGGGCCTCATATTGCTAGCCTTTGCCGCAATTCGCCTCGGGGCTGCCGAGGCTCCGTTTGGCCGCATGCTTTTGCCGATCGAGGTGCTAGGTGCGGATGGTACGACAGAGAGCCGAACCGTACTTCTTGATGCAGCCGGGAGCGAGTCCGTAAGATCCCTCTGGTTGCAGGTGCATGGTTTACGGTATCCAGAGCAAGCGAGCGTTCAGGTCAACTCAGGCCCGTGGACTCCTATCGCAAACGACACCGTGACCGTTGCCTTTCCCGGCAGAATGTACGGTGGTATCGGTGGCGGCTTCGCAACCCTCGTGCTGACTCTACAGCTCCCGACTGGTACCGTTGTTGTCGGGAACAACACCGTTCGTTTTCGATTTAACCGCACTGACGGTCTCGCTAGTGGCTATCGTGTCCTTGCCTGGAATTTCTTGACAGCCGAAGGAAGCCAGGTGATTCCACAAACAACCTTTGAGGAAGATGCACCTGAAACCTGGACGCCTCCTAGAACCGATTCGGCGTCAATCCGCGCGGGGCAGGAACTCTGGCATACGGCGGCACTTGTAGCCAGCAGTTTGCCCGACAGCTCGAGTATTCGAGCACACTGCTCTGATTGTCACGCACACGATGGGCGCGACTTGAAATACTTCAATTTCTCAAATGCGAGCATCGTGGCTCGTTCGCGTTTCCACGGTCTGACTACTCTCCAAGGTGAGCTGATCGCCAGTTTCATTCGGAGCTTGCAGGTTCCTAATCCGGGTCGACCCTGGAATCCCCCATACCAACCCGGTCCGGGGTTAGACGAGCGGCCAATTTCGAATTGGGCATCCGGTGCTGGACTTTCATGGGTTCTCGATCAAGACGTGCACAGCTTGAAGTATCTGTTTTCTTCGCCGAGCATGCACGTGCACGAGGCAACTGCTTTCACACAGACTGACTCTTCCGACCTCCACCAACTGGTCTCGCAGATTACACCTGCCGTCTTTCGTCCCGATGGTAATCTCAACGTTCGCGAAATCCCGATTGCCATGCAGTTACCGGACTGGAGCCAGTGGCTGCCGCGAATTCATCCTAAGGATGCCTGGGGACCGGATTTCGATCACAGTAATTTCGCGACCATGTACGACGGGACGCCGGTTCAGGGGAGCTGAGACTCAAGGGCAAAGTTTCGCTTCGTGCGCTCCTGACATCATCTCTAGCTTCCGATTCAAATCTTCGCCCTATAGTTCCCGCTTTTGCCCGATGGTCGAAGGCGCGGCGGGCTTTCCTTGGACCCCACATAAAAGCAAGAACAATTTGGTCAAAGGAACTAGTAAGCAAGGTCTACTCAACCCAGCTCTGGCAACTCATGAAGACCTGGGAACTGACTCAGGAGTTCGGTCTCGAAGGGAAGGGGCGACTCTTGTTTGGTGAAACTGCCGAACCACGCACCTGGTGCAACACCGTTCCGGCAGACACTGCTCCCGCTGCAGCCAACATCCCAGATGGACCGAACGGCGTCGGAGGCAGCGCATTGGAAAACGAGTATCTGTCGGCAGCCTGGTACGAACTCCAGATTTTGCTGAACAGCGGTAACCATCAACACCACGATCGCTTGCCTGTCGATTGGGTCTATCTCATAAGCCAGTTCCACGACTTGTATATCGAATCACACAATCCTGAGCCTGTGCGTCTCCTTGTCGCGGTTACCAAAGCGCTACAATCAACCGATGCTCGCCTAGGCCCCGACAATTACAGCGAGGGTTGGAGACCCGAGCAAAACGTTGACCCCCGTATCATAGTTAGTCCCTATTGGGCGCCCATCTTCAAGCCGTTCCCCTTCGAGATAAGACGTGCAATTGCCGAGTCACTACTTTCAGCTTGGATGGAGAAAACGCTGAGCTACAGCATCGCGGAATACCTGCCATTTCCCTTTATTCCGCGCGACCAAAATTCGCGCTTATACACGGACGTTAGCGGCGGAAAGGTGTGGGAGGCGGCAAGAGACTTCCACTCTGCAGGCGTCTCCAACGATCTGGTTGAGCGCTTAGTTATTTGGGGCATTGCGTACAACGGCCGCGCGGCGGCTATTCAATATCACTGATTCGCTCACGTCCAGCAATCCCTGCGTCGATCACGAGTTCCCGACAGCGGTATTCGAAATGTCGCAGATTGGGAGAGGTAATCTAGCTTTTCGCACACACCATCCAAAGGAACGGTCTCCGTTAGATCCCTTATGCCTTGAACTTATAGCCGGTGCCCAGCACATAAAAGAATTCCGGCCGTGGTTTGCGGTTACGGGCCGACGGAGTGAGTAAGACTACGAAAAGCAAGGCACTGACTGTCGGCAGTTATATACATAGAAATGAGCGATCGAACGATCCATAATCAGCGCGACTTCACGCCGGCATTTCCATTTTTGTGGGCTTACGATCTGATCGTCGCTGCTTTTTGGTCGGGAACACACATGGCGTGGCGCCCTCTTACGAGCGCCCTCTTACGACAGTTGGGTCCCCGGCCGTCCGACATCATTGCCGACATCGGTTGTGGCACAGGCTCCTTCCTCGCCTTGCTTGGAGGAACTGCGAAATGGGCAAGGCTCATCGGTGTCGATCCAGACGACAGAATTCTGCACCGCGCACGCCTCAAGCTAGAGGCGGCGGGAATAGTGGTCACTTTGAAACATGGCTACTTGCGAGACGTTGGAGCATTGCTCGCTGGCACTGGCGTCAACAAAATCGTTTCGAGCCTTGTCTTCCATCAAGTTCCGCTGGCGGAGAAGGGCGCAGGTTTATCTTCCATATATTCGGCACTCCCTCCAGGTGGCGAGCTGCACGTTGCAGACAACGGTCATTCCGGCCGGAACAAGAATACTGGTACGCACCATCGATGCCATTGACTCCACCAGAAATCACGCGGGAGATCGCTTCGAGGCTTCTCTCGAAGAGCCGCTGATTGTGGACGGCAACGTGGTAGCCCCAAAGGGCGCAGACGTCTATGGGAGACTAGAAGAATCCAAAGAAACCGGAACGTTCACTGGCAGGTCGCAACTTAGACTCCAGCTTACGGGAATCGTCGTAAATGGCCAGACTGTCGCACTCGTTACCGGAGAATACGAATTGACCGGCAAGTCTAAAGGAGCAAGTACGGCCAGAAGAACCGCCGGTGGATCTGCAATTGGAGGCATCCTCGGTGCAATCGCCGGCGGTGGCAAGGGGGCAGGAATCGGCGCTGGAACTGGCGCCGGGCTGGGTGCCGGTTCGGAAATCAACACCAAAAGTATTCAAGTGAAGATCCCGAGTGAGACTTTGCTGGATTTCACTCTGCAACAGAGTGTGACGATTCCGAAGCACGCTAATACTCAGTTTCAGAGGTAGCCTGTCCAGAGGAGTGATCCAATGAGCATTAAGCCGAGAAAAGTTGATCCGCTATTGGATCCACCCGCTCGCATAGTTTCATAGGCATCGGAGCAAGAATCGGCGGGTGAGAACGTCACCTTTTCATGAGGCTGTGGAGGCGAAACGCTTTCGATATTCGCGAGGGGGAATGCCCAAGGACCGGATGAACGCACTGCGCATCTGCTCTTCGCCGGTGAAGCCTGTGTGTGCAGCAATGGTCTCGATGCAGTCGGTGCTCTCCTCTAGGCGGCGCCGCGCTGCATCAATACGAATTGCTTCTATGGCTTTGGCGGGTGTGCGACCGCGGGTCTGCATATAGACTCGCGCGAAGTTCCGGGGACTCATGTGCACTCGTTGCGCCAACGCCTGAACTCTGAGATCACCTTTCAGATTTTCCACAATCCATTCCTCGAGCCCGGCGAAGCCATCTGATTCCGAGTGGGCTTGTGCATCAAGCAACGCGCTGTATAGAGATTGACCACCGGCACGCTTGAGGTAGACCACGAGGGATCGTGCTACCTGGAGCGCGACTTTTCTTCCCGCATCTTGCTCGATTAAAGCCAATGCCAGATCAATGCCGGAGGTCCCGCCAGCAGAACTCCAGACGCCACGGTCGTGAACAAAAATCGCGTCGGGTTCGACTGTCACATCAGGGTACTCGATCGCCAGACCCGACGCCTGCTTCCAATGAGTAGCCGCTCGGCGCCCAGTGAGAAGCCCCGCAGCAGCCAATAGGAAAGCTCCATTACACACCGAACATACGCGCCTGCAGGCGGGAGCCGTTTTTCTAAACCACTGGATCAAAGTGCGGTCACGGGTGACGTCCTCAACAGAGAAGCCACTGGGTACCACCAGTGTGTCAATCGGCTTTTGCGCGAGGCTGCGCAGTGATTTCGTATCGAGGTCTACTCCGCTTGCCGTCCTCACGCGCCCACCACGGCTGGAGACAACGATGCACGCGTACGCTTTAGCTCGCTGCGGGAGAGCGAACTCCGCAACGCGGAAAGACTCTAACGGTCCGGAAAGATCAAGTAACGCAACCCGAATCCCGCGCGTGATCGCCGGCCGTCCGGGTTGTCCGTGCCGTACCTTCCAAGTCCAAAACAGGCGGAAGCCTTTGCGATGCTAGGCGACAACCGTTTCGGGCTTGACAAGCACCAACGTCGAGCGCCAACGGCACCAGATGCGGCAACTACGCAGCCGAGGCAAAGGACACCACGCGGCGGTACGAGCTCTCGCTTTCAAATGGATTGGTATCCTATTTCGGTGCTGGAAAGACAGAATTGCTTATGATGAAAACAAATATCTTGCCACGCTCGCCCGCCGTGGTTCTCCTCTGGCTGTCCTCAATGTCGCCACTGCCGGGGAAAGGCCTATGAATATTTTGTGGAATACAAAGTGGAAAAATTGTGGAGGTCGATCAAGAAAGTTTAGAAGTTCATTTGACAGACTTACTCAGATGTCTTGTGACATCGCCTGGTTATAACAGTTACAACGGACAGCACACCGCTGGGAACCTGAATTACTCGGTTGGTGTCTTTATTCGCATACTCGAAAGGCGCACCATCCTTCAAGTGACTGCAGATGAAGGTTCCTACCACAGAGACCTTGCCAGCATTTTTGTTGATGTTAGCTTCACTGTGTCTCGGGCAAGCGGACGCGATACCTAAGAACGCGTCGGCAGTTGTGCTGCAGGCATTCGGCACTCACGACGTCGTTATGCTGGGTGAGATCCATTGGAATAAGCAGGAATATCAATGGCTGCAATCCCTAGTCACGAACCCTGAGTTCGCGGATCGAGTGGATGACGTTGTGATGGAATTCGGAAATTCGCTGTATCAGAAGTCCGTAGACCGATACATTGCGGGTGAACCAGTTTCGATTGAGAAAGTGCAGCGCGCTTGGCGTAACACACTCGGGTTGGGTGATCCGCCACCAATTTACGGAGACTTATATAAAGCGGTTCGCGAAATGAACATGCGCCGTCATGGCAAGCATCAAATGCGTGTTCTTTGTGGAGACCCCTACATCAACTGGGACAAGGTAAAGACCAAGGACGACGTCGGACCCTACTTGGGACATCGCGACCAATGGTATGCCGAGGTCGTTAAGGACGAAGTACTCGCCAAGCACCACCGCGCCTTCCTGATCGCAGGCTCAGCCCATTTTCTGCGTAAGGAGGGGAACGGCTACATTGAACCCGAATTGCTTCGGGGTGGGGCAAAGACTTTCGTGATCCTGGCTGGAACGAATGCAGTGAAAGGGTATGACGATCTGGATCAACGATTCGATTCCTGGGCTGCACCTTCGATCGCGCTATTGAATGGGAACTGGGTTGGCGATTTGTTAGCCATACCCGTCATCTCAGGAGGCACTGAAGGTATCGACTCTACTCTGACACTGAAAGATGCCGCTGACGCTCTGCTGTATCTTGGACCCCGCGACAGTCTGATCAGCGTCGAAACTCGACGCGAAGAGGTTGATGGCACCCGGTATGGGAAGGAACTCCTCCGACGCATGAAGATTGTCGGGATGGTTTTGCCTTATATCCCAGACGTGAAGGAGAGCCCGCAGTTTGACAGGCCAGAACCCGGCAACGGTCCGCCGCCATTCAGACCTCCAAAAAGCATAGATACGCCACTCCCCCCAAGACCGCCGAGCCAATAGACACTGTGCGGTTCCCCATCCTCGGTTGGCGAAACATTCGGATAACGCTCAAAACCCTGAATCACACGAAGACACGTGCTGTGTTGGAAATGCGCCGCTGTCGGAGCATGTAGAATATTCGCCTTGTATTCGCCCTGATTTGTGCGCTACCTTCAGTGGGTGCAGCGCAAGAAAATTGACCTCAAGGAAATCTTGGCGGCAATGAACACGACCTGTCCGGGGTGCGGGCACGAGATCACACCCGCAGAGATTCAACGGGTTGATTTTGAGCGGATGATTTGCCCGAAGTGCGGCCAGATTTTCGATGCGAGCAATGTCCGGTAGGCGGACTCGTCGAGCGAGTAGCTGAGAGTTCGATCCCTACGTTTGTTTCCTCGCTGGTCTTGGTGGTGTAGATTCCTTGAGCGTCTGGGCGGTGCAACACATATACCGCTTGGGTCCACATTCTGCCACATGGGTTTCAAGGGGTCACTTGGTACAGGGCTGTCATTCCGGCCTCCATGTGTTCATCGACGCGGCAGTGGAACATCCACATCCCGACAGAGTCAGGAACCATGTCGGCGGTCACGAATTGTGCGGGCAGCAAGGAAAAGATGTCGGTGCGGTGTCCTCCAATGGAAACGACGTTGCCATGCCAGTGGGGGGTATGGATATTGACTTCGCCGCCCAAGGTCATCACATACCAGCGTACGTGCTCTCCACGCTTCATTACGAGCATCGGCAGATTGGTGAACATATAACCGTTAATGCTGGCCTTGAAAATTGGCGGCAGCAAAACCGTGGGCTGTTCCATTGAAATTGCCGTCAACATCGCTCGGAATGAACTCGAGTTTATTTACCGATTTCGGGTCCCTGGGTACCTAGCGAGCACTTGAGGATAACGCTGGAGGGCTCAGGCTTGGCTCACAAGCCCGACCAGATTTGCGTACATCCGGACGCCATAGGCTTGCATGGAGCCGAAAAGCGGCGCAGGGGCGAATCTCTGCGAAAGGCTCTCGCTTATCTCTCGGATTCAGGCCTTAGTGGCGAGGCAAGCAGGATGCCGATCAAAAATCATAAGAGTGGTACGACCGAACAAGATCTGATGGCGTTGCTTTCCACACCGAGCGCAACAAAAATGTGCCCAATTCCGAGCAATCCAAAGGCGAGAGTCCGGCAAGTTGATTTCGTCCTCGGCATCAACTGGAGAACTGCCGTGGACTTCTTTCCGGGCATTCTTTGGACAGTCTTGCGAGCGCAATGGACAGCCACATCTTCGAACGAATCTTGGGCAGAGCACTCGGTCCTGGATTCGCTTTGAAATTGGTTGGCAGGTACGCACGGAGGTCGATTGTTGATCCACCCTTTGATTTCGATCCAGTCGAGATCACTTCATTTACCAGTCGAGATCACTTCATTTACGAGCCGATGCCTTCGCTCACGCTGGACTGACCGAAACTCTATCTTGGGCGCGCATTATAATGGCGAGATTCAATCGGGCGCCATTCTAACCGGGCCCCCTGAGAACAAACAGCCCGACCGCTGCGCGAAATTAATGTTCAAAGGTGACAGCCGAGCCGAGCGCTTTGTAAGTCTTTGCCTTTTTGTCGGTAATCTCTAGAGGATTTTGAGAGGTACCGTGGCGTTGAAATCGATCGGGTGGTGGATCACCTTGTTGGCTAAGGGAACGGACTCCATGCGGGAAGCTACGAGTCTGCTTTTCTTGTTGTTGTGCGCTGCTTTCGCTACATGCCTATGTAGAGCGCAGAGCAGCGGGAAAGCTCCGGATTTGCCTCAGCTAACCCTCGACAGCTTCTCGGCTGGCATTCGAACTCAGGTTCAAGAAGCTTACGACTATGCCCGGGCTCACCCAAAACAGGCAAAGCCCAGCGGAACCTTGGGTATGATCCTTCAGACTTACGGCTTGCCCCGCGAAGCCATAAAGTATTACCAATATGCAGCAGATCTTGCCCCCGACGAGTTTCGCTGGATTTACTATCTGGGACTCGTCCAAGCCGAGCAGGGGCAGTGCGAACAAGCTTCTCTAAATCTTCGTCTGGCATTAGGTATCGATCCAGATTATGTTCCCGCGAAATTACACCTCGCGAATTGTCTCCTTGCCTCTGCTGACTGGGAAACCAGCCAGCGACTCTATACGGAGATTGTCAAGCAGGATGGCGACAATCCCGATGCCTACTACGGCCTAGGCCGTGTCCGCGCCTCTCGTGGTGACTATCTTGTAGCAGCCGAGTCTTTCCAGAAAGCGCTCGCGGTCTTTCCAACTTTCGGAGCAGCTCATTATGCTCTGGCATTGGCCTATCGCGCCGTCGGCGAGACTGAGAGAGCTGAGGAGCAGCTTCGTCTGTTTGAGAAGAATAAAACTGATGCCCCTCCCGCCAATGACCAATTGCTGGCCGAAGTTCGAGCTCTCAATCGGAGTGCAATCTTTCAGGTGCAGATAGGCATCGATCTCGAGCTCCAGGGGAGAGTAGAAGAATCCGTTGCGGCGCATGAGAAAGCGCTGGAAATCGATCCCGACCTGGTGCAAGCGCATATAAATTTGATCAAGCTGTACGGGGAACTGGGACAATTTGAGAAGGCGGAGCAACACTATCGCGCAGCCGTCCAACTCGACCAAGGTTCGGCTGAGTCCTACTACGACTACGGAGTGCTTCTGTTAGGTGCAGAAAAGTTTCAACCAGCAGAGGATGCATTTCGGAAGACCATTGATATCAACCCATATAACGCCGACGCTCACAACAATCTCGGGTACCTCCTCGAGAGGAGAGGCCTTCTTTCGGAAGCCGCGGCAGAATACCGAAGTGCCATTGAAAACAAACCTGGTGATCGCCAAGCGCACTTCAATCTTGGTCGGATACTGGTGAATGAGAAAAAGTACCAGGAAGGAATAGGAGAACTCCAAAAGACGATCGAGCCGGAAGACGACAAAACCCCGCGATACCTCTATGCCCTCGGCGCAGCCTTCGCGCGCTCCGGAGACCGCCAGACTGCTTTGCGCTACATTCGCCGTGCCCGGGAAGGAGCCGCGGCGCGCAGTCAGGTGGACCTGTTGGCCAGCATTGACCGTGATCTGCACGCCCTAGAGGCGCCGGGCATAAAACCGTGAAAGGGTGGGGACGTAGCTCGAAGAGCACGGTTCAAGGTGTAGTCCAGCCATGCAGCTTTGGCCGGCGTGATTTTCTGCAGGCCTTATTCCTGGGGCTCATTGGTAGAAATCATGTATTCGCCAAATCACTTGTCAGTCCCCAGGTCCCACTTTTCCGTGAAATTGCGGCGGAGGTTGGGTTGAAGTTTCACCACTTCACGGGAGCTACCGGCGAGTACTTCATGCCCGAGATCATGGGCTCCGGTGTTGCCCTGTTCGATTACGACAATGATGGTGATCTCGACGTCTATCTAATTCAAGGCTCGACGTTCGATCCGGCCCAGGATCCACGGCATTCGAAATTTCCGCCTGCGGCTGGATGGAAACCTGGAAACCGCCTCTTCCGCAACCTGCTAAGCGAAACCGGGAAGTTGCAATTTGTAGATGTGACCGATCAAGCCGGTGTCGGACACGTGGGATACGGAATGGGAGTAGCAGTTGGAGACTACGACAATGATGGCTTTCAAGACCTCTACGTCACAAACTTCGGGCACAACGTGCTGTATCACAACAACGGAGATGGGACGTTCA
>Ga0126378_10003819_pt1 | contig 11400 bp, 5 predicted proteins | sample PanSoiMetPlot_23_FD_92587 | JGI IMG/M metagenome (GOLD analysis project Ga0126378, IMG submission 92587) | Tropical forest soil microbial communities from Panama - MetaG Plot_23 | ecosystem: Environmental > Terrestrial > Soil > Tropical forest > Bulk soil | place: Panama | collected 2016-02-17
CATGGTGAAGGCAGGAGTGATGATGACCATCTCGACGCCGGTTTCCAGGTAGGCGCGGCAGAGCAGGTCGATGGCTTCGTCGCCGCCGTTGGTCAGCATGAGTTCCGCCGGGGTCACGCCAACAAAATCCGCCACCAGCTTCTCTCCGGGCTCGCGAGGCGCATACAACGCGAGCGTCTTCGCGTCGAGGCTGCGCAGTTTGTTGATCACGCGCGGCGAGCAGCCGGTGGTGTTCTCATTGAGGTCGAGCCGCAGCGAGGTAGGAGATTCCTCGAGTGGCGAGTCGTATTCGCACGCCTCACGCACGCATTGTCGTGGTTTAAGCATGTGTGCACCTCAATCGAATGGATTCTGCGTGAGCCTTCAGGCCCTCGGCCTCCGCGAGGGTGACGACCGCCGGAGCAATCGCGCCGAGGCCGCTGCGGGAGAGCTGCTGAACTGAGATGGTCTTCAAGAAGTCCTGTACGCCCAAGCCGCCACGGAGGCGCGCCGCGCCTCCGGTAGGCAAAACATGGTTCGGCCCCACGGCATAGTCGCCGGCCGCTTGCGGCGAGTAGTCGCCAATGAAGATCGAGCCGGCGCTGTGGATCTCGGGAAGATCTTCTTCGCTCACGGTAATGTGCTCCGGCGCGATGCGATTGGCGAACTCAAGGGCCTGGTTGCGCGAGCCGGCGATCACAATCGCGCCCTTGCGTGAGAGTGATGTCTTGGCAGTACTGTTGCCGGCTGCTTGGGCCTCGACCTCCTGTCGCACAGCCTGGGCCAGGCTGCTGGAGGTGGTGATGAAGACGGCGCAGGCCTCGAGATCGTGCTCCGCCTGCGCTACCAGGTCGGCGGCGATGAAGCGGGGATCGCCGCGATCGCTAACGATCACGACCTCGGTTGGCCCGGCCAGGAAGTCGATGGCGCAATCGAAGGCAACGGCTTTCTTGGCGGCGGTCACAAACAGGTTGCCGGGGCCTACGATTTTGTCAACGCGCGGCACGGAGCGTGTCCCATAGGCCAGGGCGGCGATGGCCTGCGCGCCGCCGATCCGGTAAAACTCGCTTACACCGAGAAAGAAGGCAGCCGCAAGGGTCTCTTGCGCTGGGTGCGGCGAGGCTACGCGGATCTCCGGAACGCCCGCCACCTGCGCGGGAATCACCGTCATCAAAAGGGTCGAGGGCAGGGGATATCGGCCACCGGGAACGTAGCATCCCGCAGAACGCAACGGGCGCAGGACTTGCCCGACTTCAACTCCGGGATGCGGAAAGAGCCGCCAATCTTCCGGCTTCTGCCGTTCACAATACTGCCGAATGTTGACAGCCGCAACCTGCAGGGCTTGTTTGAACTTGTCCTCCGCGGTGGTCCAGGCTTTTTCCAGTTCGCCTTGGCGGACTCTGAGCGGTTGTTTCGGGCCGAGCCCGTCCCATTGCTGGGCATAGCGGCGGAGCGCGCGGTCGCCGTGCTGGCGCACGTCGGCGACGATCCGCCGCGCCTTTCCTTCCACCTGCGCCAAGTCGGTAGTTCCGCGTTTTTCCAGCTTGCGGATGAAGGTCTCCGCGGTGCGGGCTTTTAAGATTCGCATCACAGCACCCTATACCCCGAAGCGGAGCTTCTGAAACCCCGATTCCCGTTAGGGAGAGGGGTCCCTACGCGTGCGACTGTGTTGAAAGAGCATCGTGACGGTAGGGTCCCCTCAGTGCGCTTCGGGGTGTAAGAAGAAAACATCACAGCACCACCTTGTTCAGCGGATACTCGACAATGCCTTCCGCGCCGGCTGCTTTGAGTTGAGGCATGATGCGCCAGGCCGTGGTCTCTTCAATGATTGTATTCACCGCCACCCACTCGCTGTCGCTGAGAGTGGAAACTGTGGGTTTCTGCAATGCCGGCAGCACCGCCAGGACGCCGGGCAGGCTCTGTTTGCGGACATTGAGCATCAGGCCGACGCGTCCTTGAGCGTAGATGGCGCCGCAGAGCATGAGGGCAAGGTTCTCGATCTTGTTGCGTTTGGCGGAATCGACCCAGGCGTTCTTGTTGACGATGAGTTGGGTGGACGATTCCATTACGGTGTCGATAATGCGCAGGCGATTGGCGCGGAGCGAGCTGCCGGTTTCGGTGATCTCGACGATGGCGTCGGCCAGCATGGGCGGCTTGACTTCCGTGGCGCCCCAGGAGAACTCGACTTTGACCTGGACATTGCGGGCAGCAAAGAAATTTCGCGTCACGTTGACCAGTTCGGTAGCGATGATCCTGCCATCCAGGTCTTCGGCTCGCTGGAAGGTCGAATCTTCAGGGACGGCCAACACCCAGCGCACCTTGCCCAAGCTTTGCTTGGCATAGACCAGGTCGGCGGCGGTGATGACCTCCAGGCCGCTTTCGACCACCCAGTCCTTGCCGGTGAGGCCGCACTCCAAAACGCCGTGCTCCACGTAGCGCGCCATCTCCTGAGCGCGAATGAGCATACACTCGATCTCAGGATCGTCAGTGGTCGCGAAGTAGGAACGGCTGCTGGTGTAGACATTGAGTCCGGCGCGCTTGAACAGCGCGATGGTGGACTCCTGGAGGCTTCCCTTGGGTAGACCAACTCGCAGCTTCATTGCCTCGCCTCCGGAGTCCCCGGCAAGCCCGGTTTTGGCTGGCTGGGGTTAGCAAGCTTCACCGGCAGCGGCTCAGTGAAGCAGGATTTCGAGCCGGTGTGGCAGACCAGCCCGTCGCCCTCTACAAACACGCGGAAGAGAAGAGTATCGCGGTCGCAATCGGTCAGGGCTGAGATCACGCGTAGCCGGTTGCCGGAGGTTTCGCCTTTAGTCCACAACGACTGCCGCGTGCGGGAGAAGAATGTCACGTAGCCGGTTTCTGCGGTCTTGGCGTAGGCCTCGGCGTTCATGAAACCGACCATCAGGACCTCGCCGGTGGTCTCTTCCTGAACGATCGCCGGCGCCAGGCCGCCCATCTTGTCGAAGTCGATTTGCATAATCGTAAACAACAATTGGCAAATGGCAATTGGCAATTAGCCAGAGGTTTCAACACTCGCTCGCTTCTGCACGAGCCTGGCTAATTTGATAATCACATAGTGCTAATTGCTTGCTCCTTTCGTCTCTTGCGTTCGCAGCAAAAACAAAAAGCCCGCCGGTTTTAGTCTCGGCGGGCCTTCAATCTTTGGATGATTGCGCTTTAGCTCTTTTTGGCCTCCGCCGACACGTTTGCGTGGTGATGATGATGGTGGTGACGGCGATGGACCAAGCGAGTCATTAGGCGGTCAATGTAACGAACTTCTACGCTACTTGTCAACACCGGCAGGGCTGGATAGTTGCGAGAGCGTCCACGATACCCTTGAGGCATTTTGCACGCAAGGCTCATTCTGGGAGCTGAATGCTACTTGCAGCATGCGTTGCTAGCGCATAACATAGGCGCTCTGTCCCGCGAAAAGGCCATGACCAAAAAACATCGTTCCGGACAAGAAGTGCCCGAAGGTGGTATCTATCGGGTTATTCACGATACTCACAGACTCATGCATCAGGTTACACTGCTCCAGGGAAGCCGGTTTCCCAGATGCAGGCGTTGCGGACCTGCTTTAAGATTCGAACTGCTCGGCCCCATCCAGAATCCGACTCACATTGCTTCGGGTTATCACATCATCCTGGAAGACTGGGCGGAACGACCGCTGGCTAAGAAGCAATCAGCGTAATTGGTAATTGAGTAATTTGATAAGTGGGTAATTGAAAAGTCGTGGCGCCGTCTTTTCTCTTGCGGCCAAATCCTCCAATCACCAAATCCTTACAATTAGGTAATGTAGCTTAGTAACTTGAAAGGCTGAGCGGCAGGTGTCTGTTCCTTCGTTTACTAAATTACGAAATTACCCACTTAGCAAATCCTTATTGTTTCACTGGGGCGAAATCCGGCTGGAGTTCAAGCCCATGTTGCGGCTGGCGGCGCCGCTGGCGCTGACTGAGCTGGGATGGCTGACCATGGGCTTCGTGGACACCGTCATGGTCGGTCGGCTTCCCGACAGCGCCACCGCCATCGGGGCGGTGAGCCTGGGCACAACCCTGTTCTATACGATCGGTCTCTTTGGCAGCGGCATTATGCTCGGGCTGGACACGCTGGTAGCCCAGGCCTACGGAGCGGGCAAGCTTGAAGAATGCCACCGCACGCTGTGGAACGCGCTCTACCTGGGAATGATCTTGTCGCCGCCGATTATGGGACTGCTGCTGGCGTGCCTGCCGTTCTTTTCCCACTTTGGGCTGGCGCCGGCGCTGGTGACGCGAACCGTGCCCTTCATGAAGGCGCTCACCTGGAGCACGCTGCCGCTGGTGCTCTATTTTGCGCTGCGCCGCTACTTGCAGGCGATGGGCATTGTGAAGCCGGTGGTCTTCGCCCTGGTCTCGGCCAACGTCATCAATATTCTGGGAAACTGGATGCTGGTATACGGCCATCTAGGTTTGCCGGCACTGGGCGTGGCCGGGAGCGGCTGGTCCACATGCATATCCAGGACCTACATGATGATCGTCCTGGCTGCGGCTGCCGCGTGGTATGACCATAAGCGCGCGAGCGGACTGTGGCGAGCTTCGCGTTCACTGGAGCTGTGGCTCATCCGCGAGCTGCTGCGCTTAGGCTTGCCCGCCGCCTCGCAGTTGTTCCTGGAGATTGGCGCGTTTTCCTTCGTCACGTTTCTCATCGGCAGGCTGGGAGCTGTGCCTCTGGCCGGGCACCAGATTGCCCTCAACGTGGCCAGCTTCACTTACATGGTTCCCCTGGGAATCGGATCGGCGGCGGCGGTTCGAGTAGGGCAGGGGATCGGCGCCCGCGACGTTCCCGCCGCGGCGCGCGCGGGTTGGACTGCGTTGCTGTTCGGTGCATGCTTCATGTCGTGCTGCGGGCTGGCGCTGCTGACCTTCTCGCGGCAGATTGCGCGCGTCTATACGCCCGAGGCCGACGTAGTCACTGCCGGCGCGGCGCTGCTGGTGGTGGCGGCAGTCTTTCAGCTTTTTGACGGGCTGCAAGTGGTAGCCACTGGGGCTCTGCGCGGGGCCGGTGACACGCGTACGCCCATGCTGGCGAACCTGATTGGCTACTGGGTTTTGGGACTGCCCCTGGGCGGGCTGCTGTGCTTCCGGTGGAGGCTGGGGGCGGTGGGGATGTGGTTCGGTTTGTGCCTGGCGCTGATCATAATCGGCAGCGTGTTGTTGATGGTGTGGAAACGGCAGATGGGGCAGCTGGTCGCAGTCGGCGTTCGGCAGGCAGGAGGCCCGATGGAAAAAGATCGAGTGATCGGGTGAACGGAACTTCGTTCAGGCAGCCCCGCCGCAGAGAACAAAAAGCGGGTCCGAAGACCCGCCTTTGGTTATGCACGTGGTTTTTAGAAGCGCACGTGGAATGAGAGTTGGAGCGTTCTCGGAATATCAGCGCTAGACGGATCGCCGAGACCGTTGAAGACCCCATTCAGAAGGTCCTTGCTGAGCTTACCCTTCTGGAGGTCGGCAAGGTGAAGCACCTGACCGCTAGTACCAACGAAAGTGCCGTTGGGCCGCATGCAACCCGTGCAGGTAAAGAAGTCGGGGTTGACTGCCGCATTCGCTTTTCCTGGATGGCTCACGGAGGCGACCAGGGCGTTCGTTGTGTCGTTGCCGTTGAAGCCCTGCCAGTTGGAGTGGTTGAGAACGTTGAAAGCGTCAAAACGGAACTCCACTTTCACGTTCTCTCTGTGCGGAATGCTGTAGGCCTTATGCAAGGAGGCATCGAACTTTGCGAACGGTGATCCCCTGCCTGCATCCCTCTTCAGGTTACCATTGACAAACTGGAAGTCAACCTGCTGACCAGTTACTGCATCCTTGGCGCCGCTAAAGCCTCCCGGAGCCAGGAAGGTGTTCTGGATGGAATTGCACTGCGCGGTCATGGCGACCCCGAGATTGGTGATGCAATTTGCCACCGCACCCGGGCCGAACAGGGCATTGGTTGTGTTAAATGAAGCGATACCGGCCGAAGAGAGGGTCCCGTCCGCCAGCACGTTGGGCCGCTGTTGGGTTTCGTTGCCTGCGCCGAAGAACCGTCCGCTCGATCCAAATCCGGCGGTACCAGTCGAAATCGGATACGGACGTCCCGACTGGATCTGTCCAATCCAGCTGAAACCCATGTTGTTGGCAACGAAGCCGGTCCAACGGTTGCCTGTCATGTGGCCGGAATCCAAAACCACGCCCATGTTGGCGGCGTGACGGATATCGTTAAAGGCCGGACCGCGCTCGGGTTTGACGTTGACCCAATCTCCGGGCTCGGAGAGGCCGAAGAAGTCTTCCCCCGAGGTCAGAGCGTGCGACCAGGTGTAGCTGGCGTTGAACTGAATGTGCTGGGAGAAGGTTTTATTTCCACTAACCAGCAAGCCGCTGTAAGACGAGGTGCGCGAGTTCTCATTGGTCCGAATCGCGGCAAAATTCGGATTCGGTCTCTGACCGAAGAAGAAGAACCCGGAGTGGGCCGGATCGGCAAGTACCGGCGGGGCGTTAAGGTCGCGTTCTCCAAACAGGCCGGTGCCGTATTGGCCAATGAACTGAGCTCCGGCTTTGATCGTCTTGGTGAATTCGCGCTCGACTCCAAGGTTGAACATGTGCATTTCCGGATTATGCAGGTTAGGAGAAATGGGCCGGACGCGGCCGAAGGGCCCGGCTGGGTTGGGCGCAAAAGGCGCCAACGCTGCCGCGCTGGGAAGGTTAGGGAAGGCCCCGTTCAGCAATGCCTGAATTTGCGGTCCGGTTAATCCGCAGCAGGGGCTGGTAGGATCGATGCTCACCGTGTTCAACGTGGTGCCGTCGAAGTTGAGCGAGTCCAGCACTACGTTGTTGAATGCCAGCATCGTAGTTTCGGCGGCGGATGCCCGGATCAAGGTCCTGTCGTTGAGGGCATAGGTCAAGCCCAGCCGCGGCTGCCAATTATTGGTGTCAGAGCTGCAAGCTGAGATCAAGCCGTTGCCCTGAAAGCAGGTTCCGTTTGGACCATGAATTTTTCCACCCTTGAACGCGCCGGCTTCCAAGTCATAACGCAAACCATAGTTGACTGTCAGTTTGCGAGTGACCTTCCAGGTGTCCTGGACGTAGAAACCGTAGATGTTGTCCTTGGAAGTAACTTCTCCGGGACCGAAGGCTACGGTAAGCGACAGAGGAGTGTTGGTTGCGTCCACCAGATACTGGCCGAAGTGGAACTGTGGGAAGAGTGAATTCCACGGGTAGTAGCTGATGTTGAAACCCGTTTTCCAGGTGTGTTTCCCGTGCGACCAAGTCAGGTTATCGATGTACTGGTAGCGCTTCTGCAGTCCGCCCTGCGGACAGCAGAAATCGGCGCCGGTTGTAGTGTTATCCGCGTGGATGACCCCTGGTTTGTTGCTATTGTCCGCGGTCGAGGTGACGAACCGGTAGAACACGAACCGTGCTTCGTTCGTGAGCGATGGAGTAATGGACGAGACCCAGCCGGTGTTTAGGCTGGCGTTATTGACGGTGCTTGACGTGAGGTCGTCCGGAGTAACTGCGTTTGACGTCTGCACGATGACGTTGCTGGTGCGGGAACGATCCACTGCATAGCGAACTGACAGCGTGTTGTTCTGTGTGATGTGCCAGTCAACTTTTCCCGAATAGAGCAGGTTATTGGTCGGCTGTTGGACAGTGACGGGGCCGCCTTCTGCGGCTCCGGGAGTCAGGGTCAGTGGCGACGCTTGGCGGCTCAGCTCATAACTGGTGAACCAGAAGAGCTTGTCCTTGATGAACGGTCCACCGATTGTGAAGCCCCCTTCTTTGCGGTGGAACGGAGCCCGGTCGCAACCATCCAGACTGGTCAAGTTACCAGCCGTGAAGTCCGAGTCCGGGCAATGGGGATTAGTGATAGACGGAGTCGATCGGGGAAGGGCATTGGCGATCAAGTTGAGATCGTAGAAAGGGTTCGAGGCTGCGAGATTGCGGCCACGGAAGTACATGTGGCCTTCGCCATGCACACCATTGGTGCCCGATTTGGTTACAACGTTCATGACCAGGCCGGTGGCCTGTCCATATTCTGCGTTGTAGTTATTGGTGAGGACCTGGAATTCCTGGACCTCGTCCACGGATGCGCCGGTGCTGTCGCGGCCGGAGACCAGTTGATCGGTGATGTTGGCGCCGTCCACGTTGTAGAGGTTGCCGCGATTGTTCATCGAGCCAGGAGCGATCAGGTCACCAGTTAAACCGCTGGTGTCCAGCTTGACACCGGGAGCGGTCAAAGCCAATTGGGCATAATCGTTAACCGTGCCGCCGCCCCCGGCGATGGTGGGCAGTCTCTCCATGTCCAGATCGGTCACCGACGTGGAAACATCCGTCTTGGTGGTTTCGATCAGCGGGGCTGTGGTTGTGACCTCCACGGTCTGGCTCGCCGAACCTACCGAGAGTTGGAAATTCAGGTCACGCGAGTCGCCAACGTTCAGCTTGACGCCCTTGGCTTGGCCTACGGCGAAGCTCGGTGCTTCGACCTTGACGTTATAAGTGCCCGGGGGAAGTTCAGGAATCGTGTACAGGCCGGATCCGGTTGTCTTCACCGGATGGCTTATACCGGTGGCTTCATTGGTAGCGGTTACCGTCGCATTAGGGATTACCGCTCCCTGAGGATCCTCAACGCGTCCTGTGATCGTGGCCACATTACTCTGTGCAGTGGCCATAACCGACAGGAGACAGAGTAAGACGAGCGAAAACAGCAGCAAATGCCTCATTCAAGTTTCTCCTTGTTTCTTCTTTCTCCAGCGAAAATATTTAAGTGCGACAACTCCCATGTTTTTGAGGTTTGATTCTTACTGGTGGGAACTTTCCGGGGCGTCGCTAGGGGAAAAACACTGCAAGTATGTTTCCTTTCGGTTTTTCAGCTTTAAAATCAGATATTTAGGATGCCATGAGTGTCTGTTAATACCAGATTACGGATTTTATTTGAATAAAAAATTCTGATTTTGGAATCCGGGAGTTTTGCGGCCGGGAAGGTGAGCGAAAGCAGATGTCGCAATCGGCTGCAAGAATGAAAATCGTAGCCAAGTGGGCTTCAAGCGAGTATCATGCGGAACCCTGAGGGAATTCTCAGATTTGCCAGAATTTGCCGGAATTGCCAACAGAATCCAAAGTTGCCCATTTTTAGTTTTTGGGCCAGCGTGGCAATGGTGGCGCCCCCGGAAAAGAACGGCAAGAACTGATTTGTGGCGACAAAACCAGAGTGTTGCCAGTAACTCCCCAGATACCCGGTGTGAGCAAAGTATTGAAAAGTTCTAATTCAATCATGAATCGAGTAAACCTGCGATTGAGCTGGTTTTCTCCGGTCTTTTGCCTGGAAGTTCCGAAGAGAGTGTGAAGAGCCGGACCGGAACACACACAGGTACATGGACCATCGACACGGGGTATTAGGTAAAAGCACTGAACGAAAGGACTATGTAACTGGTTAATATGGTTCAGCAATTGACATGTCCGGCTAAACGAGGCGAATTTAAAGATGACGAATATTTATGACGCGATAAAAGAGAAGGAAAACCAGATCGCGATTTTCCAAGCACAAATCTCGGGACTGCAGGCGGAAATCGAAGCTCTTCGAGTAGCCGCGCGGATTCTGGAAAGCGGGGGATCATCAGAAGCGGCACGTCCAGTGGCAGTGCAGACCGCGGTCGCCGCTGGCGCAGACAAGAGCAAGCAACGAGTGTGGCCGTAAGAACGGGGCTGACAGCACTCAGACCGGCAATTTCTCCGCCTCCAAGCTTTTTTCCCTCGTCCAATGCCTCGGTGAGCGGCTGGTTGCCGCTGTATTGCTTTTGCAAATTTGCATAGAAGTTTTGGTCCAGGGCGTGATCAGGTTTTGTGGCGGCGCGTAGCGACTTACGGGCGGTCGCAGGGCCTTTCAGGAAAGACTAAAACAGCTTTCAGGACGGCGTAACCATGGCAACGCAAGTTTCGGACACCGGCGGCAAACCGAAGGCTCGGGGAGCCTCAGACGAGCTGGCCGTCATCGCACAGCGCGCACAAGCGTTCACCAACGCTTCGGGCACGGCGATCGCGCTGGCGGAAGGCAGTATGGAAGAGATTATCTGCCGAGCTCGCAGCGGCTCCAGCGCTCCCGACGTAGGCACGGCGTTGCGTGTGGAAGGCAGCTTTACCGGCCTATGCATCCAGAGCGGCAAAGAACTCCGCTGCGACGACACTGAAACCGACACTCGCGTCGACACCGCGGCCACGCGCGCCCTAGGCATCCGTTCGATGGTGGTCACTCCTATCAAGGACGAGAGCAAAGTGGTGGGAGTGTTGCTGGTCCTTGCGCCCACGGCCCACGCTTTCACCATCACCCATGTGGCCGTGCTCAAGACCATGGCCGACCAGATTTCGATGCTGCTGCAAAAGGAACGGAGAGCTCGAGAAGAAGGCAGGGAGCCTGAAGCTGCACCCCGTTCCAACCAGCCGGTGGCCATGCCCAAGCCGATGGCCGCAGTGCCGGCTCCGGCGTCCACGCCACCGCCGGTCGTAATCAAGCCTACCGCCGCAGCAGCGGCGGTTGCCCGCGCGGCCTTTCCGGTGGTTTCCAAGGTCGAGCCTATCAAAGCAGCTCCTGTGGTTGAGGAAGCTGTAGCGATAGCTCCCAGGAAAGAGGAGAGGCGCGCCGAGCCTAAACTGGACCTGCGACCCAGCTTCGGCACCTTCGATGCTGTAGCCGGAGAACAACAGAAGAAGGCGCCGCTAAATCGTCTGGTTATCATCGGAGGGGTGGCAGCGCTCGTAATCGCTGCGGCTGGAACTTTTACTTACCGGGCATTGCGCAAGCCTTCATCCCCGCCTGCGCCACCGCATGCGCAGGATGCGGCAGTGGGTGCCCCCGGACAGCCCACAGCTCCCGGTGCTGCGGCCCCGGCTAACGGACAGCCGGCCACTCCCACAGCCGGAGCTGCTACCGCTGTAAACAACCCTCCTGCGGTGCCCGTCGTCGCAGCTGCTGCGTCTAAGCCCAGTGCTGCGGAAAGAAAGACTTCTGAGAACGCAGCCAGACGGAATGAAGACAACCTGGCTGCCAGCCGGGCAGCCGATACCAGGACCGCCCCGGCGGCGGTCGAACTGGCAGGTGGCCAGTCCAGGATCAACACGCCTGCGCCCGCGCAATCCGGTTCACCCGATGTGATGCCGCTGCTCTCGGTTGGCGGGGGAAACACCGCCGGCGCGCTGGGAAGCCTGGCCAAGCCCTCGGCCTCGTCGACGCCCTCGATGATTTCTCAATCGGAGCTTGAGCCACTCGCTGTGCTGAAGAGAGTCACCCCGGTCTATCCCGCTATCGCCAAAGTACGCCGCCTGAGCGGAAGCGTGATTGTAGAAGGCAAAGTCGGCAAGGACGGCAAGATTACCGACCTGAGGTTCGTGAGCGGACCGCCGGTTTTCCACGATGCCGCATTTGAGG
>Ga0126378_10003820_pt1 | contig 11400 bp, 10 predicted proteins | sample PanSoiMetPlot_23_FD_92587 | JGI IMG/M metagenome (GOLD analysis project Ga0126378, IMG submission 92587) | Tropical forest soil microbial communities from Panama - MetaG Plot_23 | ecosystem: Environmental > Terrestrial > Soil > Tropical forest > Bulk soil | place: Panama | collected 2016-02-17
ACCACGTTTAGTGTTAGTGGACGCAAAGGAGGGGCTTCGGTGGCCACTGCGGTCGTCGAGGAGCGGCAACTCCTCAAGGCACTTCGTTGGTGGGACGGCTTTGTCGTCGCCCTGGCCAACCCCGGATTCCTGCTCGGGTCGCTCGGCTTCTCGATCGGGGCGCTCGGAGGCTGGGGCGCGATGCTCCTCTGGGGCGTGTCGATGTTCCTCGGCACACTGCAGAACTGGATCTACTCCGAGACCGCCGCGATGTTCCCCGACAAGAGCGGGGGGATCGCCCTCTACGCGAACCAGGGATGGAAGCGGTACTTCACCCTGGTTGGCCCCGTCGCCACCTTCGGCTACTGGTTTGCCTGGTCGACGGTGCTGTCGATCTTCGGCATCGTGGTCGGCAGCCTCATCCAGACGCAGTGGTTCTCGAAGTCCACCTGGACACTCTGGGACGGCTCGGTCCACCTGACGCTTGCGCACTTCATCGGCATCGGCGCCATCCTTCTCGTGTGGGCGGCAAACATGCGGGGGATCAGGCCGACGCTCTGGATGGGGTACCTGACGGGCGGGCTCCTCATGGTGCCGCTCTTCGTCTTCATCGTCCTTCCGTACTTCACGGGCTCCTGGTCGTCCGGCAACATGCACTTCACCATCACTGGCCCCTGGGGCGGCTGGCAGCTCGCGCTCGTATGGCTTTACATAATGGGCTGGTCGGCCTATGGCGTGGAGACCTGCGCCACTTTCGCTCCCGAGTACAAGGACACGGTGCGGGACACGAACCTCGCGCTGAAGACCTCGGCGCTGTTCTCGCTCGTCGTCTACGTGCTGCTCCCGCTCGGCGTGACCGGGACCGTCGGAACCCAGGCGGCGGTCGCCAACCCGGTCGCCTTCTACGTGCCCGCGTTCGAGAAGATCACCGGGAGCAGCGGCCTCTCTGGCCTCATGGTTGTCCTGCTCTGCGGGAGCCTGATCCTTTCGATGAACACGGCCACCGCCGACGGGTCGCGTGCGCTCTACGGGATCGCCAAGGACGGATTGACGATCAAGCAGCTCCACCACCTCAGCAGGCACCGCATTCCGGCCCGGGCGATGACGCTCGACATGGTGATGAACATCGTGCTGATCCTCTTCGTCGGCAGCACGCTCTCGATCCTCGTCGCCGGCAACCTCGGCTACATCGCATCCCACGTCTTCGCCCTGACCGGCTTCCTGCTGCTGCGGAAGGACCGCCCGAACTGGCCGCGGCCGATCAAGCTCTCGACGATCTGGCTGCCGATCGCCGCCTTGCTCGCGTGCGCCAACCTCGTGTTCATCGTCGTCGGCAACATGTACCCGGGGCTCACGGGCTACGGCAGCCTGAAGACGACGCTGATCGGCCTCGGCGTGCTCGCCATCTCCATCGTCGCGTACGTGGTCCGCAAGCTGCAGGACAAGCAGCCGATGCACTGGCGCGACACAACGCCGGACGAGCCGCCCGAGTCTGCGGTGGCGGTAGCCGGAGGCGCCACCGGCTGAGCGGCAGCCTCCGGGAACACTGCGGAAGGAGATCGGCATGACGACTGCAGTCGAGGACCCGCAGCCACTCAAGGCCCCCGGGCGGAACGACGGTGACCGCCGTGGTTAGCGTTGAGGAGAGGCACAGCACGCTCGTCCGGACGATCCACTGGAGAGACGCGTTCTGGATCGCCTCCGGGGTACCCGCCCTGCTCGTGTTTTCGGTCGGCTATATCGCCGTCCTCGACGGCCCGGTATCGGTGGTCATCTGGCTTGCCTCGGTCCTGATCGGCCTCGGGATGGCGTTCGTGTACGCCGAGATGGCCGGGATGTTCCCGGAGAAGTCCGGTGGGCCGCCGGTCTTCGGTGCCCAGGCATGGAAGCGGTACGTCCGGCCGATCGCCCCGCTGAACATCTGGGGGTACTGGTTCGCCTGGTCCCCGGTGCTGGCGATCGGCGGCCTGCTCATGGGCGGCTACATAGAGAAAGAGTGGTTCCCCGGTCAGACCTGGTCCGCCAGCTGGACGATTACCGCCAGCTTCGGCTTCCACTTCAACTTCGCCTTCGTGGTCGGCGCGGCGATCCTGATCGGCCTTTTCTGGCTCAACCACTTCGGCATCAAGGAGAGCGCCTGGACGCAGCGCGTGCTCGGGGTCACGTCGCTCGTCCCGCTCGCGCTGATGATCATCGTCCCGATTTTCGAGGGAAAGATCCACCTGTCGAACCTGACGCCGTTCACCGTGCCCAACGCGCACGGCTGGCACGTGTTCGCACTCATCTGCGCTGGCCTGTTCGTGGCCGCGTGGAGCGCCTACGCGTTCGAAACGGCCGTCGTCTACACCGCGGAGTTCCAGCGGCCGCAGCGCGACACACCGCGGGCCATCTTCGCCTCGGGCGGGCTCTGCCTGTTCTTCTACGGTCTCGGGCCGTTCGTCCTCTATGCCGTCGTGGGGGGCCAGGCGATCCAGCAGGATCCCACCACCGCGCTCGTGCCCCTCGCGAATGACGTCTTCGGCACGGCGGGCGGCCTGCTGATCGGGCTGCTGCTCCTGGCGCTGCTGCTCTCGATCAACACCGCGATCCTGGGCTCGTCCCGTACCCTCTACCAGGCCTCGAAGGACTCGTGGACGTTCCGGTTCATGCAATGGACCAGTCCCCGCGGCGTTCCCCTCAAGGCCATGGGGTTCGACGTGGAGTTCAACCTGCTGCTGATGATGCTCGGCAACCCGATCTATATCCTCGCCGCCTCGACGGTCGGCTACATGATCTTCAACACGCTCAACCTCATCGCCGGCTACCTGCTGCGGAAGGATGCCCCGGCGGCCACGCGGCCGTACCGGGCGCCGGTGACGATGATCCGCCTCGGGGTGGTATTCGCCGCGGTCAACCTCGTCCTGCTGTTCGTCGGCGCGCCGTCCTGGGGCTGGAGTTACGTGGGCCTGGGATGGCTGATCGTGCTCGCCGGCATCGCGATCTACTACTACCGGGCCTGGAGCGACCGCCGGGTGCCGGAGCGTGCGACCGTCGCGGCGGCGACGCTGGCCGGGGGGGAGGAGTCATGACCGAAGACGCGCCGCTTGTGGGTGACACGTCTGAGTCGCTGGGAGCCGATCCGCTGGGGCCGGACGTCCGCTGGGCCAACCTGTCCCCCATGATCGCCTACCTGGTCGTCACCGGCTTGGTGCTCACGCTTGCCACGTGGAAGAACTTGACCTGGGCCTACATCGTCGGCCTCCTGCTCACCGTGATCTGGATCGCCGGCTTCGCCGTGGACTCCGGCCGCCGCGAGCGATGGTTCCGCTGGTAGCTCAGCCGGCCGCTCCTGCCGTCCCGCCAGCAGGGGGCTCGTAGTCCTCGCCCGCGCGCCACACGAGGCAGGGCGCGTCCTCACGCAGGGCGCGCCAGGCACGCCTGAAGAAGCGCCGGCTGAGCCGCCCGGAGTCCGATCCGAGCACGAGCAGCCCGGGTCGGCGTTCCGCGGTGAGCTGCAAGAGCGCGGTCACCGGGCGGGGGCTTCGCACTAGCAACCGCTCTACGCGCACCCCGAGGGAGCTGGCAAGCTCGGCGGGGGCACGCAGAGCGGCTTCGATATCGGGTGGGTCGTCCAGGTGGTCGTGGCCGAGCCGGACCGACATGGGAAGCGGAGGCAACTCGATTACATTGGCGACGATCAGCGGCTGGCCTGCTTCGACGGCGGAGTCGACGGCGAAGGAGGAGGCATCGTGGTCGAAGGGGACACTGAAGAAGGTGGCAAGGAGGATGGGCCTGCTCTCGCCACGCGGCTTAAGGCCGGCCGGCCCGGGACGCCGGACCTGCGTTCTCACGTCACTCGGTGCTCACGTTACTCGGGGCGCAGCTGCCAGGCCGGAAGGTTGCGGGCCCGCTGCCTCACCCGCCGGCGCCAGCGCGGCATATAGAAGAGGTACCACCCGGCCATGACGACCGGGAAGAGAAGCAGTAGCCGCTGCGCCACGAGGAAGGCGAGCAGCCCGAACGTCAGGCCGAGTACGAGGGCGGCCCCGATCGCAACGAGCCGGAACCGGCGCATCTCCCGCATGATCCCCCAGTACTCGTCCGCCGGGATCTGGCTCGTGTTCCACCGGCGGCCGCACGTGCAGTGCCAGGTCTGCCCGTAGGCGACGTAGCTCACTTCGCCACAGTCGCATTTAACCGTGATGGATGCGCCTTTCACAGCTTATTGCGCCCGACCCTACATTGCGCTTGACCTGCGGTTCTTTGTATCATGATAGCACTGTGGTGAGCGGAGTCGGGGCGCCTGCTTCCGAGTTTCCTGACCGCAACGAAGCGCTCCTGGAGCCCTTTCCATTTCCTCCCGCTTCGCCGCGGGACAGCTCCGCCCCGTTAGCGCTCTGCCCGAGGTAATCATGGAGATGACGGAAGGACGTCAGACGTGACGCTCCGTAGGACTGCGTTCCACAACCGCACCGCCGCCCTCGGCGCCAGCTTTGTCGAGTACGCGGACTACGAGTTCCCCTCCCAATACGCCCCTGACGTCCTCGACGAGTACTGGGCATGCCGGCAGCGCGCGGTCGTGATCGATCTCACGCCCCTTCGCAAGGTAGAGGTGAGCGGTCCCGGCGCCGAGGCGGTGCTCCAGGCCACCGTCACCCGCGACTTGACGCGGCTCGCCGACGGCGGGGTCGTCTACACAGCCCTCTGCGACGACGATGGCAACGTGGTCGACGACGGCACGGTCTTCCGCTTCGGCCCGGAGCGGTTCCGGTGGATCGGGTACACCGACGAGGATGAGGACTGGTTCCGCTCGCACGCGGAACGCCTCGGTGCCGAGGTCTCGTTCGAGAACTCGACCAGCCGCTTGCACAACCTCGCGGTCCAGGGGCCGAAAAGCCGGGACATCCTGAGGCCCATTGTGCGCCCGGGGCCCGGCCGGCCGGCCTTCGACGGCCTCACGTGGTTCACGTTCACCGAGGGCCGTCTCGGCAGCGACGGGCCCGAGGTTCTCATCTCGCGCACCGGCTACTCGGGAGAGCTCGGCTACGAGGTGTGGTGCCACCCCGGCGACGGCGAGGCGGTCTGGGACGCCATCTGGGAGGCCGGCCGGGAGGCCGGCATCGCGGCGCTGGGCCTCGACGCGCTGGACACCGTGAGGGTCGAGGCCGGGCTGATATTCAAGGGCTACGAGTACGAAGGGACCGAGGACCCCTTTGAGGCCGGTATCGGTTTTACCGCGCCGAAGAAGAGGGCCGATTACGTCGGCAAGGCCGCCCTCGAGCGGCGCCGGGAAAATCCGGCCCGGGTGCTTGTCGGGCTCGACATCGATGCTGCCGCGCCATTCACCTACGGCGACGAGGTACGGGCGGGAGGCGCGCCCACCGGCATCGTGACGAGCGGCTCTCTCTCGCCCCTTCTCAAGAAGAACCTTGCCCTCGCCAGGGTCAGCGTCAGCAATTCGGCCCTCGGGGAACGTCTCGAGGTGGTGAGGGCCGAGGGTGGGGAGACGGCCCTGGCCACCGTCGTCCGCTTCCCCTTCTACGACCCGGACAAGACAAGACCGCGCTCGTAGCCGATGGCATTCTGGCCAGCGTCCGTGCCGCCGGACAAGCGGCGGCCGGTGAGAGAGGTCGGGCTTGCGTCGCTGTGCCGTGTGGTGCTCGGCGCTGGCCGCCTCGTATGGTGGTGGCCGGGCCTCGTCGTGGTCGCCCTCGCCTACGCGGCCGTGGCCGCCGGGATGTCCGCCCAGTCCTACCCGCAACTCTGGGGAGGGCTTGCGGCGATCGTCGTCGGCACAGCGTGGTATGCCTCACCGCTGCGGCGGCTCGAGGCCCGGCGCAGGCAGCGGCTTCGCGCGTCCCGCCCGCCGGGCACCGGGCACCGCCCCAGCCGTTAGGGCTTCTCCTTCGCCCGCTTTCGCTCGGGGTCGTACACGGGGTGACGTACGACCTCGCCGGGAACGGCATCACCAGGAGCGGTGCCGTCGGTGCCGGAGAGCGTGGCCACGACCTTCGTGCCGGCGGCGTTGTGAGGCCGGCGGAGCTTGGCAAGACCCAGGGTCCTGCCGCCGAGGTAGGGCGAGGCGATTGCCTGGGTCACGTAGCCGGCATCCTCTCCGTCCACGGCGAGGCGCGCGCCCGAGGCGGCGGCACCACCCGAGTCCAGCACCACGCTGCCGAGACGGACGTCGGTCCGTTCCTTGTCGAGCGCCAGCGCCTCACTCCCGAGAAACGGGCCCTTGCCGAGCTCGACCGCCCAGCCGAGGCCACACTCATAGGGCGAGACCGACGAGTCGTACTCAATCCCGCCGATGATGAAGCCGCCCTCGATCCGGAACAGGTCGAGCGCGTCCATTCCGATCAGGCGCATGCCTGCCGGCTCGCCAGCCTCGACGAGCCTGTCGAACAGGTCGAGGGCGCGGTCACGCGAGACCCACAGCTCGTAGCCCAGCTCAGCCGTGTAGCCGAGGCGTGTCATGAACACACCGATCCCGGCCATTTTTACGTCGTCGCGGAACGTGTAGTACGGGAACGCGTCGTTGGACAGGTCCTGGTCGCAGAGCGGCTGGAGGATCTCCCGGCTGGCCGGGCCCTGCACGCAGAGATGCGGCATCTCGTCGGTGAAGTGGCGGACTTCGACCGGGGTGCTCGCGGCGCGTTCGGAGAAGAGCTCGAAATCGCGGTCGCTGGCTCCGCAGAAGCGCACCTTGTCCGGCCCGAAGACGGATGCCGTGCAGTCGTCGATCATCTTGCCGCGCTCGTCGGTAAGCGCCCCGTAAGCGATCCGCCCGGGCCGGATGCGCCGCAGGTCGCGCGAGACGAGCGAGTTGAGGAACTCGACCGCTCCGGGGCCGCTGAGGTCGATCTTGCGAAGCATCGAGAAGTCCATGAGGCCGGCCGTCTCCCGAACGGCCTGGTACTCCTCGAGCGTGCCGGTCACCACCGACGGCGCCAGGTAGCCGAAGAGGTCCATCCACTGGCCGGTCTGGGCAGCCAGCCGAGGGTAGAAGGCGGTCTGCTTGCTCATAGCGCCTCGAAAGTAGTCAAAGAGCCTGAGATTAGTGTGAAGGTGACGTGCAGGCGCGGCTCTACCACACCGGCAAGCCGCCAGGACCACCGAAATGCCGTCCCGCACAGAGGGCGGGCCAAGCAGAAACCATGGACCCACTCACCCCCCGGCAGAGCCGCAGCGTGTGATCGTCTTGCACACCAGTGGACGATGTTTACCTGTACTACACAATGCCGAGAGTATGCCACACCCCGGGCCGAATGAAGGGGAATCGGCGACCCGCAAACACCCTCCGAGCCGGCAGTTGGGGCTCGCCGTGGAAATAACCCGTCGATTCCTGACACGCCGGCACCAACGTGACCTGCGCCGACTGGCCTCCATCAGCAAGATCAACCTATGGGTTATTGGGCGACGCCTCCTTGGCGAGTCGTGATCATGAGATTGGTGTTGCCGGGGCAGCACGCAATTCATGATCACGAGCCGAGTCGCGGACGGCCCGGCCCGGCAGCAGCCCTGTCATGACAGCCCCACGATCTCGCCGTGCTCGTCGAGGTCGATGCGGGCCGCGGCCGGGTTCGCGGAAAGGCCCGGCATTGTCCGTATGTCGCCGCAGATCGGGTACACGAACCCGGCGCCGACCGAGGCGCGCACTTCCCTGACCGGCAGCCGCCACCCGGTCGGGGCTCCCTTGAGCGCGGGGTCGGACGATATTGACAGGTGCGTCTTGGCGATGCACACGGGAAGCGTGCCGAACCCGGCGGCCTCGTAGGTGGCAAGCTGCTTGCTGGCCTGCGCCGTGTAATCAACCCCGGCGGCGCCGTAGACCCGGGACGCGACCGTCTCGATCTTCTCCTTGAGGCTCGCCCCGTCCGGGTAGAGGAACTGGAAGCTGGACGGCTCGGCTGCGGCCTCGGCGACCGCTTCCGCGAGTTCGGCCGCCCCCCGGCCGCCGTCGGCGAAGTGGGTACCCACCGCCGCCCGCGCGCCCATCTGCGCGGCGACCTCGCGGATGGCGCGGTGCTCGGACGGGTGGTCGGTCGGGAACGAGTTGATCGCGACGACCGCGGGCACGCCGTGCAGCCGGACGTTCTCGATCTGCTTGCGGAGGTTGGCCGCGCCCGCCAGCACGTCGTCCGGGTTCTCGGCCAGCAGATCCTCCGGCAGCGGCCGGCCCGCGATGATCTTGTACTTGCCCGAGTGCGCCTTCAGGGCCCTGACCGTGGTCACCACGACCGCGGCGTCCGGCCGCAGGCCCGAGGTGCGGCACTTGATGTTGAAGAACCGCTCGGCACCCATGTCCGCGCCGAAGCCCGCCTCGGTGATGAGGTAGTCGCCGGCGTGGATGCCGATCAGGTCGGCGACCACCGACGAGTTACCGGTGGCGATGTTGCCGAACGGGCCGGTGTGCACGAGCACCGGGGTGTTCTCCAGCGTCTGCAGCAGGTTCGGCTTGATCGCGTCCCGCAGGATCACCGCCATCGACCCGGCCGCGCTCAGCTGGCCGGCGGTCACCGGCCCCCCGGCGCTGGTGTAGCCGACCACGATCCTGCCAAGCCGCGCCCGCAGGTCGTCAAGCGACCTGCTCAGCGCCAGCGTCGCCATCACCTCGGAGGCGGCGGTGATGTCGAACCCGGTCTGCCTCGGCACCCCGTCCAGCCGGGAGCCAAGCCCGATCACGATGTTGCGCAGCGCCCGGTCGTTGACGTCGAGGACCCGGCGCCAGGTGATGTTGTGCTGGTCGAGGCCGAGTTCGTTGCCCTGGTAGAGGTGATTGTCCACCATCGCGGACAGCATGTTGTGCGCGGCGGTGACCGCGTGCATGTCCCCGGTCAGGTGCAGGTTCAGCACCTCCATCGGGACCACCTGGCTGTAGCCGCCGCCGGCGGCGCCGCCCTTGATGCCGAACGTTGGTCCCATGGACGGCTGCCTGATCGTCACCATGGCCCGCTTGCCGATGTGCTTGAACCCCTGGCCGAGCCCGACCGTCGTGGTCGTCTTGCCCTCGCCGAGCGGGGTCGGCGTGATGGCGGTGACCACGACGTACTTGGCCGTGGGCCTGTCGGCGAGCTCCTCGATCGCGGCCAGCTTGATCTTCATGACGCTTTCGCCGTACGGCTCGAGCAGGTTGCTGCCGATGCCGATCTCGCCCGCGATGTCGTCGAGCGGTTTCAGCATCGCCTTCCGCGCGATCTCCAGGTCACTCGGGAATGTCATGTTCCGACTCCTCAGATTCCCAGGGGTGCAGAGCGCCCTGCGCTCTGAAGCCGTCGATCTCCACATCGAAATCGCGGCCGGCCGAAAGCAGCTCGCTGAACAGGTACTGGCCCGAGGACCGCTCGCAGTGCAGCAGGTACGAGCGCACGCCCCCGATGTCATCCCGGACCACGTCGGTGGCGAGCGCGGCCACCGACGTGCGGAACGCCGCGCCGTTCGGCGTGATTTCGTCTGACAGGTCGATGCCGCAGACCGCGGCGAGGACGTCAGCCGCGCGCGAGCCGTTCAGCCTGATCAATGCCCGGCCATGCGTGAGGTCGGCCGATGTCACCAGCTCGCCCGCAGCGCCCGCCGCCAGCGTGTTTACGCGGCTGACCAGCGCCGGGCCCTGGCCTGGCGGCCCGATGAGCAGCCATTCCCCCGGCCCGGAGCCGACCACGAGCACGCCGGCCTGATCCCGGGCGCCGCGGCCGAACGGGACCCCGAGCGCGGCGGCCGCGGCGCCGCCGGCCGGGGCGCGGGCCTGGACCTTGGCCAGCGGCGTGCAGTCGGTCAGGGTGAGGCCGGACTCCGCCCGGCGCCCGCTGACCTCCCATCCGTCCACGACGGTCACCGGGGGCGGCGGCGCGATCGGGCTGCGCGCTATCGGCTCAGACACGCATCCGCCCCCCGTCCGGGTCCACGTGCGCGTGCTGCGGCATGACCCGCGCGCCGACCAGGCGGCCGCTCGGCAGGCGCACGGTCACCTCGGTGCCCGGCGCCGCGAGGTGGGCCTCGACCTGGGCCAGGCAGATCGACCTGCCGAGGGTGGGCGACATCCGGCTGGAGGTGATCCGGCCGGCGATGTGGCTGCCGTCCATGATCAGGCTCGCCTCCTCGGGGACCACCGACCCGTCCACCGGCTGCACGCCGACCAGCCTCGGCCCGCCGCCGTCCGCGTGCTGCCAGGCCAGCTCCGGCTTGCCCACGAAGTCGTCCTTGTCCAGCTTGATGGCCCATTCCAGGCCCGCGCTGAATCCCCGGGTGAGGCCGTCGGTGTCCTGCCCCACGATGAAGTGGCCCTTCTCGAGCCGCAGGATGCGCTGCGCCTCCACGCCGAACGCGCGGATGCCCAGGTCGGCGCCCTCGTCGAGCAGCGTCTGCCAGACGTGCAGGCCGTAGCCGGCGGGCACGTGCAGCTCGTAGCTGAGCTCGCCGGTGAACCCGATCCGCCACAGCACGCAGTCATCCACCCCGGCGATCTGGCCGGTGCGCACGTGCATGTAGGGAAAGGCCTCGTTGGACAGGTCCACGTCCTTGGTAACCCGCTCGATCAGGCGGCGGGCCTGCGGGCCGGCCACGTTCATGCTGGCGTAGGCCGTCGTGACCGGCGTGACGTGGACCCGCCAGTCCGGGTGCTCGGTCTGCAGCCAGTTCTCGGCCCACTCCCAGACCGTGGCGGCGCCGGAGGACGTGGTGCTCATCAGGTAGTGCTCGGCGCCGAGCCTGCCGGTCACGCCGTCGTCGAGCACCACCCCGTCGTCGGCGCACATGACGCCGTACCGGACCCGGCCGATCTCCAGCTTGGACCACTTGTTGATGTAGAGCAGGTTCAGCAGCATGGGCACGTCGGGGCCGCGCAGGTCCAGCTTCCCGATCGGCGTGACGTCGATGATGCCGACGTGCTCCCTGACGTTGTTCGCCTCGCCGGCCGGGTCTCCGTAGTTGTCGGGGCGGATCCAGGCGCCGGCCACCAGCGGTGCCGCGTGGTGCGCCTCGTGCCAGGGCTGCATGGGGGAGTAGCGCACAGGCTCGAAGGCGCGCCCGGCCAGTGCGCCCAGGGTGACGGGGACGTAGGGCGGCCGCCAGGTCGTGGTGCCGGTCTGCTCGATGGAGGCGCCGGTGGCGGCGGCCACGACCGCGACCGTGTTGACCGTCTCCAGCTTCCCCTGCAGCGGCCCCATGGTGGCGGTGGTGAAGCGTTTGGCCAGTTCGGCTGAGTCGTAGCCCTCGGCCACCGCCGAGCGCAGGTCCTTGGCGGACACGTCCTCGCTGAAGTCCACGAACCCGTTCGTCCGGCCGGCGAACAGCTCTGGGTGGGGGTACACGGGAAGGTCAGGAACCGGAACCTGCGGGGCCTGCCGGCCCGCCGCCTCGCCGTGGGCCGGCCCGGGTGCCTCGCCGCGGGCCGGCGTGGACAGCATCCGCGCCCGGCCGATCTGGCTGGCGCGGCTGGCGGCG
>Ga0126378_10003822_pt1 | contig 11399 bp, 9 predicted proteins | sample PanSoiMetPlot_23_FD_92587 | JGI IMG/M metagenome (GOLD analysis project Ga0126378, IMG submission 92587) | Tropical forest soil microbial communities from Panama - MetaG Plot_23 | ecosystem: Environmental > Terrestrial > Soil > Tropical forest > Bulk soil | place: Panama | collected 2016-02-17
GCCGTCCGGGCAGACGGCAACCGCCGTCCGGGCAGACGGTGACCGCCGTCCGGGCAGACGGTGACCGCCGTCCTAGGAGACGACGACCTCGGGCGTGCCCGTGCCCGCCGCCGCCTCGGCGAGCTTCATGGCCTCCTCGATCAGGGTCTCCACGATCTGGGACTCGGGCACCGTCTTGATGACCTCGCCGCGCACGAAGATCTGGCCCTTGCCGTTGCCGGACGCCACCCCGAGATCTGCCTCACGCGCCTCGCCCGGCCCGTTCACCACGCAGCCCATGACCGCGACGCGCAGCGGCACGTCTAGCCCGTCCAGTGCGGCCGTGACCTGGTCCGCGAGGGTGTACACGTCGACCTGCGCCCGCCCGCAGGACGGGCAGGAGACAATTTCCAGGCCGCGATCGCGCAGTCCGAGCGACTCCAGGATCGCGATGCCGACCTTGACCTCCTCCACCGGCGGCGCCGACAGCGACACCCGGATCGTGTCGCCGATTCCCTCGGCCAGCAGCGCGCCGAACGCCACAGCGGACTTGACGGTGCCCTGAAAGGCCGGCCCGGCCTCCGTCACACCGAGGTGCAGCGGATAGTCGCACTGCTCAGCGAGCTGACGGTACGCGTTGATCATCACGACCGGGTCGTGGTGCTTCACCGAGATCTTGATGTCGGTGAAGCCGTGCTCCTCGAACAGCGAGCACTCCCACAGAGCGGACTCGACCAGCGCCTCGGGCGTGGCCTTGCCGTGCTTCTCGAGCAGCCGCTTGTCCAGCGATCCGGCGTTGACGCCGATCCGGATGGGGATCCCGGCAGCTGCCGCCGCCTTGGCGATCTCCCCCACCCTGTCGTCGAACGTCTTGATGTTGCCGGGGTTAACGCGCACCGCCGCGCAGCCCGCGTCGATAGCCGCGAAGACGTACTTGGGCTGGAAGTGGATGTCGGCGATCACTGGGATCTGCGATTTGCGGGCGATCTCCGGCAGGGCGTCAGCGTCGTCCTGGGACGGCACCGCGACCCGGACGATCTGGCAGCCTGCGGCCGTCAGCTCGGCGATCTGCTGGAGCGTGGCATTGACGTCGGCGGTCAAGGTGGTCGTCATCGACTGAACCGACACTGGCGCGCCGCCGCCGACAGGTACCGCGTGCTTGCCCTTGCCAACGACTATCTGGCGCGACGTGCGGCGGACCGCCAGCGGCGCTGGCGGGAGCTGGGGGAGACCTAGGTCAACTGTCATGTCGCGATATCGCCTTACACCGGGATGTGGACGGGATTGAAGATATCAGCGGCGATCAGCAAGGTGCCGAGGCCGACGAGCAGGGCAAATACGACCAGGCTGACTGGCACGAGTTTCTGGATGTCGACCAGACCAGGATCGGGCCGGCCGCGCACCCGGTTGAACCATGCCCTGATCCGCTCAAAGATCACCACAGCCAGGTGACCACCGTCAAGCGGCAACAGCGGCAGCAGGTTGAACGCACCGACGAAGATGTTCAGCGACGCGATCAGCAGCAGCACGAGGCTGGCCTTGGCCTGCCACGGCAGCGCGGCCGCCACCACGTCGCCGGTCACCTGGCCGACGCCGTAGACGCTGCTCACCTGGCCCGCGGGGGTGCTGGACCGGTTCTTGGCGAACAGGTCAGGGACGGCCGCCGGCAGCTTGGCGATGGCCGAAGCGGAGCCCGTGAGCGTATTGGCGAACTGGTCGCCGGCAAACGAGACCGACCCGAGGAAACCGCTCCGCTGGTAGATGGGAGCAGGCGTCACACCTAGGTAGGCAACGGAGCGGCCTGGGATCGCCGCCAGCGTCACCTCGCGGTGGACGGCGCGACCACGGCGCTCTACGACAATCGGAACGGGTACGCCCGGCTTCTGTGCCGCCAGGGCCTTGTGCAGCTGCTTCCACGTCGTGACAGGCTGCCCAGCGATCGAGATGATCTTGTCGTTGGGCTTCAGGCCGGCGACCTCAGCGGGGGACTTGGCCACGTGGCCGGTGCACGGATTGGCGCTATTGAGGGCCTTGGCGCTGGCGGGCACGCAGGTGGCCACCGATGCGATCTCATTGCTGTTGGCGGCCTGCCCGATCGCGGCCGCTACCACGAACAGCAGGACGAAGGCGAGCACGAAGTGCATGAACGAGCCTGCTGCCAGCACGATGATGCGCTGCCAGCCCGGCTGGTTCCGGAAAGAGCGCGGCTCGTGGGCGACGTCTACGTCTTCGATCGAGGTCATGCCGGTGATCTTGACAAAGCCGCCGAACGGCAGGGCCTTAACCCCGTACTCGGTCTCGCCCCGGAACGTGGACCACAGCGTCTTGCCGAAGCCCACGAAGAACTGGGTCACCCGCATGCCGAACTTCTTGGCCGTCAGGAAGTGCCCAAGTTCGTGCAGCATCACGGAGCCGAGCAAGGCAACAATGAAGATCAGCACGCCCACGATGAACGCCAGGTGCTGACGGCCGAGGACGACCAACACCGCCGCGATCGCCGCTATCAAGACCCACGTCCGGAATTGCCTGAGCGCCACGACGCCCTGTCCGTTATGCCCGCTGGGAGCCATTAAGCGGCTTCTCCTTCCCACGGCCGCGTTTCCCCGACTGAAACCTTGCTCACTACTTCCCCGTCAGTTCCCGGGCGCGGTCCCTGGCCCAGCCGTCGGCCGACAGAACATCTGAGAGCTGCACTGCGTTCCCGGCTGGGTCGTGATGCTCCGAGACTACCTGGGCCACCGTGTCCACGATTCCGGCGAACGGGATCTGCCCGGCCAGGAACGCTGCCACGCATACCTCGTTGGCGGCGTTATAAACGGCCGGCCTGGTTCCCCCGGCCGCTCCGGCCTGCCTGGCCAGCGCCACAGCCGGGAACGCCTCCTCGTCCAGCGGCTCGAAAGTCCAGGTCTGGGCGGTCGTCCAGTCCACCGCGGGCGCGGCATCCGGGACCCGGTCCGGCCAGCCGAGCGCCAGGGCAATGGGAATCCGCATGTCAGGAGGGCTCGCCTGAGCAAGCGTGGAGCCGTCAGTGAACTCGACCATCGAGTGGATCACCGACTGACGGTGCACCACGACGTCGATCCGGTCGAACCCGATACCGAACAGCAGGTGCGCCTCAATAAGCTCCAGGCCCTTGTTCACCAGCGTGGCACTGTTCACCGTGATCACTGGGCCCATATTCCAGGTTGGGTGCGCCAGCGCTTGCTCGGGCGTCACGCCGGCCAGCTCAGCCCTGTTCCGGTGCAGGAACGGGCCGCCGCTCGCGGTGACGATCAGCCGCCTGACCTCGGCGGCCCGGCCGCCGCGCAGGCACTGCGCGATAGCCGAGTGCTCGGAGTCGACCGGGACGATCTGGCCCGGCGCGGCGATGCCTGCGACCAGCGGGCCGCCCATAATCAGCGATTCCTTGTTCGCAAGCGCCAGCACCCGGCCCGCCTGCAACGCGGCAAGGGTTGCACTGAGTCCGACGGCGCCCGTGACCGCGTTCAAGACGACGTCGCAGGGCCGGGCAGCTAGGTCCGCGATCGCGTCTGCACCCGCGATCACCTCGGGCAGCTTGCGTCGGGCGCCGTCGGCTGAACCTAGGACCGCAAGAGCCTCGCGCAGATCAGTGACCGCGGCAGGGTTAGCTACGGCCACGACCTCGACGCCAAGCTCGATTGCCTGCCTGGCGAGCTGCTCGGGCTGGCCGCCGCCCGCGGCGATCCCGGTCAGCCGGAAGCGATCTGGATTGCGGCTGATGATGTCCGCCGCCTGCGTCCCGATCGACCCAGTCGAGCCCAGCAAGATAATGTCCCGGCGGTGGCCGGCGTAGCTCGCGGAATCCACTGGCCCATTCTCCCCTGCCGGCCGGAGCAATTGCATCCGGTGAGTACCGTGAGACCCGTGCGCGCCCCTTTGCTGACGGCAATCGAGCCCGACTGGCCGGACCCGAGCCGGGTCGACCACGTGCTCGCGGAGCTCACCAACCTGCCGCCCCTGGTGTTCGCAGGCGAGTGTGACCTGCTCCGCGAACGGCTGGCCGCGGTCACCCGGGGCGAGGCGTTCGTCTTGCAAGGCGGCGACTGCGCCGAGACCTTCGCCGGCGCGACCGCCGACGCAGTCCGGGCCAAGCTTCAGACGATCCTGCAGATGGCGGTGGTGCTGACCTACGGCGCGAGCGTCCCGATCGTGAAGATCGGCAGGCTGGCCGGGCAGTTCGCCAAGCCGCGATCGCGGCCCACGGAGATAAGGGACGGCGTCGAGTTGCCCGCCTACCGGGGCGACGCCATCAACGGATTCGACTTCACGCCGACGGCGCGTGCGCATGACCCAGACCGGATGCTGCGCGCCTATCACTGCGCTGCCGTCACGCTGAACTTGTGCCGGGCGTTCACCACCGGGGGTTACGCCGACCTGCACCAGGTACACGCCTGGAACCAGGATTTCGTCCGGCAGAGCCCGTCCGGCCAGCGATACGAGCGACTGGCCGCTGATATCGACCGGGCGCTCGCGTTCATGCGAGCCTGCGGCGCCGATCCGGACGAGCTTCGGACCGTCGAGTTTTACGCCAGCCACGAGGCGCTGCTGCTGCCCTATGAGCAGGCGCTGACCCGGATCGACTCGCGCACCGGTCTGCGGTACGACCTGTCGGCGCACTTCCTGTGGATCGGCGAACGGACCCGGGCGCTCGACGGAGCTCATGTCGAGTTCGCGACCGGCATCCGCAACCCGATTGGCGTGAAAATCGGCCCGCAGGCCACTCCCGACGGCGTCCGCGCGCTCGTCCGGAAGCTGAGCCCAGACGGCGAGCCCGGACGGCTGACGCTCATCACGCGTCTCGGTGCCGACCTGATCCAGAGCCTGCTGCCGCCGATCATCGAGGCGGTCGAGGCCGAGGGAATCCCGGTCGCCTGGATCTGCGATCCCATGCACGGCAACACCTTCGAGGCCCCGAGCGGTCACAAGACCCGGCGACTGGCAGACGTACTCGACGAAGTCCACGGCTTCTTCGAGGTGCATCGGCGCATCGGCACGCACCCCGGTGGCATCCATATCGAGTTCACCGGCGACAACGTCACCGAGTGCGTTGGCGGCAGCCACGAGATCATCGCCGCGGATCTGCACCAGCGCTACGAGACCGCGTGCGACCCGCGACTCAACCGGGGCCAGGCCCTCGACCTCGCGTTCATAGTGGCCGAGAGCTACCGGTTTCAAGCGGGATAGCTGGCCGGGAACTCCCGCGGCGGCTCCCAGTCAGGCCGTAGCGGCATACCCGCCTCGCCCTTGTCGCCGAGTTTCACGCCGAGCATCTGGTGCAGCTGGATCTGGTTGCGTTCGAATCCGAGCCGCGACCCCGCCATGTACAGCCGCCACACCCGCGCGGTCCCCTCGCCGACCTCCCCGACCGCCTCGTCCCAGTGAGCTTCGAGGTTCTTGCACCAGGCGGCGAGCGTCATGGCGTAGTGCTCGCGCAGGTTCTCGGTGTGCCGGACCTCGAAACCGTTGTCATGCATGAGCGACATCAGGTAGCCAGGGCCCTCGAGCTCCCCGTCCGGGAACACGTAGCGATAGATGAAGCCGCTGGTGACCCTGGCCGGCCCGGAGTTATCCGCGCGCGTGATGCAGTGGTTCAACAGCCGGCCGCCTGGCACGAGCTTGCTGGCCAGGAATCTGAAGTAACCGGGGAGCTGGGTCTTGCCAATGTGCTCGGACAGGCCGATGGAGCTCACCGCGTCAAAGTCGGTCTCGATCACCTCGCGATAGTCGAGGTGCCGAACCTCGGCCAGCTCCGACAGACCCCGTTCCTTTATCGCCGTCTGCGCCCACGACGCTTGTTCGGCAGACAACGTGACGCCCAGCGCCTTGGCGCCGTACTCGCGGGCGGCGTGCATCACCATGCCGCCCCAGCCGCAACCGACGTCGAGCAGCCGCATTCCGGGTTTGAGCGCGAGTTTGCGCGCCACCATGTCGAACTTCGTCGCCTGCGCCTGTTCCAGCGTCGCGCCCTGCGTGGGGTAGCACGCGCACGTGTACGCCATGGAGGGTCCGAGCACCCACTCGTAGAACGTGTTCGACACGTCGTAGTGGTGCGAGATCGCGCTCGCGTCGCGCTCCTTGGAGTGCCGCGGTCCGGCCAGCCACCGCCGGTTGACCCGGACCTCCTGGGGCGGCGGCGGTACCCGCGGCAGCAACAGCTTGACGCCGCCCAGGCTCTGCAGCAGCTTGAGGCGCTCGGCCAGGCTGGTGTCCAGTTGCTGCGCCGGTGCCATCCTGGCGAGCGCCGTGTACATGTCGCCGTCGATGTCGAGGTGCCCCGAGACGTAGGCACGCGCGAGGCCAAGCGCGCCAGGCGCCTGCGCTAGATACGACACGGCGGTAGGCGACTTAACCGTGATCTTGATCGGCGAGTCGGCCGGGCCGGCCGTGCTCCCGTCGTACGCGGTAAAGCCGACTGGGGCATCCGGGCCTGCGGCCCGCTCGAATACCTCGGCCAAAGTCATGTGTGGGCCCCTCTCTTCGCTCGCTGAATCAGACGCCGCGCACGCACTTGTCGTATAGGTCGGCCAGCCGGCCTCGCGGATCGTAGGCGGCTTTGAGCTTGGCGTATTCCGGACCGTTGTACCGGGCCCAGAACTCCTCCTTCGGGTAGAACGAGGTCGAATACAGGCCCTTGTGCCCACCCAGTTCCGTCACCTTGTCCTCGACGCGTCGGTTGAAATAACCGTCCGCGGCGCCAGGCGGCAGCTTGACCGTCCCCCAGAAGCCGAAGTTCACGTACACCTGGCCGGGCCGCATCGGGTACAGCGGCCAGGTCATCTCCCCGCGCAAGCGCAGGGGGCACATCCAGACCGGGGTCATGCCGACATCGGTCAGGAAATATTCAAGGAACGTGGCCGACTTCTCCACGGGTATTTCGACATCCTGGATCACCATTTCGGTTTCCGCACGCCCGCGGCGTGCGTCGAGCTTTCGGGTAAAGCCGTGCTTTCGGTCCAAGGCGACGAGCTTCCGGTAGACGTCCGAGCGACGGTAGCGCCGCGGCCACAGCCGCCGGATCGCCGGGTTCTGCACGCCGAATGGCCGCGAGCACCAGAACCAGTCGGTGTCCCAGCGCCACAGGTAGTCGCTGATGGTCAGGAAGTCCTCCCGCGGCCCGCGCAGTGACTGGTAGTAGATGCGCTCGCGCGTGTAGTTGCTGCGCCACGGCGCGACGTCGCTGAATGCCCCAATCGTCAGGTACATCTCGTCCAGTGCGAACGCGACGCCGTCGATGAAGTCGGCCCGGTGGCCGTCGTAGCTGCCGTCGGCGGCGACCTTTGCGACGGCTTCGAAGCACTCTGCCGGGTCGGTGAACTTGACGTGGCGCAGGTGCACGTATGGCTTGACCGGCTCGACCTCGATGGTGAGCGACAGCGTGTAGCCCAGCGTGCCGTAAGAGTTCGGGAAGCCCCGATACAGCGCCGCGTGCTCATTGTCTGGCGTGGCGGTGACGACCTGGCCGTCACCGGTCAGGATCTCCATCGCCAGGACTGATTCGTGCGGCATGCCGTTGCGCAGGGACGTTGACTCGATGCCAAGGCCCGACACGGCACCGCCGAGCGTGATGGTCTTGAGCTGCGGCACGACAAGCGGCATGAGGCCGTGCTTCAGGGTCGCCGCGACGAGGTCCTCGTAGGTGGTCATGCCACCGACGACGGCGGTCTTGTTGTCCTTGTCGACGGAGATGACGTGCGCGAACTGCGAGACATCGAGTCCGCGGTCCACGGCCGGCGCGTCCGCGCGGAACCTGAACAGGTTCGAGGTGCTCTTCGCCAGCCGGATGGGGCTGCCCTGCGGAATCGCCGCGTACGCGCGCTGAATCGCTGTCACGGCCGCCCGGTGTTGCTCCTCGGACAAGCCCGGCCTGATTACAGTTCTGACCTCGGTCACAGAGTCTCCCCTAGTTGGACCCGTCATACAGTTGCAATCCACAGGACAAACCCCGGAATCTCCCCGTCATACCCTGGGACAGCGCTATGGGCAAGCTTTACCCGGAGCTGGACGAACGGCTCACGGACTTTATCGCTCGGCAATCTGTCTTCTTTGTCGCAACTGCTCCGTGCTTGACCAGCGACGGCGAAGACGGTCACGTCAACCTTTCTCCCAAGGGCTACCGCGACACTTTCGCGGTGCTCGGCCCGCGGTCGGTGGCTTATCTCGACCTGACCGGAAGCGGCGCCGAGACGATTGCGCACCTCCGCCAGAACGGCCGGATAACGATCATGTTCTGCTCATTTGATCACAGCGCCAAGATCCTTCGTCTGTACGGGACCGGCGAGGTCGTCCTGGCGGGTGACGCTCGGTGGGATGAGCTGGCGTCACACTTCCCGCGGACTGCTAGCCGAATGGGGTCGACCGGTTCGGAGCGGTCGATCATCGTGATTGAGCTTGACAGGATCGCCGACTCCTGCGGCTATGCGGTGCCGGAGATGGAGCTGAAGCAGGAACGCGACGTACTTGATCGGTGGGCCGAAAAGAAGTCCGCGGCCGAACTCGCCGAGTACCGAGCCGACAAGAACGCCGTTAGCATCGACGGCCTGCCGGCCCTGGAACCCCTGGCAACACCTACAGTTGGCTGATGCGAATCGCGCTGATCAACTCCGGTATCGGGCTGCTGGCGGCCGCCACCGCTGTGCACCGCCTGCGCCCGGACGCCGATCTCGTGCTCGCCTGCGACCCTGACGGCATGCCCTGGGGGCCGCGCACGCCGGAACAAATCGCGGACAGGGCCCTGCTCTGCGCCAGGGCGGCCGCCCAATACCAGCCGGACGTGCTGGTCATGGCCTGCAACACCGGCTCCGTCCACGCGCTGGAGCCGCTCCGAGCCGAGTTCGAACCCGCTATCCCCGTCATCGGCACTGTCCCGGCCATCAAGCCTGCCGCCGCCGCCCACCAGAACGTCGCAATCTGGGCTACTGTCGCCACTACCTCGAGCGCCTACCAGCGCAGGCTCATCGCGGAGTTCGGCGGCTCGGCCAAGGTCACCGCAGTCGCTTGCCCGGGCCTGGCGGACGCGATCGACGCGGGCGACGAGCCAGCCACAGCCGCCGCTGTCGCCGCTGCGGCCCGGCAGACGCCGGCTGGCTGCGAAGCCATCGTGGTCGGCTGCACCGAGTACGAGCTGGCGGCAGAGCGGATTAGCCAGGCCGTCCCTGGCGCCGTGACGTTCGGCTCGGCCGGCGCCGTCGCCGCCCAGGCCCTCCGCCGCATCCCAGCTGGACCACATGCGAACAGCACCCCCGCCAGTTCCGACCGGACCGCCACCGTCCGCGTCCTCCTGAGCGGACGCCTCGCTCCCCTGCCGCCCGCCGCCCTTCGGTACCACGAGGGTCGGCTCCTCGCGCCGATGGTCGTCCTGACCGACGACCGTGAGCCGATGGCCCGGGCCGGCGCCGGGACGGCGATCATCCCTTAGTCAACCCGACGCTCGACCTGTTCGACTTTGACTGGCGCCGTGCCCTCGTCATGCGCCGTCGGCCGGATGCCCGCTTCTGTCGAGGGACCTTGGCGGCCGCGCCCGCCGCAGTCACGTAGCTCGCAGCCACCGCCGCCGGGCTCATCGGCATCCGCGCCGCCGATGGCGGGAGCGCGGCCTGAATGGCGCTGTCGAGCAAGTGCGCCATGGAATAGTCAGGATCGGCAGCCAGCGCGCGTTCGATGGCCATGACCGCCAGGGCGCCGTTGCCCGCCTGCCAGGCTGTGAACGCGAGCAGCGACGCTGGCGCGGGGACGAACTCAACTGCTGCGCACCGCACGATGTCGGTCCACAGGCGGCAGTGATCGGCCCCATGAGCCGGATCCATGCGGGCCCATGCGTCGTCCCGAACGCGCAGGTCGGCAACCAGGACTGCGAGCCACGCCAAGTGCTCGATGCTGTCGATGGAACCGCCGCTTCGGTACCGGCGGATTGCACGCTGAACTTCCCTGCGACCGGTCCGCGTCGCCCGGAGCTGCGGAACGCGGTCGCCCTCCGCATCGCCGCAGTCCACGAGTTGCGACAGGCGCAACCGCGCCGCCAGCGTCGCGCGGCGGATGTTGTCAACCGACCCAGCCGGCCGCTGCAGCGTGCGTGCCAGCGCTTCACGATCGGGATGAGGCGTCAGGCCGGCGTCGGTCAGCGCGGCAGCCGCAGGATGCGAACCGGGATCATAGGAGCGACCTTCCGGCGGGCAGCATTCGTCGTCGTTGCAGAGCATGGACCAGTACCGGCCGGAGTCCGCTCGCAGCACCTCGTGCACGTCAATTCTCTTGTCAATGAGGCATCCAGCGGTGCTCGCGACAACGGGAGCGACGAGATCCGCTGGCCCGTAGCCCACCAGCAATGCTCCCGAGATGCGCTCACGACCAAGGACGTAGCTCGCGTGCTCCGCGATGTCGTCGGCGATGCTGCAGTCGGTTGGATCCGGCAGGTCGTAGCGAAACGTGACGACCACCCTGTTGTGCGGGCCGAGGCCGAGCACGACAAGGCTCCGCCTCGGATAGAAGCCGAGCATGTGCGGGATAACCGCGAGCACTGCGTCGGGCGTGCCAGCTCGCAGCTGGACTTTGCCCGCTAATCCACTCGGCCGCGCCGACGTCGTCAGGAAGGTGCGCGGGGTGCTGTCACCCGCTGGCTCGATGTTCGTCATAGAGCCAGCATGGAATCCGTCCCACTCGCGCGCCGAGCGGGATCCGAGGTCGGTGGACAACTCGGTCGCGATGCACTGTCCGGCGAAAACGCGTTGACGCGGCCGACCCGGCCTGGAGCCAGCGCGCTGTCGACTGGGTGCCCTGGCCGCTGAGCGCGCTACTCACTGACCGCGCTGTCCACTGCCCGCGCTGTCCATTGCCCGCGCTGTCCACTGCCCGCGCTGTCCACTGAGCGGCTACGCACCCAAGCGCCAGCGGCAAATTGTCAGAATGGTTCGATAGTGTGATCGAGTAGCCAGCGAGTGGAAGGAGGTGATCGCACAGATGAACGAGAAGCGAGGTTCCGACTATGACGAGGACCCGATGCCTTGGGCCGCAGAGGAGGAGGTCCCAGTCCCGTGGGACGACGAGTATGACGAGAACCAGATCCCGCAGAGCGAGATTCTCTGCGACCCGGACGCGGATTACGACGACGATGCGGAGCACGCTTCGTGGCTGCGCAGCCTCCCCGAGGACGTGCGGGCGGAGTACCTGGCCGGCCCCTGGACCGGCGAGCGCGAAGCTGAGCCGGCTGGGTTCCTGCACCATGACCACGAGCCAAGCGGGCTGGGCTTCGCCAGCGGCGGTGTGCTGGACACCCTGGAACCCGGCCCGTGGCTGGCGAAGGCGCTCACCACCGCCACCTCTCAGGGCCACTGTGACCTCGGCGAATCAGAGCTGATCGGCGTACTGTGCGGGTGGCATCGGCTCATCTCCTGGGCGCAGGCGGA
>Ga0126378_10003823_pt1 | contig 11395 bp, 12 predicted proteins | sample PanSoiMetPlot_23_FD_92587 | JGI IMG/M metagenome (GOLD analysis project Ga0126378, IMG submission 92587) | Tropical forest soil microbial communities from Panama - MetaG Plot_23 | ecosystem: Environmental > Terrestrial > Soil > Tropical forest > Bulk soil | place: Panama | collected 2016-02-17
TCGCCGAGGTCCCTATATAGAGCCCACGATCCAGGGTAACTGACGAGAGGCTGTTGGCCACGGGAACGTCCGAACCCAGCAACGAGACGCGGGCGGCTTCTCCAAGGACTTGGCCGGGAAGTCCGAGAATCGCAATCGCCTCAGATATCAGCCGAAGGCCGAGCGTACGCGCAAACGAGACATTCCGAATGTCGCACTGAAATGCCAGCCGCCATGACCAGGTTTTGATGAGATGCGAGACTCCACCAAGCAGGAGCACCAGGCCGAAGCCCCACCACCCAATCGACTTGATTTTCTGAAGAACCGCCGCAGTACCGGTCCGATGTACGAGCCATGCCAGGAGAAGAATGCCAACCAGTGGAACTAAGTAACGAAGACCTTTTCTTTGCATTTTCGTCCGCTGTGTGCCCCTTGTTCTTTCATTGGAAAAGGTGACCCATACTCAAACTCAACTTGCCATTACGAATAATGCATTCGCAAAGTTGGCCGCTTCTTCTAACGTCTTGCGATCGTTCGAATTAGTGCTTACCTCTGCTTGTGAATTTTCCCAAAACAAACTCCTGGAACAGGCTGCCGACGACATGCAGGCCCATGTCAATCCCAAAAGTCTCGAATACATGCCCAGCCGTACGATTTGAACTGGGGTAATAAGCAGTCGAAATCGAATATCCAATTAAGCTGCCGCCCAATTGAGAGTAATTCGGCTGCCATGCCCCGTTATCTCCCTTGCAGACAAATGGGGCCGCCATCGCATGGCGAGCCCGAGACCACGTTGTGCCGGTACCGTCGTAGAAATAACGAGGATCCTGATGCAGAAGCGAAGGCAGAATAGCATTGCTGATCAAGCCCCCCGTGACAGCATCGGCGAAGCCAGCCCCCAACCGCTTGCTATACCCTTTCGCACCTTGCTGCCATTCACTGGGATTGTCACGAGCTTGTTGGACGCCAGCCCACGCAGCCGTGCGTCCGAAGAAATACGGATTGGTGAGACTTTTGTATGCGAGGTGGAACTTCATTTTTGAGGTAAGAGGCTCGGGATGAGGTTCGTAGGTCACGTAAAGATTCGGTATGAAACGTAGGACACGCTGCTGTTCTTCCGCTTTGAGCTGTTGGGCAGCAACCTCTTTCGAGGAGTAACTCACTGTGAGTGCCCGCTGCACAGCCAGGATACGAAGTTTGACATCGGTTAGCGTTTTGTCCTGACCGGGTTCGACCGTTAGCGATGAACTCCACTCTGCAAATCCATCAGCTGTGACCGTGATCTGATAGGCAATTCCCGATGTGGCGTCGTGTAATGCAAAGATTCCATCGTCCTTTGTGACAGCGGTGAGAAGATCGCCAGTTGGTCCTCTAAGGACTACTGTTGCTCCAGGAATCGGATCCTCGCTTGGATCGACCACTTTCCCCACGATGCTCCCTGTTTTTATGTTTGCCGCTTCAGCAGACTGCGCGGACACTGGTGCCGCAAGTATCGCTCCGCTGAGGGCGATCAATAACGAGATGTGTGTCAGTTTCAGGAAGCGGCCCCAAAACTTGTTCGACCCGGTTTGTGTATTGTTCTGCATTGTCGATATTCCTAACTCGCGGAAAGTGTGAAATTAATCGTGATCCGGGAGTCGACCTCCACCGGTTCTCCGTCGATCATGTACGGCTTATAACGCCATTGCTTCACGGCATCGATAGCGGCTTTGGCCAGTATGGGTAAACCACTTTCGACACGCACATCCTGGATAGTGCCATCCCTGCCGATCAATGCCAGCAGCACGACTGCCCCTTCAAGCCGGGCCCGACCAGCCTCCGGCGGATACTGCGGCGGAACGTCGTGGATTAGGTTCGCCTCGGCCACTCGGGAGGCGACGCGGATTCTCTTAACCGGGCTCGGCTCAGCCATCTTCGCAATCACAGGCACGCTGGGCGTGCTACCCAGTACTTCGCCAAGAATCCCGCCAACTACTCCGCCTGGGACCCCTCCGACTACTCCGCCCGTAGTTCCGCCGGGAGTCGCGGGTGCTTCTTGCGTTTTGTGCACAGGGCTGGGAATGGCACTGCTTGTCGCGGTGTATGTGGAGACTGGCTTGGGCTCTTGGAACTTCACGGAATTGCCACTCGCTGCAGGTGGGGGCTGTAGATACAACATTGTCACGTTCCGCTTGATAGGGAGTGGATCCGTGTGAAACAAAGGAATGACAACTACCGCCATCAAAAGGAGAGACTGAAGGCTCACCGATCCAATTGCTGCCCAGAGGTTTCTCGGCCGCGACTTCGCACCCGAGACGATGAGGTCTTGAAAGATGTCAGCAGGTTCGCTTCGTTGAGGGCTGGAAGGAACAGCAGGCCACGCTTTGTATTCGCCCCGCGATGTCGGATGTCGCGAATCATTTCGCGTTCCTTTTCTCTCACGGGACGGGTATTCAATGAGCTGAAGCAGGTCAGAAGGATGGTCACAAGTTGCCATAGCGCCTTTGACAAAAGCATTTTGCTGGCCAAGTGGAACTCCTTGCAGGCAAGGAACATGGAGGGCTAGATCTTTCATCCCTGTGCCCGCATGAGGGCAGCTGCCGAGAGCAGGTCATGGACTGTTGCGAGGTTGGGCACGGAGGACGCCGAATCATTCCGTGGATTCGTGAACGACCGAATCAGGCGAGCACTCGTGATCGCCTAGTCATTCTGGTCCGATGGGGTGTTCTGATCTTGTTCAGGAAAGAAAATCGATACAGGGTTGCCGTTTACCGGGAATAGCTGAAGAATTGAATTGCGCCCCTCGGGAGGCTAGACAGACGACGACTCCCGGCGCGTTAAGCTCTCGCGCGGCGGTTATTGCCCGTCCGATGGTTTCTCGTGGGAGGAAGCCATTGCGGGGCCAGCTGGTGTGATGTGGTACTCACGATATTCGATGGTCAGGAAGGCTGTGCCGAAAACACGTACCTTGGTTTCGCTCTCGTTCGATTCCGGTAACCAGAAGTCACCGACCTTCTGATAGCGTCGTTTGAAGTCAGTTTTAATGGTCCACCACGAAGGGTTAGCGGCTGGTTCGCCCTCAACTCGAGTTATCGCAAACTCTTTTGCGTCGACCCAAATTCGCCCTCGAAAGAGAAATTTGTTTTTGGTGCGGGGCTGTGCCTCGAGCACGTAGAATTCATCCGTATCGGTCTTTTGGTACTCGGAGAGTTCAAACGTGTAATTCTCTAGGGTGATCGCCGAACGCTGCTGATTGTCCTCTCGCATGGACTCTTGTTCCGCCTCTAGAAGCTTTTTGAATGCGTGGTTCCGAACGGTGTCAGAACCGCTCTCAGAGACGATCGTGAATACTTTCTTATTCGGGGCCTGATAGTCAGCACGAACCACCATATCGGCTGTCTTGTGAGATACACAGTGGCACTCCAGGTGGTAGGTGCGCAGGCTGGTGTAGCCCTCGAGCGCCTTGGTACGTATCTGATTCATTTCTGCGAGCTGATTGATAACCTGGTCCTTCGTTAATGGTGCAGACACCGTGAGTTGCTGAGCGACGGCCGGAAGCCGTAGAAACAATAGGATCACTGTGGGAACAGACCAACGTGCACAGGATTTGATCGCTTGGCAGAAGAGTGTCATTGTGTGCGTCTCCTTGAGAACAGCGCGAAGGCGGCGCTGCTCCTGTTGATAGTGTCAGGTTCGTGAACATCGGCATCGAACCGAGGGGGTGCGCCCCGAAATTCAGTCAGAGTCAAATTTTCCTGGGAGTTTTTTGCTTCCACTTCCGACGGATCAAATAGATAGATGGTGCTGGCGGAAACCGGTCCGACCTGGACGTCGCTATGAGCCATTCCAGAACTTTTCAGAGTGTCGAAATACCGCTGCGTCTCAAAAAAGCGTCGAGATGGCTCAAGAATAATCAGATCTCCGTCCCGCGGCGCGTAATGAGTATCGTACAGGGGCATAATCTGAATGTCGCCGCGGCCACAGGCCTCAAGGTAGTAAGCCATGCTCATCGGCCTTGCGGTCGCTATTCTCGACGCGATGGGGGCGAACGGGCACACTTGCTGCGATACCTCACGTGTGTCGAATTCTGACACCTCATCGGGTGCAAAATAGCGTGTGATGTTCCGTGTGCCTCCGCCGATTGAATTCAGGTAGAAGGAGTAGTAGGGTGCCCAACCTTGCAGCTCAGCAAGGGGCCATCCGATCACAATGAGTGCGGTGGTTCCCACGAAGGCCGGTGACCAGGATTTTCCTTTCACGACCTTCCAAATCTGTTGAACCGCATAGCCACCGGCCAGGTAAAGAAAAGGGAGCAGCGGAAGTGAATAGCGAATCCACTTTGCTCCACTCAGAGATAGCCCGACCAACTGAAGCATTCCAAACGACAGGAAAAAGCACGACGCCAGAGTCCGGCGATCCCGCAAGAGCAGCGCGCTGCCAACTATTACGGCCACCAGGATTGGAATGGGCGTCTTTACCAGCACCAACCAGACATAGTAGAACCACGGAACTCCGGCAAGCAGGCGCGCGGGAAAATTCATGTATAAGGTGCCATCGAAATCATATCCGCTGTGCTTGACGCCGTCGTGGTGCAGCCAACTGAGAATCGAGTGAAAGTTAGACGGAGACAGGATGACGGGGTTTACCAGAATGAACGTGATGAACATCACGACGAAAAATCTCTTGTAGCTGAATCGTGACGGCTGCGCGGTGAGCCCCATTTTTCCCGCAATAAGCCAGGCAAGCGCGTTCAGGCCAAGAAGGTGAACAATGTACTGCGAGGCCAAGGCTAGACCAAAGCCGATGGCACTCAGGTCGTACCAGCACCGTGCACTCTTGTCTGCATCTGCCTGTTGGGCTCGACAGTAAAGGTAACAGGCCAGTAATGTGAAAAATGTGAGTGGCGTTTCTTCCTTCGTGAGTCGATTTAACGCGACCGGCAGCGGCGCAATCGCCCAGAAGAAACTCGTCGCAAAAGATCCCACCAGCCCCATCATTCGGCGGCACAAGAGATAAAGGACTGCGGCTGCGGCGGCGCCGAACAGCACGTTGGGCATGCGCAGCCAGCCCTCGGGTTTCAGCGAAGGCCAGCCATGTACCGCAGCGGCTCGGCTCCAGCGTTCCCCCGCTGTCACGCTCGCCCAGGCAAGCATTTTTGGAAGCATCGGGTGCTCGCTATTCACCCCGGCAAAGTGTCCTTGTCGATACTCTTGAACTGCCGCCCATTTCGCCGACTCGTCCTCCGACAGACTATTGAAGTCGACATGGTAGAGGCGAACTGCGAACGCGATAACCATCAGCAAGAGTACAATCGCCGGCTCTCGATACCGTCCAAGGCAACGATATTGATTCTCACTCAGCACATTTGCTCCGTCTTACGGCACATCGCGATTGGATGATTAGCCTTTCGATGGATTGCGCTTTCGCAACGATGTCGCTGAGCGTGGCATGAATTCCCAATTCTTCTAAGGCCTGTTCGATTGCAAGGACAGACTTTCGCGTCCAGTCCCCCGGGAACAACCGGGCTCCTAGAGGTCCCTATAGAGTCACCTTTTTTCGTTTTTTGCGTACCTCGTCGTGGGTTCACGAATTCAACTCCGAGGTAGTCGCCGCTTTCCAATTAGCACGCTGATCAAGCACCTCAGACACGGTGTAAGGCCTGCGCTCAGATCGATTGAAGTACTGCCATACCTGCAACTCACCCAGGAGTCCGAGAGCGATCATGTGGAGCCCCACCAATATCAGGACGGCCGCAAAGACCAGCAACAACCCGTGTTGCTGCAGAACATCCATTCCGCTGACGATTTTCACAATCAATAGCCAGAGTGCGATGGTCGATCCCAAACCCATGTTGATTGCACCGAGCCGGCCGAAGAAATGGAGCGGACGGGCCATGTAACGCAGGAGAAATCGAATCGTCATTAGGTCGAAAAATACCCGAAATGTACGAGAAATGTTGTAATGCGACGCACCGTGCTTGCGGTGGTTGTTTTGAATTGGTATTTCACAGATCGAGGCCCCGTAGAAGGAAGCCAGCGCCGGGATGAACCGGTGCATTTCGCCATAGAGCGGCAACTCCCGGAGCAGGTCGCCCCGGTATGCTTTGAAGGTCGTACCGAAATCGTGAATGTTGACGCCGCTGAGCTTGGCCATCAGCCAATTGGCGCAGCGGGAAGGAATCTTTCTGAGCAGCAAATTGTCGATACGGTGACTGCGCCACCCGCTGACAATGTCGTAGCCCTCTTCGATCTTCTCAAGGAAGCCAGGGATCTCGGCCGGATCATGCTGAAGGTCGCCATCCATGGCAATCACGTAGTCGCCGGTGCTATGCGCAAAACCAGCAGCCAGCGCTCCGGTTTGACCGAAGTTTCGGCGCAACCGGACGACCGTCACGCGAGGATCGATGACCGCCAGTTCCTTTAGCAGCTTGTACGTTAGATCGGTGCTTCCATCGTCTACGAAAACGAACTGGTGATCGCGGCCAAGAGCCTCCATAACGGCGTGCAATCGTCCATACATCTCGATCACATTTGGTTCTTCGTTGTGAAACGGGACAACAATGGAAACAGTCGCTGCAGTGTTTAGATCAGGCATGTTGCACCTTCCTGAAAGCGCGGTCCATGGCCTTCAGCCATTTCCGGTCGTGCTCAGTCAGAAAAATGTGCGGATCGTCTTCCAGGGAATTGAGCAAGTCACAGATTTCGTTTGCGAAATCCCAATTTTGGTCCCAAACGCCCAAGATATTGCGTCCGTGTCGCTGAATTACAGGCACGCCATCCAGAGATGTTGTGGAGTACATCTCGACTCCTTCGCCACTGTTGTGCTCCAGCACGGCAGCAGCTTGCATAACGGTTCGTACAGCCAGCCATCTCATCGCACATGGGCTGCCAAAGTCATAGCGCAGGGAAATCACTGAATTGCGGGAGCATGGGCGAGCACCGCGGTGGAACGTCAGTGCCCACATTATGGCAGTGCCCTTGAAAGGTCAGGACAATGCGCGGGCAGAATGTGCAATTGCATCAAGAACAATGGCTTACAGAAAGCCAGAGTGGTTGGCGACCTGCAATATCACAGTTGAATTCACCTCTCGGAGTGAGAGGGACGTAATTGTTTGCTGCTCTCAGACACGCAGGGTGATGCGAACAGTTCAATTTGTCCACGATTCTGGGCTAGCAAAGAAATCGGCTGTTTGCGGGAGGGTGTATGGCAACCATTACAGCTGTTCTCGATTTCCTCTTTGGGTGTCACCACGTGCACCTCAGCCGTGTATTCACACTGCAACGCGAGAGCTACAAGGTGTGCTGTGATTGCGGAGCCAGGTTTTCCTACTCGCTCGAAACGATGTCGGTTGAGCGCCGTCTGCCGCTTACTTCTGTGCGGACCCGATTTCGAGTTGCCTAAATACACGCACTGCCGTCATGGAAGTCAAGAAGAGGAGATCCAGATCTGAGGTCCAGAGGCAGAGGAAGGGCCGATCGTTAACGGAGGAATCGATAAGAAAGAAGACGGAGTATGCCAACACCTAAAATTATGAGCGCAGCAGTTGTTGACAAATTCCGTGAGTCACTTGTGATTCGAGAGCTTACGGTGCCTACGCTGGGCGGGAGTGAAGGCAATCATCCGGGGCGCGGCCGCTAGAATCGATCAATGACGTTTTCCATCGCCTTAAGACTGGGAAGGTCAACGGGCGAGTTGTGCTCACGATCGGGGTGCAAGAGTCCCAAGAGGTATTCAACAATCCACATTAACAAAGACGAGTAGCCCTGATGTTCTGCTGCTAGCTCCACCACAAGTCGCGTTTAAGTACGGTGGAAAGAGGAAATGAAGAGAAAACGACCACCAACAGGATTTTGGACGGTGCTTACCGCGGCGAATGTCCTAGCGCAGATTTACCCGTCCAACCTCTTGCTTCGTGCCAACAGCCTCGATGAGCACCTTTTCGCGACCTTGGTACTGATCATCTCTGTGTTTCTGCTTGCGTCGGTTGATGACGTCAGCATCGTGACTGGTAGGCGGTGAGAGAAGAGGCTAAGTCAGATCGACAGACCGGCATGTCGGAGAACATCGAATATCGGCACACTCTGTACTTGGTTGCTTGTCTTTTGGAGTGGCGGATCAGTCCGAACCGGCCGCGTACCAGGAACTTCTTGCGGCGCTCGACGATCAGGACAGTGACATTCGCTCCTCGCAGGATCTCTCCTGCACGGAAGCTCGCGAAGGCCTGCGAAGACTGAGACGACTGTCGGAGCGTGGTGAGACTTAACCGAGCTTCCTTGAAGTCAGTGGCAAGGCATTTGCAGTCTTATCGAAAGGTGCACAATGGCAACACCGGCATTGGATTTACAGGTGCAATCGCTGGTAACCGACTACAGCGTATTTTGGCAATTTTGGCCGCAATTTGAACAGACACACGGCGAGCGCCATCTGGTTGGCTTTGAAGTAGAGTTGATTGGTTCTCACCCTTCCGATCTCAACCACCTTGATCCCGGATGCCCTAAATGCCGGGATGTTAGGAGCGTATTGCTCCTGATCGCGGACCTATTGCCCAGAGAGGCAAGACGCGGCGAAAGCTGTCTCATGTACGACGTTGACTCTCATTCCAACTCGATAGTGCGTTTGCCTGCTTTAGGCAACCGCTCGGCCGTTTCAGTAAGTGTTTACGTTTCCTGGAGCCGGTCACGTGGCCAGCCGTTTGAGACAGATCTGTCGACCGAAATCAAGACTTTCCTGAGCAGGTGGGGCATCCACCAGCGTTAACATCACCATCTCAGGGTGGCTCTCCACGCCGAACTCGACTGAATGATTCCTTCTTCATTGGACAAATGCCCGAATTGGGACAGTTTCGAGTAACACTCTCTTCGCCCGTTGTTGCCATCGGCTCCTACTGACCGCAACCGCCCGGATGCGGACAATGACCGCATTGAGGCAAATCGGCCGAATTGATTCTTGCGACTGCGCAATCCCCATCAATCAGATAGCGACTGCGGCGTTGGCATACAAGTTGCGTTGCTGATTAAGACAGGGAAAGCGGGACACGAGGATAAGCAATGTTTCGCGCAGAACTTCTATGGTTGGCGAATGGTCCAACCCTGAAGATGGAGGGTTAGCTTGTCGGTGAGTGGGCCGAGCAGGCTAGGGACCTAGTCACTGCTGCCGTAGTACCGAAGGGCTTGATCGTCGACCTCACCGACGTGACATATGTTGATTCAGCCGGCAAGCGTTTGCTGAGTTGGCTGGGTAGTGTCGGTGCAGTATTTGTAGCCAGCGGTGTCTACGCAATCGGCGTATGCGAACGTCTGGGTTTATCGGCCATTCAGAGGGTACGCTCACGGCGGCACGGGAGTTGCGAAGAGAAGTTCTCAACTCATTCCCATCCACACTGAAGCCGATCGAGACGGCGCCAGAAAGAGGAAGAGTGATGTCCTGGTTTCATGCGAGCGCATCGGGTGCAGATGATCGTAATCATGCATCAGCAGCCGAAGTCGTGACGTGCTTCCGCGATGACAAGAATCTTCTGAAGAAGCTCGCGTTCTTGATCACTGCTGACAAAGCGATGGCGGAAGAAGCAGTCGCCAAAGCATGTGAGATCACGCTTCAGGGAAACCGTCCTTTCCGCGATTGGCTTCTCGAGTGGGCTAAGGCTGCGACCATGGGCGCCGCGATATCGCTCAACGGGCCTGCGATTCGCAGGAGTGAAGTGATGTACAAAGATCGGCGATGCCAGCATGTCGAGCACCTCTGCCACATGGATGAAGAGCGGCGACCTGCTAATCTCGCTCTCCTTCTTGGGATCGACGCCCAGGAGATCATAGGGGAACTGGATCCTCTTTGCCGCGCAATTCTGGTGCTGCGGATTGCAATCCGATCATCCATACAGGACTGTAGTCTCCGTCTGAACGTATCCCGCTCCGCGGCAGTCGCCGCAAATTGCCTTGCAATGACTTGGCTTGATTATCGCTACATTAAGCCCACGGAGGACTGCAAGGTTTCGCATGCTCTTTAGAAATGTCGCAATCGCAAGCAGGCCTGAGCTAGGTCTCAGGGTTTGGAAGCACCCTTGGCTTGAGGATACCGTCCGAAATAGCTGACAGGTTATGCAAGCTGGCGGCCCAACTTCGCGCGTCCCGTCCCAAGACTTCGAGGCGGTGAACAATAGCTGATTGAAGTGGGGACGTAAGGGATCCTACAAAGAAAGAAGGAATGCCAATGTTGCGAATCAACATTGTTTCCACTGAGCAGCGGAATTTCTAACAGCAGCTGGCCTGTGCTCCGGTTTATTTGGAGCAAACATTACGGGTGATAGAACGACGGCGGATATGGGCGGCGGAGTGAACACCGAATATTGCTAGTGCGCGGCGGTACAGACCGACCGCCCCGGCCCAAAACTGGGACGCGAATCCATTGTGTCCTCCGGGGCTGAAGGAATGCTGGCACAAGCCACCTGCAATGAACTCCTCGGCCGCCTGCATCATGCGCTTCCACATCTCGAACGCTCGCCCCTCCTGGTTGAGAAATGCGAGAGCCTGTCGTCGACCCACGGGGCAGCCCTGCTCGTTTCCAAGCCGTATCAAGTGTGAAAGTGTGATTTCGGCGATCACGCGTTCTCTGTCTTTCTTTTCGGTCATCCCCTTGACCCACAAATGGTTTATTGACATGAAATGCACCTACAGGCAATAACTCGCCTTCGAAATCCCAAGGCGGCGAATCTTGTTTTGCAGGGTCGTACGTTTCAATCCGAGTCGCTCGGCGGCCCCGCCCTTGCCTGCGATCCGTCCCGATGCGGCTCTCAAGGCGTCAATAATTACAGAGGATTCTGCTTGGCGAAACGTAGAGGGCGCTCCAAAAACGACGTTGGTCTCCGATGAGGTAGGAAGCTCGGAAACGGGTATCTCCAGCTCTTCACCACGTGAGAGAATGACAGCGCGTTCGATAAAGTTCGCCAACTCCCTGATGTTTCCCTTCCACGGACAGTTGGTCAGCATCTCCATAGCCCGTTTGGGAATGGACTTTATCTGTCTCCGCATCTGCCTAGACGCTTTCGACACGAAATAGTTCACCAGCAGCGGAATGTCCTCGCGCCGCTCCCGGAGAGGCGGTATCTCAATCGGGAAAACGTTGAATCGATAGAAGAGATCCTCGCGGAACTTCTCCTCCCGAATCATGGCTCGGAGATCGCGGTGGGTCGCTGCAATCAGCCGCACATTGACCTGGATCGTCTTCGAGCTTCCCAGTCGCTCGAACTCTTGCTCCTGGACAGCGCGCAATAGTTTCGGCTGGAGTTCCAGGCTGATGTCGCCGATCTCATCCAAGAACAGCGAGCCTCCATCCGCCAGCTCGAATCGGCCCTTTCTTTGCATCAGAGCTCCAGTGAAAGCTCCTTTCTCGTGCCCGAAGAGTTCACTCTCTAGCAGTCCCGAGGGGATGGCGGCGCAGTTCA
>Ga0126378_10003825_pt1 | contig 11395 bp, 8 predicted proteins | sample PanSoiMetPlot_23_FD_92587 | JGI IMG/M metagenome (GOLD analysis project Ga0126378, IMG submission 92587) | Tropical forest soil microbial communities from Panama - MetaG Plot_23 | ecosystem: Environmental > Terrestrial > Soil > Tropical forest > Bulk soil | place: Panama | collected 2016-02-17
AAGAGCCGAACAGGCTGTGCCCGAACCTGGCGCCTTCCTCGTCCGCCCATTCGACCAAGGCAACCGTGCACGGCAGCGGCCCGCCCGCCGCCAGGCAGCGGACAACCTCCACCGCGCACATCACGCCATACGCGCCGTCCAGCCAGCCGCCGTCGGGGACCGAGTCCAAGTGGGAGCCGATGATCACGACCTCGCTGCCGCCGCCAGCTAGCCGCGCCCACTGGTTGCCCGCCACGTCCGCGTGGACCGTGACTGGCAGCCCCTGCAATTGCTCCCGGAAGAACGCGCGCGCCTTCTGCCACACACCGGTCCATGCGACCCGTTGGGCGCCCGCCGAGTCGCTGGTCAGCTCAGCCAGCTCGCGCAGCATCGCCACTACCCGGCCGCCATCCGGGCCCGAGCGGGGAGCAACACCGGAACTCACCATTGCCAGAGCTTCTCCCCGAACCTAGCCCCCGCACAATACCCCACAGCGATCCTCGAGCGGTGCTGGCATGATCGAGTTCGGCGAACACTTCCGTGAGCAGTTCGTCCGGCCGCGCTGGAAGGGACTCGATGATGTCGTTCACCATCCGTCCTCTTGACGCCTCTACCTGGGATGCTTTCGCGGAGCTTGTCGAACGCAACAACGGCATCTTCGGAGGATGCTGGTGCATCTCTTATCACCTCGAGCCCGGCGAGAAGGGGACCGACTACCGCGCGGCGAAGGAGGCCAGGGTTCGGAACGGTCGCGCGCACGCGGCGCTGGTCTTCGACGATGAATACGCCGCCCAAGGGTGGTGCCAATATGGCAGCCCAACCGAGCTGCCGAATATCAAGCACAGCCGCGAATACGACAAGGACGCGCCGCCACGACCGGACTGGCGGATTACGTGCTTCTACGTCGACAAGAAGCATCGCGGCCTGGGCATCGCGCGGGCGGCGCTGGAGGGCGCGCTCGACCAGATCGCCCAGGCTGGCGGTGGCCGCGTCGAGGCTATCTCCGAGGTGACCGCCGGCCGCGAGGCCCAGGGCCGCTTCCTGTTCAGTGCGACCGTCGAACTCTTCGAGCAATACGGGTTCGCGAGAACCCGTCAGGTGGGCAAGCACGCGTGGATTGTGAGCAAGCAGGTCGAGCCGCTGTGAGTCGACGGTCGTCGCGGTTGGCCTGAACCGCGGGCGGGTGCTGTCGTTAACGACTGCGACCCAAGGCCTTAGTTCCTGCCGTGCAGCAACAGATGAACGCGGCCGGTGCCGTTCGGGCTGATCAGAACGTCGGGTGTGCACTTGCCAGCGTGCCCGGCGGCGAGCGGGATCCGCCGGCTCACCTTGTGCTCCGCGCTGGCAAACACGGTGAAATGGCCGCTACGAGTGCCGCTTGTGAATCCGTGGCTGCACAAATCGCCCCAGGTGACATGGATGCGCTGGCCCGGAACTGCCCAGACCTTCGCGCTGATGCTGGAAGGGTGACCGATGTCGCCCTGGACGGAGCAGGTGACGAACTGGCCCTCGGTGGTGCAGGTACCAATGAAGACTTCCGATGATGTGCGGGCTTGAGCGGCGAGTACGGCGACGCCGCCGCTGCCTGCCAGGACGGCGGCGAGCACTACCGCCCCCGCGAGAGTCCGGATCTTCATGTTGCCGCCCCTTCCTGCTGCATGCGCCTGCCCGCTATTTGCTCATTTTCATCGACCGCGGAGTGTCGATTCTACGGCGATGCCGAACCGGGGAGTTGAGATGGCCGCGGGCCTTTAGCTTCGGACCTTGCTTACCACCAGGAATGCGTATACGCTAAGTGTATACGCTAGATGACTAGTGGCTACACGATTGGCTTGGAAACACGACCTCACGGCATGGGCGCTGAGCAGTCTTCGAGACCTCGGCAGCGGCCCAACACAGATGAGGAGAGCCGCATGAGCACTCCTGGGCTCGCGGGCAAGATTGTCCACACGGGGCCAGCTACTGTTCGGCCATACCTTCTGGGTGGCCTAGCGGCGCTCTCCGTCGGCGGCGCGGCGGCCCATTTCGTCGTCGTCTTCGAACACTTCGCGCAGTACACCCTGTACGGCGTCTTCTTCCTGGTGATCTCATGGGCTCAGGTGATATGGCCCGCGGTACTGCTCTGGCGGGCATCGAGACTGTGGCTGTGGCTAGGCATCGCCGGGAACACCGTTGTCATCGCGGTGTACGTCGCATCGCGCACGGTCGGCCTCCCGTTCGGCCCTGACCTGCACCACGTCGAGCCGGTCGGCGCGCTGGACGTGATGAGCTGCGTCATGGAGTCGGCTCTGATCGCCGGATGCGCCGCGCTGCTGTGCCGACCGTCACTGGCGGACCGGCCGGTGACGCGCCGCAGCCCCGTCGCCCGCGTGGCTGCGCTTGCGGCGGTGCCCGCCGTGGTGATCGCGGCGACCACTGCGGTGATGACGCCTGGCTGGGCGGGACCCGAGGGACCAGCCGGTATGGCATCCCGTACGTCATCATCCTCCCAGTCGTCGAGCACGGCGACCTCGGGCATGGGAGACATGGGCAACGCCGACGGCCAGCCGGACATGCGAATGTACGGCTCGACAGCGCCGCCGACCGCCGGGCAGGTCTTGGCGGCTGCTCAGCTGATCAAGGAGACGGACGCCAGCCTCAAGCGCTACACGAACGTCCAGGCGGCGTTCGCGGCGGGCTATACGTACGTGCTCAAGACCAACGGCGAGGAACACCTGCTCTACGGCGGCAACGACCCCGGCTACCAGGGCCTCAACCCGCACCACCCATCTTCGCTGGTATACGCGATCAACGTGCCGAACCACGCCCCGATCCTGCTCGGCGCCATGTACATCATGGCTGATCAGCAGAACGGCCCGCAGATCGGCGGAGGACTGACCCGATGGCACTCACACCTGAAGATCTGCGCCAACGGCCACCAGACCATCGCCGGCTTCGGCCTTCAGCTTCGGGATCGCTGCAACCCCGCCACCTGGCGCGACACGTATACCACGCAGATGCTCCATGTATGGGTCGTGCCCTATCCCGGCGGCGTCTTCTCCGATGATCTCAGCAGAGCCGCGACCAACGCCGCAGTCCGGGCCGTTCTCGCGCAGCACGCCTAGCAGCCGAGATCTCCTCCTCACTCAGCCGTGTGTCGCGCGGACCGCCAGCAGCGCCAGCGCTGCCCACGTCAGGTAGCCGGCGCCGATGCTGGCATACATGACCGCGAGGCTGTTCTGGGCGTACATCCCGGCATACAGCACGGCCCCGGCCAACAGGGCCGGAATCGCGGTGGCGGGCCTGCGGGTGAGCGCGAACGCTGAGGTCACCAGCAGCACGGAGGCCACAATCAGCCAAGGGCCGATGCGCACCAGCACGCCGAGCACTCCTCCGGGGTGGCCAGGGCCGGTGCTGGTCATGCCGGCCATGCTGGTAGCAGCAGCCGCGCCGCCCACTCCTACCGCGGCTGCGATCATCGAGGCGGTGCAGGCCATCGAGCCCAGCACGCCGAGCCCGGCAGCCGACCACCGGCCAGTGTGACGGGGCCCATGAATGGCACCCTACGCCGTTCCGGCCTGGTGCTGACTTGCTGCCGTTATTGCGGCAGATCCGGCGAGCGTGAGCCCGGCGAGTGCGGCTGCGGCCAGTAGCGCGCCGCCGGTGTAGTAGACGGCGCGGATCCCCGCGGCGTCGGCGAGCAGCCCTCCCAGCAGGAGGCTGGCCAGGCGCAGGGATTGCCAAATCAGGTCGAAGGCGCTGAATACCCGGCCCCGCATTCGGTCGGCGACGTGCGACTGGATGACAGTGGCGAACGTGACGTTGCCGGTGGAGGTTCCGATGCCGTAGCCCGCCAGCGCAGCCAGTGCGGCGGGCAGCGCCATGACGGAGGCGAGCACGAGATCAACCAAGCCGCGCAGCCCAAACGCCACGAACACAACGGCGGGACGGCGGGCGAGGGCAGGCAGCCTGGCCAGCACAACGGGGCCGGTGAACGCGCCCGCGGCGATCGCGCCGAGCAGCAGCCCGTAGCCGCCGCCGGAGGTGTGCAGCCTGCGAACTGCCAGCACGACCAGCAGGGCGCTCGTGGCGCCGGCCGAAAGCGCTGCGAGGGTCTGGGCTACCGCCAGGGCTCGCAGCAGGCGGTCACGGACGAGCAGGCTGGCGGCTTCACGAGCCTGCGCCAAGAGAGGGGCGATGGTCATGGGCCGGGGAGCCTCGCGCGCGCGGAGTCCGGCCAGCAGCACTGCACTGATTGCGAAGCTAGCCGCGTTGACCGCGAATGCCCACGCATACCCCGCCGTCGCCGTCAGCACCCCGGCCAGCGGGGCCAGCACTACCTGGCTGAGCACCGCGGCCGACCAGATCGCGCTGTTGGCTGCCACGAGCTGGTCTTCCTTCACCAGCGCGGGCAGCAGGGAGTTCGCGGCCGGGTTGAAGAAGACTGCCCCGGCCGACAGGCCGAACGCGACCGCGTATACGGCGGGAAAGTTGCCGTGCCAGGCCGCGAGGACGGTGGCTAGGACTATGCGGGCGATGTCGGCGCCGATCATCACCGTGACCCTGGGCAGCCGGTCCACCAGCGGACCTGCCAGTGGAGCAAGCAGGAGGACCGGGAGTATCTCGGCGATCACCATCCCGGAGACGCCGATCCCGGAATGGGTCAGGTGAAACACGAGCAGCGCCAACGCGGTGAACTGCGCGATGTCACCCCACTGGCTCACCGTCCGCGCGGCCCACAGCCGCCGGTATGCGGCGTCGGCCAGCACCGGCATCTCTGAACACTAGATGACCAGGGCCGCTAACTAATCACGTCCGCAGTTGCGCGCTGGCGCACCATGGCGGCCCGGTCAGGGCAAACGGTACGGCGCCTACCGCGCGTGACGGCCATGAACCCGGCATCGCCCGGGAAGGAGGCCGCCAGCCGGGAAGTGGGATCGCGGCGCGGTCGTCGGCCTGGGCGAAAGCCGGCCTGCGATGTGGCGTCACGCGGCGCACCATGGCCACTGACGTTCTCTGAGCCGGGTGGCGTGGCCTGGAGGGCATTCACGGGCTTCCCGCCGAACCGTGGCACCCGTAGGGTGGGCGCATGAGCGGGCCGGAACTCGCATACCGGTATCTGGCTCCCTCATCGGTCCGCCGCCGGGACGACGGCTGCGATGTGCTGCTATCTACTAGCGGCGGCGTCACCGACGCGGGCCCGGCCGTCAACCCGTATTTCTTCAGCGGCCTGCTGACCGACCCCGCGGTCGCCGCCGCCGGCATGCTGGCGTGCGCCGCCGTAGCGAGGTCCCGCTATTTCATCCCGGGCAGCGTGCTCGCGCCCATCATCAACGACCCGGTGGTGACCAGCAACGTAGACCGCCTGCGGATTGAGGCGTTCTCCGGCTGCTGCGGCGTGCACGCCAGGCTTGACCTGCTCCCGGAGGCGCTGGCCGACCGGCCGCTGGGCTCGGGGACCACGAACGTGGACTTCAACCCTGCCATGCGGGGAGCACTCGGCGGTGTGGCGGGCGGGGGACCGCTGCTGCTCAGCGTCGGCAGCGGCGAGATGAGTGTGGACACCGCGGCCGATTCGGTGACCGAGCGCAAGGTGGCGCTGCCGGTGCGTTGGCTGAAGGGCTTCGGCGAGGTGCAGGCGCTGGCCCAGGGGATGCGGCTAGCGGGCGAGCTGGCCGGCGTGGAGGCGCAGCGGTTCGTCCGGTCGCTGCCGCGGACGGCCAGGCGGCCGCTATGGGCCCGCCCTTCCGGCCGCACCTTCGCGCTCGCCTTGGCCGCGGGGCCTGGTGCGGTGTGCATCGCTGGCCCCCACCGGCTAGCCGAACTCGGGCCGCTGCTGCGGTACGCTCGCCGGCTGCGCGCTTACGGTCCCGAGGTCGGCGCAGGCTCCGCTGAGGCGCCCAGCGCGTGGGAGCTTGACCTGGGGGCGGCCAGGTTCACCTTGACGCTCAGCCCGGAGAAGTACCGTGGCTTCTCCGGCGAAGGGGCGCTGCTGGAACTGCTGGCTGACCCGGATGTCGCGGCCGATGCCGATCTGGTGCGACCGTGGCTGGCCTGGGATTGTCTGATCGACCAGGACCGTGTCGGCGCGGCGGTCGGGCTGGTGGGCGGCCGGGTGCGGGCCGCGCTCGGGTACCTGGCGGCCGCGGGGCAGGTCGGCTACGACCTGGCCGAGGAGTCGTTCTTCCATCGGGAGCTGCCGTTCGGCCGAGCGCTGGACGCGATGCACCCGAGGCTGGCCAGCGCGAGAGAGCTGATCACGGCGGGCGCAGTCACCCTGGCCGATGCCGGGGCGACGGTGCGCAGCGGCGACACCGAGCACCGGGTGACCTTCGGCGGCACCGCCGACCGGTGCACCTGCACCTGGTGGGGCAAGCACCAGGGCACGAGGGGGCCGTGCAAGCACGTGCTCGCCGCCCGGATGGCGGCCAGTGAAGCCACCAAGGCTGTCGGCCAGGCGATCGCGCCGTGAGCCTGGACCCGGCGGCGGTCGAGGCGGCCGTGAGGCGGAACGACGCCGCCAAGGTCCGCGACCTGCTACGCGGCGCGTCCGAAGCGCAGCGCACAACGTGCGCGCGGGCGTTGAAGTCGCTGTTCGATGGGCCGCGCTGGCCGTACGACAACATGGTCCCGGTCATGCTGGCGCCACAGGAGATCGGATGGATCCGGCTGGCCAGGGCCGGCCGGGTCGATGAGGTCCCGCATGAGGTCGTGGCGAGGTGGCAGGAGGCGCGGGATGAGCACGCGCGCGTCGAGCGCGAATACGAGGCGTGGCTGAGTGTCCGGCGGGGCCTGGCCTGGCAGCTCGCGGTCCTCGGCTTGGCCGGCGGCGCGACGGCGGCTGCCAGTGCGCTCGGCTATTTCCATGGATCGTGGGAGGAGGCCGATGCAGCGGTCGAGGCCGTGGCCGGCGTGCTCGACGACCGGCGCCCGAAGTGGCTGGCCAGCTTCGTGGACGGCAATCTCACCGCCGAGTTCTTCAGCGGCGTCGGCCCCTGGCCGCTGGCGCGCAAGCTGGTCAGGCTCGGCGCGATCGAGCGGCCAGACGTCAGCCAGTACATCACGCTGATGCCGGCCGCCCTTGACCGACGCGAGCCGGTTCCTGGCGGCGACGGCCGGTGGCGGCAGGTCCAGACTCCGGCGCAGGTGCTGCTCGATGACCCTGGCCTGCTTGATGACGAGGTCTGGAGGCTGTTTACCGTTCCTGACGCGGCGAGGGATCTTCACTGGGGTGAGGTCGATGCCGGGGAGTGGCTCGAGGGACCGGTGCAGACGCTCGCACGGGCACTCGTGCAGCTCGCCGAGCAGGGGCACCTCGACCGCGACCGGCTGGTCGACGCCTGCCTGGACGCGTTCACCCGTGATTTCGCGCCGAACCGGGTCGCCTGGTATGCGATCATGCACCGGCGGCTCGATCCGTCGCTTGCGGAGATGGCGGCTAGGGCAGGCAAGTACCTGACGCTGCTCGGCGTGACCGCCAAGCCCGGCGTCACACTTGGTCAGGAGGTCGCGGGGAAGCTCTACCTGGCTGGCCTGCTCGATGCAGGCCGACTGCTCGAGGCTTCACGCCCGGCGCTGATGCACACGCAGAAGAGCGTGGTGACCGCGCAGCTCAAGTTGATCGGCACGATCATGAAACGTGATCCGGCGGCCGGCCCGCAGGCGGCAGCCGTGACAGCGGTGGCGTTCGGGCATGAGCGGCAGGACGTGCAGGAGGCCGCGCTCGCCCTGCTGCGCAGGCACGGCGTGCCGGCGGGCGCGCCGCTGGCGGAGCTGAGGTTGCTGGCCGGCGCGCTGTCGCCGAGCCTGGCGGCCGAGGCGGCCGCGCTCGGCCTAGGGCCTGATGTCAGCGTCGCGCCGGGGGATGATCTGGCCGATGCGGAGAACCGGATCACTGCCCTGGCGGCCGGCGCTGGCGACCGGCTGCGCGCCGCGCTCGACGCGGCCAAGCGCGGTGACATCGCGGGGCCGGCGGTCGTCGGGCCGTCTGAGGGTGACCGGCTCGCCGATCCGGTGACCGACCCTGACGAGCTGGTTCATCTCCTGATCGTGCTCATGGAGGATGCGAGGGACGCGATCGCGGTCGAGCGCGCGATGGCCGGCGCGGTCCGGCTGAGCGGGCTGCCGCCTGGCAAGCGCCACAAGGCCGCGGCGCCGCTGCTGAAGCGGGCCGAGGCGCTGATCGACGGTGACTACTACGGCCCCTTCGGCGGCGGCCGGATCACCGCGGACGTGGCCAGGATCGCGCACGCATGGGGAACCGGCCAGCTCTACGGCGAGGACCACCGCGAGTACGACTCGTCGTACTCGCGGCACATGTTCGCCGTCGACCGCTCGGGCAACCCGGTGACCATGGCGGGGATCTTCTCCGCGCGGGCGTGGGAGGCCGCCAAGATCATCGCGGCGGGGCGCGGCGGCGAGCTGCTCGCCGAGCCCGAGTCCGATCGCGGCGCGATCAGCCCGGACCGGCTGCTCGACAGGGTGGCGCGGCGCGCCGGCCGGCCCGAGGCCGGGCCGACGCCGGGCCGCCATGACTTGCAGGCAGCGGTGCTCCGGCTGGCGCCCGCCGCGGACCAGGGGTTCTGGTCGGGCTGGGCGAGCCTGGACCGGCTCGCCGCCTTGTCCGCGCGCGCCAGCCACCGACTGGTGAACACCGCGCTCAGCTTCGAACCGGTCCTCGGGCTGCCCGCTGGGCGGCCGCTGCGCGGATACGGGCAATGGGAAGAACAGGTCCTCGCGCGGATCTGGGGCCCGGTGCCCGCGGCCGCGCGCTGCGCGAGCTGGCAGCTGCTCACCGCCCTGTCCGACCCGCTGCGCCACTACGCCAGACTGTATGGGCCCCGCTCGGACAACCGGCACTACGACGCGTCCGTCGCCTCGTGGCCGCTGAGCTGCCCTTGGCAGCCCGAACTGGCCGCCGCGCACCTGCTCCGCGCGACCTCCGACGGGCTGCGCCCGGGCCAGTCGCCTGCCAGCACGGCGATCGGCTGCCTGGCGCATCCCGGCCATCCGCTCGGACCGGTCGCACACCTGGCTCTGGTCTGCGGGCTGGCCTCCGGCGAGGCCGACACCCGGATCGCGGCCGCCTCCGTGTGGTCACAGGCCTGCGCCGACGGCAGGCTGGACCCAGACCTGGCCGCGGCGGCACTCTCGGCCGTCGCCAGATCAGAAGCGGTCAAGCTAAGCCGGATCGCGGACGCGCTGCGCCGCGCCGCGCACGAACCGCTGCCGAGCTGGCGGATCGTGCAAACCGTGTGCGCTGCGGCCGACGTGCTCACCGGCCCCTCCCCGACCCCAGCGCCGCCCGGCGCTCACGAACTACTCGAGCTAGCGGCCCGGCTGGGCGCCGAGGTGGGCGTGCCTGCCCTCCCAGCCGCATTCACCGGCCTAGCCGGCCGCCGCGGCGGCAGCCGCCTGGCCATCAACGCCAGACGGCTGAGCTTCGTCGCCGACGGCCCGCACCCAGCACGCGCCCAGGCCGCTGCTCAGGCCCTCGAAGCACTCCTATACCGGGCCGAGACGGCCCGGCACTAGCGTTCGCCCGCACCGGGCAACCACCGCTCCGACACCGAAGAGGCGGTCTGCGCGGCCGATGATCCGGTCAGGAACCATGCCAGGCGCCGTGGGGTCCTGCCGCTGGTCCTGGCATGCTACGGCCTATGAACCGAGGTCGCTGGTCGGGTAAGGCTCGGTTGGTGGCTGTAGGCGTGCTCGCGTGTGTGCTGCTGGCAGCGTGCACTGCCGCGGTTCACAAAGCACATCGTCATGTCGTCCCGAAACCGACGGCCTATGACCCGGGCAACTCGTACGTGGTGCCAGCCGGTATCCGCAAGATCAAGCACGTGATCATCATCATGCAGGAGAACCGGTCCTTCGACAGCTACTTCGGCACCTATCCCGGAGCGGCCGGCTTCCGGATGCGGCATGGCGCCCCGTGGGCCTGCGTTCCGAAGAAGGCCGGGCACTGCGCCGGTCCGTACCACGACAAGGCCGATATCAACGGCGGCGGGCCGCACAGCTACTACGCCGCGCTGAGGGACATAAACCGCGGCGCGATGAACGGGTTCATCCGGGAAGCTAAGGCGGCGAAGAAGACATGCCACCTGGCCTTCGACCCCGCCTGCGCCACTAGCGGCCGGTCCGACGTGATGGGCTACCACACCGCGGCCGAGATCCCGAACTACTGGGCCTACGCTCGGCATTTCGTACTGGACGACCACATGTTCGAGCCGGTCAAGTCGTGGTCGCTGCCCGAGCACCTGTACTTGATGTCCGGCTGGTCGGCCCGGTGCTACACGCCGTCGCCGATGAGCTGCCACACCAGCGACGTCGGGCCGTACTCGGTCAGCCGGTTCGACCGCGCACTGCAGCACGAGCAGAAGACTGGCCAACAGAGAATCGAGCTGGCATGGACCGACATCACCTGGCTGCTGGCTGCTCATAACGTGAGCTGGGCATACTACATCCAGAAGGGCACGCAGCCCGATTGCGGCAACGGCGGCCAGGAGACCTGCTTCCAGGTGCCGCAGGCCGTGCGGACGCCGGGGATCTGGAACCCGCTGCCGCTGTTCGAGGACGTGCGTCAAGATCATCAGCTCGGCAACATCGTGCCGTTGCGTGACTACTTCCACGCCGCCAAGACCGGGAAGCTGCCCGCGGTCAGCTGGGTGATCCCATCCGGGCGCAACAGCGAGCACCCGCCTGCCAGCGTGCACCGCGGGCAGGCCTACGTCACCGCAGTGATCAACGCAGCCATGAAGAGCTCAGACTGGAAGTCGACCGCGATCTTCCTCAGCTGGGACGACTGGGGCGGCTTCTACGACAGCCTCCGGCCGCCGCACGTCGACAGCAGCGGCTATGGCCTGCGCGTGCCCGCTCTGGTCATTTCGCCGTACGCCAGGAGGGGCTACATCGACCATCAGGTGCTCAGCAGCGACGCCTACCTGAAATTCATCGAGGACGACTTCCTCGGCGGCGCCCGGCTCAACCCCTTCACCGACGGGCGGCCAGACTCCCGCCCCGACGTGCGCGAAGACCTGCCACAGCTCGGCAACCTGATCATGGACTTCAACTTCAGCCAGCGACCGCTGCCGCCACTGCTGCTGCCGACCAACCCGCGCACAGACTCCCCGGCTATCCCCAGCTATTTCGCGGGGAAGGGCAGATGCAAGGGCTGCACCAAGCCGCCGCCGTGACTCGCGTACCGGGCCGGACGTGCCCGCTCGGCCGGCTCACCTGGCGTGCCGGATAAAGATCTTGCCAATTCTGCCCGTTGGGCCGCGTCGCAGACGCCGGGCGTCCTAACCGGGTGACTGAGGGATTCCCGCCACGCCCAGGTGCGGTTCCATGATCGGGCCCGCGGACCACCACCGGGGTGAGCACGGCGGCACGAAGTACCCTCCCCCGAGCTGCAGGTCAGTCGTCGCGCGGCCCGGGC
>Ga0126378_10003826_pt1 | contig 11393 bp, 10 predicted proteins | sample PanSoiMetPlot_23_FD_92587 | JGI IMG/M metagenome (GOLD analysis project Ga0126378, IMG submission 92587) | Tropical forest soil microbial communities from Panama - MetaG Plot_23 | ecosystem: Environmental > Terrestrial > Soil > Tropical forest > Bulk soil | place: Panama | collected 2016-02-17
AGGTCGTGGCCGACCTGCCCTGCGTCGGCCAGAACCTGCAAGATCACATGTACGTCATGATCCAGTACGAGTCGCTTCTGCCGGTCACCCTCAACGCTTACGCCGCCCGCCGGAAGATGATCATGGCCGGAATGCAGTGGCTTGTGGCGAAGCAAGGGGTGTGCAGCTCCAACCACATCGAAGTCGGGGCATTCGTGGCCAGCGGCCGCGATTCGCTGCAGCCCGCTGGCCAGCTGCATTTCAAGCCGGTACTGCTCGACGACTGGAATGTGAGCGCCCGGCACGGATTCAACTTCGGCGCGGGGACGCTGCGGCCTGCCAGCCGCGGCACGCTCAAGCTGCAGAGCGCCGTACCGTCCGACCCGCCGATGATCGATCCGAATTACCTGGCGGTGACCGAGGATCTGCCGGACCTGCGGGACCTGGTCAAGGTCACGCGTGAACTGGCTCATCAGCCTGCGTTCGCTCGTTTCCGCGGTGCGGAGGTGTCGCCGGGGCCGTCGGTGCGGACCGACCAGGAGATCGATCGGTTCCTCGCCCACGCCGCGGGCAGCGGGTTCCATCCATGCGGAACGTGCCGGATGGGAAGCGACGAGCTTGCCGTCTGCACGCCGGACCTGCGGGTGCGCGGTGTCGACGGACTCCGGGTTGTTGACGCGTCCGTGTTCCCGTCCCTAGTAAGCGCCAACACGAATGCCGCGGTGCTCATGCTCGCCGAGCGTGCCAGCGACCTCATCCGCGGCGTCGCACCCCTGCCCGCTGTGCATCTGCCCGTGCATAAGCGCGCCGGCGATGAAAGCGCAGGTTCCCGTAACTGACGCGCTTCTCGGCCCTGCCTGCGGCCTAGAGGCGGCCCCGGCAAAACTCGACGCATTCCGCAGCGCTGCCCGGCTCAGCCAGCCGGGGGAAAGGTCTTCGCCCAGAACTCGGCGATGTCGATCCGGCGCATGAAGGCGACGTCCGGCTGGCCGAGCGCGTACTCGACGAAGTCGCGAAGACCCGACGCCCGCCCCGGCTGGCCGCTCCAGCGCGGGTGAATCCCGACCGACATCATCCGGCCGCCCAGGCCGGCTCTGGCCTCCTCGAGCAGGTAGTCGAGGCTGAGCCGCAGGCCCTCGCCGAAATGCCGTGGCGACGAATAGGTCGGCGGGATCAGGTAGCGGACGTCGTTGTGCACCTTCGTGTAGGGCACGACGAGGAACGGCCGGCCCAGCGTGGTCACGAAGTAGGGAAGCTCGTCGTTGTTCGCGTCCGAGTCGTACAGGAAGCCGCCATCTTCGAAGAGCAGCTCCCGGGTGTGCACGGTCGGGAAGGACCGCACCATCCAGCCGCGCAACCGCTGTCCGGTCAGCCTTTGCACCGACTCGACCGCCATCGCGATCTCATTCCGTTCCTCATCGCGGGTCATGGCCGACCCCGGTCCGGCATCCGGCCCGTACCAGTGGTAACCGTGTCCCAGCACATCGTGGTCGCGGTCCCGCAGCCAGGCACACAGCGGCGGGTTCCGCTCAAGCGCGCGAGCAACCGCGTTGAACGTCGCCGGGATGCGATAGCGGTCGATGAGCCGGCACACGCGCCAGATCCCCACCCGGCTGCCGTATTCCATGTGCGTCTCGGTGCCGAGGTCGCGGATCTCGGGGCCGTACTGGAACGAGTACTCGCCCCAGGTGTCATTGCAGCCGTCATCGCCGAGCGAGTACTCGCCTCCCTCCTCGTAGTTGATCACCAGGTTGATCGCCACCAGGGCTCCGCCTGGCCAGCGCACGGCGGGAGGCTCGGGACCGTAGCCGACGAAATCGCGTTCCGGGCCTGCAACAGAGCGGACATTCGCGTCATTCATGGCGCCGATCCTGACAGCGCGTCCCACCATGGGCAAGCCGGGTCGATCCCGGGATCGACCCGGGATAGGCGGGTCGATCCCGGGATCGACCGCACAGCGCCGGCCGTATGCTCGGTCCATGGGAGTGGCGTTCGTGGCACATTGCATGCTGAATCAGAACTCGAAGGTAGGCGATGGCGCCCATTGCGCCGGGATCTACTCCCCGATCATCGACGTCTTGCGCGAGAAGGGCTGGCGCATCGAGCAGATGCCCTGCCCCGAACTCGCGTTCGCCGGCCTGAACCGCTTCTGGGCGGTACGCGAGCAATACGACACTGCCGCATTCCGGCGGCACTGCGCCCGGCTGGCGACGGCGGTCGCCGACATGATCGCCGTTCGGGTGGACAAGGGAGAGGACGTCGTGCTGCTCGGCGTCGAGGGCAGCCCATCCATGGGCGTCACCATCACGAGCTCGGATCCCAGCCGGGGCGGTCGGCCGGAGTGGCCCGACGGCTCACCTGAGCTGGTCAGCGGGGAGGGCATCTTTGTCGAGGAACTCAGGCGGGAGCTGAACAGCCGCGGTATCGGCTTCCCCCGGGTCGCTGGCGACACGCATGCGATTCCCGGGCATCACGAGGCGGCGCAGAGGGCAGTGGTCGAGGCCACGCTCGCCAAGGAGGGCTGATGAAGCGGGACGAGCGCTCGTTCCGGGTCGCGCTGCTCGCCGACCGCTACGTCAACCCGCCGGCCGGCGGCGTCGATGGTATCGCCGTTGCCGCCGATGCGGGCTGGGGCGTAATGCAGCTGCCGGCCGACGACTACCCGGCCGCGGTCGCGCAACGGCTTCTGTTCGAGGTCGCTGAGCAGGCCGAGGAGTTCACCCGGCACGGCTATGACCTCGTGCTGGTCGGCGAGTGCGACGGGCTGGCTGATGCACTGGCCCGGGTCGGCCTCGGCGTGCCAGACGCGATCAACCCCGAGGGACCTGTTGTGCTCAAGGAATTCCTTGACGCCCGCCCGGTCCCCCGGGCCCTTCGCCGCGCCGACGGCGAGGCAGGCTGAACGCCCGCCCCTACTACAGCTGGCCGCTGATTAGCTCAAGCCCGACGGCGTCCGTCTCGACCCGCCAGAACGAGCCCGTCCGCTCGGATGCCTCGATTTCGGGCGTGCGGGTCGCGGTCACGTAGAGGGTCGAGCCTTCGAAGACGACGTTCGTCGCGTGCTCGTCGAGGTCGATCTCGGTCAGCACATCGCCGTCCGGCGAGAGCACGGTCACCCCGCCGGCCGTCGTGTTGGCCACGAACAGCCGTCCGTCAGCGGCGAACGCCATCCCGTCCGGCACATGGGTGTCGGGTAGCTGGCAGAACGTGACCGCCTCCCGGCCCTCGAGCCGGCAGACCCGGTGGGCTTTCGATTCGCTCCAGTAGAACCGGCCTTGCGCGTCGAACGCGATCCCGTTGGGGTAGCTACCCGGCCGCTCGAGCAGCATCTCGCCAGTGCCCGATGCATCGCTGACCACGAAGAGCCTGCCCGGGCTCGGCACGTCGACGCGGTCGTCGAGCTCGGTGCCTGAGTCGGTGATCCACAGCCGGCCGTCCGGACCGAACGCCGACTGGTTCGGGCCGGCCAGCGTGTAACCCCCTACCTCGGAGAACAAGAACTCCACGGAGCCGTCCATGCTCACCCGCTGGATGCCTGGAACCGCGCTGTAGTCACCGCTGCCCGGTACGTCGCCGCCCTGGTTCACGTAGAGCTTGCCGTCCGTGCCGAGATAGGTGCCCCACGGCGATCCGCCGGTATTCGCGAACAGCGACAGGCCGCCGTCCTGGTACGCCAGCAACTCGCCGGTGTTGGCGTCGCAGAGCACGATCCGGCCGTCGCCGAGCACGGTGGGCCCCTCGGGGAAGCCCAGGCCGGAGGCCAGCAGGGTGGTTGGCATCGCTTGAAGTCCTTTCGCGGTCCAGTGCCTTCGCGGTCAGTGCTCTCTGGGACAGCTCTCGCGGTCAGGTGAACCAGTAATGCTCGAAATCAAAGTCGGACAGCGGCTGGCCCACCCTCGCGGCCGAGTAGCCGGCGATCTTGGTGCTGTACGCGTCGAGGGCATCGATGAAGGCGGGGATGATGTAGCCGCCCTCGTTGAAGTCGATGAGCTGCATCTCGTGCTCGATCTGCTTGCGGGTGGCCGCATTGGCGGTGGCGTTCGCCTGGTGATAGAGGCTGATGTACTTCGGCAGATGCCAGTGCGTCTCGTTGAACGGGGACGTCGGCAGCAGCGACTGGGCGACCTGAGCCAGGTACGGCGAGTAGTTGTAGAAGTCCTGCGAGAACGTCCAGTGCAGGTAGTTGGGGCCGAAGAAGGTTGTCGGGTCAACGGTCTTGAGGCTGATCGTCACGCCTGCGGCCTTGGCCTGCTGCTGTAGGACGGTCGCCATCGCGACCGTTCCGGTGGCAACGGGCGAGGTTACCAGCTGAACGGTTAGGTTCTGGTGCCCGGCCTGCTTCAGCAGGTGCTTCGCCTGGGCGATGTCCTGGGCCCGGTGCAGCGACGTGTCGTAGTTGGGGTCGAACGGCGACGACACGTCGGCGCCGACGGTCGCGTACCCGTTGAGCGCCGAATTGATCAGCTGCGGTCGGTCGACCAGCAAACGCATGGCCTGACGGACCCTGATATCGTCGAACGGGGCCTGGTCGACCCGCATCGTAAATGGCGTGATCGCGCCGGTGTGCGAAACGACGGTCTTGACGCCGGGGCTCGACTTGAGAGCGGTGATCTGCGGGCCCTCCAGCGCTCCCGCGCCGTGGATCACTCCGGTCGTCAGCGCGTTCTGCAGCGAGGCGCTGTCGCTGAAGTCGATGATCGTCAGCGAGTTCACGTATGGCAGGCCCGACCTCCAGTAGTTGGGGTTCCTGACGAACACGCTGCGCTGGCCGGGCGTGAAGCTCTGGTACTTGAAAGGTCCTGTGCCGTTCGGCTTCTTCGGATCAAAGCCGGCCGGCACGATGTACAGGTAGTACCAGTAGGCAAGCTGATCGAGGAAACTGCCGTACGGGCTGGTCATCGGCACCAGGACGGTGTGCTTGTCCATCGCCTTCAGGCCCTTGACGTCGATCGGGCCGAGCGGGGTAGCACCGGTCAGGGGCGCCTTCGGGTTGACGATGCGCCGAAGCGTGAAGATGACATCGTCGGCCGTCAGGGGCTTGCCGTCGTGGAAGGTGATGCCTGGCCGCAGGCGGATGACCCATTGCGATGTCGAGCCGTGCGGGCTGATGTCCTCGGCGAGAACGAACTCGGCCTGAGCCTTGGTGTTGAGCTGGAGCAACGGCTGGTACAGGCCCTGAGCACGGGCGGTGTCTAGGTAGGTGAGTCCATTGTGCGGATCGAGGGTGTCCGAGCCTGAGCCGCCGGTGAGTCCTACCTTCAGGTCACCGCCGCGTCGCGGGGCGCCGGCCGCCGACGGCGAGCCCGAAGCGCCAGGCGAGCCAGCGCCGGAGGAGCATGCCGCGAGCACACCGCCCGAGCCTACGAGTGCGCCTGCGGCGGTCAGGCCGCGCAGGAACTGGCGCCGGTCCACGTGGCCAGGCTGCCCGCCGCCCGGGCTACCGCCACCTTCATGATCACGGACACTATTCCACGTATACGGCCGAAAAGCGTCCGTCCGGTCGTCGATATCGTTCATGAGCTTTCGCCCTCTCATTCACTAGCGTCAGGCGACGCTGGCATGCGAGCTGACCGCAAGCTCGCTGGGGGTGGCTGCGCTGGCCTTGGCCCGGCCGAGCAGTGGGAACTGCATGGGATAAGGGATTATGCGAGCGCCATCGGCGTCAATAAAGCCGGGGCGATGCGTGAGGAGCAGGGGTTTCTGCACCCGGGAAAGGTCCCGGAACACCTGGTAGACCGGCTGGGTGAGGCTCTCCGTCTTCGCCGGGAGCGCAGACAGCTGATGAGCCATTCAGCCCCCAAGGGACCGTCCAAATTCCGGCAAGATGCGTGACGCGACCCAGGTTATACGGTACACGACAAATGTGGCAGTGATTTGACCGCGACAGGGCGACCGAGGATCGACGACGAACCTCACGGTCATTCATCAAGCGCGCATCGACTTGGATGCGCTCGGTGCCCGGCCACGTGATGTCAGTAACTGCCGCTCAGGTCTACGCGCAGTCAGCGGGCTTAGTTATCCGGTTCCCGCGACCAGGACGCGCAGGCTCCAGACCCGCTGGGCCATCATGCACGGCGGGTCGGCGTGCAGGCACGGGTGATCGGTAATCGAGGTGACCGACGCCGTACCGGAACGGACGGCGACGAAGACGGCGATGGCGGGACGGGTGCTTGGGTAGCCGCCAGACGCCTCGGCCATGCGGAGGAAAGGCTCGGGACTCGCGGGTCGGTGCCACTGTTCACCGCGGCCGGAGAGCACGACCCGCAACCGCTGACCGGTCCGCAAGTGAACGGTCCTGCCGCTGTCCGCCTCGGTGACCGTGACTTCACCGTTGGGCGCGGAAGTGCCTGGCGTCGTAGATCGGCCGCCCATTGTCACACCAGTCCCGTTTCCCTGAATTCCTCCCTGAGCACCATTCACAGCCGAGCCACAGCCTGCGAGCACTGCAAGCGCTGCGACTGTGATCATAATCCGGACGGTACGCACACCACTATGACGTGCCAGTGGAGCGAGCGGTTCCGCGCGACTGCGCCTTTCGGTATGTTAGTCACTCGTGTGCAGATCCGAGGCGTCTGCGGGTTATCGGAGGTCGGTCACCTCACCGAAGCCCTCGGCCCACGAAATTCCGGGGAGGGAAGGGGTTCCCGGCGGTTTAGGGATCAGATGTAGCCAATCCGAAGGATGGGAACCGTAATGCTCAGACACCAGGGCATGTTGACCGTGAGCAGGTTGCTCGTTGCGGCGGTCGCGCTTGCCGTGCCAGCGGCTTCGATCTCGACGGCTGCCGCCGCATCCGGCATCCGTCACCATGCGGGGCAGCCCAGGATTACGCCGGTGCTGCGCGCCAACGTCCCGGCTCCCGCTGGCATCAAGGCTCGTTCCGTGGGGTCCGCGCCGCTCCGCGTCGCTAACCCCAGCGCCTATGCCGCCCAGAAGGCCGCCGCGAATGCGGTCGCCGCCCGTCTGAACGCGCGAGCGTCGGCGTCGGCCCCGACCAGGGCCCCGCTGGCGCCTAGCCTCGTGCGCAATTGGGCCGGACAGCGGGACACGACAGATGCGCCGTCCGACTCCACCGGCGCGATCGGAACTACCCGGTACATCGAGCTCGTGAACTCCAAGGCCGCCATCTATAGCCGCGGGAGCAACACTCCGACCGCCTCAGGGCCACTGCTGAAGCTGACCGGCTGCGCGACGTCGGCCTGCACCGACCGCGTGTTCGATGTCCAGATCATCTGGGATCCGGCCCTCAACCGGTTCTTCTACACGACGATGGACATAGGTTCCGGGTCCCCCCGCGGCAACCTACTTGACTTCGGCTTCAGCAAAACGAACACTCCGACTCTGTCGGCGTCGAGCTGGTGCCGCTTCAACGTTGGCTTCGGGTCCACCATTCCGGATTATCCAAAGCTTGGCGATACGAAGGATTTCCTGCTCATCGGCACCAACAATTTCTCGGGATCGGGCGCGTTCCAAGGGTCCACGATCTTCTGGCTCAGTCATCCTCCGTCTGGGACCGGCTGCCCGGCAGCGAACACGTTCAAGGCCGGAATCTCGGGCACCCTAAGAAACGCCAGCGGAACTTTGGCGTTCACCCCGGTACCAGCCAATCAGACCGACAGTAGTTCGACAGGCTGGGCGGTCGCCAGGCCCGCCGGCATCCCGTCCGCTGGAGCGACCTTCCTGACGCTGTTTAAGGTCACCAAGTCGGCCACCGGCAAGGCGACCATCCCGGTGAAGGGCACGTCGGTTCCCGTCGCCGCCTATAAGGTGCCCGCGTCGGCGCCGCAGCCAGGAACCGCGTTCAAGCTCGACACCTTGGACGCCCGCAACACCCAGGCTGTGTCGGCGCTCGACCCCAAGCACGGTTCGGTGACGGCACTGTGGACCCAGCACACGGTGCTCGGCGGCGCCGGCGCCCAGGTCCGCTGGTACGAGATCAACCCTGCAAAGCATTCCCTGATCCAGCACGGAACCATCACCAGCACGTCCCTCTTTACGTTCAACGGGGCGATATCCCCTGACCGGCGTGTCAACGGCACCAGCAAGAAGTTCGGCGCCGACATGGTGATCAGCGTCAACCAGTCCTCGGGCTCAGCCCTACCCGCGCTCAGGGTCGCGTCCAAGATCGGCACGAACACCATCTCAGCGCTTACCCTGGTTGCGACCTCTAACGCCGCAGATACCGGCTTCGACTGCACGAAGAACCCCACACCTAACCTGTGTCGGTGGGGTGACTATTCGGGCGCCAGCCCCGACCCGGCATCGCCCAGCACCGGGACAACCGGACAGGTGTGGGGAAGCTCGATGCTCGCCGCCTCAGGCGGCAGCGCATCAAGCGCGGGCTGGACAACCCAGAACTTCGCCGTCAGGCCATAACCAGTCCGATCCAATCGCGCGGGCCGTCACACAACACGGCGGCCCGCGCGCTGCCTGGCGAGCAACGCGGCCTAAGACGAGCTCGCGGCACCCTCCCCAGATAGGCAGCCTGTCTGGTCGGTATTGATCATTGCTTGATACCTAACTGGTCCGCTAGCGTGCGTGCCGTGTTTAACCCTCCAGATAACGAACCAATCCCAGCCACAACTCAAGTCGGCAGGCGCGCGGTGCTGAAGGGCCTGGCTGCCACCGGCGCTATGGCGCTCCCTGGGCTCGCCGTCGCCGCGTGCGGCGGATCGTCCGCACCCGCGTCACACAAATCCGCAAGCCTGATCAAGAAGGGCGGAACGCTGCGGGTCGCGCTCAGCGGCGGATCGAGCAGCGACACCCTCGATGCGCAGTCCGCAATAACCACAGCCGACTTCTCGCGCATCTTCCAGCTCAACGAGCCGCTTATCGGGTTCGGTCCGGACGCACATCTGGTTCCGATCCTGGCCGAGGAACTCACGCCGTCGCCAGACGCGACTAGCTGGGTGGTCCGCGTGCGGCCCGGCGTGACGTTCCACAACGGGAAGGCCCTGACCGCTGACGATGTGATCTACAGTCTCAGGCGCGTGGTCAATCCGAAGGCCCCGTTGCCCGGCGCCGCGCCCATAGCCGCCGTCGACACCGCGGGCATGAAGAAGCTCGACTCTCGTACTGTGCGAATCCCTTGCCACACGCCATTCGCGATTCTCGATCAGACGCTGGCCAACTACTACTACAACATTGTCCCGGTCGGTTATAACCCGAAGGCCCCTGTCGGCACCGGGCCGTTCAAGTACGCGAGCTTCACGCCGGGCCAGGAGAGCGTGTTCGATCGTTACCCCAATTACTGGCGGCACGGCCAGCCCTATGTCGACAGGGTGGTTATCACTGATTTCGCCGACGAGACCAGCCAGCTTAATGCGCTGACTTCAAACCAGGCGGACATGGTCAACCAGCTTTCTTCAGCGGCCGGGCGCACACTGCAAGCGTCAGGTGCGAAGGTCGTCATATCCAATGGCGGCGGATGGGTTCCATTCACCATGCGAACCGATGTCGCGCCATTCAATGATGTCCGCGTTCGGCAGGCGATGCGCCTGCTCGTGGATCGACCGCAAATGCTCAATGCCGTCTTCGGTGGTCACGGCACCGTGGGAAATGATGTCTTCTCCCGCTACGACCCGTCTTACAACACCAGCCTGCCGCAGCGCCCGCACGATCCGGGACACGCGCGGGCGCTGCTGAAGGCGGCAGGACACGCGAATCTGCACGTCCAACTCGTGTCCGCGCCCATCGCGCAAGGCGCATCGGGGTGTGCGCAGGTTCTGGTGCAGCAAGCAAAGGCAGCAGGTGTGACCATATCCCTGCGCCAGGTCACCGTGACCCAGTTCTACGGCCCTCAGTACCTGAAATGGCCGTTCGCTCAGGACTTCTCCTTCTACCAGTATTACCTGCCATCAGCAGCCCAGTTCTTTGTGCCAAACGGACCGTACAACGAATGCCACTACAACAATCCGCGCTATACGTCGCTGTTCAACCAGGCACTGAAGATCGTCGATCCGGCCAAGCGTTACCCGATCATCCACGAAATGCAACAACTTGACTACAATGATGGCGGATACATCATCCCGCTCTTCCCGCCAGTCATCGATGGTGTCGGCGCGAATGTGCATGGCGTGCATCCGACGAAGACCGGGGCGCCCCTGAACAACTACGACTGGCGCACCGTCTGGATCGGGTAGTGGCCAGTCAGGCTGCATCGCGGGTCGCGGTGGGCCTTATTGGCGGTGGGAGCGCTGCACGAGCCTACCTGCGCACCCTCGACGTACGAGTTTGACGCCGCGGCTGCCGTTATCCACGACCACACTCGTCCGTTGCACGAGCAATAAGGCGGTCCGCTCTAAGCCGAGCCAATCGAGGCCGGATCGTCATCGATGTCGATCCCTAGCAGGCGAGGCATCGTCTGCACTGACGGGTTCACCCGATGCGCGTAGCCTCTTGAGGCGTGACGCCTGATGAGCGCTGGCTGAGCTCCGTATGGCCGTTCGTGCGCGACTCGCTCCCCGTCGCGCCGGCCCGGGTGGTGGAAATCGGCTGCGGGCCGTTGGGCGGCTTCATCCCCTGGCTGCGGCGGGCGGGCTACGAGGCGACCGGGGTCGACCCGGAAGCACCGCCGGGTTCCTGGTACCGCAGGGTTGAGGTTGAGGCCTTTGACATGCCCGGCAATGTGGCCGCGATGGTGGCGTGTACCTCGTTGCATCACGTCGCTGACCTGGCTGCGGTACTGGACCTGATCAATGACGCACTAGCGCCAGGCGGCATGGCAGTCGTCGTGGAATGGGCACGCGAGCGGTTCGATGAGGCTACCGCCCGATGGTGTTTCGGCCGGCTGTCTCAGCATGGCCGCGAACCTGGCTGGCTGGACGAGCGACAAGCGGAATGGCGCGCCTCCGGCCTTCCCTGGGACGACTATTTGCGGTCCTGGGCCCGAGCTGAGGGCATGCACGGCGGGCAGGAGATCCTCGACGGGCTTGACGCCCGATTCCACGCCCAGCCTGCCACCTATGGCCCGTACTTCTTCGCCGAGCTGGCCGAAACTACCGAAGGTGATGAGCAAGCCGCGATCGATAGCGGAGAGATTCAGGCCAACCGCATCCAGTACGTCGGCCGGCGGACCCCTCGAACCCAGGCGGGGTCAGCATAGTTCGAGCTGTTCGAGCATGAGCGGGTAGGTGTCGGCGTTCGCGGTGGCGCCCATGAAGGTGTCGAGGTGGCCGTAGCCCTCGATTATGTGCCGGCGGTAGAAGCCGGGGCCGTTGGCGCTGACCAGCCAGTCGAAGGTGCGCCTGGTCGACTCCGGCAGCCACGTCTTGTTGAGATTGCCGGACAGGAACGTGATCGGCAGCTGGAAATGGGCCGGGTTGAGGTAGTCCGGCGGTGCCGGGGTCCCGTAGAGGTCGGCATTGCGCTTCGGCCCGAAGTCGAACATGCGGGCATAGCCGGCCGAGGCAAGC